>ERZ1031329.2-NODE-2-length-151032-cov-16.779596_pt1 | contig 151032 bp, 136 predicted proteins | sample MGYA00518053_ERZ1031329 | MGnify/ENA primary metagenome ERZ1031329 (study PRJEB33718, sample SAMN03159840) | human skin metagenome | collected 2014-02-25 | study: EMG produced TPA metagenomics assembly of the PRJNA266117 data set (Human skin bacterial metagenome... | reverse complement strand
ACTGATAAACTCAACCGAAACATAGGAAGTGTTTCCACGACCACTAGAATCTGCCGAGCGGGGAGGCTTAGGCCAGTTCGTCGTTGAAGTAATCTTCGAAGATGGCACCGGCGTTGCGGAAGGCTTCACTAAGCGAAGTTCCACCACGGGTTTCCACAAAAATCTCGAAGGCGGTCAGGAACTGGGTGTGGATGATGTTGACGGTCGGCGTGAGGCGCGAATCGGAGGATTTCCAGCCCTCACGGGCTTGCACGGCTTGGCGGAGGCGCTCAATAGTGCGGCTATTGCGCTGGTAATACAGGGCACGCAGCTTCGTATCCTTAGCTAGCGCCTGGGCCGTCAGCTGGGAAATTTCGGGGAAGAACTCATCACCCACGGCGCGGTCAAATACGGCTTTGGCCACGATTTCAGAATCTTCGCGCAGGCTTCCGGTGGGCAGTCCGGCGGCGAAATTCTGAAATTGGTGCTCTAGTTCCTCCGAAAATTCGGGACCTAAAACTGCCGATTCTTTGTCTTTTATGTAATTAAAAAGGGTACGGCGGGAAACGCCTACCTTTTGGGCGAGTTCCTCCATAGTGAACCCGCCGTATCCGGCTTCGATGACGAGGTTGAGCGCAGCGACTCGGATTTGTGATATACGCGGCATAAATGCCCCTTTCTGTCCCGACGCTCTAAGGGCCTTACTTTCGTTTTCTAAACCCTTAAATCTTTAGGTGAAAATGGTATTTCCCTACAAACTAAGGCGTTTGGGGTGATTTTATTACCTCATATTCGACTATGGAAACAGCCGTGCGCACGGGAAGAATTTACTACCAGAACGGCCGTACGTTTAGGCCCGTCATAGAACTATTTAACAAAGCTGTGATGTTAGACAACCACAGTATCTGTGCGGCCAGCCATCCGCTCCAATTATCCGCCCGCACGTTCGAAAGCCCAATGGTGCTCGTGTCGGGTAGGGCCGCTAAGATGAGTCAACGATGAAAAACGTTAAGCCACTGGTGAAATGGGCGGGCGGGAAGCGCCAGCTCTTGCCACATATCCACGCCGCCCTACCGGCGGATGTCCCGCGGCGGTTTTATGAGCCCTTCATCGGTGGCGGCGCGGTGCTTTTCTCTCTCCAACCAGCCAGCGCACGGGTCAATGATCTCAATGCTGAGCTCATCAACCTATATGAGGTGGTACGCGGCGGCGTCGACGAGCTCATTGCAGAGCTCGTGAGCTATCCCAATGAGGCGGAGTTCTTCTATGCGCTGCGCGCAGTGGACAGGGATGCGAAGCGGTTTGCCGCCCTCTCCCCCATCGAGCGTGCTGCACGAACGCTGTATCTCAACCGCACCTGCTATAACGGCCTGTATCGCGTGAATACGGCAGGTCAATTTAATGCGCCGTTCGGGCGCTATAAGAATCCCACCATTTGCGATGAAGACACGCTGCGTGCGGTGCACCGCTATTTTGCGGAAAATGAGGTGATCTTTTCCCAAGGCGATTTCGCCGCGGCGGTGGCAGAAGCAGGCGAAGGCGATTTTGTCTATTTCGACCCGCCCTATGACCCCGTCAATGTGACGAGCTCGTTTACCGGCTATCAAAAGGGTGGCTTTGACCGCGCGGAGCAAGAACGGCTCAAAGAGGTCTGCGATGAGTTGGACGAACGCGGGGCAAAGTTTTTGCTGTCGAATTCGGCCACCGAGTTCATTCGAGAGCTCTATGCGGATTATGAGGTAGGCATCGTGGGAGCAACGCGGGCGATCAATTCCGTCGCTTCGAAGCGCGGCAAGGTCGATGAGGTACTGGTGCGCAATTATGAGGTCAGTGGTGACTAGCGGGCCGAAGGCGCACGCGGGGCGGGAGCTGCAGGAGGAGCTGCGGGCACGTTTTGGCGTGCCGGAGTCGGTGAAGCTAGGCGTTAATGACTGGGGTTGGCTACGCATCTTGGCGGCTGGCTACGGCGAAGAATTGGAACGGCGAGGGTATTTTTTCATCAGCGCGCGGGAAGTGGAGAAAATCTCTGCTCGGCAGCCACGGTTGATGGCCAAGCATGATTTTTCCACCTCGCGGCCTTGGATCTTTCAGCGCCTGCAGCTCGGCATCGTGCCGGCAAGCCGCAGCGAATACTTGGTGGGCCGGTTCAGCCTCTACGAGAAGTTTCCGCAGGCACAGCGCGGGGAGGTACGTACGCTGCAGCTGCCAGCGGGTCTAGATACCCTCTCGTTGGAGGGGGTGAGCTCGGAGGCGGTGGCGTTAAATGGGGCGTCGGCAAGCGGGATGCTAGAAGACTTTCTGGCCTGCGGGCCTTTGCAAGCTACGGTGGCAGGCCGCATGTCCACGCGCGAGATGCAGGTGCGGCTGCCAGACCTGGGCGTGGAGGTGGCGGTGGACCGCGCACAGATGGAAATCGACGGCGGATTTGAATCGCTCGAGCATCTAGTGCTGGTGGAGGCGAAAAATCATCTCTCGGATGATTTCAATATCCGGCAGCTATATTTTCCCTACCGGCGCTTCCAACAGCGCCTGGCCAAGGAAGTGGTACCGGTTTACCTGGTGTATTCCAATGGCATTTTCCACCTATACCGCTATGAATTTAGGGATCCGGCGGATTTTCGCAGCATTGCGCTGGTCGATAGCGCCCGCTACGCACTGTCGGCCTCGCACCTGGATGCGCAGGCAGCGCTGGATATCGTTCGGGCGGTGGAGCCCGAGGTCGAGCCGGAGGTGCCCTTTCCGCAGGCCAATAACTTTGAGCGGGTGGTCAACCTCTTGGAGCTCATTGCGTTGCAGCCGCTAAGTAAGGCAGAGATTACTCAGCGCTATGATTTCGATCCGCGGCAGGCGGACTATTATGCCAACGCCGCGCGCTACCTGGGGTTGGCGGTGCCGGTGGATGAGGCCTGGGAGCCCACCGAGCGCGGGAGGAGAATTATCGAGCAGCCGCAGCGCGATGCCCGAAATGCGGCGCTTATACGGGCGTTGGCGGCGCGGCGGGTATTTCGCGAGGTGCTCGAACTCAGCTTGGCTCGCGGCGCGGTCGCCAGCACCGCGGAAATTATTGCGGCGATGGATGACCTGGGCCTGAGCTTGGCGACGTCCCGGCGGCGCGCCTCCACCGTCGCCCGCTGGATCCAGTGGGTGCTCGACACGGTGGCGGAGGGAATGCCGCGGCTGTTTTAGTGCAATAGGTTCTGCGCACCGGAGACGATGAGGACGATGCCGGCGACAATGAAAAACAGGCCCGAGCCGATATCGATCCACGGACCAGCGGCGATGAGCTTGCGGCGCACGGCGTTGGTGGAAATTACCGTGGCAACGACGAGGAAAAAGAGGAAGGCCGAAAGCGATAAGGACAGCGTCAGCCCGATGGCCAACCAGATGGGAGGGCTAGCGGGAAGCAGCGGGGCGATCATCGCGGCGAGGAAAAGCACAATTTTCGGGTTGGACATATTCGTCGCCAAGCCGACCTTGAAGGCAGAGCGCAGGCGCCCGAGTTGGGCGGCGGCGTCTTCCAGATCCACCGGCGGGTTGGCGCGCTGGGCGATGCCACTGCGCAGCGCGCGGGTGCCCATAAACACCAGGAAGCAGCCGCCAACGGCCTGAACCGCTCCCAAAATTTCCGGAAAAGCCGTCAGCAGCGCTGCGGCGCCGAAAACGGTGGCGGTACACCAAAAGAGCACGCCGATTTGGATGCCGGCGGCTGCGGCTATGGCGTGGCGCCGCGAGCGGGTGGCGTAGCGGGTCACCAAAATGATGTCGGGTCCGGGCGAAGCAACGCCCACCAGATTCATCAATAAGAGGGTGAAAAAGGACGTCCAGGTCACTCCCCTGCCTCGCTTTCTAGGCGCGGGAGAAGGTCCTCGCGGCCAAACATGCGGGCGGAATCCAGCGCGGAGGGCTGACCGTCGGTGGGATCGGCGTGGGCGGCCAAGAGGGCGTCAATTACCGCATCTTCCTTTTTGAAAATGGCACCGGCCAAGGGTGATTGGCCGCGGTCATTGAGCAGATTAACGTCCGCGCCGGCGCGAGCAAGTGCGGTAACCAACTCGGCGTGGCCGTGATAGGCAGCGAGCATGAGAAAGGACTGGCCGTCCTGGTTCACGAGGTCGATATTTACGCCGTGGTCGATATAGGCCAGGAGGTCCAAGCTGCCCTCGCGTGCCATGTCAAAGAGCCGACCGGCGAATTCCTGCACTTGCGTCTCAGACATAGCTTCTAGCTTATCGCGCCAGTTCCGCGACTCGTTTGACGGCCGCCTCTATGGCGAATTCGGGCTCACCGCCCTGGCCTTTAACGGCGGCATCAAGTTCCGAAACCAAGATGACGGCCCGGGTGACATTATCGGCGGACCAGCGGCGAGCCACCGGCTGGGTCATCTTGACCACGTAGGGTGCTAGGCCGGTTTGGCTAGCTAAAGAATACTGGTCCCCGCGGGCGGAATACAGGCGGGCAATGGCGCCGACCTTATTGGCTAGCGCCGCGGCAATCGCCACGGGGCTGGCGCCAAGCTGCAGGGCACGGCGGCAGGTGGACACGGCGGCTTCGACGCGGCCGGCAACAGCGGCATCGGCAATATCCCAATTGGCAACCTCGGCCACGCCGACGTAGTAGTTCTGCACGGCCTCGCGGGTGACGTTGCCGCCGGTATCGGACACCAACTGGGAGATGGCAGAGGCCAGCTCGCGTAGGTCAGAGCCCACACCTTCGAGCACGGCGTGGATGACGTCCGGCGTCGGGCGCACGCCGTGGGTGGCAAATTCGCGGGTGGCCCACTGCCCCAGCTCATTGGGATAGAGCGAAAAGACTTCGTGAACCTCGGCAATCTTGCGCAGCTTGGCCACCAGTTCAGGTTGCTTCTTCTTTTTCTTTAGGGTCTTGGCCGTCACGGAGTAAATGATGACCATGGTCATGCCCGGCGCGGGGTTCGCGCAGGCACGCAGGATGATATCGACTACTTCCTTGCCGGCTCGCTCGCAGTCACTGATGACGATGACGCGGCTATCTCCAAAAAGAGAGGGGCTAGTGGCCTCGAGGATTTCGCCCTCGGAGACTTCGGAAGCTTTAAGCTTGGTCAGCTCGGGGCGAGCACCGGTTGGGCCGCTCTCCTCGGCCGCGGCGCGCTGAATCTGCAGGCGGGCGCGTTCGGTGAGGAATTCATCGTCGCCAAGGATGAGGTGTACTGGAGGCATGCCCGCCATTCTAACCTGCCGCCACACCGAGCCAGGCGATGCCCGCTAGCGTCAGCGCCAGAGTCAGCCAGGGGCGGTGATAGAGGAGGCCGGCAATGATCCAGGCGTAGGCCAACAGCGTAAAAAGCGGGCTAGCGGGGATGGTGACCACCGGAAGGTGGGCCACGCCGTGGGCGATGGTATTAATCCACCACGAAAAGGGTTCTATAAGGCGCAGCAGGCCCGCACCTAGCACATCGAGTGGACCGAGCTGGGCGAAGACGGCGGCGATAAGCCCCACGATGGTAATCGGCACGGTGGCGGGCTCAACCAGGATATTGGCCAACACGGAGACCACGGAGACCTCGCCGGACATAAGCGCCACCAGCGGCAGGGTAACGATATCGGCGGCAATGGCCACAGCGACCACGCGCAGAAAGATGGCAGGCCAGCCGGTTGTGGCCAAGTGTTTATAGATGAGCGGGCTAAGCGCCACGATGCCGAGCGTCGCCGCGCAGGAAAGGGCGAAGCCAAAGTGCACGGCGAGGTCGGAATCCACGAAGAGCAGGGCGATGATGCCGAGGCTTAAGGCGTGGATGGGCTCCATGCGCGTGGAATTGAGCACGGCGAGCAGGCCCACCAGCCCAGTCACGGCCGCGCGCTGGACGGAGGGTTCAAAACCCACGAGCACAACATAGGTGGCCAAGGCACACAGAGAGGCAGCCACGCGGGCGCGTGGCCCCAGCGCGAAGGCGGCGCAGACCATGGCTGCGGCGGAGCACACGATGGCGACATTGGCACCGGAAACTGCGCTTAAGTGCGAAAGGCCGGTGATGATATACAGGTCGCGCTCGGCGGAGCTTTGCAGCGCGGTATCGCCGAGCACCATGCCGGGTATGAGCCCCTGGCTGGAAGGGCCGACGGTATCTACAACCAGCACGCGAAATGTGTCGGACACGTGGGCCGCCCAGCCGGCTAGGCCCTCAGGCTCACCGATTACCTGCACATCCGTGGCAGTGGCGCTGAGCTTTCCGACGCCCACCCTATCGGACTCCCCCACCTTCACCCTGGCCGTGAGTTCGGCGCCTGCGGCGGCTGGGACCGGTTCCGAGCTAAAGACCGGCAGTTGAGTCGGATACCCTGGCACCTTGAGCTTGAGCAGCCAGCCGCCCGTGCTGGTCTGCGTCGGCGCGGTGATCAGGCGGCCGGTAACCTCGGTGCCGAGGTCGAACGCAGCGGCGCGGGCCTGGCGCACCGCGGCGACCACCGCCGCACCCCCAGCGACTGCCCCGCAGAAGAGCGCTTGGCCCCACTGACGAGCAATGAGGCACAGCGAAACGACGACTGCGATGAGTACGATGGCCCAGCCGCGGCCGGCGAGCAGCACAGCGGTGACGGCCAGCCAGGCGGTGGCCGCGCCGGGGACGAGCCGCAGTTCTCGCATCGCGCGCTCGTACTCAGCCTAGAGCTGGACCTGGTCTTTAAGCTGCGCTAACTTTGCCGGTCCGATGCCGGAGACCTCGAGTAATTCCTCGATATCCTGGAAGCCGCCATGCTCCTCGCGGTAGGCCACGATAGCTTGCGCGGTCACTTCGCCAACGCCCTTGAGTTCTGTAAGTTCCTCCGCGGTGGCGTTATTCAGGCTCACGCCGCTGGTGCTGGCACCGCTCCCGCTGTTGCCGCTCTCGCTGATGCCGTTGCCGCCGGATGGGGCTGGTTCGCCAGGTGCGGGAGGTGGGGCGGCGCCGGAGGGAAGGATGTGGAGCTGCTGGCCGTCGGAAAGCCGCTGGGCATGGTTGAGCGCCACTGTGTCTGCACCGGGAAGGGGTTGAGCGGCGTCGAGGGCATCGGCGACGCGCGCGCCGGGCTCGAGGGTCTGCAAGCCGGGCTCGGCCACCTCGCCAATGACAGAGACGATGATTTCGCTGGGCTCTGCACTGGGTGCGGCGCCGGATTCACCGCTTATTGCCGCGGGCTCGGGCATGCCCGAGGATTCATCGGAGCGGGCGTTGATGCCAAGCCACGCCACCAAGCCGACGACGAGAATGACCGCCACCGCGCAGGCTTGCCAAGGGCTGATTCGCAATCGCGGGCGCGGGTAATCGACGGCGAGGAGCTCTTCCTCGCCGGTGGGTTGAGTAAATTCGCGGAGTCGTTCGCTGATTTTTGGTGCCGCCATGGCGCTGAGACTAAGCGCAAGCGCACACAGGCGGTAGGTAGTGCGGAGTCTGGCTGTGGATAACTTGTTGTAGGCGTCAAAGAACCCGGCGTGGTAGGGCTAGTTATCCACAGAACGGCGCGGTGGGAAGGCGCGGGGTCGACCGCGCGTGTGAAGATGCGCCGGTTCAGCGGGCGGCTCGGAACTAAACACGGCGGATACACCGATGGCGGAGGGGCCGGTGTGGACCGACAGGACGTCGTTAAGCGGGGTGCAGATAAAAGACGAACCTTGCGGCAGCGCCGCTGCGAGGAGTGCTTCCAATTTGGCGGCCGCGCCTTCAACGTGGCTGTGCTGGATCGCGACGAAGGCCGGCTCCCCATTGGCGCGGGAGGCAATGAGGTCTACTAGCTTGGTAAAAGCCTTGGTCTGGGTGCGGGTTTTTCCCACCAGCTCCAGCTTGCCGCGGTTAATCGACATGATCGGCTTGGTGGCCAAAAGCGCTGTAGATAACACGGCTGTGGCCGGCGAAAGGCGGCCGGAGCGGCGTAGATCCTCCGTGGAATGCAGATACACCCAGGTAGCCGCGCGCTTGAGGGTGTCCATGGCCGCAGCGTAGCACTCCTCCAAGCCGGCTCCGCGGGAGGCGAGCTTGGCGGCGGACATGGCGGCCGCACCCATCGCCATGCCGGCCGACCCGGAATCAATCACCCGCACCGTGTGCGGGAAAACGCCCGAAGCAGTCACTGCGGCGGAATAGGTGGAAGAAAGCTCTTTGGATAGGTGTATGGCCACCACGCCATCATCCTGAGAGCGCTCCATTTCGCGGCCATAGGCGGCTGCCAGCTCCAGCGCGCTTAATCCCGAAGTAGATTGCTCCAGGCCATCCTTGCCGTGTCGTTCCATGAGGTGGAGGTCAATGACGGTGATGGAAAGCTGCTCCGCCAGCTCCCGGGGCAGGCCCGCAGCGGAATCCGTAATGACGCGAACCGCCACTAGATATCCGCCCCGCCGTCCCCGGTGACCTCGCCGCCCATATTCCAGCCGTCGAAATACCACTGGGCGTGGCCCACGTTGTCGCGGGTGAATTCCAGCGAAGACAGCGGCGTCTCCGGGTTGAAGTCTGGGCGAGCGGTCAGCTGTGACCAGTGGGTATTCTTCAACCCCGAAAGGATCCCATACTGTGCGTGGTCAAGGCCCAGCAGGTGGCAGGTAAGCGCCGAGATGGCCCCGCCATGGGCCACGATGAGGACGGGGCCGGCGTCCCAGCCGGCAAAGTCTTCCATGAGCTCATCGATGACGGGTCGGGCACGCTCAGCCACATCCACGCGAGACTCCCCCTCCGGTGGGGCCCAGGTGGGATCGTGGCGCCAAATGGCGCGCGCTCCTGGAAACTCCGCATCTACCTCAGCAGAGGTTCTGCCCTGCCACTGACCTAAGTGGGTCTCGCGCAGGCGGGCATCCGTGGTGAAGTCCACGCCAAGACTTTCAGCGACGATGCGGGCGGTTTCGCGCGCGCGGATGAGATCGGAGGCAACGATTTTAGAAACGCCCTGATCCTGCAGCAGGCGCGCGGCGGCGCGGGCCTGCTCATAGCCCAGCTCGGACAGCTCGGTATCCAAGTGGCCTTGCATGCGGCCGGTGGCGTTATAGGTAGTTTGTCCGTGGCGGATCAGGATCAGGCGGCGACTCATATGGGTTTAAAGCTCCTCGTCCTCACCTGGGACCTTATCGGCCAGTGGGAGCTCGTCGATGGAATCTACCTCACGCGGGTTGACGCCATTGGTCCATTCGCCCGGGCGCTCCGGGGCTTCGATGCCCTCAATCTCCAGTGCCGGGCAATCATGGTAAAGGCGGTCCAAGCCGTAGAACTCGCGCTGGTCATTGCGCTGGACGTGGACGACGATATTGCCGTAATCCAGCAGCACCCAGCGATTTTCGCGGTTGCCTTCACGGCGCTGCGGTTCAAAGCCCTGCTTGGTCATCTCATCTTCGACTTCATCCACAATGGAGCCCACCTGGCGCTCGTTATCTGCAGAAGCCAGCACGAAGACCTCAGTAATTGCGAGGACATCGGAGACATCAATAGCCGCGATATTGGTGGCTAACTTTTCTTGCGCGGCGTGTGCCGCGGTTTCTGCCATGCGGCGGGCGAGATCAGAAGTAGACAATGTGTATAAATTCCCTTTTCGCGTCTGAGTGCATTCGATATGGACTATCTCTAGTGAGAATCTATTCTTGCACGTTTAGCAGGCCCGTGCCCAAAACCTGGGGAAGGCCGCGAAAGTTTCTACAGGGGCTTATCTGGATTGGGACCGTAGAGATTGTTTTTGGTGATGTACTGCACCACTCCATCCGGTACGAGGTACCACACTGGCTGGCGTTGGGCAGAGCGCTCGCGGCACGCGGTGGAGGAAATGGCCATGGCGGGGATATCGATGAGGTCAATATCCTCTTGCGCATCGGCGGGCAGCATATCAGCGCTTAATTCGTATCCTGGGCGGGTAACCCCCACGAAGTGGGCCATCTCCAGCATCTCTTCCCAGTTATGCCAGCTCATAATAGAGGCCAGCGAATCGGCGCCGGTAATGAAATAGAACTCCGCTTCTGGGAAAAGCTTACGCAGATCCCGCAACGTATCGATGGTATAGGTAGGCCCCTCGCGGTCAATATCTACCCGCGAGACGGTAAAGCGCGGATTGGATGCGGTAGCCACCATCGTCATCAAGTAGCGGTGCTCGGCCGCAGTGACCTCGCGGTGAGACTTCTGCCAAGGCTGACCTGTGGGCACAAAGATGACGCTATCGAGGGCAAAGCGATGCGCGGCCTCACTGGCGGCTACCAAGTGACCATTGTGGATGGGGTCAAAGGTGCCACCCATGATGCCGATGCGCTGTGGGCTAGTCATGGGTGGTGATTATAGTCCCCCGGCCGAGGAGGGAGTAAGCAAAGTGGCGAGGGAGTCGGCAAAAGCGGCGTCGCCAAGCGAGGGCTCTACAAAATAAGAAGCATGGCGAGCCGCCTTGGTAGCCAACGCGTCGTGGGCGGAGGCGAGGTTCAGGTCGCAAACAAAGTCTCCGTCCAAGCAATAGTTAAGCCGGCGCGATTCCGGCAATGCCGCAGGTTGTAAGAGCAAACGCTGCGGTAGCCAGCCCGCTATACCGTGGGGACGGCTGAGGGGATTACCCAGGTAAACTGCCCCCGCGAGCTTGCCTCGTTGTGCAAGGTAGCGCTCCGCGCTGGTAGCGACAATGGCGCCTTGGGAGTAGCCAGCCGTAATATAGCGCGGCTGGCAGCCTGTTTCGCGCTCATACTTTTCCACCACGCGCGGAGCGTTGGCCATGCCGGTGCGCAAACTATGTACAAAACCAACGGTGACCGAATACGCCAGCTCGTGCAACGGATGCTCCATCACTACCCCACCGAGGCGGCGAATCAGCTGGAGCGGATTCAACTGCTCACCTTCCTGCGCCAGCGGCGGCAGGTTCATTGATGCCGGGTATGCCTGGGGGTCAAGGGCGAGGACATGGACTTTATCCATCGTGCCGGGATGGCGTTTTTCCACTAGATGAAAAAGCGCGGAGAGGTTTGCCCCTTCATAGCCATTCGACGGCGCGGCATGCGGCGAATACTGCTGCGGTCCGAAATACTCGCCGTATTCCTCATTCTGGTCGGAGCCACGAGCAGCCAAAACAACGAACTCGGGACACCCAGCAGGCTGCGGCGATGGGGCGGATTGTGCTGCTGCCTGGGGCACGACGGGGGCAGCATTCGCGGTGGCGGCGGGGGCTATAGAAACGGCAAGCGCCGCCGAGGCGCTTAGGGCGACGGCGGCACGGAAGAAAGCAGATCGAATCATGGCGGGGAGAATTATGGACGGGTCTGACCTGTACCCTGCAGGATCCACTTAGAAGAGGTGAGCTCCGGCAGCGCCATTGGGCCACGGGCGTGCAGCTTCTGGGTGGAAATGCCGATTTCGGCGCCCATGCCGTAGACCTCGCCATCGGTGAAGGCGGTCGAGGCATTGAGCATCACCGCGGCGGCATCCACCTCGTTGCCGAACTTCACTAGGACATCGGCGTCTTGCGCGGCGATGGCCTCGGTGTGGCCAGTGGTGAACTCGGTGATATGCGCGATGGCGCCATCTACGCCGTCGACCACCTTGGCGCAGATATCCATAGATAGTGACTCCTCGCGCCAGTCTTCATCGGTGGCCTGCACGGCATCCTTGACGCCGAAGGCCTCGAGCTCGGCGACGTCGCCGTGGATGGTCACGCCAGCATCCTGCAGCGCGGCGATGATGCGGAGCTTGACGGAGTCATCCAAAGCGGCGTCGATTAGCACGCACTCCGTAGAGTTGCACACGGAGGTGCGGCGGGTCTTTCCGTTGATGACCATGTCGATGGCCTTCTCAATGTCTGCAGAAGCATCCACGTAGAAGTGGCAATTGCCGGTGCCGGTCTCAATGGCGGGGACGGTGGCGCCGGTAACGACGGCCTCAATAAGCTTTGCGCCACCACGCGGAATAACCAGGTCCACCAGACCACGGGCGGTGATGAGGTCCTGGACGGAATCGTGCGTCTCGCACGGCAAAAGCTGCACGGCCTCGCGCGGCAGGTCAAACTCGGCGAGGGTATCCTGCAAAATTTCTACCAGCTTGGCGTTGGAGTTGCGGGCGGACTTGGAACCACGCAATAGCGGCACATTGCCGGACTTGATAGCCAGACCGAAAGCATCCACGGTGACGTTCGGGCGGGCCTCATAGACCATGCCCATGACACCGAGCGGCACGCGCACCTGTTTCATCTGGATTCCGTTATCCATGGTGCGGCCCTGCAGGATCTCCCCTACTGGGTCCTGCAGGCCGGCTACCTGGCGCAGGCCGCCGGCAATGCCTTCCACGCGCGCGGCGTCGAGAGACAGGCGGTCAATAAGGGACTCGGACATGCCGCGTTCGCGGCCGGCATCGATATCCTGCTTATTGGCGGCGAGAATGGCTTCGGTGTGGGCAATGAGGTTGTCGGCTGCGCGCTGCAAGATCTCATTCTTGCGCGGCGTGGACAGCTGCGCCAGGACGGGCGCCACTTCCTTGGCAGCACGGGCTTTGGACAGAACTTCTTCGCGTTCAGTGTTGCTCATGCCATACCAGCTTAACGAAAGGCCACGCGCATTTCAGCCAGTTGGGCGGCAAGCACCCGCACGGTGGTCTGCTTATTGGCCGAGCTCGCGGCGGCGCTTCTCGTCCTTCCGCTCGAACATGAGGTATTCCTCTTCGTAATAGCTCAAGTTATAAACGTGGCGGGCTCCGGCCGAGCATATAAAACAGAAAATCGGGATAACCCAAAAATAGGACCAGTGGAAGAAGAAATAGCCGAGCACGACGGAAAGGATGGTGGCCGCCCAGGCAGCATAATCGACCGCCTGTACCTTCTTCCGGCGTTCCTTCATATCCGCGACCTCGGCTTCGGTGGGATTAAAAGAGCTCCCTTGATAAGAACCGTCTTGTGAGGCGGCGTTGTCCATTAATAACCCGCCTGAATATCGACTTCCGTGGGGATTGCTTCACCTGCGGAGTAACGCTCCATGACCTGTACTGTATGCGAGCCGATGCGCCGGCGCACCGAATAGGGAGGGTTGGCCAGGTGCGGGGTGATAACCACGTTAGGCATGTCCCACAGTGGGTGCCCATCGGGCAGCGGCTCGGGGTCGGTGACATCCAAGCCAGCGCCGGCGATGTGTCCTGCCCGCAAGGCTTCGACTAGAGCATCGGTGTCCACTAGCGGTCCGCGGCCAACGTTAATAATCACGGCATGATCGGGCATGGCACGGAAGGCAGCGGCATTAAAAAGCCGGTGGGTCTCGTCCGTTAGCGGCGCAAGCGCCACGAAATAATCGGCGGCCGGCCAGACGCGCTCAATATCGGCGGTGGCGAAGGTTTCATCGGCACCCTCCACTGGGTTGCCGGAGCGATTGACCGCGATTATGCGCGGTCCGAAGCCTTCCAGCATGCGAATAAGCCGCTTACCGATGCCCCCGGCGCCCACCACCGCTACCGTCTTATCTTCAAAAAGGAAGCTGGTATGGGCCTCAACCTCATCGCGGTTAGACCAGCTAGTCCCCACGCGCTTATGCGAATGCAATAGGGCGAGCAGGAGCGCAATGGTGGATTCCGCCACGGTGGCGTCATACAAGCCGGCGGCATTAGACCAGCGGGCGGTGGTATCACGCATGACGTCGAGCAGGTGGTCCACCCCAGCGAAGGGGACCTGCACCAGGCCCACGCTCGGTGGCAGGGGCTGAGGGAAGTCGTCCGGACCGCCGTTGAAGATGAGAACCTCGGCATCTTCCAGTGGGGCACGCTCGTGGTCGGCTGCATCGAGTGCCTGCAGGGTTTCTTCCCACGGGGTGGGTAACATCGCGTACTTCATTAGTAGCCAGCCTCCGCATCGACGCGAGTGGGCATAGCCTCTCCCCTCTCCCACGCCGCGGCATTGGCGTTGAAGATAGCGCCCAGGTGGTACTGCGCCACGTGCGCGGATGCAGCCATGTGCGGCGTCATGGTGCAATTGGGCAGGTCATAGAGCGGATGGCCATCAGGCAGTGGCTCGGGATCCATAACTTCCAGCCCGGCGCCGGCGATCTCACCATCGCGCAGGGCCGCCACTAGATCGTCGGTTACTACGGTGCTGCCACGGCCGACGTTGATAAAGATGGCGGAGGGTTTCATCGCGCGGAAGGCGGCAGCATCGATTAACCCCTCGGTGTCCTTGGTCGCAGGCAGGATACAGAAAATGAAATCGGCCTCGCCCCACACGTGGTCGGCCTTATCCATGGGCACCACCTCATCGGCGCCTTCCACCGCGCGGCCGGAGCGATTGACCGCGGTAATGTGCACGCCAAACGGTTTCAGCAGCTTAATAAGCTGCTTGCCGATGCCCCCAGCGCCAAAGATGGCTACCCTCTTCGGCCCTCGCTGGTTATAAAGCCACGCCTGGGACTCGTCCAGCTCCTGTGCCACCGACCACGAAGCGGCCTGAGCGAAGGCTTTGTGGTGGTGCGCCTGTGACAAGGCCAGGCCAAGTGCAGATTCGGCTACCGGCTGGGCAAAAGCGCCGGCGGAGTTGCACCATGGCACGCCGTCTGGGGTGATGACCCCGGCATCAATGAGCTGATTTACGCCGGCAAAACAATGCTGCACCCAGCCAATATTCTCCGGCATCTCGGGGATGCGGCGGGGGTTCGGAGCATTATTGATATAAACCTCGGCCTCTTCAATGCGCTCCACACGTTGGTGCCCGGCAGCCTCGATATCTTCTACCATCGGCTGCCAGGTTTCCGGTCCCATGAAATATTTCATGCCCCAACCATACGGGCAATCTCGCACCTAGGTTTAAATACGCGAGGCGAAGTTGGAGAGGTAGTCCGCGTGGACAACGGAACGGCGCTGTTCCTCGGGCAACTCCTCCATCTTCTTGCCCTTAATGGTGTTTAACTCCTCAGAGTCGAAGCGGACTTCACCGCGGCCGATGACCTCGCCATTCGGGCCGAGGATATCGATGATTTCGCCCTTATTAAACTCGCCTTGGACATCGGTAATGCCGACGGCAAGCAGCGAAATGCCGCCCTTGGTCACGGCCTCCTTGGCGCCTTCATCGAGGCGGACGGCTCCGCCGGTATCGGCGCAGTAGAGTGCCCAGAACTTCCAGGCGGAAAGCTGGCGTTCCTCGCGGGTGTGGAAGACGGTGCCCACAGAGGCGTCGGCAAGCGCGGGGCCAATATTATCCGTGGAGGTCAATAGCACGGGAATGCCACCGCGGGTAGCCAAGCGGGCCGCAGACACCTTGGTGGCCATGCCGCCGGTGCCGACCTTACCGCCATCACCAGCGACAACACCCTTCAGGTCCTTGCCGGTGCGCACCTCATCAATGAACTTGGCATCCGGCTCGGCCGGGTTCTTGTCGTAGAGACCATCCACATCGGAGAAGAGGAAGAGCGCATCCGCGCCCACCAGGTTGGCCACCAGCGCGGAGAGGCGATCGTTATCGCCGAAGTGCATCTCCGAAGTAGCCACGGCGTCATTCTCGTTGACGATAGGAATGGTACGCAGCTGGCGCAGGCGATCAATGGTGCGCTGCGCGTTGCGGGCGCGATCGCGGTGACCAGTATCTGACGCAGTCAACAAAACCTGGCCGATGGTGCGCTGATAGCGAGCAAAGGACTGGCCCCACACATAGGCCAAATGCACCTGGCCTACAGAAGCGGAGGCCTGCTTGGTAGCCAGATCGGTGGGACGCTGGTGCAGCCCGAGCGGCCCCATGCCGGCGGCGACCGCACCCGAAGAAACGATAATGACATCGGAGCGGCCCATGCGCGCATGAACGGCATCGACGATGTGATCAATCTTTTCCTGCGAAACACGGAAATTTTCATCCGTGAGGGAAGAGGAACCAATCTTGACCACGACGCGCTTAGCGTGCGCGATATCGTGGCGAAGCTCCGATTCAAAACCGGAGGCTACCGGGTTCTCATCGAGCGATTCTGGAAAGGGAGTATCGGCGGTAGGCCCAGCAAAAGGCTCTACCGGAAGTGGAAGGATGGACTCTTTCTGTTCATCAGAAGACATGCCAACCGAGTCTACAAAGCGCCCCCTCTTATACACCCCAAGAAGAGGGGGCCTACCGAACTAGCCTTGCCACCTATCCCGATTAGCACCCTCGCGAGTGACCTCTTCATCGGTGCCGTAATCGTATTCATCGATAAGACCACGGCGTGCCTGAGAGGCACGCTTGCGCTCGGCGGCGGAAACGCGGCTAGTGCCCTTCAAACGGGCGTCCTCGCCGCGGCTGGCCATCGTCGGATCACCGCCAGTCATAGGCTCCCACTCGAAGGTAATGCCGCCGATCGTCACCGGACAGCCTTCCACGGCACCCTGCGCGCGCAGCTCATCCTCCACGCCGGCCTTGGCCAGACGGTCAGCCAGATAGCCCACGGCCTCGTCATTTTCGAAGTCGGTTTGGGTGATCCAGCGCTCGATTTTCTCGCCCTCGACAATGAAGCCGCCTTCGACTTCCGGATCGCGGGCGATGGTGAAATCAGCGAAGGAACCAGTGTTCTTCTTGTGCGCCTGTGCCTTCGGATGAATGATGCTGTGCTTCGGATCGCGCTTTGGCTTCGGCTGCGCTTTATAGTGTTCCGTCACCATCTCCATGAGCTTATACTTCAGCGGATCCAGGCCTTTGCGGGCCGCCGCGGAGATAATGAAGACGGGCCAGCCGAATTTCTCTTTGAGGTCATCCTTAACGAACTCCGCCAGCTCTTCCGCTTCTGGGACATCCGCTTTATTGAGAATAATAATGCGTGGGCGCTCGCGAAGATCGCCAAGACCGGTGTCTTCCTGGAGAGCTTCCTGATACTTAGCCAGCTCGTTTTCTAGCGCTTCGATATCGGATTCCGGATCACGGCCCGGTTCGATGGAAGCTGTGTCGACCACGTGAGCAAGCACCGCGGTGCGCTCGATGTGGCGCAGGAAATCCAGGCCCAAGCCCTTGCCATCGGCTGCGCCGGGGATAAGGCCTGGCACGTCTGCGATGGTAAAGGAACTATCCCCCATATCCACCACGCCGAGATTCGGTTGCAAGGTAGTAAACGGATAATCGCCGATCTTTGGCTTGGCTGCCGAAAGCACCGAAATCAGCGAAGACTTACCTGCCGAGGGAAAGCCCACCAGTCCGACATCTGCCATGGACTTTAACTCGAGGATCAGATCGTGCGCTTGACCTGGCTCGCCTTGAAGAGCAAACCCCGGGGCCTTGCGATTCTTGGAAGCCAGCGCGGCATTGCCCAATCCGCCATAACCGCCTTCTGCAGCAACGAAGCGAGTGCCCGGAATGGTGAGATCCGCTAGGGTCTCCCCTTTTTCCGTGCGCACCACAGTGCCGGCGGGAACCTCTAGAATCAGGTCTTCACCGCGGGCACCGTTGCGCATATCGCCGGCACCGTTGCCGCCGCGTTGCGCTTTGATGTGCGGGCGGTAGTGGAAGTCCATCAAGGTGTGAATCTGCTCGGAGACTTCGAGGATGATGTCGCCGCCGTGGCCGCCATTGCCGCCATCAGGTCCGCCCAAAGGCTTGAACTTTTCGCGGTGGACGGACACACAGCCGTGTCCACCATCGCCTGCTTGCAGGTGCAGGACGACGCGGTCAATAAAACGTGCCATGAACTGCTCTCTCCTCGAATTTTGTTGAGACCAAAAGTCTATCAGTTACCGTCTGAATTCAAACTAAACAGCGGCTAGCGAGGCTTAGTGCCCAGCCTCAGATCCACCTTCAACTGCAGGCTGGTTCTTCTTCGCGGCTTCTTGTTCTTCCCGCTCTTTGCGCTTCTTTCGTCTGCGCCGGTTCTTCCACAAAATGAGCAACAGGGTAAGTAAGACGATTAATACGACGGCAATCATCCACCATGACCAACCGAACCCCGCAGGCGATGGTTCCGGATTCCCAGGATCCAATGGATATCGCTCCGCATGAACCAATAACCTATCGGTATTGAGCCCATATGGGGTACACGTAATGAGCGTGATTTTATCGTGCCCTGGTTCATAAGTAACGGCTTCGTAATCATCGGGTTTAACTACTTCCCGGCTGGTCATTTTGTACCGCAAACGTTCCCCCATTACGTCGATGAAGATATCATCGCCTTCTTTAAGGGTGGGCAAACGGTCAAACATAGCTGCATTAACCATGCCGGTATGCGCCGACAGCACCGCATTGGTCCCATCCCCGCCCACCGGCAGGGTTGAGCCAAACATGTGACCAGCACCCTGATACAGCACCTTTGGCGCGGTGGTATGGAACACCGGCAAATCCACATCAATCGATGGAATGCGTATGCGGGCAATCATTCCCTGGGGGCCATCCACATTCAGCTGCGACATATAGTCTTCCATCCCGGGATCCGTGTTCACCGGTGGCCGCGCGTGCGGACCTTCTGCCAAAAGACGGTCATTGTATTCGTGGGCCCGCTGTAGCTGCCGTTCCTTTTCGTCTTGGCTTAAATCAGCGACCTTTCCACTATAGGCTTCTGTTTGGCGCATCAGCTTATTGTGATTCGCCAGTGTTGATACCACTGGATACAACAGCAACAAAGCCCCCAGAAGCAGCGCGATGATAGACACTGCATTGCCCTTCTTGCGCTTCCTTTGCGTCGAGGCCGGCCTATCTTTCGCGCTTGTTGTCACAATTAACCCTCGTCCTTTTCGGTTGCTGTGGCTGAATCTTCCTCGTCATCTCGGCGCCGGATCAACAAAATGATACCTGCGAGGATCAACAGCACTGCTAGAACTGTCACTCCAATAACGGAAGCACCCGTGGAAGCGAGACTGCCTACAATACCGCCATGTTCTCCAGATTCATCGCTAGTTTCGGGATCGCCTTCTTGGGGCGTCAACGGCCCTGTGTGCCCATCTTCATCTGGGGGCGTGGGGAAGCCTGGAATGTCACTTGGCTTATCTGGGTGTGGCTTTGAGGAGCCTTGTTCCGCAGGTTCAGCGGAAGGTCGCGACGCGGAAGGCGCCGAAGCGGAAGGCTCCGGCTCCGTATGCTGCGTTACCGCCGGAGTGGTTTTTGAAGTGGTGGTGCTTGACTCAGAGGGTGGAAAACACGATTCAAATTTATAGATAGGAACGTCGGTGCTTGCCGACGTCTCTACCTCACTGCGCTGTGCATCCATGCCGTCCGCGGCTAGTGTAGTTGTTGCACGCAGCTCTCCCGTAGCATCTTGCCTAGCCCGTGAACGAAGCGTGACCTTAACTGCGGTATTAGGGTCTAATTCACGAAGCTGCGCCAACCTATCTAGGGCTTCCTTTTTAAGTTCAATAGTGACGCTGCCTTTTTTCTTTTCTACGGTGTAGCTCTTCGCATCAAGCTCGAAAATCTCGCCTGCACCAACAAGACGTACGGACTCGACTTCAACGAAGGAAGCTGGCTCTGACTGAACCGAGTCCGTGCCACCATCCTGTGCTTCATGCATGTCCGATAACTCTGTGGTGAGCCGATAATGGCCAATCGACCCATCCGTGCTCGTATTCGGGGTAGCAGCAGAAATCTCGTATTTCACCACACCGCCAGGGGCGACCGCATAATGCTCACCAGGAATTAAGCACGACGTCCGCGGAATAATACTGACGTTGAGGACTTGTGCTTTCAATTCCACCCGATGCTCTTCACCATCACCAGTAATAGCTATAACAAAGGGAGCATAGGACACGCTCGGATCTTGGGAGCCTGGGTTGTCTGCGATGTCAATCAAATAGATCCCGGGCTTAACACCGCGGAAGGTGGCCTTGCCATCGGCAGTCACAGCCTCATCTATGCGGACGAAGTCCTCCGGGCTGTCTTTGAGCAACCGGGGAACATCCAGGGCCGGAAGATCCTTAGTGCCCACGCCATTGATGCGCGAAAGCACCAGTTTTCTATCTCCAATTTTCCCAAACCACTCGGCACCCACTGACCCAGTGAGATCAACGTGCACGTCGCTGGCTCGGCCGTTCAACGTTTGAGCAGCTGCTACCGCGGTTTCTCCTGTACCGAAAGATGGCGCTACCAATGGTTGCGCCGCCAAGCCCGTTAAAAGGCTAGCCGCAACAACTCCCGCGCGAAACATGCGGGGCCGTCGTTGTCCTTCACCCACCTTCAAGACCTTCCTTCGACAGGGCGTCCAAGGGCACGCCTAGCCACGAGCCCTTGCTGCTCAAAACTATTCCGACGCCGACTCTAGGCCGCGCCGGAATAGACAATAATCGCAGGCTAAGCGTTACGACGCTTCAGCTGATAAGCAGCACCACCGATGAACAGCAGGGCGCCAAGGCCCAAGATAATCAACATAGTGCGCATACCGGTGGCCGGGAGCTTGCCCCAGATATTATCCTTCACGTCATCCACAGTGGCGGTAAAGATGACACGCTCATCACGTTTGTCCTGCGAAGCCGTCAGGTGCTGTGGGTCTGGGTTCACCAGGTAGCCTGCCGGCGCCTTGGTCTCAACCGCACAGTAGTCCTTTTCCGGATCAAACTGCAGGAAGTAGCCGTTTGCTACCGCTGCCTTGGTTTTATCGGCACCTACAGCCTTGAGGGTGGCGTCCGCAGCAGCTGTACCTTCAGCGTTGGCGCCCTTAATCGGGGCAGCACCATCAGCTACCGTCCACTTTCCACTCTGTTCGGTACATTCAAAGACCTGAAATTCAGCGCCGTCACCATTTTTACCGTCTTCGGTAGGATTACCATTCAGGTTCTTAGTAATGGAAACATCGTTGTAGTGGGTGACCGTCGGCCCGTCTGTCTTATCAGTCGGCGAGGTATTGATGTCATTTCCGTTGATATGCTCAACAGCGGTGTTGGTGATCTGACCATTGGCTGGAATTTTCACAACTTTCGCACCGAACTTAATCTCCACTGCCAAATCTGGGTGATCAGCTCGCGCCTGCGCCAGCTTTTGAAGTCCCGAATTCGTGAAATCGACGGTCAGATTCTTCCCAGAAATCTGTACGGTGTAGTCATCGCCACGAACAAGATCGACACCCTTGACTGCAACGGAAACTTGGTCTGCAGTGCTTGCATAATCGAGGTATTCGGACAGATCATCCGTCACCTGCAGCTTAGGCAGGGTACGCGCACCACTCTTATCGACGTCGCCAGCGGGAACCGGTGCGGTGATGGTGTAGCCAATATTATCTCCCACGTTGGCATTGTTATTATCGGAAGTCTTCTTTGGCTGAATGAGCTGGTTCTTTGGCGATACAGTCGGATTGTAATTAATAGATCCGTCTTCCTGGGTCATAGGAATAGTGACCAAGAACGGCGAACCAACGGTGTACTTGGAGCCTTCTACTGGAACCTCAGTAACCTTGTACAGTCCTACTGGAAGACCATCAAACTTAGCGGTGCCGCTTGCATCGGTGGTCAGCTCTTTAGCCTGAAATCCGGAGTCAATCGTTGCCTCACCAGGACCTGCAGCGACTTTTTCTCCGGCTTCCTTCCAACCTGCAGCGGTATCGAGAGTATTGTCCATTTGAACTTTCTCGATCTTGAACTTCATGCCCGCGAGCTTGTTCTCGGAGCCTACTTCACCACTACGCTTGTCAATCGTAAGGGAACCCGTTGCTTTGGCATCAATGGTTTGGCGGGCCGAAGCAGAAGGAGCGGCAGCGGTTGTGGTGTCGCCAGGTGCAGCAAATGCCGCAGGGCTAGCAGCGGCCAATCCGGCGGCGAGTGCAATAGCGAAAGTCTTGGAAACAATACGAGACATATAAGGGTTATCCTCTCGTTAATACCCATTTCGACTTTTCCAAATGAGCCGACAGAGTTGAGTGAAGGAAATTCTGAACAGAGTATATGTGAATACATAACCCCAGCACAAGCGGGAGAACCATTAAATCTACGCATCGCAAAATAGCATCGAACAAATATCGATTCCAGGTCCTCGCACGGGCGCTACTACCCATGGAGATACTTATTGCGAAGCTCCTTCCGCTGGCAAAGTTTTGGGTTATATTTCAGTCTTTCGCAAACTAATCCTCCTTAAATAGGACTGCTATTAACCGAGATTCGGCTCTAATCGCCGCGAAATCTCGCGGCCATAAAACACGCGCTCTAGCCGTTCATATACCGAAAAGCGCTCCGCATTCTCTGCGGACCCTGCCCCACTGCTCCCGCCCCTTTTATTTCAAGGAGCAGGAACAGTGCGCGGCGCTTTAATCTTGACCGGTTGGACGATCTTCTTCGCCATCTTCATCTGGACGACGTAGATAGCGCCACAAGCCGAAGCCTAAAAGGATCATCCCAAGTACCAGTACCCACACCAAGGTCTGCATTCCGGTTTCTGGCAGTAGGCCTCCGATGAGCCCAGAAGGTCGAAGCGCTCCTTGGGAATCGCTAGCTGAGGTAGTGAACTGGTGTCCACCCTCAGAGGCCTGCGCGGTCACCTTAACTTCAGGCTGGCCTGAATCCGGATAGCGATAGGTCTCGTCCTTATCCGCTGGGATTACAACGTCGAAGGAGCAAGCGAAAGACTCTCCCTTAGCCAAGGACTGTGGCGGTGCACATATGCTCGACGGAACGACTCCATCTTCGCCTACTTCTACCGATGTGCCGTCCTTAACCAAGGTTAGTCCAGCAAGAGAGGCATCTTCGACTCGGAAGTTTGACAGATCATACGCGCCATCATTGGCTACCTCGTAAGACATACTCATCTTCTCGGCCTCAGCAGGCAACAAGGTAGTTCCAAAGAGATCGCCGGTCAGGTTGCCCAAAGGCGTGCCCTCAATCGACTTCGTGACGCTTATGCCCGCGAATTTATTATCGGCGGTCAGCGTCCAACGGTCACCAGAGCGAGAAGTATCTTTCCCGTCTGTCACCGGCCGAACCGTGAACGATACCGGTCGAATCGGCTCAGAACCATTTTTACCTAAGCTACCGGGGATAGTCGCAGAGTGTTCAGTATCTGCTTCTACCAAATCACCATGCTGAGAAATATGGAAAATCGAGTCATTGTTCTTCACACCGTCATCTACCTCATTAATGGTGCAAGGACTATTCACCGGAATGTTTTTAATCGTATAGCTTTGTCCTGCCTTTAGCGTGAATGCATTGCTCTGCGAAGAAGCGCTCAACGCTGGATCACTACACGAGTGCTCAAACCGGAAAGTAGCGTCCTTGCCCACGGCCCCATCTGCAGTCTTGGTAAAGGTGGCATCATAATGAGCCCTGGGGTGGTAAATATCCACACCGATTACTAGGTCCGCGTTACCCGAAGGAAGATTTCCAGCCGTGGCGAAGGAGTACTTGAGGTTTTTGTTTTCGGCAGATACGTCTTCGGTAGGAATATCCGAAAGTGATCCTTGTGCACCCTCACGATCGCCTTGTGACCACTTGGTGTACTGAGTCAACGGGGTTCGTTCGCCGTTCGTCACCTCAAGTTCGCCGCGGGGCTGCAGTGCTGGGCCACTGAGCTCCAATTCACAGTCAACGCCCACTGGCAGCTCCACAGTTTGGCCATTTGCTGGAGCCTGGTCCGATTGGGAAAGCTCCGTAGCAGCAATAGAAGCTAGTGGGAATTGTTGAGAGGCCGCCGAGTCTGCGGGATCCTTGCACACAACATTAGCTTCATATCCTTGGGAATCGGCGCCCACTAGGTAACCAAAGTTACTCAAGACTAGTTTCACAGGAGCAGTCCGTCGCTCAACGCGATTGACAAAATGCAGGTCCTGAGCGTCACTTGCGTCTGGGGCTGGCGCATACGCAGTCACGGTTCGCTCGTCTGGTGTAATCCGTAAAGTCTGCGGAGTGCTAGAGCTCTCTTCTTCAGCGAACCTGCAGTACGAACCAGCAGGGACGATAGCTTCGTCCGAAGCGAAGGACAAGATGGACTCATCACCGCTTGAACCAGTGCCGTTAAATTCCGATTTCTTCAACGTCGACGGCAAGATATAACTCGACTGTGGACGCAGCTTCTTTGGAATAAAGGAGGTCTCGCCAATATTATTTGTCTGATAGCCAATGGCCTTGCACTGCATAGTGAAATTGAAAGGATAATCCTCCGGAATTTCCTTCAGGTTGCCATCTTTGCCTACTAGATCCTTACTGATCTTTACCTTTGAGGTTTCGTACTCATAATGGTTGTCGAGTCGAATCTTATTGTCATTCGGTTCATCCGCGGTAAGGAATGCTGGCGAGGTTGTCTTTTCATTATCCAGCTTCTGATCTGGGTAAGCGTTTCCACCTTGCCTATCCACCACCCAGTCAACATAGGCGGGCCGTAAGTACGCATTTAGATCATCGCTGCCATCGTTCATGGTCAGCTTTAGGGAGCCAAAGTGGTCACCAGTAATTTGGCAATCCGCACCCACTGGGACACCTGTAAAGGTAGTCTTGCCTTCGCCCTTAATGGATCCGCTTTGGCTCTGCAGTACTGCCTCGTCTCCCGTTTCCGGATCACGGCATACTAGATCAAAATGGTGATCATAAAGCGCATCCTGCAGATCCTTATTGGCATTCTTGTACTGATCACGAATGCTGTCGCTCGGCAAAATTGCCTTTTTGCTGAGCTCAATATACGTGGTTCGACGGGAATAGGTATTTACGAAGGTTACGTCGACACTATCTGAATTGCCTACGGTAAACTTCGCCGTTCCTCCCTCTGTGGGGGTTCCATTGACATTAATCGACTTGTCTAGGGTGATGCCCACCGCTGTGGTTGTTTCTCCCTCTGAGGCAGTACAGTCAGAGCCCACGTTGACCTGGATAGGTTCGCTCTGAACTCCTTGTTGAACGGTCGTTGTGACGTCAATGCCTGCGGAGCCATCTGGGTTAGTACATTTCAATTCGACAGGGAAGACACGCTCCGACTTAATCTTGCGGCGTGCATCAGAAATCAAGGAATCAGGGTCGTTAAACTCCACCTGTTTGGAGTCTTCAACCGAAGCTTGGACGAAGTCATAGTGATGATGCACGTCCATGGTTGATTGGTCACCAATAGTGAACTGTGCCCCGTCGCCAATATCGTTACCTTCATTATCGTCTGCGGCGTACAAGTATTCTGAATCATTGCGAATCGGATATTCGTTGCCGCTTTCAGAGGTCCGTTTATTTGAGTCACCTGACTCTTTTAGCGAACAATTAGTGCCCTTCGGAACTTTCTGGGCAGGAATGACTGCCTGATCGCCGGATTTAAGGTCAAAGTTGGTGTTATAGCCATTGTCACAACGCAATGAATACGACAGCGATTCAGGCGCAAGAGTGCTCCGCCCGCCGGTACGCAAGGAAACCGTAAGGCCTTTTCCGGCAGCGGTGAATTTATTGGTTACCGTTGCGGTATTGTTCTCGGCGTTGACCGTAGTCTTTGCGCTATCAACATCTGTGCTGAAGATAATTCCACCAGCAACATTTGGTGTCTCTTCAGTGAAGGTGCAGTCATTGCCATAGGGAACGCCCAACTTTCCACCTTGGCTATTTAGCTTCGAGGCAAGGCTGGGATCATCAGATTCCAACCGCGTCGTTCCATCAGCTGGCACGACTACCTTACCGCTTAGCTCAACAGGAAGAGCTTTACCGTTATCTCCCACAATGTTTCGGGTTCCACAGCGATACGTAAACGTATAGGAATCAGGTAGCACACCTTCGACCTGTGAATCTACAACCTTATGCAGATCCACGGTTCCCAGTTTTGGATCGTAGATGTTTGAAACCGTCACAAGGTTGTGGTCTGTGCCAGAAACCTTGCGAATAGTGGTTACTTTTTGAGATTTTGCGGCGGAATTATCCAGTTCCGTTACCTTGTCGCTAGCATCTGAGGCGCGAACCTTAGCACCTTGAAAGTGCGTAGTGGTGGTATCTCCTGGTTCATTTTCCCAGACTAAACAGTCAGCGCCAATCCGTACTTCGCCAACGCTCTTTTCGCCGTCGGTTGCGGCGATTGTAGTTCTACCCTCACTTACGGTTTGTCCCTCAGAAGAGCAACGATAATTAATATCAAAGCTTAGTGCCTTTAGATCGTCGTTACCCGCGGCCAAACCTGTTATCTCTTTGCGGATAACTAGGGGCGAAGTTAGATAGGAATAGCTAGTTTCGAAGTGGAGTTCCTTTGTTTCACCTTGCTTGCCCAAGGTGAAGTGAAAGCCATTATTTCCATCAGGATCAAGGTGCTGGCCGTTTAGGGAACCATCGCGCTTGTCCAGTTTGATCGTTTGGCGTTGCTGCTCGGTGAGGTCGGTCAACGGGGTTAAGACGCAATCGCGCCCCACTGGAAGATCCGAAATCGTCACTGCGTTGGTGGGGCTGGCTTTTGTTAGATCAAAGGAGACTTCTCGCTGCCCCAGATTGGTGCCCTCGCACCGCACGCCGAATCGGTAGGATCCTCCTACCTTCCCGTTACTGACAGGTTCTCCCAAAATGTGCTTGCTCAGTTTCAGCGAAGCTTTTTGATAGTCATACTTGTTTAAGGCCTTGGCTGAACCCGCAACGACACCACTGGTGTCTCCTGCTGCAGGATTAAGATCAACCTTTACTGGGCTATCAATGTTTCCTGTGGCTTGTTGACCATTCCAAGACAGGCTGAAATCGATGCCTGCACTAGGCTGAGCACCTTCCGTCAACTTCTCAGTTACAGTACAACTAGCGCCCTGAGGCAAACGGTCGATTACGGTGTTCGTACCACGCTCGAGCTTTACGTCATCTTCCAGCTTGATGTCTGGGTATGCAGTTGTGAACCCAGCAGGCGCAGTGCACTTATAATGCAGCGTAAATTTTTGTAGCTGCACATCACTAAAGTTCGCAGCTGAACCCTCTACGTTTTTGCCCAGAGTCAGAGAAGCGGGCTTAAATTTTGACTTCCATACAACGCTACAGTTAGGTTGTCTTGTTTCGCTTGAAGGCAAAAGCAGCCGAGACGTTCCACTCGCGGTATCTTTTTCAAGAGAGTATCCGTCAGGAACGCTACCGCCTTTAATTACCTTGGTCTCGCTAGCTCCATCGGAGGAACTCAGAGTACAGGTCCATACGGGATCATACCGATCGAATGCCTTGTCCGTGGGATTAGTCTGCGAGCGAAAACCAATCCGATCCTGCGCTGTACCCGTCGTGTCCAACCTACGCATCGCGGTGGTATAACCATTTTCTGGTGCCGGCAAATTGGTATCCGTGTTCCCGTCACGAAGGAACGGAGTATAGCTAGCAGTTCGGGTTTGACCGCTCAGCTTTTCCTCGGTCGTGGATTCTACTTGGGCGAAATCCTTGGCGGAACCGAAGTTGATTCGGCTCAATGCAACGCCCAGGGCAACTGCTTGAGTACCGTTTGAGTACGACCCCATACTGATTTGCATCTTCTGAGGCTTATCCACTCCTACGATCCAGGAGGCGTGACTGCCGGTTTGCTTTGAATGGCAGACAAAGCCGCGGCTCCTTCCATCGGCCATTGGACCCCACCGATTGTCCACAGGCTCATTACCCGCACCAAACTTGAGTTCGCAGGCAGGTTTCTCACCGGTTCCTGATTTCAGCTCGGTGGGTGCGCTTACTTGCCCTCCGTCTACGCTGATCATTTCACCGGGACCGCCCGCACCGGTTGCCTCCGCATCGGCGACTGCGAACCTATAATTCGATACGGGGGAAGAGCTTTCCCCTCGTTTGACCACTATGTTATCCAAGGTAAACCTAGTAAAGCTATTGTTGCCGCCCGTCATTTGCAGGACGTCCTTGAGGTTTTCGCTTCCCTTTTCAAAGAAGCCAGGCTTGCCAAAGACAGCTAAGTTCCACGAAGGATTGGGTTCTGCAGTATATTTGGTCGCCGAGTCTTTAGCATCAATCGAGAGATCAAACTCAATGGTGTAGTCGCCAATCTTTCTGGTCTTGTGACCAGGCGTGGTCATGTTGCTAACATCCAACCAACAAATTTTGCTCGCCCATGGCTCGGTTACGCCAGTTCCCTTTCGGAAGGTGCAGTCCCCAAATGGCGAGCCAGTGGTCGTTGAAGTAGTAGCGGCCTCAGCCTGAGGCTCATTGTGAGGCACTACTAGGAGCGCGAGCCCGACTAAAAGGATCGTTACACAGGCCATCAACCGCACGGTGAGCGGACTATGGAAACGATGCTGGCTATTGGCAGAAAAAGCCATATTTGCGTAATCCTTCCGGTTACAAAACCGCCGAAAACAATATGATCCGTTTACCGCATAAACACACAATCTCAGCACTATTCCCAAAGTATGTTACTCGGTAAATTGAACCTTTCCAACCGTGTGACAAGGCTAAATGAAGAAATTTTTGGGTTTCCGTCCAGCTAAAATCAAGGAATTTATTGACCCATAGAATCTATTCCTCCAAGTGCTCCATCACTGGCGAGTTGGAGGAAGCGTTCTGCACGCAAGCCGGTTCTTGAGAAGCAAAACTTGAAGCATTCTGAGCGAAATTACGCCATAGCTATTCCAATCGCTCAACTACCCCGCAACCACCGCATCCCTTGATATTCACACATGCGACGCGGTGTCACCTGGGTGATGCCTACCAGACTCCTAAAGCTCTACATCGTTGAGGCAGCTTATTTGTCCTCCTCCCAAAAACCCACGTGAGAAGGGAGCGGTCTGTGGCCCCCGGCACCACAACCAGGATCGCTTATAAAACGAAAATATCCCCGAACCACTCCCACTTTAAGTAAGAGCCTGTTCGGGGATGTTTTCTTAGTCGGCCTTAGTTAGGCAGTTGCTTCTGCAGCAACCTCCTCAGCCGGGACGATGTTGACCATACGACGGCCACGCTTGATACCGAACTCAACGGAGCCAGCTGCAAGCGCGAACAGGGTATCGTCGCCGCCGCGGCCTACGTTCTCACCTGGGTGGAACTTGGTACCGCGCTGACGCACGATGATCTCGCCGGCATTAACCTGCTGACCACCGAAGCGCTTGACGCCGAGACGCTTGGACTCGGAATCGCGACCGTTGCTGGAGCTGGAAGCACCCTTCTTGTGTGCCATGTGGTTTTCCCTCCTTCAGGGATAATTACAGCCGGTTAAGGCTTACTTGATACCGGTGATCTTCAAGGTGGTCACAGGCTGACGGTGGCCCTGACGCTTCTTGTAACCAGTCTTGTTCTTGTACTTCAGGATATCGACCTTCGGGCCCTTACCCTGCTCAACGATTTCTGCGGAAACAGAAACCTTCTCCAAGTCGGAAGCCTTGGACTTAACATCGGCGCCATCGACGAGCAGAACCGGGGTGAGAGCTACGGCAGAGCCTGGCTCACCCTCGATCTTCTCGACCTTGACGAGGTCACCTTCAGCAACCTTGTACTGCTTGCCGCCGGTCTTGACGATCGCGTACATAGAGGGTTACCCCTTATCTAAACTCGCTCGGAAGCAACCGGGGAGGTCGCGTTCCGAATGGACACTTACATATTGCGTTTAGTTCCCGCGCGAACATGCCCGCACAACTCACTGAGTGAGTGTCGGACTGATCCAGCGCTGTGAGTACTAAACAGCGACTGTCAAAGACTACCCCGTAGCGGGCACAAAATACAAACCACGCTTTTCGTGCCCGCGTGGCGTAGCCCTAAGACTTGCTTCGCCGTGCTACACGGCGCCGCCCGCGCCCAGATTTAGCTGAGGCTTTTTCTGGGTGGACTCCGCTCGCCGCAGACTGCTTCTGGGCGCCGTTATCCTGTGCCTTTGGAGCCCTCGCTCTTGCCGACGTCCCCTTTTTGCGCACCGCCCTCTTCTTGCCACGGCGCAAGACCTTGGAATCGCTCGAGCCCGCCCGGTTCCCAGAACCGGTGCGCTCCGGCGAGCCTTCCTGTCGCGTAGAACGGCCCGACTCGGCCTTCGTTGCCTTCGGGTTCTCTGCTACGGCTTTCTTAGGGGCAGCCTGACGCACGGCACGGCGACGCCCGCGGCCGTTGCCACCGGTGCGCCCCGCACGCGTGGTGCCAACGGCCTTTTCATGGCGCTGCTCGGCCGAGCCACCCTCCTGCTCGTGCTCCTGCGTTTTCTCCTTTACCTCGTGTGGCAGGCGCGAGGAAACACGGCTTTGGGCTTGTTGAGTGCGCACCGTGCGACGGCGACCACGCCGGCGACCCTTTTGCTCCCCGCGCGAGTCCTTCTGCCCCTGTTGCGCTGCGGTCTCGCTTGCGTTATCGCCATCGGATGCGGGTACCGCCTGATCGGCCTTGTGTACGGCAGATTCCTGTTCACCGGCGACTGCGAATTCCTGCGGCTGTGGACGCCTATCAGAACGCGAATTGCCGCGTGTGCGGCGCTTGCGGCGCGGGGAAGCCTCGAACTCGGCCACAGCCTCTTCATAGGTCTTGCCTGCTGCAGACTCCGTGGCTTTCTGCTCGCTGCCTGCGCTAGCGCGTGTGGCCTTAGAGCGGCGGGTCGCCCGGCGCTGCTTCTTGCTGCGTTTGGAGCCCTCCCCAGCATCTGGGTGGGCCTTAGCGACGGCACCCGAGTCCGCATCCGTATCCGCATCGGGGACGTAGGAATTAAATTCCTGTACCTCGTCGCTCTCCGCAGCATTATCCGCCGCAGCGTATGCGATGGCCTCGATATCGGATACTTCAGTCTGGGTGTGCTTGCGAGCCCGACGGCGCCCACGGCCGCGTCCGCGCTCCTTAGCGCTGTCTCGGTCTCCGCTGTGCGTGTTCTGATCAGCGTGCGGCTCGTCCGCACCGCGCTCATCCACAACGACGTTAGCTACGAGATCCTCCAGCGACGTCTTTGCGGATTCCCGTGCGGCGTCTTCGCTCTCGGTGCCGTAGACCGGCGCCTGGGTCTTCTTAAAGCGTTTGGTCTTGGAATCGCTTTCAGGGGCGTCATCAAGCTCGTGCTTATGCATCGCCACCGCAGCCGGGTGCTGCTGCGGATCATGAGTCTGCTTTTTGTGCGACTTGGATTTGCGCCCAGAGTGCTTCGCGCGCGAATCGTCCTCAGCCTCGTCCACCGGGTACTGGTGAATGATGATCCCGCGGCCATGACAGCACTCGCACTCGGTAGAGAAGGTCTCCACCAGCCCGGTGCCCAGGCGCTTACGGGTCATCTGCACCAAGCCCAGAGAGGTAACCTCAGAAACCTGGTGGCGGGTGCGGTCGCGGCCCAAGGCCTCCTTCAAGCGGCGCAGGACCAAGTCCTGGTTTTCTGGCAAGACCATATCGATAAAGTCCACCACAATCATGCCGCCCAAATCACGCAGGCGCATCTGGCGCACGATTTCTTCGGCTGCCTCGAGGTTATTGCGGGTTACCGTTTCCTCTAGGTTGCCGCCAGAACCGGTGAACTTGCCGGTATTGACGTCGATGACGGTCATGGCTTCGGTGCGGTCAATCACCAGCGTGCCGCCGGATGGCAGCCATACCTTGCGCGAGAGGGCCTTATGCAGCTGCTCGTCAATGCGGTGGGCCTCAAAGGCATCCTGTCCGCCGTGGTCTTTGGCGCGGAAGCGCACCACGCGATCCGCAAGGTCCGGCGCCATGGAATCGACGTAGGCGCGCACGGTATTGAACGAACGCTTGCCATCAACGATGAGCTCGGTGAAGTCTTCGTTGAAGAGATCGCGGACCACCTTGATGAGCATATTTGGCTCTTCGTACATGGTCACCGGCTTGGCGCCCTTGGAGGACTTTTCTTTCTTGGCGTGGGCGATGATGTCCTCCCACCGGCTGTGCAGGCGGTTGACGTCGGTAGCGATCGCCTCTTCCGAGACATTTTCGGCAGCGGTGCGGATAATCGCTCCCCCATCGCCCGGCACCACGCGGCCCAGGATATCCTTCAAGCGCTTGCGCTCTGGGGCGGGCAACTTGCGGGAAATGCCCGCGCTGCGACCGCCTGGCACATAGACCAGGTAACGGCCGGCAAGGGAAATCTGAGTGGTCAGGCGCGCGCCCTTGTGACCAATTGGGTCCTTGGCCACCTGAACCAATACCTGATCGCCGGACTTCAGAGCATTTTCTACCTTGCGGGCGCGCCCGTGCAGCTTGGTCTTGCGCCAATCGATTTCACCGGCGTAGAGCACGCCGTTTCGGCCCTGTCCGATATCCACGAAGGCCGCCTCCATAGACGGCAGCACGTTTTGAACACGGCCTAGGTAAATATTGCCAATCAGCGAAGCCTGGGACTCGGTGGTAACGAAGTGCTCGACCAGCAGGTCATCTTCTAGCACGCCCACCTGCGTGATGATGCCGGCACCATCCTCGCGCTCCTTATCGCGCACCACCATGGTGCGCTCCACGGCTTCGCGGCGGGCAAGAAACTCTGCCTGGGAAACAATGTGCTGGCGGGTGCGGCCCTTTGCGCGAAGTTCCGCGCGGCGGCGCTTTTGGGCCTCGATGCGCGTGGAGCCACGGATGGCCTTCGGCTCGTCAATATACTCGGACTCGGTGGCCTGATCCTCACGGTTCGAGCTAGCGCCTCGTCCGCGGGAGGCGCCGCGGCGACCTCGACGGCGAGCCTCGGATTTACCAGAACTACGGCCGGAGTCCGGCTGCTCACTCACTTCCTCGGCAACATCGTTGCTTTCGGAGTCATCGCCGGAGAAATCTTCCTCCGCAGCGTCTGCAACTGGTGCGAAGGGCGCTGCATCATCTTGCTGTGGGGCCATGAAGATCGGCGCAAAGTCATAGTGTCCGGATTCTTCCTCAGATTCGGCGCGCGGGACAATGTGCGGGGCGTAGTAGTCATCCTCGAAATCCTCGCCGGCCTCCGCAAGCGCTTCGTGCAGCTTCGCCGCATCAACTGTGCCGGTATCGAGTGCACTCGCCGGCGCTTCTTCCACCTCATCCGTGGATTCCGCCGCTGCGGCGTCTTCGGCAGCTGAGTCGGTATCGGCTGCGGCCTTGGCGAGTGACTCTTCTACCTTGTCTTCGATTTGGGAGATCTCATTATCGACGTTCTTGCGCACGCGGTGGCGCAAGCGTTCTTCGTCTTCTGCGGGCTGCTCCCCCGCTGCGTCGGTCTCGGCCGACTCTTCGGACACTGGGGCTGCGGTTTTGCGAGTGGCCTTGCGTGCGCGCTTGGCGCGCTTCTTCGCCGGCTTCTTCTCGGGCTGCTTGCCTGAATTATCTTCCGGCTGTACAGCAGCCTTGTCTGCGGGCTCATTGTCCGGTGCGGCGGTGGAGGCTTCGCTGGTATCGCCAGAGGGGGCATCGCCAAGCGTCGCGGCTTGAGCCACAGCATCGAGCACCTGGCCTGCTTCCTCTCGGGTGAGGGAACTTTGCGCGCTCTTTTTTAGCCCCATGTCTTTGAGCTGCGCCACCAGATCGCGCGAGGCAAGCCCCAGCTGCTTGGCAAGGGCATAAACGCGGACCTTGTCTTTTAACTGGCTGCGATCCAAGTTCTGGGCCAAAGACCCCGCCGCCTTGAGGTTTTCAGTTGTTTCTTGAGAGTTCTGTGCCACCATGTTCGGGCTTACTCCTGTACATCGTCCGTATTTGGCGCTACCTCGGGCGCAGGCACAGCCATGGACTGTACCGCCGCCGCGCGAGGCATTCTGCGCGCTATAAAAGTTTGTGGGTATTCAATTTTCCGCGCCTCGTGCGCGTTATTTCCCATTGTGTCACAGAAACGCAGCCAGGCTGGCAGGCGGTGTTATGTTGACAGGGTGGCAGAACTAGCACGAATCCCCGCCCGCGAGCTGGCACAGTATCGGCAGCGCAATGAAATCCCTGTACGCTCGGCGCTTTACTTCGGCGTACCGGCCGGCTTTGCCATTGGATTCGCCAACACCGGCGTGGATTATATGCTGGTAGGAGCCGGTATTTTTGCCATCTTTGCGGTGCTGGGGTTAGTGCACCTCATCCGCAACTACCCACGCGGCATCAACGCCGCGCGGGAGGAGTATCGCGAGGGCGACTATCCCACCATTGCCTATATCGCCCCGCTTATCCCCATCGCCGCTCCGCTGGCCATGGCCCCACTAAGTGCAGCCGGGCTGGTTCCAGAGATAGAACTTGCCCCGCCCATTGCCGGTGTCCTGTCAGGGGCGTGGTGGGCATGCGGCTTGCCTTTGGGACTGTGGGCGATGTTTTCCCAATCCTTTCGGATTGGTCGGCGGCGCATCAATAAGATCCTGGAAAAAGATCCGCTCGAAGGAGTAACCGAGGCTCGCCTAGAGCTTGCCGACGCCCACGTGGACACCCTCACCGCCCTCATAGCCGCCGGCGCGGTGCAAGGAAATACGGTCTCCGCTAGGGCCCTGTCCACATTCATGCAGGTTGATCTCGACCTAGTATGCGAGAACCTTGATGAATTGGCAAAGGCAGGACTAGTAAAACTTGACCGCATCGCCCTGCGCTCTGCCCCCAAGGATTGGAAAAACACCGTCACACCTACCGGGGTTCGTTGCCTCTACCAATTGGGAAGGCGTTAACGCGGCAAGCTTTCGTCTCCCGGAAATAGCTTCGGCCCTATCCAGAGCATTACGTAGACGAGTCCGACGAGTACCGGAATTTCAATAAGCGGCCCGATGGTGCCGGCTAGAGCCTGTGCAGACGCCGCGCCAAAAGTTCCAATGGAAACCGCAATGGCCAGTTCGAAGTTATTGCCTGCTGCAGTAAAGGCCACGGAAGCAGATTGCGCATAGTTCATTCCCACTGCCTTTGCCACGCCCAGAGCTAGGAAGAACATTCCAACGAAGTAAATGACCAACGGAATCGCAACCTTGATCACCGCCGTGGGCTGCGCTACCAACTGTTCTCCCTGCAGGGAGAACAGCAGGACAATGGTAAATAGCAAGCCGATCATCGCCAAGGGAGAAACTGCCGGAAGGAAACGGTTTTCAAACCATTCGCGGCCTTTGACTTTCTCACCCCAGACCCGCGAGAGGACACCAAGCAGCAGTGGCACTCCCAAAAATACGAGAACCGCCGTGACGATGGACCAGAAAGAAAAATCAGCAGAGGTGGTATCCAGGCCTAGCCAACCAGGAAGAACCTGCAGGTAAAACCAGCCCATAACGCCAAACATAGCTACTTGGAAAACGGAATTAATAGCCACGAGAACAGCGGTGGCCTCTCGGTCAGCACAGGAGAGGTCGGACCACACCAGGACCATTGCGATACAGCGGGCTAACCCAACAATAATCAGGCCGGTTCGTAGCTCGGGCTGGTCGGCAAGAAATATCCACGCCAGGGTGAACATCAATGCAGGCCCCACCAGCCAGTTCAACACAATCGATACCACCATCAACCGGCCGTCGGCAGCAATGTCTCGGGTCTTTTCGTAGCGGACCTTAGCCAGGGGCGGATACATCATGACTAGCAGTCCTAGTGCGATCGGAAGAGAAATACCGCCAACCTCTAGAGCAGGTAGAGCCTCTCCAATACCTGGCAGGAAGTGTCCGATCAATAGCCCCGCGGCCATGGCCATGATGATCCAGACGGGAAGGAATCTATCGAGAAATGACAATTTTGGGCGTTGCGGAATAGCCATGACTCTCCTTGCACGACGAGGAATTCACATTTCAAGGCAGTACTTTAATCGCCCATATTGATACCCGTCAATATAACGGAGTGGGAAGCAGCCTCTTTATACTGTGTGCATGGACTCCTCCCCTAGCAATGCCGATAACACCCCCGACGGGCAGTGCTGCTCCCTGAGCAGTGGCCCGCTCAGCCAGAGCGATTCCTTGCGCTTTTCCCAGCAATTTAAAGTCCTTGCTGACCCAGCCCGCCTCCGCCTGCTGTCCATATTGTGCGATGAGGGCTGCGGCCCGATGAGTGTTACGCAGTTGACCGAGCTCTCTGGGCTTAGCCAGCCGACGGTATCTCATCACCTCGGCAGGTTGAGGGAATCCGGCCTTTTAATCAAGCAGCAATCAGGCCGTACCGTTACCCATCGAGTGCAAAAGGAAGCCTTCAGCACACTGCGCCAATTGCTTTCCTTCGATTAGGAGAGCTCCAGTCTTAGTCTGCGAAGTGAATGACCTCACGGGCGACATCTTCCGCAACGATGGGAATGCCATATTGCTTCGCTTTCTTGGCTTTGCCCGATTGCGAGTCCGGGTCACCGGCGATGAGCACCTTGGTCTTTTTGGCTAGGCCGCCAATTTCCACGCCGTGCGCGGCAAAATACTCTTCCCATTCCGCAGTCGAGTAGGCCTTAGCGCCGGTAATGGTTACTCGCTCGCCAGCGCTCACCACAATGCCGCCCATGCTGGCGAGTCCGCCAATACTGCCGTCCTCATCAGAACCTTGCGGCGCCTCTTCACTAGGGGCACCATGCCGACCTTCTGCCTGTGGAGCGGTGCCGGGGTCTACGGCAGCTTCGATATCAGAAGCCGGGATCCCCAAGGCGCGGCCGGCAGAAGCCAGGATGGCGCGTTCCTCAGCCGTGACAACACCATCAGCCCAGGCTTCTTCAATCAGCAGCGTGATATAGGCTTCATGCAGCTCGCGCAGACCATGTTCATCGAGCCCATGTGCTTGAGCAAAGGCCAGCAATTGGGTTTGCTCGGTGGCGGAGAGGCGGCGGTCGAGCAAGGCGGCATCGAGAAGCTTGAAATAGTCTTCCGCAGCCGTATTCGATGGCGTCTCACGTTGTGCGACGAGCCCGGCGAACCAGCCGCCGTACTGTGCCGCTTGCTTGGCGGATTCCGCAGCTGCGCGGCTGAGAAGTGCCGGCTCCACCCAACCCGGGTGGGGTGCCAGGCTGCGATACAGCTGTTGCTCAGCCAAGCGCTCACTCATATAGTTCTCTTGGGCTGCCGGGGTATTGGCCAGGAAATGCTGGAATAGTTGCGCCGTGGCCATCGCATCCGCCAATGCGGAGTGTGCCAACTCTTTATGAATTCCCAGATGGGCGCAGCAATCCCCCAGCTTCACCTTGGGAAGACCAAGATACCTGCGTGCCAATACGGCCGTATCGATCGCCGGCAACGCCTCTTCAGAACAGGCGCGACAAGCCAGCAGCTCGGACTGAATAAAGGTCCGATCGAATCCCGCATTGTGAGCAACGAATATGCGGTCTTCGAGGGAATTAGCCAGCTTGTCCGCTACTTGCGCAAAGGTGGGCGCGCCTAGAACATCAGAAGCGGAAATGCCATGAATTTCCGTGGCCGCGATAAGGCGTTGCGGGTTAATGAGCGTTTCCCAGGAATCCTGCACTGCTCCTTCCGGCGATAGCTCCACGACGCCAATTTCAACGATGCGGTGCCCGTGCTTATAGGAAAATCCGGTGGTCTCAATGTCTACGACCGCGTAGCCGCGCATATGCGCCTCCCTACGTCTTGTTGAAAATAGTTCTTAGCCGCACCAGTGTAGGCGTGTTGTGCTCCTGCTCGCTGCCCATATAACAAGGGACCAGGTGACGCTATGAATAAAGCCCGAGCCGGCGGCTCGGGCTTAAGTGTGTACGAAACGCTATAAAGGCTTTAAAGGTTCGGGAACCAGATAGCGATCTCGCGCTCTGCGGACTCAGGGGAGTCAGAGCCGTGCACGATGTTCTCGCCAACGGTCAGGGCGAAGTCACCGCGGATGGTGCCCGGGGTGGCCTTGGAAACTGGGTCGGTGCCACCGGCCAGCTGGCGCCAAGCCTCAATGGCGCGCTCGCCCTCAACAACACCAGCGATAAGCGGTGCGGAGGTGATGAACTCGACGAGGTCACCGAAGAATGGCTTATCCTTGTGCTCCTCGTAGTGCTTCTCCGCGGTCTCGCGGTCAGCAACGCGCAGATCGAGCTCGGCCAGCTTCAGGCCCTTACGCTCGATTCGGGAGATGATTTCGCCTACGTGGCCGTTCTTTACGCCGTCCGGCTTGATGAGAATCAGTGTACGTTCAGTCATGCCCCACACTGTACCGAAACCACCCGACTGCGTCGCGCGCTGGGGTATACCTTGGGGGAAGAACGTGGATCGGGCGCTAAGTAAGCTGCTTGACTATCTCTTCGGCGCGATCCTGCGAGGTGCCCCTAAACCACAGGCGCACTTGCCCGACTGCAGCGCCGAACTGGCCATTAGCCAGCAATCGCTTAATCTCCGCGCGCTGCTCCTTATCCAGATCCTCCAGGGTGGCTTCCTGTGTCGGCTGGAAATAACTGCGCAGCGCCAGAGCAAGAAAGAGGCCACCAATCAGAAGGGCAACTAACGGCAGCCATGGTGTTCCGGTGGCAGCGCGGGCTACCACCGCGGCAACACAGGCGAGTGCAGCAAGGACGAGATAGAGAGTGCGCATGGCCGTTAGTCTATCGCGACTCCCCTGCCCACTGGAGTTAACTGGGCTATTTCTCGTTGAGGTGCTGCGTGGTGAGGTAGCCACGCTTCATGCGGGCGATGAGGTTACTGCGCAGGTAAACGGCCAGCAGCCACTCCAAGCCGAAGATGATGAAGATGGCGGCTACGGCCCAGTGCACCATAAAGCCCAAGATTACGCACAGCAGCTGCACCCACACGATGACGGTTAGCGCCCACTTCTTATTCATGAACGCGATCATCACGAGGTGGAAAGCAATGGCAGCAAGGACAAAGCAATAGTTGAAAGGCGTCCACAGGTTGCCGTCATATAGCTTGTACAGCATTGGTAGCGAGAAGGATAGGGCGAGAGCTTCCATGGTCAAGGAGCTGGCAATAACCATGCCATTGAAGCTTTTTAGCGGATCCTTGACAGGGGCTTGGCCCATGCCGAGGGGCCCGATCTCGCTTTCTGGTATCTGTTCCTCGCGGGTGCGGCGGCGCGGGTGCGGCCGGTGCTTATCGCTGCTCATGCAGGTTCCTTTCCAAACATCGCGCGGGCGTCACCGGCAGTGACGACCGAACCGGTGATGATAATGCCAGAGCCGGATTGCACCTCCGCGTCTTCAGCAAGTTCAACGGCTTGGGCATAAGCGCCGGGAAGATCCTCGGCAACGTGGACGCGTTCCTCGCCGTAAATACCGCGAGCAGTCTCGGCCAATTCATAAGCGTCGAGAGCCCGCGGCGAGGAGTTTTGGGTAATGACTACCTCGGTCAGATACGGCTCCAACGCGGTGAGAATGCCAGTTGCGTCCTTATCCGCAAAGATGGACAACACACCGATGAGGCGGGCGAAGTCGAAATCGCGGTCCAACGCTGCGCCTAAAGCCTTGGCACCGTGGGGGTTATGCGCGGCATCAATAAACGTCGTGGGCGAGGTACGTACGCGCTCGAGGCGGCCGGGCGAAATCGCCTGGGCGAAGCCATTGCGCACGGTAGCAACGTCCAATGGGTGGCCGGCCGAAGCCCCAAAGAAAGCCTCTACTGCTGCAAGGGCCACGGCAGCATTCTTGGCTTGGTGCTCGCCATGGAGGGGCAGGAAAATATCCTCGTATAGGCCGCCGAGGCCTTGGATATTGACCTGCTGGCCGCCGACGGCAATGCGGGATTCGAGGGCCGCAAATTCGGAACCGGAGCGGGCCACGCCCGCCTCGACATCGACGGCCTGCTGCAAGATGACACGCATGGCTTCTGGGTCCTGTTCCGCGATGACGACAATGTTTTCGTTCGGGGTCAACGGATCATCGGCATCCTCGCGCGGCTTAATAATGCCAGCTTTTTCACCTGCGATTTCGGTGATCGTATCGCCCAAATAATCCGTATGGTCCATGCCCACTGGGGTGATGACGGAAACGTCTGCAGTGACCACATTGGTAGCGTCCCAGCGTCCGCCGAGTCCGACTTCGACGACAGCGACATCTACGGGGGCGTCGGCAAACGCAGCATAGGACAGGCCGACAAGGACCTCGAACTTAGACATAGGCACGTCCGATTGGGCATCAACCATTTCCACAAACGGCTTGATCTCGTGCCAAATGCGCACATAATCGCGCGGGTGAATGGGCTGGCCATCGATGCCGATGCGCTCAGTAACCCGCTGCAGGTGTGGGCTAGTTACCAAGCCCACTCGGCGGTGGAAGGCACGCAGGAGCGAATCAATCATGCGCGCGGTAGAGGACTTACCATTGGTGCCGGCAATGTGGATGACATCAAAAGAACGCTCCGGGTGACCGAGCAGATCCATAAGCAGCTCGATGCGCTCGAGGGAAGGCTCAATCTTGGTTTCGGGCCACCGCTCATTGAGTTCTTCTTCAACCTCCGCGAGGGCGCGTAGCTCCGCGGCGGAAACCTCCTGTGGGGCGGCCTCGTTGTACTCATCCTCGCCGCCCATGCCCAGATTGAGTGTCAAGCCGGACTCGGTGATTTCCACCGGGCCGCCATCGGTTCCTTCTTTGAGGGCATCGACGATCTCAAAATCCTCTGTGCCCTTGTCCTTTTCCGCCACTACTTCAGGCCTTCCAAACGGCTGGTAATGCGTTCAACCTCTTCGCGAGCGATCTGCTGGCGCTGCTTAATTTTATTAACCACTTCTTCCGGCGCCTTGGACAGGAAGTTCTCATTGCCAAGCTTCTTGCCGGTTTGCTCCAATTCCTTATTGGCTTTGGCCAAGTCCTTTTCTAGGCGCTTGCGCTCAGCCTCCACGTCTACCGCGCCGTGGGTATCTAGGGTGACCTCCACGGTGTCCTGGGAAAGGCGTACCTCAATGGAGGCGGAAGGATCGAAGTCTTCGGCCGGAGCGGTGGTATTGGCCAGATTGCGCACCAGTTCCTCTTGGCCGGCGAGATCCGCTGCGGCAAAGTCGAGGCGGCCCGGGACCTTCTGGGAAGGCTTGACACCCTGGTCAGAGCGGAAGCGGCGCAGCTCGGTAATGAGCTTATCCGCGTCCGCAATGCGACGGGCGGCCACCTCATCCTTGGTAGCGCCACCATTGGTATCGGCAACGGTAGGCCACGGTGCCACGACGATAGACTCGCCACCAGTCAAAGCCTTCCAGAGCACCTCGGTCACGAAAGGCATGGTTGGGTGCAGCAGGCGCAGGACGACGTCTAGGACGCGTCCCAGGACAATCTGGGTATTGCGACCCTGTTCACTGACACCATCACGCGGGATCTGGGTCTTTGCAATCTCCAGGTACCAGTCACACAGCTCGTCCCAGGTGAAGTGGTAGAGCAGCTCGTTTGCCTTAGCGAACTGGTAATCATCCAGGTATGCATCCACCTTGGCGCGGACCTCTTCGGCGCGGTCAAGGATCCACCGGTCGGCGTCGCTAAGCTCGTCGCGGTTGGGCAACGTAGCTACGCCAGCGCCATTCATGAGGGCAAACTTGGTGGCGTTGAAAAGCTTGGTGGCGAAGTTACGGGCGGCCGCTGCAGCATCAGAGCCCAAAGGCAGGTCCACACCCGGGTTGGCACCGCGAGCAAGGGTAAAGCGCAGGGCGTCTGCGCCGTAGTCACGCACCCAATCCATCGGGTCAATGCCGTTGCCCAAAGACTTAGACATCTTGCGGCCCTGCTCATCGCGAACCAAGCCGTGCAGGTAAAGATCCTTAAATGGAACCTGCGGGCGACCATCGGTGCCCTCCCCCAAAAGCTCTGGGGTATGGGAGCCAGCGAAGGTACCAAACATCATCATGCGGGCCACCCAGAAGAACAAAATGTCATAGGCGGTGACCAGCACGTTGGTGGGATAGAACTTCTCCAGATCCGGGGTCTTTTCCGGCCAGCCGAGGGTGGAAAATGGCCACAGCGCGGAGGAGAACCACGTATCCAGCACATCAGGATCCTGCTCGTAGCCTGCTGGGGGCTCTTCATCGGGGCCGACGCAGACAATGTCTCGCTGGCCATCTTCGCCTTCCGGCCCGTACCAAATAGGGATGCGGTGACCCCACCACAGCTGCCGAGAGATGCACCAATCGTGCATATCATCGACCCACTCAAAGTAGCGCGGCTCCAGCGACTGCGGATGTAAGGTGGTATCTCCCTCGCGCACAGCAGCACCAGAGTCCTTGGCCATCTTTGATACGTCTACGAACCACTGCAGGGACAGGCGCGGCTCGATGGGTTCCCCAGAGCGCTCGGAGTGTCCCACGGAGTGAACATAAGGACGGATTTCCTTGACAATACGGCCCTGCTCACGCAGTGCCTCGCGGATTTCCACACGGGCTTCTTCGCGGGTCAGGCCGTCGAAGCGGGTGCCAGTATTGGCAATGTGGCCGGTGGTATCCATGACGGTAGGCATGTCCAAGTTGTGGCGGGTGCCCATCGCGTAGTCATTCGGATCGTGTGCCGGGGTGATTTTCACCGCGCCGGTACCAAATTCCATATCGACGTAATCGTCAGCGATGATCTTGAGCTTGAGATCATCGCGGAATGGGTGCGGCAGCTCCTTGCCCACAAGATCGGCGTAGCGCTCATCGTCTGGGTGAACGGCAATGGCAACGTCACCCAGCATGGTCTCTACACGGGTGGTGGCCACGATGAGGTGCGGTTCATCATCGTTAAGCGAGCCATAGCGAATGGAAACCAGCTCGCCCTCGACGTCCTTGTAGACAACCTCGATATCAGAGACGGCGGTCTCCAGCACCGGCGACCAGTTGACCAGACGGTTAGCCTGGTAAATCATGCCCTCATCATAAAGGTTCTTAAAAATGGTCTGCACAGCGCGCGAGAGGCCATCGTCCAAGGTGAAACGCTCGCGAGACCAATCTACGGAGTCACCAATGGCACGCATCTGGTTCTGGATGGTGCCACCGTACTGTTCTTTCCACTCCCAGACCTTGTCAATGAACTCTTCGCGCTCGTAGTCCCAGCGCTTTTTGCCCTCGGTTTCCTTGAGCTTGGCTTCGACCTTGGTCTGGGTAGCAATGCCAGCGTGGTCGGCTCCTGGCAACCACAGCGTGGCGTAGCCTTGCATACGCTTGCGGCGGATAATGGAATCAATCAGCGTGTGGTCCAAAGCGTGGCCCATATGCAGCTGACCTGTCACATTCGGCGGCGGCAGCACGATGGAATAAGGCTCGGCCTCCGAATGTGCATCCGGGGTGAAGTAGCCCTTTTCTACCCAGCCCTCATAGAGGTCCTTTTCTACGGCCTGCGGCTCCCAAGACTTAGGCAGCGCATCAGCGCGGTTGGTACCAACTAATTGCTCATTATTTTGCTCAGTCACCTGGCCGATTCTACCTTGCACGTCAACCGGCTCATCTAGGCAGGGTGCGCACCGAGTATGTGGTGCGCACCGAGTGAGTTTTAGAGCAGGTCTGCTACGGCTTCGCGCTCCTCACGCAGCTCGGCCACAGACGCTGCAATGCGCTCCTTTTGGAACTCGCTGAGCTCCAGGCCCTGCACGATTTCCCACTTTCCATCACGGCAGATGGTGGGGAATCCACAGATAAGGCCCTTGTCGACGCCGTAGGAACCGTCCGAGGGCACCGCCGCGGTGCGCCAATCCTCAGTGCCATGAATCCAGTCATGCATGTGGTCCACAGCTGCCGACGCCGCCGATGCGGCCGAGGAGCTGCCACGCACCTCAATAATCTCGGCACCGCGCTTCGCTACCTTGGGGATCATCCCTTCGCGGTACCAATCCTGGTCCACCTCGGCATTGGAAAAGGTGATGTCTGGGAACTGGCTTGCGGAGTGATTGCCCCACACTGCCACCTTGGTGAAATCGGTGGTGGACTTGCCGGTTTTCAACGCTAGCTGACTCAAGGTGCGGTTGTGGTCCAAGCGCATCAGAGCATTGAACTGAGAATCGTCCACATCCGGGGCATTATTCGCAGCGATGAGAGCATTGGTATTTGCTGGGTTGCCCACCACAAGCACGCGGACATCGCGCGCGGCATAGTCATTGATGGCCTTGCCTTGCTTGGTGAAGATGGCACCATTGGCTTCCAGCAGATCCGCACGCTCCATACCCTTGCTGCGCGGGCGCGCGCCTACGAGGAAGGCGGCAGAGGTGTTTTCAAAGGCCTCCTTTAGGTCATCAGTTACCGTAATCGAGTTGACCAACGGCAGGGCGGAGTCATTGAGCTCCATGGCCACGCCCTGGGCCTTGCCCACCGCGGCGGGGATTTCCAGCAGCGCTAGATCTACCGGGGTGTCCTTGCCATAAACATCGCCGGCAGCGATGCGCCACAGCAGCGAATAAGCAATATTGCCGGCGGCACCGGTGACAGTGATTTTGACAGGCTGAGTCATGGTTAAAAGCCTCCTCAATGGCTGCGTCAAGGGCGGCACACGCGAGCCAGGCTGCTCGCACCGCCACGGAATGTACCCATCCCCGAGCTTAGCCCCACCGCCGCCTCTCGCGCTGTGAATCTGGCCCCCTCTTTTGGAGGGGATATTCGCTGAGGTTGCGCTAAATTACCCCCATTTACCTCCAAATTAACGCCCCCAATGGGTAAGAAGCTCCCGTAACGGGTGTCTAATCGGGCATGATAGGAAAAGGAAAAGCGGGGCTCTCCCCCACGCCACGCACACAGATTGCATGGGGCCTATCTACTCCCGCACTATTAGATATCAGTTGACCGCGCCACCGCTGCGCCGCAAGGATTAAGGACTTACGCCATGAGCACTGAGAATACTGATGCACTGCAGGCTGCAGGCCAGGCGGATTCTCCTCACGCTGCCCACGCGGAATCCGTCAGCATTGACTCCGTGGTGGACGTAGCGATCAAGCACTTTTCCCGCAGTGGTTTCGCAGAAACCAAGCTGGAGACCATCGCCCAAGAATCGGGCATGTCCAAGCGCATGATTCACTACCACTTTGGCGATAAAAAGGGCTTGTACCTACGTGCACTCAGCACGGCCGCGCAGCGGCTTAATCCGCCGCAGGACGCTCTGGAAATCGATACCGCGGTTCCGGTCGAGGGCGTGCGCAAGTTGGTGGATTGGCTCTTCCGCGAACGCGTGGCCAACCCGGATGCTATTCGCATGCTGGTATGGGAGAGCAATCAGCAGATTGTGGACCCAGCTCAGCAAGCTATTGCCGACGTCGCCGGGGTCGCCCTCCACCTCGACCGCCTGCTGCTCTTGGGCCAAGACGCCGGTGCTTTCCGCCCAGGCATTTCCGCCAATGACATTTTCACCCTGATTTCCTCGTTGACCGTCTACCGCGTAACCAACCAGGTGATGGTGGAAAACATGCTGGGCGTGAACTTCAATACCCAAGAAAATATCGACGGCATGCATAGGCTTACCGTCGATGCTGTGCTGGCGTTTTTGACCGCCAATATTCCAGACTCGGGCCACGAGTCCTACCTCACCTCCTCCTCGTTCGATACGAAAGAGGGAGACGAGGCCTCACCACAGGATATCTACAGCGAGGAGTAGTCGCGCCGGCAGGCGCTTAGGCAGATTCCTTCGCCTCGTCCTTATAGCTAAACTGCGGCTCCGCGCCCTCTGTCACGCACTCTGGGGTGATATGTACCGCGGCGATATCCTCGCGGTCCGGCAGATCATACATAACTGGCACCAGCAGCTCTTCCATGATGGCGCGCAGGCCACGTGCACCTGTCTTACGCTCCAAGGCAAGCTCCGCGATGGCATCCAACGCCGCCGGCTCGAATTCCAATTCGCAGTCATCCATCTCAAATAGGCGACTGTACTGCTTGACCAAGGAGTTCTTTGGCTCGGTAAGCACTTTGACCAAGGATTCACGGTCCAAGTTATCCACCGTGGCCACGACGGGCAGGCGCCCGATGAATTCTGGAATCAGGCCAAACTTCACAAGGTCCTCAGGGCGTACCTGGGAAAAGAGGTCGACCTTTTCGCGCTCATCCTTGGTATCCAAGTTGGCGCCAAAGCCCACGCCCTTTTTGCCCACTCGATCCGCAATAACCTGGTCGAGCCCAGCGAATGCGCCGGCAACGATGAACAAGATATTCGAGGTATCTAGCTGGATGAATTCCTGATTCGGGTGCTTGCGCCCACCCTGCGGTGGAATGGCCGCCACGGTACCTTCTAGGATCTTCAGCAAGGCCTGCTGAACGCCCTCACCGGAGACATCGCGGGTGATGGACGGATTCTCGGACTTGCGGGAGATCTTGTCCACTTCGTCGACATAAATAATGCCGCGCTGGGCACGCTCCACATCAAAGTCTGCGGCTTGCAGCAGCTTTAACAGGATATTTTCCACGTCTTCACCCACGTAGCCGGCCTCGGTGAGGCTAGTGGCATCGGCGATGGCAAAGGGGACGTCGAGAAGCCGGGCCAAGGTCTGTGCCAAGTAAGTCTTGCCGGAACCAGTAGGTCCCAACATTAGGATATTGGACTTAGAGATCTCCACCTCATCGCCCTCGGCCTTTTTGCGCCGTGCTTCCAACGCGGCAGACTCTTCCGCCTTGATGCGCTTGTAGTGGTTGTAGACCGCCACAGATAGCACGCGCTTGGCTTTGTCTTGGCCAATGACGTATTTATCCAGGAAGGCAGAAATCTGCGAGGGCCGAGGCAGGCGCACCTCCGCGTCGGAGGATTCCTGCGCCTGTTCTTGGCCCAGTTCCTCTTCGATGATTTCATTGCATAGCTCGATGCACTCGTCACAGATGTAGACACCGCCGCCGGCGATGAGTTTTTTCACCTGTTTCTGACTCTTGCCACAAAAGGAGCACTTGAGCAGGTCAGCGCTTTCTTGCATACGTGCCATTAAGTTCTTTCACACTCGCTTTTCGTACCGCTATCCACAAATGGAAGGATGATTCTACCCTTCCGAGCGGCTTAATCTTCATCTATTTCTACCTTAGTAAATCAACCCGACAGGCCCTTCATTCATTCCCTTCCGCGTGGCGAATTTCCCCGACTTTTCTTGCTCCTGCGACCTAAGCTAAAAGGTGAAACGACCTTCATTCCGCCCCGTTAGGAACAGGAGAATTATGTTCGATCTCACAGACCACGTAGCCATTGTCACCGGCGGTGCTTCCGGCATTGGCCGCGGCATTGCCGCTTCACTTAGCGAGGCCGGCGCCTCTGTCATCATTGCTGATGTCAACCTTGAGCACGCCACCGCTACCGCAAAAGAGCTAGGTGCCAGTGCGATTCATGTGGATGTCACCGACCGTACTTCCGTACAGGAAATGTACCGTCACGTTGTTGCCACGCATGGCGGGTTCGACATCGTCTGTTCCAATGCCGGCGTCTTTCCCAATTGCCCATTAGCGGAAATGACCGATGAACAGTGGGAGGCCATGTTTGCCATCAATACCCACGGCACCTTTAAGGTGGTCCAGGAAGCACTCCCCTACCTCCAAGAACGCCGCTATGGACGCATCGTAATTACCACGTCCATCACCGGCTCGCACACGGGCTTTCCTGGCTGGGCCCACTACGGCGCCTCCAAATCCGCCCAACAAGGATTTATGCGCTCAGCTGCGCTTGAAGTCGCTCGCGATGGTATCACCATTAACGGTGTTCTTCCCGGCAATATCCTCACTGAGGGCCTCAAGGCCCAAGGCCAAGAGTATCTCGATCAGATGACGCGATCGGTGCCGCTGCATCGTCTCGGCACTCCGCGCGATATCGGCAATGCGGCGGCTTTCCTTGCCTCAGAAGAGGCAGGCTTTATTACCGGCCAGACCCTCATTATTGATGGCGGCCAACTCCTGCCCGAAACCCCGGAGGCCATCTTGCCGCCGCGCGATTAGCCGCGCTTACCGAAGTCCACCGAGTCCGGCAAAGCACGAGGCCCCTTGCTGCACAGTATGCGGCAAGGGGCCTCGTGGGGATTTCATTCAGTAGCTGCTTACTGCAGCCAGTCGAAGTCGAGCAGGAAGAGTTCTGCGTCGAGCATCTCAACTTCATCCGGTGCATGACCGGTGACGGCTTCTAGCGCTTCTGCTACGTCTTTAGTCGTAGCAGGAGTCTTATCAGCGTCAAGCAGGGTTTCTGCCACCAAAGCACGGACCGGAGCTTCCGAAATGGTGTCCAGGCCGGTACCAGTGGTGGAGCCCTTGAACGCATCAGCGATGCCGTCCATCAAAGAACGCATCTTGTTCATTTCTCACACCTCCATGTGGCTTTCTCTCTGTCTGATACAGAAGAATATACGTGACACAGCCCCGTTAGGCAACCCATAGGTCGCTTAAAGTTAACCTTTTGTTAACTTTCGGAGAATGTGCCACGCATCACTTGGAAGGTTGACTTCCCTCTCAGGAAGGGAGGGATAACTTAGAGGTCACCGAACGGCGCGAAGCCGAAGTAATGGTCCAACGTATCGCGAGCAATCCACATGATGGCCACGAGGATAACTACGGCTAGCACTGCGTAAACGGTCCAACCAAGCACCTTCATCTGAGTGCTTGCCGGAGTATCCCCTACGACAACACCGTTGTCATCACGAATGGGGTCACCGGTCATACAACGCATACCCAGGGAGAAAAGGAGCGGAATGCCAGCGCCAAATACCAATGCCAGGCCGGCAACATGGAGAAGAGACTGGAAGATTTCTGCAGCAGTCATGGTTTAGCGCTCCTCTTGAGCAGTAGACGACGCGGAGGTGTCCTCCGCCTGGGTTGCAGCAACTGGGGCGGCGCCGGCAGCAACCGGCTCCTGACGGTTGGACTCAGCTCCCATGGAGGAATCCACGGACTCGGAGTTTGGATCCCAATCGTTGTTCACGTTGGAGGCATCCACTGGGTTCATGCGGGAGCGGATGACGATAAGTCCGGCCATGGCCAGCAGCAAGACAAAGTCAACGATGGCGCCAGTTGCCACGTTAGTAAAGGAGGAAACACCGTGTGCCAACCACCACGTAGCAAAGCCAACAAACGCAGCGCAGGGCAGGGTGATAAGCCACGCGGAAACCATACGCATCGCAACACCCCAGCGAACCTCGGCACCGCGACGGCCCAGGCCGGTACCCAAGATGGAACCGGTGGACACGTGAGTGGTGGACAGCGCCATACCACCGGTAGCGGAGGTCAAAATGATTGCCGCGGAGGTAGCTTCAGCGGCCATACCCTGCGGGGACTCAATCTCCACCAGTCCCTTACCCAGGGTGCGGATAACTCGCCAGCCACCGGACATGGTGCCGGCTGCGATTGCTACGGCACAGCAGACGATGACCCAGGTAGGGATGCGGGAGTCAGCAACCGCATGCCCGGAGGCAACCAGCGCTAGGAAGATAACGCCCATGGTCTTCTGCGCATCGCCAGCACCGTGTGCCAGCGACACCAAGCAAGCGGTGACAATCTGGCCATGGCGGAAGTGCTCATTCTTAGCCTTATTCGGAATGGTGTTGGTAACCCAGTAGACAAGGAAGGTGGCACACGCGGAAACTAGCGCCGCAATAATCGGCGAGGCAACGGCCGGGATAACGATCTTGCCAGCGATGGAGGACCACTCAACGCCGGACGTACCCATCGCCGCGAAAGCAGCGCCGATAAGGCCACCGAACAGCGCGTGGGAGGAACTCGACGGCATACCCAGCAACCAAGTGAAAAGGTTCCAAATAATGCCGCCGATAAGACCGGTAAAAACCACCATCAGCAGTGCTTGGCTGTCAGTGTCTGCTGCGGCGCCGGACAAGTCATAGGAATCGAGGTTAACAATGCCTTTCGCTACGGTCGCAGCAACATTGACCGAAAGGAAGGCACCAACCAGGTTAAGGACTGCGGAGATTGCCACCGCAGTAAATGGCTTCAAAGCACCGGTGGCAATGGACGTAGCCATCGCGTTGGCAGTGTCATGAAATCCGTTCGTAAAGTCAAAGGCAAGGGCGGTAACCACCACAATGCCGAGGATGATCAGAGTCGCTGTCACAGCGTTGGCCCCTTGGAAAGAAAAAGATGAACACGGTACGTATCTACGGCGCCTTCACGCGTCGCGGACGAAATGCAGAATACTCCAGCCCCGGACCATAGACAATTGCTTTTCTTTAACGTTTTCTTTGGTTAACCTTTAGTTAACCTACCGCAGCATAGAACCGTGCCTTTTGGGGTTTCCACCGGCTTAGAAATGCCCTGCTTAGAATACTTATATTCTTTTACCCCCACCGCTTAGCTTGAGTGATAAAAACCACTAAGGGAGGCATGTCGCAGTTGAATCGACATACCTCCCGTTTCGGGGTGCTTTAACTTCCCTTAGCGGAAGCTAGAGAACTTCTTTACTACCCAGCGGCTGAGGACAAGCAAGATGCCGCCCAACACGATAGATACAACGCCAAGGGAGATAAAGAAGGTATTCTCCGCGCCTGCATCATCTGGGTTGTAGAAACTAGCCAAAGAGCCAGCCAGGGATGTGCCCATTGCCACTGCCATCATCCATACCGCCATCATGCGGGATGGGAATGCCTCTGGCGCCACCTTGGTAGCCAGGGCATTGCCCACCGGCGAAAGGAGGAGCTCCGCCATGGTGAAAAGGAAGAGAATGAAAATGATGACATACATCGGGGTGGAGTTCGCTTCCGCACCCGAGAAAGGAAGGAAGAAGAACAAGGAAATGCCGATGACGATATTGGCAGCGCCAAACTTTACCGGGGTGGACCACTGCCTATCCCCTAGCTTCGTCCACATCGTTGCAAAGACCGCGGAGAAAATAACAATGAAGATTGGATTAATGGACTGGACGAGCGATGGAGGGATTTCCCAACCAAACATGTGACGGTCCAAGCGCACATCCGAATAAATCGTCATCACGGTGAACTGCTGCTGGAAGATGCCGAAGAACAAAACACCGGAAATGAACATCGGGATAAAGCCCAGCAGGCGGTTCTTTTCTTCGCGAGTCACCAACTTCGAGGTATACATCTGAACCCACAGATAAACTGCAGCCAGAAGTGCCACCGCGGTAACAATATTAGAAAGCCAATCAACCTGAATGGCGCCGGTTGCCAGTGCCACTACCATGACCACAATGATGGCCACTACCGCCAACACGCCCATAAGCAATTGCTTGGGGCTCACCGGGTTTGGAACCTCATGCCCCGCGTCTTTAATGGTGGTCTTGCGCATGAGCGAATACTGAATCAGGCCGAGCGCCATGCCAATTGCTGCGATGCCAAAACCCCAGTGGAAACCCTGCCAGCCCCACAGGGCGGTGGTAAGCAGCGGACCAACGAGTGCGCCAATATTGACGCCCATATAGAAGATGGAGAAGCCACCATCGCGGCGCGGGTCATCGCGACTATACATGGAACCAAGCACAACCTGTGCGGTGGTCTTAACACCGCCGGAGCCGATGGCGATAAGAACGAGGCCAATGGCCAAACCAGTTATTGCGGGAATAAACGCCAAAGCAATGTGACCAAGCATCACCATGCTGGCCGAGTAAAACAGTGTGCGTTCTGCACCCAAGACTCGGTCAGCAACAAGAGAAGCCAACAAGCAGGCCATGTAGACCAAGCCGCCGTAGGCACCCACAATAGACGTCGCGTCCGCCCGGTCCAGGCCAAGGCCACCATCGGTAGTGGCGTAATACATGTACAGCAAGACAAGGGCTTGCATGCCATAGAAGCTAAAGCGCTCCCACATTTCCACGCCAAAAAGGTTGGCCAAACCCCAAGGGTGCCCAAAAAATGTACGTTCGCCGCTCTGCGGCGTGGGCGCAGCGGCCTGAGCCGCCGCGTCGGATGTGTGTTTCTCCATAAAAATATATGACCACTTAGAGGTGTAAATCACAAATCGACCATTATGGGTTTAGTGTCGCACGATAGAAATTCACCTAACGACCTGCAGAAATTGTATGAAGAGAGATACCCCATTCGGGTGCAGCGCGAGCCAACAGGACACCCCCTTCCCTGCTTTAAAAGCAGAAAACCCCTGCCATGCAACCGGAGTGCCGGTTGCATGGCAGGGGCCACGTGGAAAGCGTTATTCCAAATTATGCATTGAGCTTGCGGTAATCAAAGACCGTATCGATGATGCCGTATTCAACGGCTTCCTGAGCGGTCAGAATCTTATCGCGATCCGTATCAATGCGGATCTGCTCAGCGGTACGACCGGTGTGCTCAGACAGGGTGGTTTCCATCAGCTTGCGCATGCGCTCAATCTCGGCGGCCTGGATCTCCAAGTCAGAAACCTGGCCTTGGGTACCCTGGGTCGCCGGCTGGTGGATAAGCACGCGGGAGTTTGGCAGCGCTGCGCGCTTGCCCGGCGCCCCCGCAGCTAGGAGCACTGCTGCTGCGGAAGCAGCCTGGCCCAAGCACACGGTCTGAACGTCAGGACGCACGTAGCGCATGGTGTCATAAATAGCCATCAGCGCGGTAAAGGAACCACCCGGCGAGTTGATGTACATGGTGATGTCACGGTCCGGGTCTTGGCTTTCCAGGACTAGCAACTGCGCCATGATGTCATTGGCGGAAGTATCATCCACCTGGGTCCCCAGGAAGATGATGCGCTCTTCAAAAAGCTTGGAGTATGGGTTGGTTTCCTTAGTGCCCTGTGCGGACTGCTCAATGAAGGACGGCAGAACGTAGCGGGAACTTGGCATCTGGGACTGATTCATAGTGATTTTCTCCTTATTCCCTAGTTGCTCAACGGGCCGTTGACGGATTCAATGACATGGTCAACAATGCCGTATTCCTTGGCCTGCTGTGCGGTCATCCAACGGTCGCGATCGGAGTCTTTGGTGATCTGCTCAAAAGTCTGGCCGGTGTGCTCTGCAATGAGCTCGGCCATCTCGCGCTTAGTCTGAGCGAACTGCTCAGCCTGGATGGCGATATCCGCAGCGGTACCACCGACACCAGCGGAAGGCTGGTGCATCATAATGCGAGCGTGCGGCAGCGCGTAGCGCTTACCCTTGGTACCGCCGGAAAGCAGGAACTGGCCCATGGAAGCTGCCAAGCCCATACCGTAAGTGGCGATATCGCACGGCGAGTACTTCATGGTGTCATAAATAGCCATGCCCGCAGTGACAGAGCCACCCGGGGAGTTGATGTAGAGCGAAATGTCGCGAGTGGGGTCCTCGGCGGACAGCAGGAGGATCTGGGCGCACAGCTTGTTCGCAATCTCATCATCGACCTGGGTTCCCAGGAAGATAATGCGCTCGCGCAACAGGCGCTCGTACACGCTATCGCTCAGATTCATACCCGTAGACGACGAGTTCATTGAAATCTTCTCAGACATTAGTGGTTCTCCTTCAAGTGAAGAATGCTTTAACTGGCCCCACCTTACCGGCATTCCTCTCAAACTTGGCCTCTGTTCGCTATGAGCGTTGGGCCACAGCGCCAAAGGCGCACACGGAAGCTGGGTTAACATTTACTCATGTCTGTTTCCGAGCTGTCCACCAGTACCCAGAACTATTTGAAAGCTATCTGGGGGCTAAAGGAATGGTCATCCGAGCCCGTTACCGCCACGCTTATAGCGAAACAGCTGGGACTCAAGCTCTCCTCGGTTTCCGATGCAGTGCGCAAAATGGCGAAGCAAGGGCTCGTGTCACACACGCCCTATGGCTCTGTGGAGTTAACCGAACTTGGCAGGCAGTACGCATTGGTCATGGTGCGCCGTCACCGATTGCTTGAGTCTTTTTTGGTTCAAGCATTGGGCTACACCTGGGACGAAGTCCATAATGAAGCCGAAGATCTCGAACACGCGGTGTCTGACATGCTCATAGAACGTGTGGATAAGTTCCTTGATTACCCCACTAGGGATCCGCACGGCGATCCTATCCCTACGGTTGATGGACAGATCACCATCCCCAGTGCGCATCGCCTCACCGACAGCGGTGCACAATCGCAGGTGACCGTGGAACGCATTTCTGATTCCGACCCACAACTGCTGAAGTTCCTTGAAGAGCGCGGCATTGTCACTGGGGCTGTTCTTAGCACGCGCGAGGGAGCGCCCTTTTCAGATTCTCTCGAAATACAGGTGGCCGGCGGCACTCAGTGGGTAGTACTTGGACGCCCAGCTACCGACGCAGTGTTTGTAGCACACCACAACCTTTAGACATTCCCCTTTGCATTAATCCTGCTCTCACCTGCCCTTTTCAAAACTACGTTAGACCGTAGTTGCAACTACGGCAATGCGTAGTTAGTCTTTTCGAATATCACCTACCCCACTTATGGCTAAGGCCAGGATGAGCAGGATTGCCATGTCAGACTCACCAGATTTGGTGTACTTTTCCAGCGTTTCAGAGAACACGAAAAGATTCGTCGAACGCTTAGATAGACCCGCGGTGCGCATTCCACTGCGCCCCAAGAAAACCGGGATGATCCAGGTTTCACACCCGTACGTACTCATCGTTCCCACCTACGGCGGCGGCTCGCTCAAACGCGCAGTCCCCAAACAGGTCATCGACTTCCTCAATGACCCAATCAACCGCTCCTTTATCCGGGGCGTTATTACCTCAGGGAATACCAACTTCGGAAGTGCTTACTGCGTCGCCGGACGCATCATTTCCGCCAAGTGCCACGTACCGGAGCTGTATCACTTCGAGCTTCTCGGCACCCAGAAGGACATCGCCGCCGTAAAGCAGGGCCTTCAGAAGTTTTGGGAGCAGCAAAAGCAGCTAACGATGACACCCCATTAATCCCCCACAAGATGAAGAACACATCCGCATCACACAGATTGGAAAACACAATGTGGCCTCTTGATGCCACCCCCACACAGACTATTGGCGCTACGCCCCGCACCGCTTCAGCAGACAATGCCGGCGGTGTCGGCAAGCGCAAGAGCTACCACGCACTCAACGCGCAGCTGAACTTGTTCGACGCTTCTGGAAAAATCCAGTTTGACAAGGACATTCAGGCAGCACAAGACTATGTCACGCACCATGTCGCTCCCCGCATGCATCAGTTCGATTCCACCAAGCAACGCTTGGAATGGTTGGTTGATAACGAGTACTACGAGCGGGATTTCCTTGAGCTTTATGATGACGCCTTTCTGTGCGCCATGTACGACAGAGCACATCGAGTTAAGCATCAGTTCCGCACCTTCCTCGGCGCATTTAAGTTCTTCACTTCATATGCACTGAAAACCTTTGATGGCTCCCGATTCCTAGAAGGCTACGAAGAACGCGTCGCCACCACAGCTTTATACCTTGCACAGGGCGACGAAGAGCTCGCAGAAAAGCTGGTGGATGACATCATGACCGGACGCTTCCAGCCCGCCACCCCTACTTTTCTCAACGCAGGCAAAGCCCAGCGCGGCGAAATGGTCTCCTGCTTCCTCCTGCGAATCGAAGACAATTTGGAGAGCATTGGCCGCTGCGTGAACTCTGCACTGCAACTATCAAAGCGCGGTGGTGGAGTGGCCCTGTTGCTGAGCAATCTGCGCGAATCCGGAGCCCCGATCAAAAAGATTGAGAACCAGGCTTCCGGCGTAGTCCCAGTCATGAAGATTCTCGAAGATAGCTTCAGCTATGCCAACCAATTGGGCTCCCGGCAGGGCGCTGGAGCCGTCTACCTGCATGCGCACCATCCAGATATTCTTCGCTTCCTGGATACCAAGCGGGAAAATGCCGATGAGAAAGTCCGCATCAAGACTCTTTCGCTGGGGGTTGTTATTCCAGATATAACCTTCCGTCTGGCCAAAGAGAACAAGGATATGCATCTTTTTAGCCCGTATGACATCGCTCGCGAGTACGGCGTAGCCATGTCTGACATGTCCATCACCGAGTACTACGACGAGCTGGTTGCCAATCCGCGAATCTCTCACACGACCATTAAGGCCCGCGAGTTTTTCACCACGCTGGCTGAGCTTCAGTTTGAATCCGGATACCCCTACATCCTCTTTGAGGATACGGTCAACCGCGCTAATCCCCTCAAAGGACATATCAATATGTCCAACCTGTGTAGCGAAATCCTCCAGGTCAACACGCCATCGACCTACGGAGCTTCGGGTGACTACACCACCGTTGGCCAGGATATTTCCTGCAATCTAGGTTCGCTCAACATTGCGAAGGCTTTTGAATCGCCGGACTTCGGGGAGACCGTCGAAACCGCAGTGCGTGCCCTCACGAAGGTTTCAGACCTGACGAATATCGAAGCTGTTCCCTCCATCGCTCACGGAAATGCTTCCATGCATGCCATTGGTCTGGGCCAAATGAATCTCCACGGATTCCTTGCTTCACAGCGTATTCCTTATGGCTGCGCCGAGGCACTGGACTTTACAAATATCTATTTCCTCACGGTGACCTACCATGCGCTCCGCGCATCCCATGCACTCGCGGTTGAAAAAGGTCAACGATTCACAGGCTTCGAAGAATCCACCTATGCCACTGGCGCCTACTTTGACAAATACATCGACCAAGACTGGGCGCCAGCCACTGAACACGTAAAACAGCTCTTCCACGAAGCAGGCGTGCAGATCCCTCAACGCGAGGATTGGCTACGGCTCAAGAATCAAGTGATGCAAGACGGCATCTACAACGCCTACTTGCAGGCAGTTCCACCCACTGGATCAATTTCCTACATCAATGACTCCACCGCGTCCATCCACCCAATTGCCTCCAAAATTGAAATACGCAAGGAAGGCCGCTTGGGGCGCGTGTACTACCCCGCGCCGGAAATGACCAACGACAACCTGGAGTATTTCGATGACTCCTACGCCGTGGGATACGAAAAAATCATCGACACCTACGCCATGGCCACCCAACACGTGGACCAAGGGCTTTCCCTGACCTTGTTCTTTACCGCTGATACCACCACGCGGGACATCAACAAGGCACAAATCTATGCCTGGAAAGCCGGAATCAAGACCCTCTACTACATCCGTTTACGCCAATCCGCGCTCCAAGGAACCGAGGTCGAAGGCTGCGTCTCCTGTGCTTTGTAGGAGCACGGTCCTCCCCCTTGTCCACAACCATTCACTCAGAAAGAAAGAAGCTATGTCCTCAACATCGAATAGTGCTGAACTAACCAGCATTTCAGTTACTCCGCCGAGCTACCGGCATGATCCTTCAGCCCGCATCCGCGCCATCAATTGGAACCGGGTGAGCGATGACAAGGATCTTGAAGTGTGGAACCGTCTAACCGCCAACTTTTGGTTGCCAGAGAAGGTCCCGCTTTCTAATGATCTCCCGGCGTGGCAGAAGATGACACCCGAGGAACGCAACCTCACCATGCGGGTGTTCACGGGACTCACCACCCTGGATACTGTCCAGGCCACCGTGGGTGAAATCTGTCAGATTCAAGATGCCCGCACCGAACACGAGGAGGCCGTGTATACCAACATCGCCTTCATGCAGTCAGTCCATGCCCGTTCATACTCTTCAGTGTTTTCTACCCTGAGCAGTACAAAGGAAATTGATGAAGCATACCGCTGGGCGGTGAATAACGACCTTCTCCAGGCACGCGCCAAGAAAGTTCTCGCGCACTATTTTGGGCCGGATCCACTCAAACGCAAGGTGTCATCGACGTTGCTTTCCTCGCTGCTTCTCTACGCGGGTTTCTATCTTCCCTTGCACTTTTCTGTCCACGCCACCCTGACAAATACGGCAGACATGATCCGCCTCATTCTGCGTGACAAGGCAGTGCACGGCTACTACTCGGGTTACAAATATCAGCGCGGTCTGGAATCCACGACCCCGCTACGGCAGAAGGAGATGCATGATTTCACCATTTCTTTGCTCGAAGAGCTTTATGCACTAGAGCTGGACTATTCCGGCGAGCTATATGAGCCTTTGGGACTCATGGATGATGTAGCCGTGTTCGTTCGCTATAACGCCAATAAGGCACTCATGAATTTGGGCTACCCGGATTATTTCCCGCCCGAAGAAACGGAAGTGAACCCAGAAATCCTCGCGGCCCTAGCCCCCGGAGCAGATGAGAACCATGACTTCTTCTCCGGATCTGGTTCCTCCTATGTCATTGGTACTGCTGAAGAAACGAGTGATGATGACTGGGATTTCTAAACCTTTTCCGCGACCGGACCAAGGAAGCTGGCTTGAGACCATCGCGCTGTTTGAAGCCATCCGCGAAGGAAACCAACCCGCAGCCATGCGGCTGTTGAATACATCCGCCGCACGAGAGGCCGTCCTCGGGGGGCTTCTAGGACTCATCGAACTGTACTTCCGCCATGAAGAAGGAGACAAAGTAGATGGCTTCCTCACCGCCGCCCACGCTGCCGGCCCACCACCGGCCTTTGGCTGCAAGCCTTTTCTCCCTTGACCACGTCTCCCTACACCCAACTAAGAAAGAAGGTTTACCATGACCACCCCACGTATCAGCGTTATCGTCGGCAGCCTGCGCCGAGAGTCATTTGCACGCAAGATTGCACACGAGGTGCTCACGATGATCCCTGAAGGCTACGAGGCAAACATCGTGGAAATTCGTGACTTGCCGCTCTATGACTTCGACTACGATGACCCCGCCGTCACGGACAAGCCCACTCCGGCTGAGTACACCACCTTTCGCGAGACCGTCAAGAACTCGAGCGGGATCCTCTTCATTACGCCAGAGAACAACCGCACTATCCCTGCCTGCCTCAAAAACGCAGTGGACATCGGCTCTAAACCCAACTCAGATGTGGCGTGGAAGAACCTTCCCGCAGGTATCATTAGCCACTCTGTAGGCCGCATGGGCGGCTACAGTTCACAGAAGAACCTTCGCCTCGCTCTGTCCTACTTCGACATGCCGCTCCCTGGTCAGCCCGAAGTATTTCTGGGCCAATCCCCCACCCTTTTCGAAGAGTCCGGACATCTCAATCAACGTACCGCAGACTTTGTCAAGGATTACGTTATGCGCTTCCTGCAGTTGACCGACGAGGCCTTTAGAGCCAAGAACGGCTAGCGGTATCCCCAGCCAACACACATCACGCCCTCTTCGAAGTACTCAAAGACTCCTAGAGGGCGTTCACAATGACACAAACCCCGGATTCAGGCTCATCCTTGAGTTACCTGAATCCGGGGTTTCATGCGCGCTCGCCACCACACATGTGGCAGCAGCGCGTTACAAGCGGGAGATTACTTCTCCTCGGAAGCTTCTGCAGCGTCCTCTTCTTCGAATTCACCGAAGTACTGGTCAACGTCAACCTTATTGCCCTCTTCATCCTTGACGGTGGTGCGGCAGATAGCGGCAGCCAGTGCCTTGCCACGGCGCACGTCAGAGAAGAGGTTAGCAATCTGACCATTGGACTGCAGCTGCTGGATGAACTGGTTCGGGTCCATACCGTAGGACTGAGCGGTGAACAGGATGTGGTCGGTAAGCTCCTGCTGGGAAACTTCCGGCTCTTCCTTTTCTGCTACGGCATCAAGGAACAGCTGAGTGCGGACGGACTCTTCCGCCTGCTCACGAGTCTGCTTATCAAACTCCTCGCGGGAAGTGCCCTGTGCCTCAAGCAACTGAGCCAATGCCTTCTCATCGTGAGCCAGCTGGCCCAGAATCTGGTGCAGCTGGGAGTGAGCCTGCTCGTCCACTACGGACTGCGGCAGTTCGAATTCGACCTCGGAGAGCGCGGACTTCAGGACCTCATCGCGAATCTGGGCGGCCTGCTCAGCCTTCTTGGTCTCCTCCACCTGGGTCTTGGTGGATTCACGCAGTTCATCCATGGTGTCGAACTCGGAAGCCATCTGAGCGAACTCATCGTCCATGGCCGGCAGCTTACGCTCCTTGGACTGCTGGACGTGAACCTTGATGGTGGCCTCTTCGTCCTTGTGCTCGCCAGACTGGATGGTGGAAGTGAACTCGTTATCCTCACCGGTCTTCATACCACGCAGGGCGGTGTCCAAGCCCTTGATGAGGTCATCGTCACCGATGCGGTAGGACAGGCCCTCGGTGGAAGCGTCCTCGATCTTCTCGCCGTCAATCTCAGCGGTGATGTCGATGATTGCGTAGTCGCCGGTCTTCATCTTGCGCTTGGTGTCCTTGAGCTCACCGAAACGCTCTGCCAACTCCTCCAGAGCCTTGTCGACGTCCTCTTCGTCAGCCTTCAGGGCCGGGACGGTAACGGAGATCTTGGAGAAGTCTGGGACCTCGAACTCAGGGCGGATATCAACCTCGGCGGTGAACTCCACGAAATCTTTATCCTCAATCTTGGAAATATCAACGTCCGGCTGGCCGATAACCTTCAGATCGTTTTCCTTGACTGCCTGCTCGTAACGGGAAGGCAGCATGTCATTGACGACCTGCTCCAGGATGGGGCCGCGGCCGAAGCGAGCGTCAATAAGCTGGCGCGGTGCCTTGCCCTTACGGAAACCTGGAATAGAAACCTGCTGCGCGATTGCCGCGTAAGCTTGATCGATTTCCTGGTCCAGCTCCGCAAACGGAACGTTGACGGTGAGCTTAACGCGGGTATCGCTCAGCTTGTCTACGGTGGTCTTCACGAGTGAATCTCCCTGGCTTCATTGTTTTACGTACATAAACTTAAAGGGGGTCCGGAAATCCTTATTAGGGCATTTCCAGACCCCCATACGTCGGGGCGACAGGATTTGAACCTGCGACCCCCTGCTCCCAAAGCAGGTGCGCTACCAAACTGCGCCACGCCCCGTATGTAGGCCACCAAGTAACCTTGGCTGCGTTGCATACCTGAGACAGTGTACCGTGTCCGTTTTAAATCTCCTAAACGGACCCCCACTTAAAGGCATCCACGCAGCCCAGCGGCCGATTTTGACAGTGCTTCAGCTAGAAATCGAAATCAAACATTCCATCAAAGAAGCCGTCACCGTCGCCGTCAGTTAGACCATCGAAGAAACCGCCGCCATCATCGCCGCCACCAACGTCGCCAGCATCACCGGCGTCACCACCCAAGTCGCCAGCATCACCCATACCATCGGGACCGCCCCAATCGCCGCTTTCTGCAGCGGCCGCAGAGTAGCCAATGCCTGACATGCCAGAGAATAGGGCATTAAACATCATGGAGTAGCCCACCATCCACACGCCGGTTTGCAGCGCATCGGCCCACCATGGACGGGAGTACCAACCTGCCGGAACCGGACGCCCTGCCACGATTCCACCTGGGTAGTAGTTGGGAGTATTCGCAGAAGCATATGGTGAGGCCGTAATCTCCTGGCCATTCGCTTCGACCGTACGCTCTTCCGTCACCTTGCCAGCCGCACGCTGCCCCTCCAGCGGCGGGAGCTCTGGGCCTGGGTTCATGCCCATAATTTCGCGCGCGGCATTCACATAATGCATGCCTTCCAGGGCCGACTCGCGCGCCAAATTCGCCTGCTTGGCGGTAGTAGCACGCGAAATCGCCGCGTTAGCTGCAGTAAATCGCTCAGAAGCATCAGCCATCGCTTGCTTGGAGGCAGAATCTGTGCCAGAAATCTGCATTACTTGGCCACCTAGCCGTTCAATCCACCGGCGAGCATCAGCCTGTGCATCGGCCAATTGCTGTGCCTCACGTTCTTCCCGACGTTTGTGAGAGCTACGGGAGGAAATAAACCAGGCGCCTCCACCAATTGCCAGCGCAACGAGCAAAATTCCCACTATGATCATCGCTTTCTATAGATAGGTCCGTTCCTCTTATAACAACGGCTCAGGCGCCAGCCTAGTTCCCTATTTTCTTTTTTGGCCGCGGTTGCGCTAAAGTATGGCCCAGCGTTGAGATAGCGCGCTGTGGGAATGTCGTATAGTGGCTAATACCTCAGCCTTCCAAGCTGAAGACGCGGGTTCGATTCCCGTCATTCCCTCCAGTTTTCGCCCACCTCTAGGTGGGCGATTTTTCGTTTTCCACCCATCATCATTGGATGTTCACGGTATACGGCGAGCACATGCGAAGAAGTGTAGGGTGGCGCGCATGACTTCAACCAATAAGTATTCTGAGTTTATTCGCAGCCGCCATTCGCCCCGAGCGTTCCTGCCAGAACCCATGCCGGTAGAAGACATCAAGCAGGTTTTGCTGGATGCTCAATCCGCACCGTCCAACTCCAATACTCAACCGTGGGACGTGCATTTGGTGGGTGGAGAAAAGCTCAAGGAACTAAGCGCCGCGCTTATTAAGGAATTCGACACCAACGGGCTCAGCCCAGACTTCACCACCGATTATGGTGAGGGTATCCATCCCAAGCGCTCCCAAGAGCTAGCCGCCAAAATGTACGGCCTCCTGGGCATTGAGCGCGAGGACAAAGCAGGTCGCGTGGAATTCATCCGCGAAAACTTGCGCTTCTTTGGCGCACCCCATGCGGTACTTCTCTTTATCCCGCCGATGGGTGACCGCATTCGCGCCGCCTTTGACCAAGGAACCTATACCGAAAACTTCCTGCTTTCTTTGGAAGCACACGGCTACCACGGTATCCCACAGGGGATGATTTCCTTGATTGCGCCAACCGCGCGTGAATTCCTCGGCGTAGACGAGGACTACAAGCTGGTCACCGCCATTACCTTTGGTAAAGCTGATGAATCGAGCCCGGTCTTTAAAACGAATCCAGGCCGCGCGCCACTTTCGGAAACCGTGACAGTTCACGGCATCGATGGCCTCGACCTCGATTAGCCCCCGCCCCATCAGGAAGCTACTTTCAACGATTTCGTCCATCTAAAATACCGCAACCGTCGACGAAACAGGCGATCTGTGGGGACGAAATCGTTGAATCGCCCCGGCAGGCCTAGAATTATGGCTATGGATATCACTCTTGCCACCTTTGACCATGCACCTGAGACTGCACTGCGGGGCGTGCGCTTCAAAAACACGTGGGTGCCGTCGGAAACGTACGCCGATTCCCGTCGCGGCACGCTGACCGGGCAATATCCGCAGCGCCAAGCCACCACGCGTATTAGCGAGGTTTTCGCGGGCGCGGATTATGAGGTGCGCGAGGATACGCAGCCGGCCGGTAGCGATGTCTTTCGCTTGCTAGAGCAGCCCAGCCTGGAAGAACTCAACGAAGTCAATGGCGTCATCGCCGTCTGCTCGCTACTAGGTGGAAATTCACCTATGTCGGTGTTGTGGCCGGGTGTAGCCGAAAGCGGGGAGAATAATGAGTTGGTCTCCCCTATTGACTTAGCGCCTACGCTCGCTGCCATTGCCGGCCTCGACGTGCGCCCTAATGCGCAACTGTCCTTTGATGGATTGAACTTGGTACCGGTGCTGCGGCACGGCGCCTCGGGACACGCCGCGTTGTTCTTTGACAATGGAGTGCGCATGATTGATGCCTCGCTTATCGACGGCACCGCTACCCCGCCCCATGAGCGTGCCCGCCTGCAGGATGAGTGGGAGACGTGGAATAAATTCATCACTCTCGGCCCTCTGCAATAGATAGGTAGTCTGGGGCGCATGAGCGTACCTAACATCACCCTTAATGACGGCAATACCATCCCGCAGCTGGGCTTTGGCGTGTTCCAGATGGATCCGGAGCAGACCGAAGATCTGGTAGCTGAGGCCCTGCGCGTGGGTTATCGCCATATTGATACCGCCGCTATTTACGGCAATGAGGAAGGCGTAGGACGGGCTATTGCCAAGTCTGGCATTCCCCGCGAGGAGCTTTTTATCACCACCAAGCTGTGGAATGACCGCCAGACCGATGCTGCTGCAGCGCTCGATGAGTCCTTGGAAAAGCTCGGCTTGGAGTATGTGGATCTTTACCTCATCCACTGGCCTACACCAGCAAAGGGCACCTATGTTGAGGCTTGGCAGCAACTCATTGATCTGCAGAAGCAGGGCAAGACAAAGTCCATCGGCGTCTCCAATTTCGAGCTGGAGCACCTGGAACAGCTGGAGCTCAAGACCGATATAAAGCCTGCAGTCAACCAAGTCGAGCTTCATCCTTATCTGCAGCGCTGGAGGGAGCTGGACGCCTTCCGCGCCCACACCGTGGCTATCGAGGCATGGGGCCCGCTGGGGCAGGGAAAGAGCGATATCTTGGATGCCCCCGAGGTCACCGACGCCGCTGCGGCGCACGATGTCAGCCCAGCGCAAGTCATCATTCGTTGGCACCTACAAAATGGCGTCATCCTCTTCCCCAAGTCTGCGACGCCCTCGCGCATTGCGGAAAACTTTGATGTCTTCGGCTTTGAACTAACCGAGGAGGAGATGGCTGCCATCACCGCCTTGGACGAAGGCGAAGAGGGACGCGGCGGCCCGCACCCGAATGACATGAATGATGCCTAAGTCTTAGCGCCTTGGCTATGCCTGGCCGAAACACAAAGAAACGCCGCGGAACCACCTTTGTTCCGCGGCGTTTATTTTCTCAAGGCTTAGGCCTCGGGCAGCTCTGGGGCGATACCGGTGCGCTCGTACTGCGCCAAGATGTCGATGCGGCGCTGGTGGCGCTCCGCACGGGACCATTCTTGATCCAGGAAGGCATCTACGATTTCCAGTGCCTGTTGCTCGGTGTGCATGCGGCCGCCGATGCCGATGAGCTGGGCATTGTTGTGCTCGCGGGCAAGGCGGGCAGTCTCGGCGGACCAAGCCAGTGCACAGCGGGCTCCCTTGACCTTATTGGCGGCAATCTGCTCGCCATTGCCGGAACCGCCAAGCACAATACCCAAGGAACCCGGATCATTGACGGTGCGTTGTGCCGCTTCGATGCAAAATGCCGGGTAATCGTCCTCGGCGTCGTAGGTGTGGGCGCCGCAATCAATGACTTCGTGGCCCTGTTTAGTGAGGTGTTCAGCAATCAGGTTCTTGGTTTCGAAACCTGCGTGGTCTGCTCCTAGATATACGCGCATGGCCCTTATCCTACCGGCCCGGCGCGCCTTGAGGAGGTTTAGCGCCCACCCTGTTTCGCATTACAAATTCCTGATAGGCTCGCGGTCGGTTGCTATCACTATAAAAGGAGGAAAGCCATGCCTATAACCAAACCGGTCCTCACGCTATACGGCGGAACCCTTCTAGCCTGCCTCATTATGCTAGGCGTTATGGTATCCGGCAGCGGAGGCTTCCTCTTGCCGCTTATCGCCAGCACCCTCGCAACATTGGCTCACGTGGGCTTAGGCGTGTGGTGGATTGCCCAGAAGGTGCGCGGGAATCCGCGGGCAAATGGGGGCGCTATTGCGGCCGGCATTATCGCGCTTCTTGCCGGCGCCTCATGGGCTTCCTGGGTACTTGTTGCGTGGGAAGACTTTCGAGCCGGCATGGCGCTGCCCGCCATTAATATTGCGGGCCTTCCGGCATTCATCTTGACCCCGCTGACCATCGCGCTGTGCGTCGGCGCCGCAGTTGAGCTGCGCCGCCGACAGAAAAGCGCTTAGTTCTCCTCTACCTGCGGCATCTCGGTGCGGGAGCGCTTGAGTTCGAAGAAGTAAGGGAACTGGGCAAGGCGCAAGGAGGCGTCGAAAAGCTCGCCTGCTTCTTCCCCGGTAGGGACGCGGGTAATGACCGGGCCGAAGAACGCGGTCTCCCCCAGCTTGATAACCGGGGTGCCCACCTCATCACCCACGGAAGAGATGCCATTGTGGTGGTATTCGCGCAGCTTCTCGTCATAGTCTTCGGTATTGGCTACCTCGGCGAACTCGGCCGGAAGTTCCACCTCAGCTAAAGCCTGCGCGATGATGTCATCATAAGCGCCAAATCCGGTGCGCCCGCCGTTGCCCTTGGTGTGAACCAGGGTGCCCATAGCGGTATAAAGCTCATCTACCTTTTCTGGACGCTCGGCCTTAACCTTGGCAAAGACGCGGGCTGGGCCCCAGTTAGCCTTCATCATGTCCATGTAAGTGGGGTCTAGATCACGGCCATCGTTCAGCACGGACAGGGACATCGGCTCGAACTCGACCTCGATATCGCGTACCTTTTCTACTTCCTTGATCCACCGCGAGGTGGCCCAAGCGAAGGGGCAGGATACGTCGAACCAGAACTTTACTGCGTCAGCCATGATTGCTCCTTTGATTGATAAAAATTTGCCCCACCAGCCTAGGCGCGCGACTACTGTGGATGCAGAACTATTTTCGGCACAGAAGGAGAATATAGGCTATGACCTCCGTAAACCTGACTCGCACGGAAGCGGTTGAGCGCTCCCGAATGATTGAGGTGGGCCATTATGATGTCACTTTAGACCTCAAGTATTCAGATACCCACTTCCTGTCCACTACGAAGGTGAGCTTCACCTCGCGCGAGATCGGCTCCACCTTCATCGATCTGCGCGCCGAGGAAATCCAAGAGGTGCGCCTCAACGGCAATCCGCTGCCCACGAATTCTTATAACCCCACCTACGGCATTCCGCTTTCCGGCCTCCAAGTGGCCGACTACACGCTAGAAGTCACCGCGAAAATCCCGTATTCCCGCACCGGCGAGGGCCTGCACCGTTTTGTCGATCCCGCCGATGAAAAGGTCTACCTCTATACCCAATTTGAAACCGCCGATGCCAAGCGGGTCTTTGCTTGCTTTGACCAGCCGGATATGAAGGCCACCTACGCGCTGCATTTCAAGGCACCGGAGGATTGGACCGTCATTAGCAATGGACCAGTGAGCTGGGAAGGAGACGTGGCCAGCACTGCTATCGACTACCCACTATCGACCTACCTGGTAGCCCTGTGCGCCGGTCCCTACCACGAAGTCACCGATACCTGGCGCGGCGAGCTGACCGCACACCCAGAGGGCAAGCCGGCCCAAAAGCTCGAGGTACCGCTGGGCATCTACTGCCGTGCTTCGCTCGCCCATGCTTTAGATGCTGAGCGCTTATTTACGGAGACCAAGCAGGGCTTTGATTTCTATCACCGCAATTTCGGTTTCCCCTACCCCTTTGGCAAGTATGACCAGATTTTCGTGCCGGAGTTCAACGCCGGCGCGATGGAAAATGCCGGCTGCGTTACCATCCGCGATGAATACGTCTTTACCTCCCAAGCCACGCACTATAAATATGAGCGCCGTGCCGATACCATTCTGCATGAGTTGGCCCATATGTGGTTCGGCGATCTCGTCACCATGCAGTGGTGGGACGATTTGTGGCTCAATGAGTCCTTCGCCACCTGGTCAGCGGCCATTTCCCAAGCGGAAGAGACCGAATACGATACCGCGTGGGTAACCTTTGCCAACGTAGAAAAGTCCTGGGCCTACCAGCAGGATCAGCTGCCTACCACCCACCCGATTTCTACCGATGCAAGCGATATCGAAACCGTCGAGCAAAACTTCGATGGCATCACCTACGCCAAGGGTGCTTCGGTGCTGAAGCAGCTACAGGCTTATGTCGGCCGCGAGAACTTCCTGGCCGGCGTGCGCCGCCACTTCGCCGCCCATGCCTGGGGCAATGCCACCTTTGATGATCTGCTTGGCCACCTGGAACAGGCCTCCGGCCGCGATCTTTCCTTCTGGGCGCAGCAGTGGCTTAAGACTTCCGGCATCAACACGCTGAGCGTGGCGCTCAATGCGGATGAGTCCGGCACGATTACCCATGCCTACCTCTCCCAGCGCGGCGATACGCTGCGCACCCACCGCGTGGCGGTGGGCCTGTACAATCTGCAGGACGGTCAGGTGGTGCGCACCGATCGCATCGAGATGGATGTTGATGGCTCCTCCACCGAGATTCCAGAGCTCATCGGCCGCCCGCTAGCAGACATTGACTTCCTGCTGCCCAATGACGATGACCTGACCTACTGCCTCATCGAATTGGACGCGGGTTCCCTGCAATTCCTGCTGGATAATATCGATAAGTTTGCTGATCCTATGGCCCGCACCCTGTGCTGGTCCACCGCCTGGGAGATGACCCGCGCCAGCACGATGCGCGCCCGCGATTTCATCCAACTAGTGGCCCGCGGTATGCAGGCTGAGACCGAGCTTGCCGTCCTCGAGCGCATTGTTTTGCAGGCCTCCAGTGCGCTGAAGAACTATGCCGATCCACACTGGGCCGCCCAGAGCACCCTGCTTGCCGACGCCCTCCTCGACGGCGCCCACAGTTCCGATGCCCAGCGCTCCATCATCTGCACCCAGGCGCTGGCGAAAATTCGCCTGCACGATAGCGCGCGTGACTACCTGCGCGGCGTGCTCGAATCCTCCGAGGATGCAGGGCTGCGTTGGTCCGCGCTCGCGGCACTTGCCGCCGATGGAGCAATAGAGGACGTCCCCGCTGCTGCAGATGCGCAACTGGAGCGGGATAATTCCGCCACCGGCTACTACTCTTCGCTGCGCGCTCGCGCCGCGGTGGCAACTGCGGAAAACAAGCGCGCGGTATGGGAAGAAATCGTGGCGGGTAACCTCACCAACCGCGAGCTGACTTCCAAACTTGAAGGATTGCTCTATCCGCATGGCGATACGTTCCTTCCCACCGCGGAGTTCTTCGATATCGCGGAAAAGGTGTGGGCTTCCCAATCCTCCGAGGTGGCTCTGACCACAGTTACCGGCCTCTTCCCGTCCTGGGATATCACCCGCAAGGGCTTGGACCGAGCCGATGCCTTCTTGCAGAAGGACCTGCCCGGTGGTCTGCGTCGTACAGTCACCGAGCAGCGCGACCGCGTGGCCCGCGCGCTACGCAACCGCCAGGTGGACGCTGGCTAGGCCGGCTTTCCTGCGCCGCCGTCCCGGGTTTGTACGGGTTGTGGCGCAGGATCCTCGCCCAAGATCACTTCTACATTGGCGATATCAGAGCGCAGCGACTCTTCGACATAGGCAAAGACCACGCCGGTCTCATTCTTCAGCAGCCGTACGAACCGCAAAAGCGGGTGCGATCGGCTCACGCCCAAGAGTTTCTGTTCTTCTGTGCGAGCGGTAGCGGCGCTCATACTCTCGCGTTTGAAGACCGGCTGGAGGTCATAGCCTGCCAGTATGTCTAGGATGGGCTCGCGTAGATCGTGCTGATTGAGCTCGGGAGCCATGTCCACTGGGATGGTGTAGCGCGAGACGATGACGGGCTTACCATCGACGATAAAAAGGCGTTTAATATCCCACGCATAGGTGGCATCATTCACCCCCAGGGCCGCTGCCACATGTTTGGGCACATGGGTTTTATTCACGGAGACCACCCGCACGGTGATTTCGTGCCCACGCTCGCGTAGTTGAGTGGCGATACTGTCCTTATTGGTCAGACTCAGCGTAGGGGGAACCGTGCGCACGTAGGTGCCGCCGCTGCGCCCACGGCGGCGATCAATAAGGCCTTCATCTTCCAAAATGTCTAAGGCATGGCGCACGGTCATGCGCGCGACATGAAATTCTCGGACCAATTCGCGTTCGGTAGGAAAACGCTGACCAGGCTCTAATTCATTGCGCTCGATCTTGTCGCGTAGGGCATCTGAGATAAGGAGATAGGCGGGCCGTTTTCGGCTTTGGGAAGTCACAGCCCTCGAGTGTAACGGGCGGGCCGAAACCAACCCCCATCACTGCATGATGAACCTTAATAACACTTGATTTATTACTTGCGCAGAGATAGTTCGATTCGCGGCCTGACCTGGATTTCCGTCAACTGAGTGGTCGGCCCCGCCTCTACTACGGTGCGAATGGCGCGGGCTACCTCAGCCGGGGCAATGACCTGTGAGGGGTCATAATCCTGCAGTCCCTGCAGCATCGGGGTATCGGTAGGGCCTGGCGCCACCGTGGATACGCGAATCCCCGGCTCGGAGATACGCAACCCGTCGGCCAGCGCATACAACGCGTGCTTCGTGGCCGCGTAGACGACATTATCGCCATAGCTGTGGCGGCCAGCACCGGAATTAATAAAGACTACTGTGCCTTCGGCTTTACGCAGCTGCGGCAGCAAAGCGCGGGTCACCTCTGCGGGGGCGTGCACGTTGAGGTCCATGTGCGCGCGCCAATTTTCTGGAGTAGCTTCCTCCACGGAGTACTTGGTAGCCCGTGCGGCGGCGTGCACGAGCACATCTACGCGATCCAGCTCCGGCAGCGCCATGCCTTCATCGAGACCTGCTACTAGGTCGATGGCGATCGGCGTGATGGATTCCGATTTAGGCAGGTCCGCCGCGCTCCGTCCTAGTGCGTACACGTGGTAATCACCAGCCAAGTCGGCGATGATTTCGCGGCCCATGCCACCGGTGGCGCCGGTGACGACGGCCACCTTGCGCGGGGCTGCGGCCTCTGAGTGTGCTGGTGCGGTGAGATTCTTAGTATCAGTCATGCCGCCCCATCATAGGGATCCTCCGCTGAGGTTGCCGCACCAACCCAATCACCACCTATTGGCGAAAGCGCTTGGGCACATCCGGCTGTCCCAAGGTAAGCATCAAGCGATTGGCCCAGTTAAAGAAGGACGATGCGTAGATGAGGTCCAGAATGGACTGATCATCGAAACCGGCGTTGCGAAGGTCGGTGCATAGCTGCGCATCGAAGGCGAAGGGAGTTTCGGTCAACGCCACAGCTGCGCGACGGATAAGGTCCCACTCTTTAGAACCCAGGTCGGCGTCGATGCCTTTATCCAAAAGGCGGTCTACGATTTCACGGTCGCCGCCTTCCTGGACGCATCGCGCTTGGTGCACGGAAGCGCAGTACTCGCAGCCGTTATATCGCGAGGCCACAGTGGCGGCGAGCTCGCGGTCTGCACGGGAGAGGCCACCTTCGGTGTTATAGAAGATGTCCAAGTCAGTTAGCGTACGCGCCTTCAAAGCCGCGGGGTCGCGGGCGAGCAAGCGGAAGTACTCGGAATCAATGCGCTCTGGTTTGATGAGGGCGTCGGTATGCGCTGCGGTGAAGTCCTCTTTCGCCAGTGCCTCTACCCAAGGCTTCCAGCCCAGGGAGTAGTTGACAAAGTGGTCCGGCAGCACGGTATCGGGTTGCAGGGTATTCGCGGTAACCTGCCAGCCTGGGTCAGCTACCCCGGCTGCACGCTCGGCCGCGGGACGTGCGGCGCTCTCCTCGCCAGAGAGCACGCGCAGGCCGTGGACCACGCGCAGCTGGAAGGCCAAAAATGCCACCAGCTGGGACAGGCTGACGATATCCGTAGCGGACCATCCTGCGGCATCGAGGTGCCCGATCGCCTGCGGGGAGGCATCCTTAGGGTGGAAGGCCAGAAGGTGCGCCCAATCGAGGGCGGCAGCTAGGCGCGTGCCCAGCGCGGCCTCCGCGGCGGTATCGCCGAAGATAAGGAAATCACCCTGGTGATACGGGCCGGTGGATATACCGCGCTGGCTCGCGGCGCGCACGGCGGCAACAAGATCCTCGTCGGCCTCATCGCCCAGCAGGTCGAAGTAGAAATCCGTCGCCTCGCTCGCCTGGTAGATCGCAGCCGTAAAAGCCGCTACGGCATAGCGCTCCGTATAGGAGAACTCGCCTGGTTCTGCAGGCTCGAGCAAAGCGCTAAAGCTCAGCTGCGCATTGTCCTGCGCATCGTGGCGCGCACGGCGCAGCTGTTGCACCTCGGCGCTGGCATGGGAGAGTTCATTAATAATGTCGGTCATATTCTCAGTCCAACCTTTCTGGGGCGCGGTTATAGCCCCAAGTTTAAGTCTCCGGCACGATAGCGGGAGCCAGGGATGGCGTCAATGAGCTGGCGCGTGTACTCGGTTTCTGGGTGCGCAAAGACCCGCGCGGTAGGTCCAGATTCCACTTGCGTGCCGTGGGAGAGCACGGAGACGGTATCGGAAATTTGGTTGACTACCGCCAGATCGTGGGAGATGAAGATATAGGTAAGCTCTAGCTCGCGCTGCAGCTCGTCGAGCAAGCGCAGTATCTGCGCCTGTACGGTGACGTCGAGCGCGGACACGGCCTCATCAAGCACCACGAGATCGGGCTCAATGATCATGGCGCGGGCGATGGCCACGCGCTGGCGTTGGCCACCGGAGAGCTCGCGGGGGCGGCGGGAAGCCATGGAAGAGTCCAAGGCCACCAAATCAAGAAATTCGCGTGCTTTGGCACGCGCATCACGCTTGGAAGCGCCGGTGAAATTGCGCACCGGTTCGGCGATGGTATCGCCAATGCTCAAGCGCGGATCGAGCGAGCCAAAAGGATTTTGGTAGACCATCTGGATCGAACGGCGCAGCTCACGACGGCGCTTGCCACGGGCGGAGCTAATGTCTTCCCCGCCCAAGCGGATGCTGCCGGAGGTGGGCGTGCTCAACAAGGAAATGGCGCGGCCGGTGGTTGTCTTACCGGAGCCAGACTCCCCCACCAATGCATGGGTGGTGCCGCGGGCCACGGAAAAGTTGATGTCCTCCACCGCGGTGAAATCCCCGAAGCGTTGGCTCAGCCCCTCCACCTCGAGCAAGGTTTCGCGGTGCGCGGGCGCGGCGGCCCGCACAGGAGATGCGGCTTGGGAGGAAGTGGGGGCGGTGAGCGAAGGGGCGTCGGCAAGCAGGCGCTTGGAGTAGGCATGCTGCGGATCTGTAAGCACACGGGCGGCGACGCCCGACTCGCGGACGGTGCCCTTTTCCATCACCACGATGTTATTGGCACGGTCGCCCGCTACGGCCAGATCATGGGTAATGAAAAGGATGCCCATGGTGAGCTCTTCGCGCATCTCATCCAGGAGGTCCAGGATGATCTTCTGCACGGTGACATCGAGCGCGGAGGTAGGCTCATCGGCGATGATAAGCTCCGGCTCCAATGCCACGGCCGCGGCAATGAGCACGCGTTGCTTCATGCCGCCGGATAGCTCATGCGGGTACTGGTCATAGCGGCGCTGCGGATCATCAATGCCCACGCGCTCCAAAAGCTCCAGTGCACGCTTTTTCCGGGAGGCCTTATCGCCCTGCCCGTGGATGGCCATGCCCTCCTCCACCGAGGCACCGATGGTCTTGAGCGGGTTAAGCGAGTTATTGGGATCCTGCGGAATAAGTCCAATACGGCGACCGCGCAGTTCCCGCCATTGCTTTTGGGAATACTGGGTAACTTCGTGGCCGTCGAAAGTAATGGTGCCAGAAACGATCGACGCATTGTCTGGCAGCAGGCCGATGGCGGCCATGGCCGAGGTGGACTTGCCGGAACCGGACTCGCCAACGATGGCGGTCATTTCGCCAGGGTTTACCTCAAACTCAATGCCACTTACCGCTTCTACCTCACCATGGGCGGTGCGGTAGGTAATGGATAGATCACTAATGCTAAGCAGGGACATTAGGCCGCCTTTCGCAGTGTCTGGCTGAGGTGGTTGGCCGCGAGGACCACCGCGACGATGACAATGCCCGGGGCGATGGTCAACCAGCCGGCCGTGGCGATATAGTCGCGCGATTCAGAGATGAGCAAGCCCCATTCCGGGGTTGGGGGCGGTGCGCCATAGCCCAGGAAGCCTAGGGTGGCTAGCTGCAAAATGGCCAGGCCAAATTGCAGCGCTGCTACAGCGAAGACCGCGGTGAGTGAATTGGGAAGGATATGGCGCACGAGCACCTGGAAGGAAGAACCGCCGGAGCCGTAGGCGGCCTCGACGAAATCGGAGCCGGCAACGCTAAGCACCTGGGAGCGTGCAAGGCGTGCAAAGGTGGCCACGGAGGTGATACCTACCGCGATGGCAGCATTGAAGATGCCGTGTCCGAGCACGATAATGACGGACAGGGAGAGCAAGAGTCCGGGGATGGACAGCAGCACATCCACAATGCGCATGATCACGGCATCGACCCAGCCGCGGCGCACTCCGGCGATGATGCCCAAAATGGTTCCGACGATGAGGCCGAAGAGTACGGCCAGCAACGCGCCAAGTAGGGATTGGCGCGCGCCATAGACCACGCGGGTATAAAGATCACGGCCGACGGCATCGGTGCCGAACCAGTGCTGGAAACTGGGTTGCAATAGCGCCGTGGTGTCCCCGCCCTGGTTAGGGTCCTGGGAGGTAAATAGTTGGGGGAACAGCGCGCAGAGCACCGCCAAGCCCAGCACAATCAGCGAGAGGATGGTGCCTGGGGTGAGCTTCAGCTGTGTGGATTTAAGCTTCATGCTTGGACCTTCTTCTCGTTTATTGCTGGGGTATCGGTGATGGTGGCGGTGGAATTGTCAAATGCCGTGTCATGCTTGCGCTCGCGCAGGCGCACGTCAAGCACTGGGTAGAGCAGGTCCACAATGAGATTGATAAGGACAAAGACGGCGGCGGCAAGCACCACAATGGCCAGCAGCACCGAGGTATCGCGGTTAGCCACCGCATCCACGGTGAGCGCACCGATGCCGTGGCGGGCGAAGACCGCTTCCGTCACCACGGAGCCGCCGACGAGCTCACCGAAGGTAAGGCCGGCCATGGTCAGTGCCGGCAGCAGCGCGTTGCGCAGGACGTTGCGCCACAGCAACCAAGCGCCGCTAGCACCCTTGGCGCGCACTACCTGCACGAAGGACATATCCATTACCTCATCGATGGAGCGCAGCAGCACCTGCGCCAGCGGCGCGGCCACGAAGATGGCCAGGGTAATTACCGGCAGGATGAGGCTTTGGGCGTCGCTCGCGCCGATAACCGGCACCCATCCCAAACCAAAGGAAAATATCTGGATCAAGATGATGCCGATCCAGAAGGTGGGCAGGGAAACCATCACAGACGGCAGGCTACGGAAGAAGCTGCGCAGCCAGGAAAAAGGACCAAAGGTGGAGGCGATGGCCACGAGGAAGGCTAAGGCCACTCCAAGGAGGAAGGCGAGGATAGCCAGCGCCAATGTGGAGGGAAGAGCATCCGCCAGCATCTCCGATACGGCGGTGCCGGTAGCAACGGAAAAGCCGAAATCACCGGTGAGGAATCCACCAAGCGCACTGACGTAGCGGCTTAAGAGCGGTTCATCGGCACCATAAACCTCGCGAATGGCGGCCAACTGCTCGGCGTTGAGCCCTAGGGTGGGGTTGTCATAGCGGGAAGCCACGGCGTCACCAGGCAGCGCCGCCAAGAGAATGAAAGAAAGGGTGAAGGTAGCCCAGATTACGAGCAGGGCTTGGCCGATGCGTAGGGCGATAGATTTCAGGCTCATGGATTAGTCCTCCCCTTCTGCGGTGTTGATGTCTACCGCATAAAACGATGGACGGCCGATGGCCTCGGTGCTAAAGCCCTCGATATAAGGCTGGAAACCATATACCTGTGGCTCTTCGAACATGGGCAGGATATAGGCCTGTTCGGAGAGGTAGTCCTGCATGCGGCCGGTCATGGCCAGGCGGTCCTTTTCGCTGCTGAGGTCGAAGTACTCGTCCACCAATTTCTGCAGCTTCTTATCGCCGAAGCTATCGGTCTTTTCGTCATAGTTGAGGAAAGAATTGCGGCCCGTGCCATCTAGCCACGTGGCCAAGGTATCCACATTGGCGCGGCCGGTCATGGTGTGGCGTACCTGCACGGTGTCTTGGTCCTTCATGGCCTTCTGCTGCGCGGAGCGGTCGCCCGGGTTGAGGTTGGCCTCGATGCCGACGTTCTTGAGCATCTCTTGGGCCTTGGTGAACATCTCCTTAGAGCGCGGCTGCGGGACTGCCTCATTGAAGGTCACGGACAGGCGTTTGCCGTCTTTCTCGCGGATGCCATCTTCTCCTTCGCGCCAACCGGCTGCATCGAGCAAGCGCTTAGATTCCTCTGGATCGAAGGCATAATTCGCTGCTTGATCCTTATAGCCAATAGCCGTCTTGGCCAGGATGGACGTGCCCTTGGGATAGGAGTCAGAAAAGAGGGTGTTCAGAATATTATCGCGGTCGATGGCGTGAATGATGGCCTGACGCACGCGTTTATCCGCCAAGAGTGGGTGGCGGAAGTGGAAGTGGAAGCTATTGTTTACGCCACGGGTGGGCGCAGCGAAAATCTCCAGGTTTTGATCCTTGAGGTGCTTCTCATCGGGGGCTTCGATCTGGCGAGCAATATCGGACTGTCCGGCCACGAGCGATCCCACGCGCACGGAATCCTCGGCCGCGAGAACAATATTGATGCCCTCAATGTCGGCCGGCCCTTGGTGGTCCTTGCGGGCCGGTGGTGCCCAGTCATAGTCCTCCCGCTTTTTGAGCACCAGCTTTGTCCCCAGCTCTTCTTCCTCGATGACGAAGGGGCCAGAACCAGAAATCGCGGTGGCGTTGCCCGGCGCGAAGCCGGTGTCATCTAAATCCAGCGTGGCATTAGAAAGCAGGCCCTGATTCATCACGGAGGTGGACTGAGGAAAGCCTGGGGAGGGCTCACTGAAGTAGAACTTCACCGTGTAATCATCAATAACCTCGGATTTTTCATAGTTGGGCAACTGCTCCGAAGGTGTGAGCATGCGGTCCTCATCGCCTAGGGCGTAGAGGTCATAGTTCTTCTTCACGTTCGCGGCATCTAGGCGGGAGCCATCAGAGTAGGTCACGCCCTTGCGAATCTTGAAGGTGAACTCGGTATTGTCCTTGTTCGCCTTAGGCATCTCCTCCGCAATCCACGGGTGCAGCTCGAGGGTATCCGGATCCTGCCACAGCAGGCGGTCCGTGATGTTATTGAGCACGCCACCGTTGGGATAATAGCCGCCGGAGGGGGGATAGAGGTTATTGAACATATTGGGCTCGACGTAGGTGACCATGCCATCTTCCGCGGCGTGGGAAGTAGAGGCGCAGGAGGTTAGCGAGAGAGCTAGCGCACCGCTGGCCAAGACCGCGGCTACTGGTCTCAGGAGCCGAGAAAGTTGCTTCATAAAAGCTCGAGTTCCTTTAATTCTTAAGTAGTACTCGCCCATTAGAGCATATCCATACCCACAATTACAAGACTGGACGGTCTACCCTATTACCTGCCATAACAAGGGGAAAGAAACTTTTGTATAGACTGCTTAGTCTATTTAAATACCACCGCCGGGTCCGATGCTCGTGGAAGGGTCTGGATGTGGCACGATAGGCAGTATGTCTACTCCAGCAATCGCAATCGTCGGCATGGGCCCACGCGGCATTTCCATCCTGGAACGCCTCTCCGCCCGCATGGACGATTCCAGCGACCCCATAACCGTCCACCTCATCGATGATGCCCAACATGGTGCCGGCCGCATTTGGGAGACGGATCAAACCAAGACCCTATGCATGAATACTCGCGCCGGCGCTGTCACCCTTTTCACCGAGCCCGACTCCACTGTGGACGCCCCCGTGCTCGAGGGGCCCATCCAATACGAGTGGATTCAGCTACTGCGCGGCGATGGCGACAATGTCTCCGCCGCCAAGCGCGAGCTTTTTGAGCAGCATCCTCCGGCCGCACATATTGCGCAGGACTACCGCGAAGAACTTGCCACTACCCGCCCCGAATCCAACCCCTCGCGCGCGCTGTATGGCGAGTACCTGCGCTGGGTCTATGACGTGGTCATTGCTCGCCTGCCTAAGAGCATTTCCACCGTGAACCACTTCAGCCGTTTGGAAACCATCAGCGAGGATGGCCACGTAGACGTGCTCCGCTTGGCCGATGGCTCCGAGGTGCGCACCGATGCCACCGTGCTGGCCTATGGCTGGATGGTTCCGGAGTACAACGAGCAGGAAAAGCAGCTGGCGGCTTCCGGCCTGAACTGGATCGCTCCCGATAGCCCAGTGGAGCAGGACTACGCCGCCATCCCCGGCGGTGAAGACGTGCTGGTACGCGGGCTGGGCATGGGCTTTTATGACATCATGGCGCTGACCACCATCGAGCGCGGCGGCACCTTCGTGGAGGATTCTTCCACACGTTCCGGCCTGCGCTATGAGCCCTGCGGCGACGAGCCCAACTTCATCATTTCCTCCGGCCGCGGCTATCCCTACCACCCCAAGTCCGAATACGGTGAGCTGCCGCCTACCATGTCACGCCGCCGTCTGAAGAATGTCATTGCGGAGCTCAGCGGCGCCCATGACATCGACTTTGACGCCCAGGTTTGGCCCGCTATCGCCCGCGATAGCTACGAGGCCTATATCACCACTTTGGAGCGCGTGCGCCCGGATTCCTTGCTGCGCCCGCGCGCAGACATTCTCGAGGTCATCGATGCCACCGCCCCGGATGAGCTAGGCGCGGCTATTGCGCCCATGGTTACCGAGCCGTGGGACATGAACGATCTCATGTACCAAATTGCCGGGTTTACCGGGGACATAGATGAGCTCACCGAGCATATTGCCCAGTCCATGGAAAGCGATATCCGGGAAGCCGCCGCCGGCCACGACTCCCCCATCAAGGCCGCGCTATGGTCGCTATCGCAATCGCGCAAGCCCGCCTCCATCCTTGGCGCGGAGGGCCGCTATACCCGCGAGTCCCGCACCGGCCGCTATGCCCAAGTAATGTCCTTTGGCCAGATGATAGGTTCCGGCCCGCCGCTCTTCCGCGTGCGCCAGCTGCTCGCGCTTGTTGACGCCGGCTTGGCCCACTTCCTAGGCGATCACCCCACCCTGGCCATCGAGGCAGATCACTTCACCCTAACCTCCGGCCCACGCTCAGCTTCTGCACCCACGCTTGTCGACGCCTTTATGCACCGCCCCGATATCCGCACCGCCGGCGATTCCATGACCCGCTGCCTGGTAGATTCCGGCCGCGTTCGCCCCTTCCCCGATCACGGACAACCCACCGGTTCGCCGGAAACGGATGGGGCCACACGCCGCACCGTTCACCCGGACGGTGAGTTGGATGCACGCCTGCACATCGTGGGCATCCCCACCTATTCCCAGTGGCCGGACACCACCATTTCCCCCATGCCGGGCACGGACCCGCTCATGCTGCAGGAAACCGATAAAACCGCCGGTTCCCTCCTCGCCGTGGTGCGCTCCTAGCCACCACCGCGCTAAGGGCTCGGTCCCGGTCCTGGCCCCGGTTCCGCGGCCTATAGCGCGTCGAGGGCCTGCTTCAAGTCCGCGAGCAGGTCATCGATATCTTCGATTCCGATTGAGATGCGCACCATATCATCTGGCGGCACCAGCTCGGATCCTTCCGCGGATACGTGCGTCATATTCTTCGGGTGCTCGATGAGCGATTCCACCCCACCCAGCGATTCCACTAGACAGATAAGCCGCGTATTGAGGCAGATCTGCTTGGCATGCTCCGCGCTATGAAAGCGCACGGACATCATGCCGCCAAATCCGCGCATCTGCTGTGCTGCCAACTTATGCCCTGGGTGATCTTTCAGCCCTGGGTACAGCACCTGCTTTACCTCGGGGCGGCCCTGCAGGAACTCTGCCACCTTCTGCGCATTGACGCAGTGGCGGTCCATCCGCACCGAAAGAGTCTTGATTCCGCGAGCCGTAAGGTAGGCGTCGAAAGGCGAGCTCACCGCACCCACATTGCCTTGGAAGTAGAGCAGGCGCTCGTCCACGTGGGCATCATTAGTGACCACCGCACCGCCCAGTACATCGGAATGCCCACCCAGGTACTTGGTGGTCGAGTGCAACACATGGTCCGCGCCGAGCTCCAATGGATTCTGCAGGTAAGGCGTAGCAAAAGTATTATCCACTAGGACCTGCGCGTTGCCCTTAATCTTGGCCACCGCGGCGATATCGGTGATATTCAACGCCGGATTGGTGGGCGTTTCCAGCCAGATGAGCCTGGTATTGTCCTGGACCGCCGCGGCTACTGCGGCGGTATCGCTGGTATTAACGATGGACATCTCCACGCCCCACTCAGTGAAATCATTCAGTAGCCGGTAGGAACCACCATAGGCATCATTACCCAAAATGACGTGATCCCCTGGGCGCACCAAGATCCGAATCAGCGTATCGGCGGCGGCCATGCCGGAAGAGAACACGCGGGCATACTCAGCGCCCTCTAGCGCCGCTAGAGTGCGTTCGAGCGAGCGCACGGTGGGGTTTGCCACGCGTCCGTATTCGAACCCGCCGCGCAGCTGCGCTAAGCCATCTTGCGCAAACGTGGTTGACGCATAGATCGGCACATTGATAGAGCCCATGTGCGGGTCTGGGTGGTAGCCGCCATGGATGGAACGGGACGTAAAGCCTTGAGCGAGGTTCTGCGTGCTGCGTTCTGTCATAGCCACACAGTCTAGACCAAGCTGTTCACTTGCTAAGGAAAGATAGGTATTTATTTTCACCCACCTAGCCACCCACCACTCATCGCGTTTTCAGGCTCGGCCTTTACAATGGGCGCGGTTCAATTTGTCCTCGACTTAGAAAGAATGATGAATACTCAATTCTTAGCCTCAGCCGCTTCCACCAAGGATTCGGCCATCGAGTCCGTCTCCAGCTTTTGGAACGACGAAAAGGTGCAAAGCTGGCTCATCGAGCGCCCCATTCGCATCGCCGTCATCCTTATCCTGGCCGTCATTGCCCACTGGCTCCTCCACCGCATTATCAACAAGGTGGCCGAAAACAGCATCAAATCTTCCGGGCTGGATAAGCAGCGTTTCCGCGGAAAATTCAAGGGTCGGGCCAACCGCCCCGAACCAAGCCAGCAAGAAGAGGCCATGCGCCAAACCCGCGAAACCCGGCGCGCCTCCCGCATTAAGACGCTAGCCGGAGTGGCCCGTTCCGCCGCCGCTATTTTCGTGTGGGTATGGGCCGTTATTGCCATCTTGGATGAGCTAGACGTTAACGTGGCACCGCTTATCGCCTCCGCCGGTGTTATTGGCGTCGCCCTTGGTTTTGGCGCCCAAGCGCTGGTGAAGGATTTCCTTTCCGGCATCTTCATGCTCATTGAGGATCAATACGGCATTGGCGACGTGGTTGACCTGGGCAATGGCGTCTTTGGCGATGTCGAGTCCATCTCCTTACGCATCACCACGGTCCGCGATATCGACGGTGCTCTGTGGTACGTGCGCAATGGCGAAATCCTCCAGGTAGCTAACCACTCCGATGAGTACTCCGTTGCCCGCATCCAGATTCCTGTGGGCCTTTCTAATGACCCAGAGCTCGCCGGCGAGGTCATCGAGGACGCGGTGAAGGAAGCCGCGCAGGACGATAAGGTACGCAAGCTCATCCTCAGCACGCCTCGTGTGGATGGCATGTCCGGTTTCGAACCGGATTATGTTTCCTTCCGCGTGTCTACAAAGACCCTGCCGGGCAAGCAGTGGGACGTCCAGCGTTTCTTGCAATCCCGCGTGCTCAATGTCATGCACACTAAAGGCATTACTACCCCCTACCCGCACGGCATCGGCATTCCCGATCCCCGCAAGGAAGAAGAAGAGTAAATGGATTCTGTTTATGAGGCTATTGGCGGCATGAAGACCTTTGAGCGCCTCGTCCACGGCTTTTATTCCCAGGTCAAAGAGGACGATGTCATCGGTCCCATGTACCCCGATAATGACTGGGAAGGCGCCGAGCAGCGCCTTACTTGGTTCTTGGCGCAGTATTGGGGTGGCCCACAGCTTTTCTCTGAAAACCGCGGCCATCCGCGCCTTCGTATGCGCCACGCCCCCTACCCCATCGATATAACCGCGCATGACCGGTGGCTAGAGCTAATGGGTAACTCCCTCGCGGAAATCGACGAGGAAACCATTCCACCGGCTTACCGCGAGATGATCTGGGATCATATGCAACGCGTGGCCGCCATGATGATCAACAAGGCACCATAATCGCACCGTCTTGCCCCGCCCAAGAGACAAGCCCGGCTCCCGCTATTTAGCGAGGAACCGGGCTTGTGGTTTATCTAGCCCACACTATGGGGACCTGATGCTTAGTCTTCCCAGTCAAAGGCCTTACGTACAGGCTCGGAGACCAAACGGCCACCACGAGTCATTACGCCACCCTCTAGGCCCGGGAAGCGCTTGATGGCAGCATCCAGGCTGTCATTGGCCACCGCGCGAATGTAGGGCAGGGTTGCGGAGGACAGGGCACGGGTGGAGGTATTGGCCACCGCACCTGGCATATTCGCCACGCAGTAGAACAAGGTGTCATGGACCTGGAAGGTCGGGTCATCGTGGGAGGTCTTCTTGGAGTTCTCGAAGCAACCCCCCTGGTCGATGGCGACGTCCACGAGGACGGCACCCTTCTTCATCTTCTTTACGGTCTCCTCACGCACCAGCTTTGGTGCAGCGGCGCCTGGGATGAGTACCGCGCCAATGACGAGGTCAGCTTCCTGCAGTTCCTTATCGATGGTGGCCGGATCCGAAATCAAGGTGCGCACGCTGCCGGCGTACTGGTCATCGAAGCGCTGCAAAACGTGCGGATCAAGGTCCAGTACGGTGACCTCGGCACGCAGACCGTGGGCCATGGCAACGGCGGACGCACCAACCTGGCCACCGCCGATCACGACGACGCGTGCTGGCTGGGTACCTGGAACACCAGAAACCAGCAGACCGCGGCCGCCCTGCGTGGACAGCAGGTGGTGGGTGCCCTCGATTGCGGCAAGGCGGCCTGCCACCTGAGACATCGGGGTAAGAAGTGGCAACGTACCGTGGCGGTCAGTAACCGTCTCATAAGCAATGGCCGTGGTATTGGCGTCAACAAGCGCCTCAGTCAAAGGGCGGTCCGCGGCAAGGTGCAGGTAGGTAAAGACGGTAAGGTCCGGACGCAGGTACTGGTACTCAGACTCGAGCGGCTCCTTGACCTTTAGCAGCAGTTCCGCCTGTGCCCAAGTATCCTCCGCGGTGCCAACGATGCTGGCACCGGCGGCCTCGTACTCGGAATCCGGGAAGGATGCGCCTTCACCAGCACCGGTCTCAATGAGGACCTCGTGACCGTCGTGAACGAGGGTCTGAGCGCCGCTCGGGGTGAGAGCCACGCGATTCTCGTTATTCATGATTTCTTTAGGCACAGCAATACGCATTACACAATCTCCTTGCGGGTGGAGTAAATTACATCGACCACGTAAGGGTAACGCAGGACACGTTTGCGTGCGGCACTATGTTCCTCAATTCACAAAGCGGGGGTAGCAACACAGCGAGCCATATTGTAAATGTGCAGTTCAAAAGAGTATCGCCCCCACTTGGCCAGAGTCCCCCTCCCCCTAAGGCGGACTGCTTTCGGGCAAAAATCGCCAAAGCAGGACGCGTGCGCGCCGATTCTGTTGAACAGAACCGGTACGTGGCAGGCCGGTTTTTCGCGAGCGAGCGAAGCTAGAACAGCGACAGGCGGGTGGAACGGTAGATGCTGCCAAAGGGGGCGTCGAGGCGCACCCACCTGCCTAGCTGAGCCACCCGCAGGTGCCGCGGCACATCCATCGGCGCGGAAAAGCCCGGGATCAAACCCAAATTGGTGCAGGCAAAAATCATGCGCATAGGGATTTCCACCGTGGCACCTTCCCCCTCGACCGTGACAACGGTCTGATTCAGCAAGCTGGATGGCGGGCCCATGGGGCCAGAAAATTGCCGGGTCAGCTGTTGGCCCTTATCGGAGAGCTCGCGCACCACGTTAACCGGCAAGGTATCGACCACACTGTAGCCAGTGGCCGGCGGAAGCGCTCCCGGCCACGACGCATCGCGGGCAGGTCCCAAATCTAGCGTTCCGCTCGATTCGTGCTCCTTGAGCTGCTCGGCCAGGGTAGCCGCAGAAACCACTGCCCCGTCGCGGGAAACGACACCCTGCACGCGGCGGGAGGCAACCACCTCGAAAGGTGTGGTGACAAAGACATCGACGACGTCGTCAGTCAGCTGGCGTAGCCGCACCGAAGCACCCGAATCCAAGCCAACCGCGCGCGTGACAAGGGCCCGAAGGCCAGGTCCACCGCTTCCAATTTCTAGAGTCTCGGTGACCATGCCTTCGAGCCCTGCCTTTCTCATCTTCGCTCTGTTCCGCGGTTAATTAGCCGCGGTATTTTGCAGAATATCCTTTTCCTGTTCCGTCAGCGGACGAGGAGTCTGCTGCTGACGATCAATGACTACCTGCACGCACTCCACGGTTGCCGCGACCTCGCCCTGGTCATCCTTGACCTGCTGGGTGGTGGTAAACGAGGTGGTACCAATCTGCGAAATGGTAGTTTCTACCTCCACCGTAGTGGTGTCCTTAAACTCCATCGGGCGCAGGAAGTCCACATCGAGGTGGCGCACGAACGCAATGAAGTCAAGGCCTTTGGAATAGATATGTTCCTTTGCAAAGGCCAAGCGCGCTTCCTGGGCAAGCTCGATGTAGTTTGCATTCATCATGTGGCCGTACATATCAAAATCCGACCAGCGGGTTTGAATACGATACGTGTGCACACTTGGGGTTGCCATCATTCTCCTCAGTAAAGGCTTCAGCTACTTAACGGGTCAGCTTGCGGTGGGTCACGCGAGAAGGACGGGCTGCCTCTTCACCAAGGCGGTCGACCTTATTCTTCTCATAATCGCCGAAGTTACCCTCAAACCAGAACCACTGACCTTCTTCCACATTGCCTTCCCAGGCCAAGATGTGGGTACAGGTGCGGTCCAAGAACCAGCGGTCGTGGGAAATGACCACGGCACAGCCCGGGAACTTCTCGAGCGCGTTTTCCAGCGAGCCGAGGGTTTCCACATCCAAGTCGTTGGTCGGCTCGTCAAGGAGGATCAGGTTACCGCCCTCTTTCAGGGTCAGCGCCAAGTTCAAGCGGTTGCGCTCACCACCGGAGAGAACCTTGGACGGCTTTTGCTGATCCGGACCCTTGAAGCCGAAGGCCGATAGGTAGGCACGCGAAGGCATCTCGTTCTGGCCCACGTGAATATAATCCAGGCCGCCGGAGACGACCTCCCAGACGGTTGCCTCGGGATCGATATTCTCACGGTTCTGATCCACGTAAGACAGCTTGACGGTATCGCCCACCTCGACGGAACCGGCGTCCGGCTGCTCCAGGCCAACGATGGTCTTAAACAGGGTGGTCTTACCCACGCCGTTCGGGCCGATAACGCCCACGATGCCGTTGCGCGGCAGGGTGAAAGAGAGGTCCTTAATCAAGGTGCGGCCATCAAAGCCCTTCTGCAGGTCCTTGACCTCCACGACCTTATTACCCAAGCGCGGCGGGGTAGGAATCTGGATCTCTTCGAAGTCGAGCTTCTTGTACTTCTCGGCTTCTGCAGCCATCTCCTCGTAGCGCTCCAGACGGGCCTTGTTCTTGGCCTGGCGAGCTTTCGCACCGGAGCGTACCCACTCCAGCTCGTCCTTCAAGCGCTTGCGCAGCTTCGCATCCTTCTTGCCTGCAACCTCCAGACGCTCCTGTTTCTTATCCAGGTAGGTGGAGTAGTTGCCCTCGTACGGGTAGAGCTTGCCGCGGTCAACCTCACAAATCCAGCCCGCGACGTGGTCGAGGAAGTAGCGGTCGTGGGTCACGGCCAAGACAGCGCCCGGATAATCAGCCAAGTGCTTTTCCAGCCACTGCACAGACTCGGCGTCCAAGTGGTTCGTAGGCTCATCGAGCAACAACAAGTCCGGCTCAGTAAGCAGGAGCTTAGCCAGCGCTACGCGACGGCGCTCACCACCAGAAAGGTTGGTCACTGGGGCATCGGAAGGCGGGCAGCGCAAAGCTTCCATTGCCTGCTCGATCTTGGAGTCGACCTCCCATGCATCAGCAGCATCGAGCTCTTCTTGCAGCTTGCCCATTTCTTCCATGAGCTCATCGCTGTAGTTGGTGGCCATTTCTTCGGCGATCTGCTCGAAGCGCTGCTTCTTTTCAAAGATTTCGCCCAAGCCCTCTTCGACGTTGCCGCGCACGGTCTTCTCGTCGTTGAGCGGCGGCTCCTGCTGCAGGATACCCACGGTGGCGCCCGGATCTAGGAAGGCCTCGCCATTGGAAGGCTGGTCCAAGCCGGCCATAATCTTCAAAATGGAGGACTTACCGGCACCATTGGGGCCGACCACACCAATCTTGGCACCTGGGTAGAACGCCATTGTTACATCGTCAAGGATGACCTTATCGCCAATTGCCTTGCGCACGTTTTTCATCGTGTAGATGAATTCGCCCACTTTTACCCCTTTGCAAAAATTTGGGAGACGTATTTATCTACACAAACACTACATCAGAACCACCGCTCGAGTGCCTCGGGTCAGGTACGCCCGAGGCGATCAAGCAAGGGGCGAAACGCTTAAGCGTTGACCGTTGCGGACTCCCCCTCGGCAGCTTCCTCTTCCACCTCGGCGTCGAAGGCCTCTTCTTCTCCACCGCGAGCAGCTGCGGCTTGTGCAGCTAGATAACGGTCAGCCGCGGTATCTGCAGCGGTATCTCCAGCCCCTACCTGTTGTTGCGGCAGGCTGTGGTCCACGTCTGGTTCGATAGCATTGTCCCCCAGCTCTGGGACCGCGATATTTTCCTGGTTGTACTGCGGGGCGAGGCGCTTTGTACCGATAACGTGACGGTTCAAGTCCAGACCCACGTACTGTGCCTTAATATACGTGCGGAAATGATCGGCCCCCTGGTCATCGCGCCATTGTTCGGTAACGAGAGACCCCACGATGACTAGAGGCATGCCTTTTGCCAGGGATTTGCGCACGTTGATGGCGAATTGATTCCACATCTCGACGTCGATATAAAGATGATCCACATCACGCCACTGCGGCGCCTTGGTGTTGTGCCCTTCCGTATTGTCTATACCGGCATCGGCTTGGCGGTCCGGGATCCGGCGCGAGGAGGCGACGCGCAGCTTGGCTTTATAGGCCCCAGTGGAGGTTTTGGTCAAGATTGGGTCGCGAGTAAGGCGACCGGTCAAGGTAATTGGGTATTGGGACATGGTGCTAGAAAATCCTTTGCTGGATAGTTGGGTTGGCGAGTGTGGTTTTCCTCGCTCGTTTCCACATCCTGATGCCCGCGCACAAGCCACACCATGCCGGCGACCCCAACCCTGTGAATAACTTGTTGTATCCGTCAACGAAGGACAGAGTTTGGGGAGATTTTTAAACGGTTATCCACAGGCTAGCGCCCGCGGAAGCTCGATTCATCGCCGTGTCCCATATCCTGCAGCATCGCGTTATAGCGTTCCAATTCGGCATCATCATCCGCATCCGCCTGCATATCATGGCGGCGGGCGGTAGCACGGTCATCGCCCAGCCAATCCAGGAAGAGCTTGCCAAAGACGATGACCAGCGGGAATTGGCCAAAGCCCCACGCAATGCCGCCGCCCACGCGCTGATCTTGGAGCAGATCCTGATCCCACGGCAGGTCCAAATACTGATAGAAGTCGGCACCCAGCACGCTTTGCAGCTGCATGAGATATACACCAGCAAAAAGGTGGAACGGCATGGAAAGGAATAGCACGGCCAAGCGGAATGGGGTAGATCGACGATTGGGAAGCGGGTCCGGCCCGATGATTTCCCAAAAGTAGAAGCAGCCAGAAACGATGAACGCAAAGTTCATAATAAGGTGGCCTGCGTGTTCCGAGATGGCAAATTGATACAGGCTCGGGAACAAATACAACACGTACAGGAAAAATAGGTACTGCACGAGATTGACAAACGGATTGGTAATAAACGCGACGACCTTAGATTGGGTGGCCGCCAGCGCATAGTCATGCAGGCTCGGCTGCCCCTTTGGCCCAGGCTCAAAGGCCTCCATAAGCAGGGTCAGTGGCGCACCAAGGACGAGCAGAAGCGGTACCGCCATCGACAAAATCATATGTACCAACATGTGCATCGAGTACATCGCTGGCATATAAAGTCCCAGGCCGGTAGACATCACGAGGGTCATACCCAACGCGCCGCTCATAAACCATGCAGTACGTCCCTTGTTCCACGTCAGGCCACGCTTATGCACGCGGTAGACGCAGTAGCCATACGCCGCGGCCAAGAGCAGGCCAATGGTGCCGAACATGATGTCAAAGCGGAACATAGTCCACACGTTGAGCACCGTGGGCTTTTCAAAGAGCTCATAGCCCATCAAAATCTGCATCGAGTTGAGGTTCGGATCGCGCGGCGCTGGGGGCACGGTGCGCCCCAGCGTAATGGCCACGCCAATGGTGCCGGCCATAACCGCTACTTCCACAATGGCGATACGGATAAAAAGGCGCGGATCCTTGCCGAGCTGCGGGATGGTGAGCTCGCGGTGAGCAAGGCCGAAGATTCCCAGCAAAATCGTGAGTACGAACTTAGTGATCAAGATGATGCCGTAGGCAGAATCCATCAAATCGGAGATATTCATGCGGATGAGGGTGTTGATCAAGCCCGATACTGCCAGCACCACAATGGCCATGAAGGCAATGCCGGAGTAACGCTTTACCGCAAAGGCGAGATTGGGGCCAAGGCGCCGACCATGGGCGATTAGCGCCATGAGCCCGCCTACCCACAGCATGACAAAGACCAAGTGCCACAGGAGCGAATTGGTGCCATAGTCGTGGTCACCACCAGCCGCGGAATGGCCTTCCATGCCGATGGGCACAACCTGCAAGATGGACAAGAAAAGCAGCACCGGCTGCATCGACCAGCCGCGACCACACAGGCCAAGAACGCCCACGACAAGGGCGATGAGTACGGAGATTCCCCACACAATGGTGGTAGAAATTTCCGTCAACGCCATCTTCATAGTGGAAGGTTCAAATACCTGGAAAAATGGCGCTCCGGTGAGATCGGACATAATGAGCGGAATTTCCACTAGCCCCACGGCCGCCATGCCGAAGGAAGCCCAGGTACCTGTGCGCGCGGCGATGTGGCCGTCGACGGACAAGGGGGCGTCGATAAGCGCAGCGTTGTCTCCACGCGGAGCAATGAGGAACGACGAGGCGAGGAACGAGCCGATGGACAAAGCCATGAGTATCCAAGCCAAGCCGCGAAAGAGCGGCAGGCCAAAGGTGGTAATGCGGCCGGGGTCCGGAATTCCCAGGGCCGCTAGGGAATCGGCGAGGAGAAACAGGGAAATGAAACCAGCGATCAAGCCGGCAATAAGCATCGCTGCGACATAAATTCCCCAGGAAGAACGAGGTTTCTTCCCCGCCTTATTTACACTGTTAACCTGCTCATTTGCCATAGTGCGCATTGTATAGCGCAACCTAGTTCCCCACCTAACACACATTTTGTCTTTACATGTGCCATGATGGAGTTTATGGACACCCGTCAACTTCTTTATTTTCGCGCCGTTGTAGACAATGGCTCTTTCACGCACGCTGCCGAGTCCCTCGACATGACCCAGCCGTCCCTGAGCCTTTCCATACGAAAGCTAGAAAAGGAACTTAATGCCCAGCTCCTTTCGCGCGGGCGCTCCGGCGTCTCCACCACGGAGGCCGGCGATTATGTCTATGAAACGGCCGTCAAGGTTGACGCTTTACTGAACGAAACCCAGCGCCACATCAGCGAAATCACCGGCGACAAGGCCAGCACCGTTTCCCTCGCCTCCGCCCCCATTTTGAACTGGGACTTTACCCCTTCCGCCCTAGCCGAACTGAAGCGGACTTACCCCACTGCCACTATCTCGCTGGACGACGCCGCGCCGGCCACCGCCGTCAAACGCCTGCTGGACGGCCAGGTGGACCTAGCGCTTTTGCCGACGTCCGACCCGAAGGTCTTCATCCGCCGCTACGCCCACGAGCTCACCGTCCACCAGGTAGCCACGTTTGACTATTCCGTCGCCCTACCCCACCGCCTTGCAGGGCTAGACTCTCCCGTCTCGCTCGCGGACCTGCGCGGCGAAACCTGGCTCATTCCGCCGCGCAGCCGCGAGCTTCCTGAGCTAGCAGAGTTCTATAGCGACCTATGGAATAGCCGCCCTGGCCTCAAGCCAGACAGGACCCAGGAGGTAGCCAGCCTCAATAGCGCCATTCCCATGGTCTCCAGCGGCCTGGGCGTAAGTATCGTGCCCAATTGCGCGCCCGCTGTGCAGCCACAGGGCATTATCAACCGACCAATTTCCGATGAGCTGCCGCACTACTACGCCATCGTGGCCTACCGCACGGATCGCGAGCTAACCACTGCCGCCCAGGACTTGGTGGACATCCTTCGCGCCCCGCAGCGCACCCTGGCTTAGGTTTCCCCGCCGTCGTGGGCTACTATGAGTGGGTCATAAGCCCCCATAGCTCAGTGGATTAGAGCAGTGGGTTTCTACCCCATGTGTCGCGGGTTCGAATCCTGCTGGGGGCACCGCGCGAAGCCTTGAGGCGCCGAGTTTCTCGCCGCTTCAAGGCTTTTTGTTTACGCTAGGTCTCACCATGCCCCATCCCGGAAAGGATTAACCATGTCGCTTCCCGCCCCTTCCCGCACCTCCTATGCCCTCGTCACGGGGGCCAGCCAAGGCATTGGCAAGGCCATGGCGCAAGATTTCGCCGCCCTGGGTTATAACGTCATCCTCGTGGCCCGTCGCCGCGAGTTATTGGAGTCCATTGCTGCGGAGCTCGAGCAGCGCCACAATATCGAGGCCATCGCTCTACCGGCGGATCTCGCCGTGGCTGATGACGTCGCCCGCGTGACTGACACCATCGCGACCCACGAGGTATCTATCTTGGTCAATTCCGCCGGCATCGCCAGCTTCGGCCCCTTCATGGACCAGGACTGGTCCTACGAGACCACCCAGTTTGAGCTCAATGGCACTGCTGTCCATCACCTCACGCGGGCCGCCTTGGAGCACATGCTGCCGCGCCGCAGCGGCGCCATTTGTAATGTCGGCTCTGCCGCAGGCAATATCCCCATCCCCAATAACGCCACTTATGTCTTCACCAAGGCCGGCGTTAATGCGTTTACGGAGGCCCTTCACTACGAGCTAAAGGGCTCCGGCGTATCTTGCACCCTGCTCGCCCCTGGCCCAGTGCGCGAGGCCACCATCGCCGAAGAAGACCAATCAATCGTGGACAAGGTAGTTCCGGATTTCTTGTGGACCACCTATGAGTCTTGCTCCCAAGAAACAATTGCAGCGATGCGCCGCAACCAGCGCCGCGTGGTGCCAGGGCCCTTGTCGAAGGCTATGAATACCCTCAGCCAAGTGCTGCCCACCCCGGTAATTGCACCGCTGGTGGGCAGCTTCTACGCCAAGATGGGCTAAGCCCCGGCGTCTTCTAGATCCTTGTTTTTGAGCACGCTGTCCTCGCCGCGTGCTCGCTTGCGCTCTACCCAGAAGTCTGCATTCTTGATTCCCAAGGCCTCGGGGTCGAACTGCGGATCCTTGCCAGCCTTCTTCTGCTTCTCATAGTCTTTGAGTGCCTTGATGGCAGGAACCTGGAGGAAGAGGATGGCAATGATATTTAGCCATGCCGTCGTGCCAACGCCGATATCACCGAGCGCCCACGCCGCCCCCGGGCTGGTGGTAGCGCCGACGATGACGGAGATAATAATCAGCGCGCGCAGCACCCAAATCAGGCCACGGCGGACAGCGCGGGAGCGTACCCACCGGTTGAAATAGGTCAGGTTAACCTCGGACATGTAGTAGTACGCTAGGACCGTCGTAAAGGCGAAAAAGGCAATGGAGACCGCGATGAAGGTGGGTCCCCATCCTGCAAAGACGCTATCGAGACCGGACTGCACGTAGCCAGGCCCAACCTCAACGCCTTCTGGCAGCGAACCGTGGTAGACCACTTCCCCATCCTCGGAGCTACCGCGGAAGACGGTGTACATATCCGTAGAAATGATCATGAACGCGGTAGCCGAACAGACAAAGAGCGTATCGACGTAGACCGCAAAGGACTGCACGAAGCCCTGTTTAGCTGGGTGGGAAACCTCAGCGGCTGCAGCGGACTGCGGACCGGTGCCTTGACCGGCCTCATTGGAGTAGATGCCGCGCTTTACGCCCCACATGATGGCCGCGCCGAGCATACCGGAGAAACCGGCTTCCATATTGAAAGCAGATTTGAAGATAAGTCCGAAGACCTCTGGAATCTGCGAGAAGTTCATACACATGACCACCACAGAAATCACAATGTAGATAACCGCCATAAAGGGCACGACGATGGTGGCGAAGTTCGCAATACGCTTCACGCCACCGATAATGATGATGGCCAAAATGCCCGCCAGGACAACGGCCGCCCAGGTAGAGTTCACACCCCACGCGGTATCGGCCGCGGCAGCTACCGCGTTGGCCTGAATTGCGGGAAGGAAGTAGCTGGTTGCCAGGATCATGGCGACGGCAAAGACGATTCCGTAGACCACCATGAAGGGTGCGGCTTTAGTGTGCTGGTAGGCCTTCTCGATGTAGTACGCAGGCCCTCCGCGGTATTCGCCGGTGTCTTGGTCCTTTTCCTTGTAGATCTGGGCCAACGTACATTCGATAAACGAGGTAGACGAGCCGAGTAGCGCTACGGCCCACATCCAGAACACGGCACCAGGTCCACCGAAGGCAATGGCCGTGGCCACGCCGGCGATATTACCCACACCCACGCGGCCAGATAGCGAGACCATCAAGGACTGGAAGGAAGAAACGCCGTCTGCGGATTTTTCTCCGTTCACGATCTGTTTGAGCATGTCCGGAATGCAGCGCACCTGCAAACCGCGTGTCACCACGGTGAAATAAATACCCGCGCCGAGGCATAAAAACACCAAGACGGGGGACCAAATTACGGTATTGAGGGCATCGAGGAAGTTTGCCATCTGGTCTCTCCTAAGTCTGTCGCACCTCCCGAATGAAGAGCGATAACCCAGAGTATGCCCTAACTCACACTACAATATGAGGCAAATCACCAATTATTTTTATGCAGAATGAAAACACACTTGCGGGAAGGCCGCCCTGCGCAGTGGCAATCACCCCTCCAGAACAACCCCGCCCGTACCCCATCTAGGGGTAAAAGGGGGCGGGAGTAGAATGGGCCGCATGCCACATTCCGACATTGCCGCAAAGCACGACCGCCTCGTTTGGATCGATTTGGAAATGACCGGCCTGGACCCCGAGCGCCATGTCATCGTCGAGGTCGCCGCCGTCATCACCGATGGCAATCTCAACATCCTGGGAGAAGGCATCGATCTGGTCGTCCACGCCACCGAGGAGGAGCTGGCACAGATGGATTCCTTCGTCACCGAGATGCATGCCAGTTCCGGGTTGGATAAAGAAATCCGCGAGTCCACCACCTCCATCGGCGAGGCCGAAGATGCCGTGCTTGCGCTCATCAACGAATACTGCGATCCGGAGCACCCCGCTCCCCTGGCCGGCAATTCCATCGCCACTGATCGCACGTTCATCCGCACCTATATGCCCCGGCTCGATAGTGCCCTGCACTACCGCATGATCGACGTGTCCACCATCAAGGAGCTTGCCCGCCGCTGGCACCCGCGCGCCTATTTCAACCAGCCCGATAAAGGCATGGCCCACCGCGCACTGCAGGACATCATCGAATCCATCCGCGAGTTGGACTTCTACCGCCGCAGCGTCTTTCGCACCGACGAGGGCCCCACCTCCCCCGAGGCGGAGCAGATTAAGGCCGAAACTACCGCAGATTACCAGGCGTTTTTGTAATTTAGGCGGCGTGAGTTAACCTATATCTCGTTGCTTTCACGCAGCGATGGTGGCTGTAGTTCAGCTGGTAGAGCACCAGGTTGTGATCCTGGGTGTCGCGGGTTCGAGTCCCGTCAGCCACCCCAAGTGCCCGAGCCTTGCGCTCGGGCTTTTTCAGTTTTCTACCTGCATGCTCGCCAGCAGCTCCTCCGAACGAGCCCGGCCGGCAATATCCGGCATATCTCCGGTGACCACAAACTCACTAACGCCTAGCCGCTTGCCGACGCCCCTTAGTTCCTCCCTCACTTCCTCCACCGTTCCCCATACGTCATGGGCCAACGCCTCCTCTATGCGCCGGCGCTGCTGCCCCGTGAGGGCATCCATGTCCAGCTCGCCCGCTGGCCGCAAGGTCGCGAATTCGCCGGTCGATTGCGCTCGCACCTTCGCATAGGCTTCCGGCAACAAGAGATCACGGGCGGCCGCGGACGTCTCAGCAACGGCGATATTGAGCGAAGAGATAATGGGCGGGGCGTCGGCAAGCGCATGTTCGCGATACACTCGCGCAGCGGTCTCCTGCGTGGCTACAGGACCGCCCAGAATGACACCAAGCCCCAACTTTGCCGCCACCATTGCCGAGCGAAAGCCCGCCAAAACATAGAGCGGGGTGCCCCTATACTCAGGCCGGACCGTCACCGCCTCTTCGCCGCGCAGGTAGCGCAAGAGCGTGGCTAGCTCCGCCTCGAAGCGCTGCTTCACCTCGGCCGGCTCCCCCTGGCGCAGCGCCTTTCGCACCGGCGCGGTAAACCCGACGGAGGAGCCAATCCCTATATCAATGCGCCCGGGATACAGCGCCTCGAGGAGATTAATCTGCTCGGCCACCAGAAACGGCGGGTGATTGAGCAACATAATGCCGGCCGTGCCCACCCGAATGCAATGCGTCTGGGCCGCAACGTGCGCCGCGAGCATCCCCGGCTGACCCGCTGGTATTCCCGGCACACCGTGATGTTCGGCCACTAGAAAGCGCTGAAACCCTAACTTCTCTACGTGCCGGGCGTGCTCGGCCACCTGATCCAGTGGGCCGGCTGCCCCGCGGTCCAAAACAGAAAAGCGCATGGCCACCACTGTAGCCATGCGTTTTTGCCTTGTGCGGACGTCAGGCGCTACTGATTAGCGTCCGCGTTACCTTTCGACCACTCATCCCAGGACATATTCCAGTCACCGAGACCATCCAAGGCGTTGAGCGTCTCACCGTAGGAGTTGAACACGCGCACCACATCGCCACGCTTCATCGTCTCCTGGAACCACTGCGCAGCCTCCGGCGTCACATTGACGCAACCGTGGGACGTATTGGTATTTCCCTGCGCCCACACGGACCACGGAGCGGAGTGAACATAGATGCCGGAATAAGACATCTGCGTAGCCCAGTCCACGGTCGTGCGGTAGCCGCCAGCGTCATGGGCTAGGCCAAAGGTCTCCGAGTCCATGACTAACTGCGGGTGCTCATCGCCGATAACGTAGCGGCCATTGGGCGTATCGTACTGATAATCGCGGCCAAGCGAGACCGGGATGGCACGCAAGAACTTCTTATTCTTAAAGACCTTCATCGTCTTGGTGGCGTTATCAATAATGGCCACCGTGCGGTCACCGATGGTGAAATTCGTCTTGGCGTTTTCACCGCCATAGATTCCCCCACCTAGGTCTTTGCCATACTGGTCCACCTTTACTTCAACCTTAGTGCCCGGCTCCCAGTAATCCTTCGGACGCCAGCGCACCTCCTGGTTATTGACCCAGTGGAAAGCACCTTCCACCTTGGGGTTAGTGCTCACAGTAATGGTCTTTTCAGCCGCCTTCCGGTCCGTAATAGGAACACCGAAATTCACCCCAATAACCTGTCCTACGCCCACCTCAGAATCCGGGATAGGGGAAAGCGATACCTCAGCAACACCCGCCGCTTGCGGGGTGGAAAAACTGAGATTCTTCTTGTTGCCATCTACATCGGAGGCCACGATGGAATAAGTGTGGTTATAGCCCAAGTCCTCCGCAGTAGACCACGTCTTGGCGTCTTTAGAGAGCTTTTCTTTAACTTCCACGCCCATCTCATTGGTCATGGTGACGCTCTTGAGCTTGCCCGTGGTCTCCACGGTGACAGGCTTAGACGGATCTACATCCGTCGCCCCGTCCTTTACGGAGGCTACAAGGCCGCCTTTCTTTTTGTCGGACTCTTTGCCACCGTCCTTGTCTCCATCCGCATGTGCGGCGGCGGTGGATTCTTGGTCGGCAGCCTGATTCTCGGCTGAGGAATCAGAGGAGCAGGAGGCGGCGGCTAGGGAAATGCACGCAACGCCTGCGGCCGCTACGAGACGGCGCGCGATAGGGAGGGAATTTTTCACTGAGTTGCCCTTAGACACGTAATTGCTGCTTTCAAAGACCAACATAGATTAGCGTCTCCCTCCGCCAATTACCAGAAGCCACTTCAGGCATTAACCAATTTGTTATACACCCTTTAAAAACCGCTTTGACCAGGCGATTTTACACTTTTAAAGAATGGCTGCTAGAGTATCTACTCGTTGCACAGAGAGCCACACGGCAGGAAGTCAACAATGCGCCATTAGCTCAATTGGCAGAGCAACTGACTCTTAATCAGTGGGTTCGGGGTTCGATTCCCTGATGGCGCACAATATAAATCTCGAGGCGTTGTTCTTAGAACGATACCTCGAGATTTTTCTTTTTATGAGCCGGTCCCTGTCACCGCGCTGCACATGACTTATGTGCTCACGGCGCCAGGAAACCAGACGCCTGATGGCTCACCACTAAAACAGGGCCGGGTGATTACCCGGCCCTGTGCTATCTCACCCGCAACGGGGCAATGAGTGGAGCGCCGCCATGCTGAACGACGTCCGCCTCTACCCCATACACGCCCTCCACGAGCTCCCCCGTGAGAACGTCCGCAGGCCTACCTTGAGCACGAATATGACCCTTTTTAAGCACCACCAGCTGGTCACACATGCGCGCGGCCAGGTTGATGTCATGGATGGCCACAAGTCCCAGGCTGCCATCGCGCTGCGCTTTGGCACGGACCTCATCCAAGACAAAGATCTGGTGATGGAGGTCGAGGGCGGACGTGGGTTCGTCGAGAAGCATGAGGCCTGGATTGCCCACCAGCATCTGTGCCACCGCCACAAGCTGACGCTGGCCACCAGAGAGCTCATTGAGGTAGCGCGAAGCAATCGCGTCCAGTCCCAAGGAGTGCAGTACCTCACCCGTGCGTGTAATCGGGTCTTCGCAGGCCTCCCGGCGCGCGGAAATCAGCACAGCTTCAAAGGCCCGCAGCGCGGCCGTGCTCGTAAGGTCCTGCGGCACGTAGCCGATAAGCTGGCGGCGTCGCTTGCCGCGCGGGGCCGTGCCATCGACGCGGAAATCCACCTCGCCGTCACAGCCGCGGTGCACGCCGGCTAGGGACTTAATAAGCGTTGTCTTGCCAGAGGCATTCGGACCTAATAGGCCAACTAGCTGCCCGCCATGGAGCTTTTCCACATCCACGGACTCCAGCACGCGATGCTTGCCATAGGCCGCACTCAGGCCGGAAATAGTCAATTCTACGTCCACAGTGCCCTCCTTCGGGTCATGACGATAGCAATGAAGAATGGCACGCCCAGCAGCGAAGTAACGATGCCAATAGGAATAGCCAAGCCTGGTTTAATCATCAGGCTCACCGCATGCGCTGCACACATCACGGCAGCACCCGCCGCCATGGAGGCCGGCAGGAAGTAACGCTGGTCCTCGCCTACCAGCATGCGGGCGATGTGCGGGCCCACCAAGCCAATGAAGCCGATGATGCCTGCGAAGGCCACGGTCGTCGCCGCGACCAGCGAGACCACGATAAGCACCACTACGCGCAGGCGCGAGGTATTGATGCCCATGGCGGTAGCGCGGGCGTCGCCAAGCCGCAAGGCCGTCAGGCGCCAGCCCAGCACCCACAGGATAGGCAGGGCGATAATGAGCACGGCCGCCAGCACGCCATTGGCCGCCCAGTTGGCGCGAGTCAGAGAACCCATGGACCAATAGACAATCTGCTGCAGCGCCTCGGCCGAAGACCGGTATTGGATAAGCGCCAGCATGGCTTGGAAGAAGAACACCAGGCCGATGCCCAGCAGCACCATAGTTTCCGCCTTAGCGCCGCGAATAACGGCCGCAATCACGATGATCGCAGTGGCTACCGCGGCCGAAAGCCACGCCACCAACGCGAGATTGAACTGCGGCTGCGCAATCAGCTGCCATTTGAGCACGATGGAGCTGGCGCCGCCAAACGCGGCGGCCGCCGAAATGCCCAGCGTGAAGGGCTCGGCTAGCGGGTTATTAAGGATGGTCTGCATCTCCGCGCCAGCCATAGACAGGGCCATGCCGATGAGCACGGCCATCACGGCCATGGGCAGGCGCAGCTGCCACAGCACCGTGCGCGTCTGGTCATCAAGCCCCGCGGGATTCACGATGCCCTTCATGACCTCGGCCGGGCTGATATCAATCGCGCCCACAAAGTTGCTGATAATGAAGGCCACGGCTGCAATCAGCGTCAGGCCCGCAACGATGCCGATGCGTTGCCACGTTAACTTCTTATGCTGCCGCGCGAGGGCGGCTACCTCTGCGCCCTGCATTAGTTGGTGCTAAAGAAGGTTCCCTCGCCAGAGACCGGCGAGTACTTTTCTTGCGCGTCCATCCACTGCTTGGCGACGTCCACATCGGCATACGCCTCCGGGTCGATCCACTCGGCCACCTGCAGCAACGCTAGGTAATTAAACGGCGAATTATAGAATTGGTGCCACATGCTGTGGAAGTGGTGTTCCTTGACCGCACGCAGCTTATCGAAGCCAGCCTGCTTACCCGGCAGCTTAGCCACACTGCCCTTGGCTTCCTTTTCATCGATGCCGTAGCCCACTGCAGCGTATCCGACAGGGTGGCCTTCATCGTCCTTCATCTCAGACCAATCGCCACCGGTGGCGATGATCATATCCGGGTCAGATTCCAGGACCTTTTCCGGGGTGATCGTGCCAGACTCGCCCGGAATGACTTTATCGCCGACATTCTCGCCACCGGCCGCGTTGACCAGCTGGGAGATATTGGAATCGTTCCACGAACCACAGCAGTCGGAAACGCCGGCCGAACGCCAGACGAAGGTCTTTGGCTTATCCTTAACCTTCTCCGCGCGCTCCTCCACCAAGTCCACGGTCTTTTGCCAATCCGCGTTGAATTCCTCAGCGCGGTCCTCTTGGCCAAAGATCTCACCGAAGATGTCCATAGTCTTAGGCGTACTCTCCAGCGGGTCGCGGCGGAAGTCGGTGACCGCATACTTCAAGCCAGCCTGATCCATCTTGTCGGTCAGGCCAGCTTCGCGGGAGGCATCGTATTGATCCAGCGAGAGCACAATGAGGTCCGGGTCTAGGCTCACGAGTTTTTCTACGGTGACATCGCCCTTGGCAAAGCCGCCGATCTCTGGAACCTCGTTTACGGACGGCAGTTCCTTTTCCAGCGCCGCGTAGTAATCCGGCACGGTCTGTTTAAGATCCGTGCCAATGCCGACGACCTTGTCCAGCGGATTATCGGTATTAAGAACGCCGGTAGCAAAAAGCGATCGGCCCTCGCCCAAAATCACGCGATCGGGAGCCTTATCTAGTTCCACGTCACGGCCGGTGATATCGGTAAAAGAGAAGGCGGCATCGTCGCTTGCTCCGCCGGTTACTTCCTCGGCCGCACCGCAGCCGACCAGCGCCATTGCCGACGCCGCCACAACCGCCATCACTTTAAGGGGAGTATGAGCCATTTTCAGTCCTTGATCGTTGGATGCCCTCGCGGCTAACGCGAAGGGCCTTACATAGGACATCCTAACCTGACTAGGTAAGGTAACCCAAACCTAAACGGGTTCGCCGTTGATCGCGTAGTCTTCCGGCTCGCCCTTGGGCACCTTCGTACCGTCCGACATGGTGCGATCTTCTAGCTCTCCATCCGGATCCACGATGGCGATATCGAAGCCAGACTCGCGAATTCGGCGCAGCCCCTCCTTCAGCATGCGCCGACCCATGCGGTTCGTGCCCGTAATATGCGATAGCTCGAGCACCACCGTGCCCTCGCCAAAATCTGACTCCATCAGCTCGTACAAGATGGTCTCGGCCGCGTTGAAATTGATCAGGCCCTGCAGATAGATCACGGTCAGCTCCGCATCCTGCTCCACCTTGCGCACCGGGTTCACGCCATAGCGCTCGTCCGTAGACATCAGGTGCAGGCCCATGTCCTTCGACAGCAGCTTGAACGCATCCACCCCGCGCACTGAGTTGCCTTCCTTGTTCAGCCGCGGCGAGAATGTCGCCACGCCCAACTGGCCCGGCAGCGTGCCCAGCAGGCCACCCGAGACGCCCGACTTCGCCGGGATACCCACCTCGGCCATCCAGCGGCCGGCGCCGTCATACATGCCGGCCGAGCTCATCACCGATAGCGTCAACCGGCACACGTCCGCGTCTAAAATTTTGTCGCCCGTCACTGGCTGCACGCCACCGTTCGCCAACGTTGCCGACATCACGGCCAAGTCCCGTACCGTCACCACAATCGAGCACTGCTCAACATACGTTGACACCGCATCGTGCGCCTCGTCCTGGATGATGTCGTAGTTGCGCAACATGTGCGCCAGCGAGAGGTTGCGTTCGCTGACATCGAGCTCGGAGGCGCGCATGGCGTCGTCGATAAGCAAATCGCGCCCCGCCAGCCGCGAGAAATAGGTGCGCAGACGCTCCACGCGCGCGGCAGGCTCCGAATCCACGCCATTAATCAGCTGCGTGACCGCAATCGCGCCCGCATTAATCATGGGGTTGACCGGCCGGTGATCATCGCGGTTGAGCGAAAGCTCGTTGAAAGCCTCGCCCGAAGGCTCCATACCCACAATCTCGCGCACCGCGGAAAGACCAAGCTCCTGGAGAGCCAGCGCATAAACAAAAGGCTTGGACAAGGACTGAAGGGTAAATTCCACCTCATCATCGCCCGCAGAATAAACGTGGCCGGTGGTGGTGCACATCGCGGCGCCGAGGTATTCAGGCTCCGCCTTGGCCAGCTCCGGAATATAATCCGCCACGGCACCGTCGCGATTATCGCGCACCTTGGTGAGGATTTCCTGCAAATAAAAAGGGATTGGTGTCTTCATCCCAACCCAGCCTACGAAAAAAGTCCCCGCGGTGTGCGGGGACTTCGCAATTAGTGGCGCTCGGACAGCAGGCGCTGCAGCTCCTTCAGGTCGCTCTTGCGGCGGCGAGAGCGGAAGACCGAGAAAGCAATCAGGCCAACCACAGCGGCGCCGACGCCGCCCAGGGCCATCTGCACGTTGCGGTCCTGCAGCTTATCGGTAGCCGCGGTCTTGGCCTCGTTGGCAAAGTTCTGCGGCTTGCTGCGCTGCGCCAGCTCGTCCAGGGTGCCGGCCAGCTGGCGGCGAGTACGCTCGATATCGCGTTGAATGTCTTCAATATTGCGTGCCACGAAGTTCTCCTCTTAACTTAGGTTCGCTCTTAACGGGCTCATTCTACCCCGCCGGTGCAAAAGCGTGCAGCCCGGCCGGTAAGTATGGTGGGAACCATGACTAAAAACCGATTGAACGTTGGGGATACCGCCCCTGCCTTTGCGCTTGCCGACGACGCCGGAAACGCCGTTTCCCTCGCCGATTACGCAGGCCAACGCGTACTCGTCTATTTCTACCCCCGCGCCAATACCCCGGGCTGCACCAAGGAGGCCTGCGATTTCCGTGATTCCTTGGAGCAGCTCAATGATCTCAATATTGCCGTCGTAGGCATCTCGCCCGATAAGCCAGAGGCGCTGGCAAAATTCCGCGCGGACCATGAGCTGAACTTCCCGCTCCTGTCGGATCCGGATAAGTCCGTCATGACCGCCTATGGCGCGTTTGGAGAAAAGAAGAATTACGGCAAGGTTGTCCAGGGCGTTATCCGCTCCACCTTCTTGGTCGAACCAGATGGCACCATCGGCCAGACGCACTACAATGTCAAGGCCACCGGCCACGTCGCCCGCGTGATGAAGGGCCTAAGCTAGCGCGGCGTCGTCCAGCGCAGTGACGAACGCATTGACCGGGCCGGACTCCTTATCCACAGCCTGGCCGTACGGTACAATTGCGCAACTGCGCGCGATCCGGGGGCCTTTCTAGCACGGTGGCAGCGATCTAGCACCTGCTTGTTTCGCGCCTTTGTGCCATTGCTACCCACCGCAGGCAGTTGACGCTTAAACAAGCTATCCACAGCTGCGGCCGTCTATGACTCGGTTCTACTGCCGGTCCTGTTTAGAGTTGCGGCCATGAGCGCACTGAAGGCTTATGCCTCCCACATAACCTCGGCGATGGATATCCTCGCCGAGGCCCGCGGCATGTCTGAGCGCGCCCTCATCGAGCTGGGTCTACCCGATATAGAAGCCCGCGACCTCCGCGCGCTTGCCGCGGTTTATTTCGGCCCAACGCGCTTCAGCCGGAAGCAACGCCACGCCACCACGGCCGCTCGCCACCATGACCTCATAACGCTCAAGCTGATTGAAAAATATGTCTCCCGCGTGCGCACACAGCGCGATGCGTGGAACTTGCGGGTAGAGCTGTGCCGCCTGCGAGGCCCCGCCTCTGAAATCGCCCGCCGCGCCAAGCAACGCCTCCGCGACCTCCGCCCGCGCCGCACGCCGCCCCGCGAAGGGGTGCAGCTCCTTCACCGCCCGAATGGCCCCTGGACCATGCGGATTACCGCTCCCTCGGCCTTCCTCGCGGAGTTTGACGCCGCGCTCGACCCCGCGCGCCCACTCGATTCCCTGCGCGATCTCCTTCGCGGCACGGGCGCCCCTTCCGCGCGCACCACAACCAACGTCATCATCCCGCTCAACGCACTGGACCACATCTTGGACGGCGACGGTGAAGAAGTCACCCTGCGGCTGACTAATGGCGCCACCATTACCGGTGCCGAGTTGGTCGAGCGCACCTTCACCGAGCACGGACTAGCCACCCTTATCCATCCCGTTAAAGGCCCCGTCAACCTGTATCGCACCTCGCGCTACGCCACCGAGAAACAGCGGCAGATGGCCGCGGCCGAAAACCCTACCTGCCCGTGGCCGCCGTGCAACCACCCGGCGGACAAGGCCCAGATCCATCACCTGAAGGCTTGGAAGCACGGAGGACTGACCAATATGGACAACCTCACCGTGTGCTGCCCGTATCACAACGGGGTTAACCAAGATGATCCGAATGCCCCGCCGCTGCGTGGGCGCCTTGCCCGAGTCAATGGCAAGGTACGTTGGGTCCGCTAGCGCTGCCTCTGCGAGGTAGCGCTACTCGGCGTGCTCGACAAAGTCCGCGTAGACTTCCGCGGCTACCCGCGCGAAATCGGCCGGTGCCATGCGCGCCATGCCCTCCGGCAGGCTGCCCCACAACGTACAGCCTGTCACCTCCGGCATCTCCTCCAGGTTCAGGCGCGTAGCCAAGTCCGGATCGGCCGGCAGCGAGCCACCAACTAGCCCGAGCACCTCAATTCCACGGCGTTGTGCCTCGCGCACGGTCAGCTCGGCCGCGTTGAGGCTTCCTAGGTTAAGGGAGGTGACGATGAGGAGCCTATCGGCGACGTCGGCAAGCGTATAGGCGTCCGTTAAACGCACGAGGAGCCCGCCGGCGCCTTCCACGAGCACCACACGGCCGGGTGCGTCAAGGGCGGCAATCCACTCTTTAAGTTCCTGCAGGCTGGGTTGGGGCATGCCGGCCCGGCGCGCAGAAAGATTCGGCGCCAGCGGCTCCGGAAAGCGCACCATCTCTGCTACCTCCACCCCCGCCAGCTTGCCGACGGTCGCCGCATCCCCCTTGCCTTCCGGCTCCCCCGTCTGCAGCGGTTTGGCGTAGATGACCTCGCGGCCGCGTTGCTTGAACGCGCTGGCGAGCGCGGCCGTGGCCACAGTCTTGCCGACGTCCGTATTCGTTCCCGTTACATAAATAATCACTGTCGTCCTCCTGCCACCGCAGCGCGCACGCCGCGGCACATTTGCGCTATTTCATCTGCGGTGCTGATAAACGGCGGCATGATATAAATCAACCGGCCGAACGGACGTAACCACACACCTTGGTCTACGGCTGCGGCCGTCGCTGCGGACATATTTACATCGCGTTCCATTTCCACCACACCTATGGCGCCAAGTACGCGCACGTCGGCTACCCCAGGTTCCTCGGACAGGCCCTCAAACCCTCGTTGCAGCTGCTTTTCGATGCCCGCTACCTGCTCGCGCCAATGCCCTTCCGCGATGAGAGCAGTTGCCTCGGCCGAAACGGCACAAGCGAGTGGATTAGCCATAAATGTTGGTCCGTGCATCAGCGCGCGCGGACTCATCCCCTCGGCCACCTTCGCGGTGGCGAGCGTGGCAGCCATGGTCATAAAACCGCCGGTCATCGCCTTACCAACGCACATGATATCTGGCACAACGCCAGCGGCTTGGGTGGCAAAAAGTTCGCCTGTGCGGCCGAACCCGGTGGCGATTTCGTCCGCGATCAGCACGATACCGTGGCGGTCGCAGATTTCTCGGACCCCGCGGACCAGCTCGTGGTCATGAAAGCGCATGCCACCCGCGCCTTGGACTACAGGTTCAATAATTAGCCCTGCAACTTCTTCCGTGATGCACGCTTCCAGCTCGCGCAGATAGTTCGCGCGCTCGGCCGGGCTAGCCCCGCGGGTAGGCGGCGCTGGGGCAAAAATCTGCTGCGCTAAGGTACCGGTCCACATCGAGTGCATGCCGCCTTCGGGATCGCACACGCTCATCGCCGCGAAGGTATCGCCGTGATACCCCGATCGCCACGTCAACATCTTGGTGCGCTCTGGGTGCCCTGCGCCACGGGCATACTGCAGTGCCATTTTGATGGCTACTTCTACCGATACAGATCCGGAATCGGAATAAAAGACCTGCTCAAAATCACCACGCGTTAATTCCATGAGGTTACGAGTAAGCCGCGCAGCCGGTTCGTGGGTGAGTCCGCCGAACATGACGTGGCTCATCCTCTCGATTTGTTCGTTCGCTGCCGCCTTGAGCCGTGGGTGACTGTGGCCGTGGGCGGCGGCCCACCAGGAAGACATGGCGTCGATAAGCGTGGTGCCATCCGCGAGTGTTAAATAAACGCCGGCGGCCGAGTCCACCACAAGCGTGGGCTCGCCTGGCTCGGCGTAGGGGTGCCAAATGTGGCGTGCGTCGAGAGCGGCAATGTCCTCCGCTGAAATATCCATGATTTTAGGTTTATCACAGACTTTCGGCCGTTATAGTGCTTTTATGACAATTATTAAACATCGTTCAATTCGGCGTTTACCGGTGGCTTTGCCGGCTATCGCCGGAATTGAAATGTGGGAGCGCTTTAGCTTCTACGGCATGCAGGCCATCCTCGCCTATTACCTTTATTCCACCTCCGGCGGACTCGGCATGGACCAAGCGCAGGCCACGGCGCTCGTCGGCGCGTACGGCAGTCTGCTCTACCTGTGCACGTTCGTTGGCGGGTGGGTCAGCGACCGGCTCCTGGGTGCCGAACGCACGTTGCTTGCCGGCGCGGGCCTGCTCATGTGCGGGCACCTTTCGCTGTCCTTGGTGCCTGGTCTGGCGGGCCTCGTGGCCGGACTGTTGCCGCTTGCGCTGGGTTCAGGGCTGCTTAAAACTGCGGCAATTACCATTCTGGGCGCGGCTTTTCCTCCCACGGCCGGCGCACGGGATGGAGCTTTTCAAATCTTTTATCTGGGAATAAATATCGGCGCCTTACTCGGACCGATGCTCACGGGCTGGCTGGCACAAAAGCACGGCTACCATGCCGGTTTCCTCGCAGCCGCAGGCCTCATGTGTTGCGGGTGTGTTTTCTACGGATTATTGCGCCAGCGGGTAGTCACGGGGTTCGATACCCAGCCTCCCAACCCTACCGCCGCGCCAGGCAAGGCCGCGGCGGTAGCTGTGGTGGCTGTAGTGGGCAGCGTCGCGGTCGCGGTGACGGTTCCACCAGACAAGCTGGCTATGCTTTTGCTCTTTGCGACGATCGCGGCCGCCCTCACCCTCTTCGCCAGCATGCTGCGATCCCCGCGGGTCAGCGTGCCGGAGCGGAAGCAGGTTCTGGCGTATATCCCGCTCTTTTTCTGCTCGACGGCCTACTGGACTCTCCAGCCGCAGATTTACGGGGTGCTAGCCGTGTACTCGGATCAACGTGTAGACCGCATGGTCGGCGGGTTTGAGATTCCGGCGGCATGGACGCAATCACTCAATCCACTGTTCATCCTGGCATTGTCCCTACCGCTGGCGGCGAGCATGTCACGGTGGGCATGCTCGCGGCGTGTGCTAATGGCCGTAGGCATCATGGTGGCAGGTTCCGGAATGTTTGTGCTGTTGCCGTTCGTCGGGGGCGGAGAAAATTCAACGCCATTTGTGGTGTTGGCCGTGACCATCTTGTTGATGTCGCTCGGCGAGCTATTCATCGGGCCGGTGGGCATGGCGGCATCGGCCGCGCACGCCCCGCGAGCGTACGCGACGCGCTTTTCCGCGCTGTATTTCCTCACCATGGCCATTGGAACCTCGCTAGCGGGAACGCTGTCGACGCTGTATGACCCTTCCTCGGCGGGTGCGGAGCGGACCTACCTACTTGTTGTCGGAATTGTCCCCGTCGCGCTGGGGCTCATGCTCTTGGTCGGCAGAAAGGACGTCGTGAACGAGGCTTCGGGCAGCGTTTAAGGCATCGACTTGTGAGGCAGCCCTGGTCTCGGCGGGGAAAATCTGGCACTCGTGGTCGGGTACAACTTCTGCGCGGCGGGTAATACCGCGCTGGGCGGTATAGGCGTCAAAGAGGTTATCGATGCTCAGGGCTAGTCCTCGTTTTTGAGTTGGTCGCGCAGCTGCTGGAAATACTCGCGAGCAGCCTGGGGCTGCGCGGTGGAGTGCTGGCCCTGCTGCGACTGTTGCTCACCGCGGTTTTGCTCGGAACGCTCCTGCTCAGCACGCTGGGAGGCAGCGATGGCTTCGCGCTTGGCACGCTCTGCCTGACGCTTGGACTCGCGCTCGATTTCCTCGGCGCGGGATGGCTTGTGCGGCTGCGGGCGGCGGTACTGAGGCGCCCCCTCGGCGGAGTCGAGGGCGCGGTTGGCCATGAGCACGTCGCGCATGCCGCTGAAGAGATCACCCATGCCCTGCGGGTTGGAGGGCATGTAGAGCACGGAGGCCTGGCCGTTGTGGGAGACATCGACCATCGCGTCGAGGTATTGAGAGACCAGCATGAGCGCCTCGGGGGATTCTTCCACGCCGGCGTCGCGAAGCATTTCGTATTGCTGGGCAATGCCCTCGACGATTTCCTTGCGCTGGTCCGCAACGCCGCGTCCCTGCAGCTTCTTTGCTTCGGCAGCGCCCTCGGCCTCTTTGACCACGCGGATCTTCTCGGCCTCTGCCTGAGCGACGGCCGCCTCGCGCTCACGCTGCGCCGCGTTAATGGAGTTCATGGACTCGCGCACGCGGGAGTCTGGGCGGATATCGGTAACCAGGGTGTTGACAAAGTTCCAGCCGTACTCGGCCATATTATCGCGCAGGGAAGCCGCAACATTGCGAGCAATGGTGTCCTTGGAGGAGAAGGAATCATCTAGGTCCATATTCGCCACGGAAGAGCGAACATTGTCCTGCACGTAGGCCACAATCTGCTGCTCGTGGTTGGAGAGCATGTAGTACGCCTCACGCTCGCGGCCTTCAACCACCTCGTATTGCACGGCCACAGGGATCTGGACGAAGACATTGTCCTTGGTCTTGGTCTCCACCATCACATCCAGCTGGCGCACCTGCAGCGAAATTTTATCGCGCACACGGTCCACCCACGGCAACTTGAAGTGCAGGCCAGCATGCGCCACCTTTTGGAATTTACCCAAGCGCTCCAAGATGGCAGCTTCTCGAGTGCGAACGATGAAATAGCCATCAAAGAGGGTTCCCAAGATAAGCAACAGGATGAGGACTATAACTATGGTGGCGATCAAAATATCTCCCTAAATGTCGTGACAATCACCGATATTTTCGCATAGGAAATAGCGAAACGCTAGTGACGCAAAAAGCCTGCCCAAGATGGTCGCACCGTCTTCGCGAATGCCGTTGTGCTGAAACTCGTTGCTAATCCACGGCCGCAGGTCCCCCAGGTGGGCAGCGGTAGCCAAGGATTCTTCGAGCGGAACGAAAATATCATCGACATACATGGCCGCGGCCGTGGTCGGCACCTCACCGAGCGCATAGGGCGGGGAGAATTCGTGGCGGGCGAGGCCGTGGGCGGCGTCGGCAAACGCGTGCAGAGCAGGGTCCTCGTCGAACTGCCAGGGAAAGATATGCTCGCCAGTCAACCAGGTGCCGGACTCCGCAAACTCCGGGAATTCCTCGCGCACACGATGCGCCGCCCAATGAGTAACGGCCTGCCCGCCGGCGCCGCCATAGATTGACTCATGGATAGCGGCATAGAGCGGGCCGTCTGCAAAGCTCACGCGCTGGCCGACGTCCACCAAGAAATCGCCGCGCAGCCGCTTCTCCCCTGCCACGGTGCGGAAAGGCTCTTCCAGCAGATAAGCCAGCGAATCAAAACCGGTGCCGCGGCCGAGCTCAATACCGATGGTGCGAAACCGCAGCGAGGACAGGCGCTCTCCGGTGGGAAGGCGCTCATCCGAATTGTCCAAGTGGGAGATGATCTCCTCGATGCTGTCCTGGGCCCACGGGAATTCGCGGTAGAAACGCTGCTGGCGGGCCTTGAGCTTTCTAAAAGTGGCGCGGTAGAGATCGTCTGCCCCCTTCAGCGTGGGGATGCCGCCGGTGAAAAATGCATGCTCCACGTGTTCGGGGGCCTGGGATAGGTAGGCGGTAATGCAAAAGCCGCCGAAGGATTGGCCGAAAAGCGACCACTTCTCCAGGCCGAGGTGCTCGCGCAGGCGCTCGGCGTCGCGGACGATATTATCTTGGCGCAGCAACGCCAAGTGCGCTGCGGTGCGCTCCGCGGCCGGGCTCAATGCATCGATGCGGTGCGATCGGCCGGTGCCGCGCTGGTCCATGAGGATCACGCGGTACCGCTCCAGTGCCTTGCCAATAAGCCCCGTGGGCGCCAGCGGCCGGGGTGCTGGGAACCCAGGCCCGCCCTGGAGGTAAAGCAACGCGGGCAGATCCTCTCCACCGGGCGGGATAATTTCGCGGGCATAAAGCCCAAAAGTCCCGTGGGGATTGGAATAATCCCACGGGACTTCTAGGTGGTGTTCTTTAATTATGTGGCCAAAGCGGCGGTAGTCGGTCATGCCCTCCCAGGCTAGTAGACTTCCAAGCCCTTCGAGCGGAAGACGTCGCGGATTTTCTCCACGTCCTCCGGCTTTGGCGGCTTCGTGTCTGCCAACTGGTAGGTCATATCCAGACCTTCCCACTTGTCCTTGCCCATATTGTGGAAGGGCAAGACCTCGACGCGTTCGACGTTAGATTTCCATCGAGCCACGATATTGGCCACATTTTCCACGTTCTCTGGCGAGTCCGTGAGGTCAGGCACCACTACGAAGCGGATCCATACCGGCTTACCTATCTTGTTCAACCTGTCGCCGAAATCCAGTGTTGGCTGGAGCTGGCGTTGGGTGACCTTGCGGTAAGTCTCCTCGTCGCCCGACTTGACGTCGAGAAGCACGAGGTCGATGTTGTCTAGGTCCTCGTCGCGCAAGCGCGCGCCCAAGTACCCAGCCGTATCGATGGTGGTGTGAATACCCGCATCGTGGACTTCCTTAAGCACGCGGCGCGTGAAGGAAATCTGGAAGAGGGGTTCGCCACCGGAGATGGTCAGACCGCCACCGGAAGCTTGGAAGATGGGCTTATAACGCTTGATGCGCTTGACCACATCCTCGACCCGCTCCAGTGTGCCGGTCTTCATCTCCCAGGTGTCTGGATTATGGCAGTACTGGCAGCGCAGTGGGCATCCGGACATGAACATCGTCATGCGGGTTCCCGGGCCATCGACGGCGGTCACGAGCTCCCAAGAGTGCACGAGGGCGATATCGCCGGTACGGCGCGCCTCCATGAGCTCCGGGCGGGTAATGTCATCGAGTTGTGCATTATCTCCCAGGCCCGCAGCTACGCCGCGGACACGCTCTCCTTCTTCCGGAGAGAGGGTGACAACACCAGTAACGCCATCAGCCATGATTAAGAACCCTGGTGGAAGGTGCGGGAGATAACGTCGAGCTGCTGCTCCTTGGTCAGCTTGACAAAGTTGACAGCGTAGCCAGAGACGCGAACGGTGAGGTTCGGGTACTTCTCTGGGTGCTCAACGGCGTCCTCGAGGGTGGACTTGTCCAGCACGTTGATGTTGGCGTGGTACAGACCAGAGTTCATCTGGTGTGCATCGCGGTTTGCCTTCATTGCTGACATACGGTCTTCGAAAGTTGGGGTTGCCATGATTTTCTCCTTTTCGAGATGGTTGAGGGTTGAGTGGTTTTTACTTCTCCATGATGAAGCCGGCATCCAGAACGCCCACCAAGTTATTGATGCGCTCTTCTGGGGTGCGGCCCAATCCGGAAGGAGTAATGGTGTTGGTCAGCGAGATGCCGTCCAAGGCGTCCTTGTAATCCAGCTTGCCAACGGACAGCATGGAAGCAACCATGCCGTGGCTGTCGGCACCGTTTTCAGGGTTTGCGCCTGGGGAGAACGGCGTGCCGGCCTTGTGGCCCGACGGGAAGGCGCCTGTTGCCTTGCCGTAGACCACGTTCGAGGTAATGGTCAGCACGGACTGGGTTGGGATGGCATTGCGGTACATCGGGATGGCCTTAATCTTTTCCATCACGGTGTGGACAATGGTTGCGGCGATGTCATCGGCGCGGTCATCATCGTTGCCGTAGAACGGGAACTCGCCCTCGGTGACGTAGTCCGTAATCAGGCCGGTCTCGTCACGGACCGGGGTGACCTTGGCGTACTTGATAGCAGCCAGGGAGTCGGCGACGATGGACAGGCCGGCGATGCCGCAGCCCATGGAGCGTACGATATTGGAATCGTGCAGCGCCATCTCGACTGCCTCGTAGGCGTACTTGTCGTGAGAGTAGTGGATGATGTTGAGGGCCTCAACGTAGGTGCCAACAACCCAGTCCAGCATCTCTTCGTACTTCTGCCAAACTTCATCGAAGTCCAGCGGGCCATCGCCCTTGATGGGCTCGTAGCCTTCTACGACCTGCTTGCCGGATACCTCATCGCGGCCACCGTTGATGGCGTAAAGCAGAGCCTTAGCGGCGTTCACACGAGCGCCGAAGAACTGCATCTGCTTGCCCACTTCCATCGGGGAAACACAGCATGCAATTGCGGCGTCATCGCCCCACTGCTCACGAATCTGGCGGTCAGACTCGTACTGGATGGAGGAGGTCTCAATCGAGATGTGGGCACAGAATTCCTTGTAGCCCTCTGGCAGTTTCGGATCCCAGAAGATGGTGATATTTGGCTCCGGTGATGGGCCAAGGTTTACCAGGGTCTGCAGCAGACGGAAGGAGGTCTTGGTGACCATGTGGCGGCCGTCGTTGCCGAAGCCAGCATCAGACCAGGTTGCCCAGTACGGGTCGCCGGAGAAGATCTGGTCATAATCGATGGTGCGCAGGAAGCGAACGATACGCAGCTTGAGAACCAGGGAGTCGATGATTTCCTGGGCGTCTTCCTCGGTGATGATGCCAGCGGCGAGGTCGCGCTCGAAGTAGCAATCGAAGAAGGCGGACAGGCGGCCAATGGACATTGCGGCGCCATCCTGGGACTTAATGGATGCCAGGTAGCCGAAGTAGGTCCACTGTACTGCCTCGTGAGCGGTCTTAGCCGGCTTGGAGATGTCGAAGCCGTAGGACTCAGCCATCTTCTTGAGCTTCTTCAGGGCCTTGATCTGCTCGGAGTGCTCCTCACGGAAGCGTGCCCAGTGCTCAGAGAAGCCAGCGTCTGCGACGGAATCGCGGGAAGCCTGCTTTTCCTCGATCAGGTAGTCCACACCGTAGAGAGCCACGCGGCGGTAGTCACCGATGATGCGGCCACGGCCATAAGCATCCGGCAGACCGGTGATGATGTGTGATGAACGAGCAGCACGGATGCGCGGGGTGTAGATATCGAAGACCGCATCGTTGTGGGTCTTGCGGTAGCGGGTGAAGATCTTCTCCACCTCAGGATCTACTTCCTTGCCCGCTTCACCGATAGCCTGCTTGACCATGCGCCAGCCACCGAACGGCATCATGGCGCGCTTCAGCGGGGTATCGGTCTGCAGACCGACGATTACGTCATCGTCGTCTGAGATGTAACCGGCCGGGAAAGCGTCAATGTCGGTCGGGGTGTGGGTGTCAACATCATAGACGCGCTTTTCGCGCTCGACGGACAGGTAGTTCTTCTCCAGGGTCTCCCAGACGCGCTTGGTCTTTTCGGTCGGGCCCGCCAGGAAGCTGGAATCGCCGTCGTACGGCGTGTAGTTACGCTGAATGAAGTCGCGGACGTTGATGCCCTCGGTCCATGGACCGGACTCAAATCCCTTCCACGCTTCAAACTGTTGAGGCTGCGTTGCGGTAGTCATAATTCCCTTCTTTCGGGCGAATTTCTATCAGGGGTAAATGCCGCTTTTTCGAGCCACAGCACCAAGCCCCTCTGGCCTCAATTGTTGACTACATCAGCGGTAATAACAAGTTCAGCAGACGTTGGAAAGGCTAAATATAAACCGGTCGTGTTGTTTCGCTGGTTAGTGATTTCATGCAGAACGCACGTACGTCTTAGATCGGGGGTGAACTAGCCCCGAACGTGTTCCTCATCACCCCGATTTTTTGGCCGCTACCTGCACGAACCTCTACTGTTAAACCCGTTCAGCTTCGCTTCCGCACAAAGGAGGACTTCGTGGCTTCCCAGCCCAAGCATCCAGTAGATACCGTCCCACCCGCCCCCAAACTAGCCGCCTTGGGTTTGCAGCACGTATTGGCCTTTTATGCCGGGGCGGTTATCGTTCCACTGCTCATCGCCGGCTCGCTTAACCTGGATGCGGAAACCACCATCCACCTCATCAATGCGGACCTTTTGACCTGTGGCATAGCAACGATCATTCAGTCCATGGGCGTCGGCAAGCGCATTGGCGTGCGCCTGCCCATCGTGCAGGGCGTAACCACAACGGCCGTCTCCCCGATTATTGCTATTGGCCTGGGCGCAACCGACGGCGAAGGCGGGGTGGCCTCACTGCCGACCATTTATGGCGCCATCATCGTCGCCGGCCTGTTTACTTTCTTCGCGGCGCCGGTCTTTGGCAAAGTGCTGCGTTTCTTCCCGCCGGTAGTCACCGGTTCGGTCCTGCTGGTGATGGGCACTTCACTATTGGGGGTTTCGGCCAATGACTTTGTCAATTACGCCGAGGGAGTTCCAGCCACCCGTGACCTGCTCTACGGTTTTGGCACGCTCGCGGTCATCATTTTGGTGCAGCGTTTTTCCTCAGGCTTCCTAGGCACCCTGGCCGTGCTCATCGGCCTAGTCTTGGGTACGGGCGTAGCGCTCGTGCTAGGCGACGCCTCCTTTAGCGAAGTCTCCTCCGCCCCCGCCCTCGGTATCACCACCCCGTTCTACTTCGGCATGCCAAAGTTCGACGTGGTGGCTATTTTCTCGCTCATCATTGTCATGATCATCACCATGGTGGAGACCACTGGCGATGTCTTTGCCACCGGCGAGATTGTCAAAAAGCGCATCCGCCGCGATGATGTCGTGCGTGCGATTCGCGCCGATGGCCTGTCCACCTTGGTGGGCGGCGTGATGAACTCCTTCCCCTATACCTGCTTTGCCCAAAACGTCGGCCTGGTCCGCCTGACCAGCGTGAAATCGCGCTGGGTGGCCGTAGCCGCCGCCGGATTCATGATGGTGCTGGGCATTTTGCCCAAGGCCGGTGCGGTCGTGGCCGCCATCCCCTCCCCTGTACTTGGCGGTGCCTCCCTGGCGCTTTTCGCCAACGTAGCGTGGGTGGGCCTGCAGACCATCGCCAAGGCCGATCTTTCCGATGGCCGCAATTCCGTCATCGTCACCTCCGCGCTCGGCCTGGCCATGCTGGTGACCTTCAAGCCGGATATCGCCACCGCCTTCCCGGAGTGGGCGCAAACCTTCGTCTCCTCCGGCATGTCCATCGGCGCCATTACCGCCATCGTGCTTAACCTGCTGTTCTTCCACACCGGGGGTAAGCAGGGCACGCAGGTGTCTCGGGCCGTCGGCAAGAGCGTAAGCCTACAGCAACTCAACAATGCCTCCCGCGAGGAATTCGTCTCCGCGCTGCGCCCGCTGTTTAATAACGAGACGTGGCCGCTCGAACTGGCGTGGGAGTCTCGGCCTTTCAGCGATGTCAATGAGCTGCGCGCCGCCATTCAGGTAGCCGTGCTGACCGCGGATGATTCCCGCCGTGCTGCCCTCATCCACGATTACCCGGCCATGGATGAGCTGCTGCTTGCCGACGCTGACGAAGCCGCCACCATCTCCGCCGACCGCGGCTCCTTGGGGCTAACCGACTTGGATGATGTGCAGACCGAGCGCATTACCGAGCTTTCCGCCGCCTACCGCGAGCGCTTTGACATGCCGTTTGTGGCCTATTTGGATACCAATGACACCGTCGAGCGCGTCATTGATGCCGGCGTGCGCCGCCTGGCCAACTCCCCGGAGCAGGAAAACCGCACCGCGCTGGGCGAAATCGTAGAAATTGCCAACGACCGCTTCGATATCCTGCTGGCCGATGCCAACCCGGTCCGCTCCTCGTGGGACCGCAAGTTCACCGAGGTGGACTAGTTAGCGAAAGGAAAAGTCCACTTCGGCCTCTGGGTCCACGCCGGAAATAATGCCGGTGTAGAACTGCTTGGCCTGGGATTGGAGGACATCGCGATTATCCGCGATGTCCTCTTTCTTTTTGTCCTCGTTGAGGATCTTGGTGATGGTTTCCGCTTTATCGATATCCGGGGTAATCCAGCTCAGCGCGCCATTATCTTCCACCGCGGTTTCGAAGTTCTCATCCGAGTGGCCAATGAAAATGAACTCTGGGATCTGCACGCGGAAGTGGTGCGGGGATTCCTCTTCTACGTGCACCTGGGATCCTTCAATGCCGAGCTTCGCGCGGTAGGAGTACTTGATGTATTGGGTACGCTCACTGCCTGGGACCTGCCAATTCCACAGCGTGCTGGTGGCGGACTCCTCTGATAATCCCTCAATCCCCAAGGAGACGAGCACCACTTGTTCCTCGCGCTCCACGGCCTTGATGACCTTGGTATTGCTCGATTCGGTCTCCACGTCCACCGGTTCCCGGACTTGCCACACCACCACCGCAGCTACCGCCAGGGCGGCGATGAGAATGACAGCGATAAGGGTGGAAAACAGCTTTTTCATAATGCCCATCTTAGGGTGAAATGCGGACGGTGATATGCGAAAACGCCGCCGACCACGAGGGTCGACGGCGCCTATGGTGCGCCCGGTGAGACTTGAACTCACACGTCATAAGACACTAGAACCTAAATCTAGCGCGTCTGCCAATTCCGCCACGGGCGCGGGGGACTTGACATAGTGTACACGGTGGGCGGGTAATCCAGAAACCAGGGGTGTTCTGTTTTCCGGCCGCTGGTGGGTAGGGTGGAACGCGTGAGCACTCAAGAGGAACAGAAAAACAAGCGCGTGCAGGTGCGATGGTGGCACATCCTCCTCATCGCGTTTTTCGTCGTGCTCTTCCTATTCCTGGCCTATTGGCAGTGGACCCGCTTCCGCTCCGGCTCGGGCACCTTCCAAAATCTGGGCTATGCCTTCCAGTGGCCACTGTTTGCCGTGTTCGTGGTTTATGCCTATCGCACCACGCTGCGCTATGAAAACGAGCGCTTCGCGGCCGCGGAAGAAGCCCGCGACATGGATGACACAGACAAAACCGCCCCGGCCGACGCTCCCACACAGCCGCAGGCAGAAACCAAAATTGATGAGGATTTCCTGCCCCAGCGGCCCCAGATGGATGTGGAAACGTTCAACGCCATGAATACCCCGCGCCGCCGGCGCGGCGAGAATGAAGAAAGCTGATTATGACCAATAAAGTTCACCCTGCCCGCCAAGCCCGCATCCGCGGACCCTTGAAGTTTTTCTCCATCGCGGCCACTGTCACCGGTATCTTCTTGATCATCCTGGTCATCCGCATGGTCTGCCAGTACATCATTGGCATGGATATCCCCGAGTGGGCCACCTATATCGCGATCGTGCACGGCATCGCGTACATGACCTACCTGCTGTCCATCCTCATCCTCGGCCCGCGCGCGCTGTGGCCGGTGGGCAAGCTCTTTACCACCGCCCTTGCCGGCGTGGTGCCCTTCCTGTCCTTCTGGATGGAGCACAAGCGCCGCAAGGAAATCGCGGAGGAGTTCCAACTCTAAGAGTTGCGAACAAGCTCCGCGATGGCGGGGACAAGTTGACTAAGAGCGCGGCCGCGATGCGAGACCGCGTTCTTTTCTTCTGGGGACATCTCTGCAGCCGATCGGGACTCGCCTTCCGGCTGGAAGAGCGGGTCATAACCAAAGCCGTTTTCCCCGCGCGGCTCGCGCAAGAAGCGGCCTTCCCAGCGGCCCTCGGCCACGTGCTCCGTACCATCGGGTGTGACGAGCGCGCAGACCGAGACAAAGGCTGCGGCACGGCGCTCATCAGGGACATCGGTCATCTGCGCCAAGACTAAGTCATTATTGGCCTGGTCATTGCCGTGCTGGCCGGACCAACGGGCAGACAGCACGCCGGGCATGCCGTTGAGTTCCTCGATGGCTAGGCCCGAATCATCCGCGACGGTGGCAAAGCCAGTAGCAGCCACGCCGGCACGGGCCTTGATGAGCGCATTATCGGCAAAAGTGCGGCCATCTTCTACCGGTTCGGGATAAGGTTCCACGGCGGAAAGCGGGCGCAGCTCGACGCCCTCGATGCCGGCATCAGCCAGAATCCGTTCCAGCTCGCCGAGCTTCTTAGGGTTATTAGATGCGACGAGAATTACCACCCCAACGCCGCCTTCTGTGCGGCGATAAGCTCGCGGCAGCCCTTCTGGGCTACGTCCAGCATCTCGTTAAGATCCTCGCGGCCAAAGAGTCCGTGCTCGCCGGTGCCCTGGATTTCTACGAAGTCGCCGGATTCTTGCATCACCACGTTGAGGTCGACCTCGGCGCGGGAATCCTCCTCATAAGGCAGATCAAGGCAGATTTCGCCGTCAATGATGCCTACCGAGACTGCAGCGATGGGATCGAGCAGCGGCTCGCCGGGGACAACGCCCTCGGCCTTGAGGTGTGCGATGGCGTCGGCAAGCGCAACATAGGCGCCGGTGATAGACGCAGTGCGGGTGCCGCCATCGGCCTGGAGGACGTCGCAGTCGAGCTGGATGGTGTTCTCGCCCAGCTCCTCCAAGTCCACCGCGGCGCGCAGGGAGCGGCCGACGAGGCGGGAAATCTCATGGGTGCGGCCCTTGACCTTACCCTTCATGGATTCGCGCGGCATGCGATCGTGGGTGGCAGAAGGCAGCATGGCGTACTCGGCGGTAAGCCAGCCTTCACCGGAATCGCGCTTGAAACGCGGCACGCCATATTCCACGGATGCGGTGCACATGACGCGGGTATTGCCAAACTCCACCAGCACGGAGCCGGCAGGGTTGGTCGTGAAATTGCGGGTAATGCGGACGCTGCGCATCTGGTCCAGCGCGCGCCCATCGGCACGAGTAAATTCAGTCATGCCGTCCAGCGTATCTTAGAACTCCATACCCGCGGCGCCGAGGATAATCTCACCGTCGAATTCGGAGCGAGCGGCCTCCAAGGTAGCTTGGGCATCGCCCCACGGTTGGATGTGGATGAGCACGAGCTTGCCCACGCCCGCCTCGCGCGCCGCCCTGCCAGCTTCCGCGCCCGACATATGCATATCCGGCGCCATCCCCTCCGAGCTCGCGCCCCAGGCTGCCTCACAGAGGAAAATGTCGGCGCCCCGTGCGGCGTCGATAAGCGCGGGCGTATAAGAAGAATCTCCGGAGTAAGTGATGGTCTGGCCCGTCTTAGTATGTTCCACGCGCAAGGCATAGGCCTCTACCGGGTGGGTGACCGGGAAGGGGGTGATATATACATCGTCGACAAGCTGGCGCTCGCCCGGCTCCCATGCGCTAAAGGCGAAGGTATCGGACATGTCATCGATGCCATCGACCTCATCGGAAGACAGGCGGCCCAGGTGCGTCGGCGTAGCCTTCGGCCCGAAGCACATATTTCTTGAGGCCGCGGGCGCCGTGGGATGGAAGCGGCGCCACACCATCAGAGAGGGGAAATCCAGGCAGTGATCGGCATGCAGGTGACTAAAAGCCACGTGCGCATCGCAAGGATCCTGCTGCTGTTCCAGCTGCGCCAAGGTGCCAGGGCCCATATCGAGGACGATGGACGGCGCATTATCGAAGGACAGCAAATAGCCGGAGGCGGGGTTCTGGGCGGTGGGGACGCTACCGGAGCAGCCTAAGATGGTCAGCTTCATGGGCTCAATAGTTCCATGAAATCGCCCCGCATGCGTACTCAACGTGCAAACGGGGGAGAAATTTGCACCTACTTATGCAATCCGCGGGCCGAGAAAGCGCGTGGCAAGGCGGGCAAAGGCTTCCGGGTCACCGGTCGATTCAAAGGTGTGGACCGGCTGATTATCTGTGGGGGCCAACATATCGGTTTCCGTGAGAATCCGCATAACGTCCTTGGTGGTTTCCTCCGAAGATGTCACCAGCGAGACATTATCGCCCATAGCTAGCTGGATGATGCCGGTCAACAGCGGATAATGCGTACAGCCCAAGACCAGCGTGTCTACTCCTTGTGCTTGGAGCGGGGCCAAATAGCCCTCAGCGACGCCGAGGATCTGGCGTCCGGCGGTAATGCCACGCTCTACAAAAGGAACAAAGTCAGGGCAGGCGGTAGCGAAAGCCTGTACCTTCGGATTGAGCGCAAAAAGGTCCTGATAGGCGCCGGATTTGATGGTGCCTTCGGTGCCGATGACGCCAATTTTTCCGTTGCGCGTGGTGGACATGGCGCGGCGCACCGCGGGACGGATAACCTCCACGATGGGGATATCGTAGCGTTCACGCGCATCATGCAAGAAGGCGGCGGTGGCGGTATTGCACGCTATGACCAGCATCTTGCAGCCGCGTTCCACCAGCCGATCTGCCACGTCCTGAGAAAAGGCTCGGACTTCTGAGATGGGCCGCGGACCGTAGGGGCTATGGGCAGTATCGCCGGTGTAGATGACGGATTCGTGCGGCAGCTGTTCCATCACTGCGCGTGCCACGGTGAGCCCGCCCACGCCGGAATCAAAGATGCCAATGGGAGAGGTTGCGGTAGGCATTAGCGCTTCACTGCCTTAACCGGATCGTCCGAGGTAATGGTCATGCCGGCTAGAATGCCGCCGATGGCGCCGAAAAGGTGGCCTTGCCAGCTCACTCCCTCGTAGACGGGCAGCACGCCCCACACCAAGCCGGAATAGGCAAAGCCGAGAACGATGCCCAAAATGATCTGGATGAGCGATCGATTGAAGATGCCACGCACAATCAAATATGCCAGCCAGCCATAAACCAAACTGGACGCCCCGATGTGGGAGGTACCGGGGCCACCAATGAACCACGTGCCAAGGCCTGCGACCAGAGTGGTAATCAGGGTAACTTCCCACCAAGCCTTGCGGCCGGACAGGCCGATAAGGAAGCAGAAAATGGCGCCGGGCACCGAATTGGACATGAGGTGCTCAAAGTTTGCATGCAGCAGTGGGGCGGTAAATATGCCCCAGATGCCGTTGAAGTCCAGTGGGCGAATGCCGTAATTAGATAGCTGGCCGCCAAACAGGAAGGCGTTAATAATGTGGACCGCCCACTCCACCACGAGGAAGCCGAAAGCTATAGAAAATCCGGTGGTGATGCGCCCGCTGCGAGTGTAGTTTTTGGAATCGCCACGATTGACCTGGCCTGCGGGCGCCGGCCGGTAGTTAAATGTTCCACCTGAAGTCATAATGCGCCTTATCTTAGTCCAGCAGATCGCGGTACACGCTCAAGCCCAAGCCAGGCTCGGCGGCGGTAACCGCGTTGACAATCGCTTCCTCCACGGCATCGGCGGCAGCGGCGCACAGGGGTGTCATCGCAAGGGCACCAGAATCAGCGGCTGGGCGTTGCGCGGTGGATAAGGCGAAGATGGTGTCACCATCTAGCGGTGAATGCGCAGGACGCACCGCGCGGGCGATGCCATCGTGGGCAGTCATGGCCAAGCGCTGGGCTTGGGCGGTATTAATGGGGGCGTCGGTAAGCACGGCGCCGATGGTGGTATTGAGCTTGGACTCCGCTGGATGTGGCAAGGCGCGGTAGGCAGCAGCTTTGACCGCGGTGCGCCCAGGCGCACCGTAGAGCCGACCGGACTGCGGATCGATGACCTCACCCACAGGGTTGGCGACCATCGCGGCGCAAACCTCGTAATGTCCTACCCAGCGCGTAGCTAGGCCGAAGCCACCCCGCAGCTTGCCGGCGGTAGCACCCACGCCGGCACCCACCGTGCCCATGGTTTCATCACTGCCCGCCAGCGCGGCTCGGAGCGCGGCCGCGCCCTCTTCCGGCCCGGGTCGGGAAGGCCCGACCAAGAGGTCAAAAATGACGGCACCGGGAACGATGGGTACGCGCGGACCGGATTTTTCCTCGCCGAAGACCGGGAAGCCAATCCCCTGCTCTGCCAGCTCATTCATCACGCCGTCCGCGGCCGCCAAGCCAAAGGCGGAGCCACCTGACAGCACCACCGCGTGGACTCGCTCGACCGTATTATGTGGTTGCAAAAGATCCGTCTCGCGGGTGCCTGGACCCCCACCGCGCACATCAACGCTGCCGAGGGCCCCGCCCGGACCGCAATAAAGCACCGTAACGCCGGTATCGGTACCGCTATAGTGCCCGATGTTGATCCCATCCAGCATTAGTCAATCAACACCTGTAGCAGCGAATCCTGACAAAAGGCCAGCCATTCCACCAGGCTATCGCGGTCCAACATCAGGTTGTCATCAGAAACATCGCCCGCCGCAACGTAGAGGCGCAGATCGTTCAGGCCGGCAACGAAGGCATGAGCCTCCTGCTCGCTAATGGAGACCTCTACCCCACCGGTGGGGCCGAGAGCCGTGCCGATCACCTGGAGGTTTTCCAACTTGGCGCGCGCGATATCATTCTCGTGCAGCGAACGCAGCAAAGAAGCATCGCCTTCATATTCCTCATCGCCGGGCATTTCAAAGTCTGGAAAGAGGCGGGCCAGTGAAGGATCTTCTGGGGCTTCCGTATGCCCAGTAGGCATATCCAGCATCTCTGCTAGCTCATCCTTAGGTGCGGACTGCGCGCGCTCGATGATCGCCTCGGAGACGGTAGCGGTGAGATCACCTAATACCTCGCGCTCCATTGGCTCAAAAACGGCCGTTATCTTCGGCGCGCGCATAAGGGACTTCTTTTTCTTCCACGGTTGCATCTATTTAACCTGCCTGCTGCATCGTCGCCCACAGACCAGCGATCTGGAGCTTTTTCACGTCCGCTTCAATCTTGTCGCGCTCGCCGCTGGACACGGCGGCCTTGCCCTCAGTATGGACCTGCATCATAAGTTCATTGGCCCGCTTCTTGTCGTATCCCAAAACCGTTTGGAATACATAGGACACGTAGCTCATGAGGTTGACTGGGTCGTCCCACACGATGCACATCCACGGGAGGTTCTCACTCGTGGCCACATCTACGTCGAGTTCTTCATCCAATTCGGGCGTAGCCATAGGAGAGCTCATGCGGACTACGGGAAATTGCGCCTTCATGCTTTCTAGCCTAACCACTTTTGGGGATTTATTGTGGGCCAGCCCAATCTAGCTGCGGACAATCTAGGTCCAAAGAATCTAAACCTCTGAAAAACACCTAGTCAGTGGGTATTATCACTCCCGTGAATGACAAAGCTATTCCTAATGATCGCTCCACTGCTCTACTGACGGATAAATACGAGCTCACTATGCTCCAGGCCGCGCTGCGAGACGGCTCGGCAAACCGCCAGGTCACCTGCGAGGTATTCGGCCGCCGTCTGCCCAATGAGCGCCGCTACGGCGTGGTTGCCGGCACCGAGCGGGTCCTGCGTGCGGTGGAGGATTTCCGCTTTTCAGCCAATCAGTTGGCGGAGATGGACTTCCTGGATGAGAAAACCAAGGAATACCTGCGTCACTACCGCTTTTCTGGGCAGATTGACGGCTACCGCGAGGGTGAACTTTATTTCCCCAACTCCCCCATTTTGACGGTGCGCGGCACTTTTGGTGAATGCCTAATCCTTGAGACCGTCATCTTGTCCATCATGAATGCCGATTCCGCGGTGGCTTCGGCCGCCTCTCGTATGGTCACGGCCGCTGACGGCCGCCCCATCATCGAGATGGGTTCGCGCCGCACCCACGAGTATGCGGCGGTAACCTCCGCCCGCGCGGCCTACCTGGCTGGCTTCAGTGCCACCTCCAACTTGGAAGCAGGCTACCGCTACGGCATTCCTGTCTCCGGTACCGCGGCCCACTCCTGGACTTTGGCGCACACGAACCCGGATGGCACTCCGAACGAAGAGGCCGCCTTCCGCTCCCAGATCGACACCCTAGGCGTGGACACCACGCTGCTCGTAGATACCTATGACATCACCAAGGGCGTAGAAACCGCCGTCAAGGTCGGCGGCCCGAAACTGGGTGGCGTCCGCATCGATTCCGGCGATCTGGGTGCAGTCACCCGCCGCGTGCGCAAACAGCTGGATGATTTGGGCAACCACAACACCAATATCGTGGTATCCTCCGACCTCGACGAGTTCGCTATCGCCGGCCTGCGCGGCGATCCGGTAGACGTCTACGGCGTCGGTACGTCTGTGGCAACCGGGTCTGGCGCACCCACCGCCGGCATGGTTTACAAGGTCGTAGAAGTAGACGGCATCCCAGTGGCCAAGCGCTCTACCTCCAAGCAGTCCGTCGGCGGTGCCAAGCGCGCGCTACGCACCTACCGTTCCTCGGGCGTGGCGGTGGAAGAGATCGTCTATCCCTTTGACGCGCCCGCGCCAGATACCGGCCAGCTCGATACCCGCGAGATGACCATTCCGCTCATGCGCGATGGACACATCGTGGATGAGCTGCCGGATCTGCATACCTCCCGCGAGTATTTGGATCAGGCCCGCAAGACCCTGCCGTGGGAAGGCCTGGCGCTCTCCCGCGATGAAGCAGCAGTGCCCACGCGGATGGTGGGCTTTAAAAAGTAGGCCGCTAGACTGTGTGGGGTGAGTGAGCACGCAGATGAGCCCCTAAACCTCGACACGGAAACGCTGCTGGACAAGGCCGTTGCTGCGTTGGGTGGCAGCCAGCGCGAAGGCCAGGTGCGCATGGCCACGGCCGTCGCGGCCGCGCTCGATAAGGAGCGCCACTTGGCAGTGCAGGCCGGTACCGGCACCGGTAAGTCGCTGGCCTACCTAGTCCCGGCTATCCGGCATGCAATGAACTCAGGGTCCACTGTCATCGTCTCCACCGCGACCCTGGCATTGCAGCGCCAGCTGGTAGAACGCGATCTGCCCCGGCTCACGAAGGCCCTTGCCCCCGTTATGGAACGCACTCCTACCTTCGCCATCATGAAGGGCCGCAATAACTACTTGTGCATGAATAAGATTGCGGCTACCCCGGATGACCCAGAAGCTCTTATCGACGAATCCGAGATCTCCCGCCGTGGCAAGGCCGTGCGCCGCATCCACGAGTGGGCACAGGAAACCGAAACTGGTGACCGCGATGACCTCGAGCCAGGTGTACCGGACCTGGTGTGGCGGGCGGTGTCGGTAACGTCCAACGAGTGTTTGGGGGCTTCGCGTTGCCCGCACGGGCCAGACTGTTTTGCGGAAGAGGCTCGCCGGGCGGCTGCCGACGTCGATATCGTGGTCACCAACCACGCCATGCTGGCCATCGACGCTATCTCTGAGGCAAATATTTTGCCCGAACACGACGTGGCCATTATCGATGAGGCCCACGAGCTCGACGGCCGGATCACCTCCGTGTCCACCGCGGAGATTACTACCCGCGCCATCAAGATGGCCGCCAACCGCGCGAAGTCCTTAGGCAATGCCGGCAATCTTTCGGATCTAGCCGAGGAATTTGATGACCTGATGAAAATCCAGGAGCCCGGACGGTGGACCGACTTGGATGAAACTTCGCAGAGCCACCTGCGCGCGCTTGCCGAAGAGTTCCTGCGTGTTAAGTCCCTCGTTTCTCGCGCACCCGAAGGCGAAGCCACCGATGACCCAGAAAAGAACGCGGAGCGCCAGAACTTAAGCAACCACCTCTCCGACCTCGCGCAAGCCGTATCACGCATGCTGGAGGTCTTCGCCACCGATGACCCAGCCAAGCAGGACGACGTAGTCTGGCTCGAACGCGATCCGCGCAGCGACGCCGAAACCCTCGCCGTGGCACCCCTGTCCATCGCCCACATGCTGCGCGAGAACCTCTTTGGGGAACAAACTGTTGTGCTTACCTCGGCCACCCTCGCCCTCGGCGGCCGCTTTGATGCTATGGCCGCACAGTGGGGCATGCCGAGCGGCACCTATGACACCTTGGACGCGGGCACACCCTTCGACCCAGCCAAATCCGGCATTTTGTACACCGCCAAGCATCTGCCCGCTCCGGGCCGCGATGGGCTGTCTAAAGAATCGATCGAGGAGATCTATGAGCTCATCATGGCCGCCGGCGGGCGTACTCTCGGATTGTTTTCCTCCCGCCGGGCCGCGGAAGAAGCAGCCGCCGCGCTCAAGCCGCGTATCCCGTTTGACCTCTTCGTGCAGGGCGAAGATTCCATCGGTGCGCTAGTAGAGAAATTCTCGCTGAAGGAAAACTCCTGCCTCTTCGGAACGCTTACCCTATGGCAGGGAGTGGACGTGCCAGGGCCGGCGTGCTCGCTGGTCATCATCGACCGCATTCCATTCCCTCGCCCAGACGATCCCCTCATGCAGGCGCGCGCCCAAGCAGCCGATGCCGCCGGCCGCTCCGGGTTCATGGAGGTCTCCGCCAATCACGCCGCCTTGTTGATGGCGCAGGGAGCCGGCCGTCTGCTGCGCCACGTGACCGATCGCGGTGTGGTCGCCGTGCTTGATAACCGCCTGGAGTATAAGCGCTACGGCAGCTTCCTCAAGGCCTCCATGCCGCGCTTTTGGCAGACCACTGACGCGAGCACGGTCCGGGGTGCGCTTAAGCGATTGGTCGCCGCAGGGCGCACACGGTAGCCGAGTCTGGCGCAATTTCCGTAAAGCCGGCGTCAACGATGACCACGGCGCCGTCCTGTGCGCAGGCGGTGCGAAAATCCGTCGCGGAAACCTCGCGCACCGAAAGCCGAAAGTCAGTTTCTGCCCAGTCGCGCGCTTCATCCACCGACATCGCAGCGGCCAGCATCATCGAGCCGTGGCCTACCTGTGCCGCGACCTTGCCCGCAGACATGTCGAGGCTGCGGTCGACGTAGATAACGGGGGCATCGCTAAGCGGGGCTCCGGGTTCATCATAGGCAAGGTCGGTGTGGCCAATCTGCAGCTTGGCAATGAGAGGATCCACCTCTGCTACGGCCGAGGGCGCAAAAGCGCGGGCGCGGTCCGCTACGGTCACGCCGGGTAGGCTTTGCACATCGCGCCAAGCTTTATTGCGCGCGCGGCGGGCAATCTTGCGGATGCGGTGGCCATACCACTGGCCCAGTGCCTGAGCGAAGGCGCCGTCCTCGCCCGCACGCTCGTCGAGGCACACTGCCACTACGGCGCGTGCGGCCGCTTCTAGCACCGCCGTACGTGTCGGCGGCTCCTGCTTCGGCAGATTAAGCGCAATCTGCATAGCTTGAATCGTGGCCGGATCATCTGGGTTCTCAGGATCGTCGCGCCAGGAGCGTGAATCACAGGCTTCCACCAAACGCTGATGCGCTCTTTCGAACTTATCCATCAACAACCTCCTCGGCCGGAATACCCAAAATTTGCAGGACCTCATCCAACCGCCGATGGTTCACGGAGGTATCCGCTACTTCTTGCAGCGCCGGCTTAGCATTAAAGGCAATACCCAGCCCCGCGGCGGTAATCATATCGATGTCATTGGCGCCATCGCCTACCGCGACGGTCTGCTGCATACTCACCCCGGAATCCGCAGCGAACTCCCGGAGGAATTCCTCCTTCGCTTTGCGGTCAACCACCTTGCCGGTCACCCGGCCGGTAAGCTTTCCATCTACGATTTCCAACGTATTTGCGCGGACATAGTCCAATTCCATCTCCGCAGCCAGGCCCTCCAGAACTTCAATGAAGCCGCCGGAGACCACAGCGGTGCGGTAGCCAATGCGCTTCAACGTGGCGATGGTTTCCCGGGCGCCCGGAGTCAATTGAATCTCGCGGGCCACCTCATCAATAATGGCGGCATCCAGCCCCTCCAGCACGGCGACGCGCTCACGCAGGGAAGCCTCAAAGTCCAGCTCCCCGCGCATGGCCCGGGCCGTTACTGCGGCAACCTCATCTTCCTTTCCGGCATGAGCGGCCAGCATCTCTATGACCTCGCCTTGAATGAGGGTGCTATCGCAGTCGAAGCACACCAAACGCTTGGAACGCCGACCCAGGCCCGCGGGCTCAATGGCGATATCGATGCCGATCTGCTGCGCCAGCTCCGCTAATGCTTGGCGCACAGGTGCGGCGGAACCATCGAGAGATAGGAAGAGCTCCAGCCCGGTCAACGGAGAGGTCGAAAGCCCGCGGATGCGATCGATATTGGCATCGAAGTTGGCCAGTACGCGGGCAACTTCCTCCATGTGATGGGCGGTAACCTGCGTACCCATGAGGACCACCACATAGCTTGAGCGGGCTCGAGCGGTGGATTCTTCCTCCCGCAGGTCTATGGATACCTGCTGACCGTAAATGCTCAAGGTATTGCGCAGCCCCTGTGCAATTTGCTCGGCGCGCGCACCAGGAATGCGGGTATGGGCAGCGAGGGTAATGCGGCCGGAAAAGATGGCTTGTTCGACGTCGACAAGCGTAGCGTTATGGGACGCCAGAACGCGGAAAAAGGCCGCCGAGACCCCAGGCTTATCCGGCCCGCTGGTGGTGATGACTGCATTGGTATCAGCTTGAGTACTCACGCCGCCCATTATCGCACGTGGGGTACAGAAGATACGCCAGAGCCGCCTCCCATTACCCATTAAGGGCTGGGAGGCGGCTTAAGTCAGGAGTTTGTGCGAGTTACTTCGCTTTAGTGGCTACCCACGTGTGCTTCCTCGCGCATGCGCTGAACCATATGCGGGTAGTGCAGCTCGAAGGCCGGACGTTCGGAGCGGATACGCGGCAGGGACACGAAGTTGTGGCGCGGCGGTGGGCAGGAGGTTGCCCACTCGAGGGAGTTGCCGTAGCCCCATGGGTCATCCACGGTGACAATCTCGCCGTAGCGCCAGGACTTGAATACGTTCCAAATCAGCGGGATAACGGAGGCGCCGAGGACGAAGGAGAAGATGGTGGAAATCTGGTTGAAGACCGTGAAGCCATCAGACTCCAGGTAGTCAGCGTAACGACGCGGCATACCCATGTTGCCTACCCAGTGCTGAACCAGGAAGGTGCCGTGGAAGCCGATGAAGGTCAGCCAGAAGTGAATCTTACCCAAACGCTCATCCAGCATACGGCCGGTCATCTTCGGGAACCAGAAGTACAGACCCGCGAAGGCGGAGAACACAACGGTACCGAACAGGGTGTAGTGGAAGTGAGCAATCAAGAAGTAGGACTCAGCCAGGTGGAAGTCCAATGCCGGGGATGCCAGCATAACGCCGGTCATGCCGCCGAAGAGGAAGGTTGCCATGAAGCCCATAGCGAAGATCATCGGGGTATCCCAGGTGATGTGGCCCTTCCACATGGTGCCGACCCAGTTGAAGAACTTAACGCCGGTAGGCACCGCAATAAGGAACGTCATGAAGGAGAAGAACGGCAGCAGGATAGCGCCGGTAACGAACATGTGGTGAGCCCACACAGCCATGGACAGGGCGCCGATGGCCAGCAGTGCGAAGACCAGGCCGATGTAGCCGAAGACCGGCTTGCGGGAGAAGACCGGAACAACCTCAGAAACAACGCCGAAGAACGGCAGTGCGAGGACATAAACCTCAGGGTGGCCGAAGAACCAGAACAGGTGCTGCCACAGGATGCCGCCACCATTAGCGGAATCGTAGATGTGGCCGCCCAGCTTGCGGTCATACAGGACGCCCAGTGCTGCAGCGGTCAGCAGCGGGAAGATCATCAGCACGATGGCGGATGCGGTAAATACTGCCCAGCTGAATACCGGCAGGCGGAACATGGTCATGCCCGGTGCGCGCAAGGTCAGGATGGTCGTGATCATGTTGATAGCGGAGGCAATGGTACCGACACCGGTAGCGCCCACGCCGACGATCCACATATCGGCGCCAATGCCCGGGGTGTGGACACCATCAGCCAGCGGCATGTACATGGTCCAGCCGAAGTCAGCTGCACCACCTGGGGTGACGAAGCCCAGCAGCATCACGGTGCCGCCCAGCAGGGTAACCCAGAAGCCGAAGGCGTTCAGACGCGGGAAGGCCACGTCCGGCGCGCCAATTTGCAGCGGCAGGATGTAGTTACCAAAGCCCCACACAACTGGGGTTGCAAACAGCAACAGCATCACGGTGCCGTGCATGGTGAACAGCTGGTTGAACTGCTCATTAGACAAGAACTGGAGACCCGGGGTGAACAGCTCCGCGCGGATCAACAGTGCCATAAAGCCACCGAGGAAGAAGAAGCTGAAGGACATGATCAAGTACATGATGCCCAGCTGCTTGTGGTCGGTGGTGGTTAGAAATACCCAAGCCTTTGAACCGGTCTTCGCGTTACCGGTTGGCTCTGGACGTGTAGGGGCGACGTAATCGTCGACCCGTGGCGCCACAGCGGTCATAAAATCCTCCTGATTAACAAAGTGTCTGTGGGCAGGGCCCACCTACACCTAGGTTTACTCGCATTATATTAGGCCATTTTCCCCTGTTCTTTCCAGCTTCCCCCAATGATGAGCCGCACGACCACGCCTCGACACTAACCACATCTTTCACATAGGCCCTGCACGTGGCGCGGCCGCCAATTCCGGCACGGTTTTTCGGCCCCCCAATTACCGTGCTATATGTCACAGACGGGCTGAATTGTGCACCCCCAAAACGCGAAAACACACCCCCGCTCGTTATCAACCTTTCGGTTGAGTTGGAGCAGAAGGTGTGCCGCTAGACCACGCTGATCAGCGAGAATGCTTAGAAGTCCCAGTCATCGTCCGTGGTGTCCTCGGCCTTGCCAATGACGTAGGAGGAACCAGAGCCGGAGAAGAAGTCATGGTTCTCGTCGGCATTCGGCGACAACGAGGACAAAATGGCCGGAGAAACGCGGGTCTCATCGGATGGGAAGAGCCCCTCAAAGCCCAAGTTATTCAGTGCTTTATTGGCGTTATAGCGCAGGAAGCGCTTAACGTCCTCAGTCCAGCCCAGGTCATCGTAGAGATCCTCGGTGTAATCGATCTCGTTGTCATACAGGTCGTAGACCAAGTCGAAGGTGTATTCCTTCAGCTCCGCCTGGCGCTCCTCATCCAGCTGCTTATAGGCCTGCTGGAACTTGTAGCCAATGTAGTAGCCGTGCACGGCTTCATCGCGGATAATCAGGCGAATGATATCGGCGGTGTTGGTGAGCTTCGCGCGGGAAGAGAAGTACATCGGTAGATAGAAGCCGGAGTAGAACAAGAAGGACTCCAGCAAAGTGGAGGCCACCTTCTTCTTCAAAGGATCATCACCCTTGTAATAGGACAAGATGATCTTGGCCTTCTTCTGCAGCTTCTCGTTTTCTTCGGACCAGCGGAAGGCATCGTTGATCATGGGTGTGGACGCCAGGGTCATAAAGATATTGGAATAGGACTTGGCGTGCACAGACTCCATGAAGGCGATATTGGTGTACACCGCTTCCTCATGCAGGGTCTGGGAATCCGGGAGGAGGGAAATCGCACCGACGGTGCCCTGGATGGTATCCAGCAGCGTCAGGCCGGTGAAAACCCGCATGGTGGTTTCCTTTTCCTTCTCCGTCAGCGTCTTCCAGCTGGGAAGGTCATTGGAGACTGGGACCTTTTCTGGCAGCCAGAAATTACCGGTGAGGCGCTCCCATACCTCGAGGTCCTTTTCATCCGGGATGCTATTCCAGTTAATAGCCTTAACTGGCTTTTCATGACTAGAAACGTAGTCATCGTACTCGTGCGACACGCGGCGTCACTCCAATACTAAAAACGACAAATTCAGGTTCCCAGCATACCCAATTCGCCCGCCTTCCAAACCATTGTGCTGGATACCACTTACCTATACTGATCTCAGTTACTTCGGAGCATGCAAAGAAAGGATTTCCGCATGAGTGCCACCCCTCCCCTGCTGGGTTCCGTGGTGGATAGACTCGGCGCCGAGATCGTGGGCGGAGACATCGCCGAGGGCGAGCGGTTTCGTCTGGGGGACGTCGAAAAGCGCTTTGGCATCTCCCGCACCGTGGCTCGTGAAGCCATGCGCACGCTCGAACACCTCGGCATGGTCCGCTCTGGGCGTCGCGTGGGAATCACGGTGCTGCCGATGGATAGTTGGGCAGTATATGACCCGGCGATCATTGGTTGGCGGTTAAATAATGACAAAACCCGCGGGCAGCAAGTGGCACGCCTCAACGAGTTGCGGCTGGGAATTGAACCGGTGGCGGCCCGACTCGCAGCCGGCAATGCCAGCGCCCAGCAGCGGGCGGAACTCCTTCGCCTCGCCGCGCGTTTAGCCGAGCTAGAATCCACTCCTTCCCCGCGCGTGGGCGAGGAACTGGAAACCGATTTGCGCTTCCACACTTTAATTTTGCGGGCTTCCGGCAATGAGATGCTGGCCGCGCTCGCCCCTTCGCTAGTAGCCATGCTCAAGGGCAAGTCCGTCTTTGGTTCCCGCAAGCGCGATCCCATAGGCGGGACCACACAACTGCACATGGAGCTGGCCCGCGCCATTGATGCTGGGCTTGCCGACGCCGCCGAAAGCACTTCCCGCACCATCCTCGACCGCACCAGGGCAGAAAACGGTTAAACGCCTCGATGCACGTCCTTCCCCACGACGTGCATCGAGGCGTTCAACCTACGGTTTAGAGCATGCAGGATACGCAGCCCTCGACCTCGGTGCCCTCCAGCGCCATCTGGCGCAAGCGGATGTAATACAAGGTCTTAATCCCCTTGCGCCACGCATAAATCTGCGCACGGTTGACATCGCGGGTGGTTGCGGTGTCCTTGAAGAAGAGGGTGAGCGATAGACCTTGGTCCACGTACTTGGTGGCTACGGCATAGGTATCGACGATCTTCTCGAAGCCGATCTCATAAGAGTCCTTGAAGTACTCCAAGTTGTCATTATCCATGTGCGGCGCCGGGTAGTAGACGCGACCGATCTTGCCTTCCTTGCGGATCTCAATCTTGGAGGCAATCGGGTGGATGGATGAGGTGGAGTTATTGATATAGGAAATCGAGCCCGTCGGTGGCACTGCCTGCAGGTTGCGGTTATACAGTCCGTACTTGGCCACGTCCTGCTTCAACTCCTCCCAGTCCTGGGCGGACGGAGTGTGGATCGATGAGGACTCGAAAAGCTCCTGGACCTTCTTGGTCTTCGGCTTAAACTCTTCCGGATCATAGCGGTCGAAGAATTCGCCGGAGGCGTACTCGGACTGCGGGAACTCCTTAAAGTACTCGCCGCGCTCGCGGGCAATCTTATTAGAAGCACGCAATGCCGCATACAGCACGGCCGCGAAGTAGGCATTAGTGAAATCCAAGCCTTCTTCGGAGCCATACTCGATGTGCTCGCGGCCCAAGTAACCGTGGAGGTTCATCTGGCCCAAGCCGATAGCATGGGACTCGTCGTTTCCGCGGCGCACAGACGGCACGGAATCGATGGACGTCTTATCCGCCACAGCGGTCAGGCCACGGATGGCAGTCTCCACCGTAGTGGCGAAGTCCGGCGAATCCATGGTCATCGCGATATTCAGCGAGCCCAGGTTACAAGAGATATCGCTGCCCAGCTCCTGGTAGGTCAGATCCGCATTGAATTCGGAAGCGGAGTTAACCTGCAGGATCTCCGAGCACAGGTTGGACATGTTGATCCACGAAGTCTTTACCGGGTTAGCGCGGTTCACGGTGTCCTCGAACATGATGTACGGGTAGCCGGATTCGAATTGCAGCTCTGCCACGGTCTGGAAGAAGTGACGGGCGTTGATCTTCTTCTTACGGATGCGTGGGTCTTCCACCATCTCCTCATAGTGCTCAGTAACGGAGATGTCACCGAAGGCCTTGCCGTAGACGCGCTCTACGTCATACGGCGAGAAGAGGTACATATCGTCATTGCGCTTGGCCAGCTCGAAGGTGATATCCGGCACGACGATGCCCAGCGAGAGGGTCTTAATGCGGATCTTCTCGTCCGCGTTCTCACGCTTGGTATCCAGGAAGTCCATGATGTCTGGGTGGTGCGCATTGAGATAGACCGCACCAGCGCCCTGGCGGGCACCAAGCTGGTTGGCATAAGAGAAGGAATCCTCCAGCAGTTTCATTACCGGGATAACACCGGAAGACTGGTTCTCAATGTGCTTAATGGGCGCGCCGGATTCACGAATATTAGACAGCAGCAGGGCCACGCCGCCGCCACGCTTGGAAAGCTGCAGCGCGGAGTTGATGGAGCGTCCAATGGACTCCATATTGTCCTCGATGCGCAGCAGGAAGCAGGACACGAGCTCGCCACGCTGGGCCTTGCCGGCGTTGAGGAAGGTTGGGGTGGCCGGCTGGAAACGGCCGTTCATAATCTCGTCCACAAGGCGCTCTGCCAAGCCAGTATCACCGTCTGCCAAGAATAGGGCGGTCATGGAGACGCGATCCTCGAAGCGCTCGAGGTAGCGGCGACCATCAAAGGTCTTCAGCGTGTAGCTGGTGTAGTACTTATACGCGCCCAGGAAAGACTTGAAGCGGAACTTATAGGAATAAGCGCGCTTGAAAAGCTCCTTAATAAAGGAGAAGTCATACTGCTCGATGACTCGTGGGTCGTAGTACTTGTTATTAATCAGGTAATCGATCTTTTCTTCCAGATCATGGAAGTAGACCGTGTTTTGATTAACGTGCTGCAGGAAGAATTGGTTTGCGGCCTCGCGGTCTTTATCAAACTGAATCTTGCCGTTTGCGTCGTAGAGATTCAGCATCGCGTTGAGAGCGTGGTAGTCCAACTGCTCTTCCGGCTTTACTGGCTCGGCGACGGTCTTCCCCAATTGCGTACTCACAGCTGACAAGGCCTTTCTTAAAAATCAGGATCTTTATTTAAGTCGTGGTGGGTGCTAGGCCGCGGCCTCGAGCCCAAGCTCGGCGGCGTTAGCCATTAAGCCTTCACGACAAATTTTTATATCGTCATCGTTTCCCAGCAACTCGAAACGATATACATAGGGCACTTTACATTTGGCGCTGATGACATCACCAGCCTTGCCAAAGTCGGCGCCAAAATTGCTATTACCACCCGCGATTACCGCGCGAATGAAACTGCGGTTGTGCTCATCATTAAGGAACTTAATTACCTGTGAGGGCACGGGACGGGAATTTTGGTGGCTAATGGACGCGCCCCCGCCATAGGTGGGGCACACCAAGACATAAGGTTCGTTGACCTTGAGGGGCTCCTCCGTGCGGCGCAGCGGAATGCGCGCGCTGGGAAAGCCCAGTTTTTGCACGAACCGGTGCGTATTTTCCGTTGCGGAGGAAAAATACACGACCAACATCGCTACTGGCCTCCCCTACCCCTTAGGCGGATGCCGCTAGGGAAGCCAAGCCCTTGATACGGTCTGGGCGGAATCCAGACCAGTGTTCACCGTTGGCCTCAACTACTGGGGCCTGAACGTAACCCAATGCCATTACGTAGTCGCGAGCCTCGTCGTCGGCAGAGATATCAACTAGGTTGTACTCGAGTCCGGCACGATCGAGGGCCTTCTTGGTGGCGTTGCACTGGACGCACGCTGGCTTGGTGTAAACGGTGATAGACATATAGATCCTTAAAGCTCCTGCATTGAAAACTCGTCAGAACGGGGAGCGTTTTCCCGCTCATTCGGGCGCTTCCTGCGCCGCTCTGAACAACATCAACGACACTATACTTTGGGGGAAATACCCGCAACCAACACAATATGTAGTAGTTACAGGCATGGTATTCCCAGGATGGCACACCCCCAGGCCCCACATGTTGACTACACCCAAGGACAGCCATGAAACTACATCAATGAGATTCCTGCGGGTTTACCTGGAATTCACCGTTTTGTGTGTCAAAGTTCACATTTAGGTGCCGTGTCCCGCTTTAGGAACCGACCGTCGATAACTCCCCGGAGACACAGGTCGACGGCTGCGGCCCCTCCCCCGGGGCGCGCTTCAGGCCAAAAATGACCTGGCTCAGCGCCGTGCGGTCAGTCGGCAGCTTATCGTGCCGAGGAGCCACGCCGCAGACCTCACCAAGGTTGAGGTTTACCACATCGGCGCCGTCAACGGCCGCCAGCTGCGAAGAGCTATTCGGAGTTACCGTCTTATCCGCCGGCGAGTAGATGGAAGTGTAGAGCACGCCTGGCGCGGTGTCCGGCAGCGCATTGAGCCTTTGCATAAATTCCGAACCCACCACCTGTTGGATGCCGGCCGTGCTGGCCAAGAAGGCGGCGAGGCGGGGTGCGAAGGCGATGAATTTGGCCAGACCTTCGCCCTGCCCACCCAGCGTGGTGCCGTGGAAGTTGCCGCCTAGAGCCACAGCCCGAGCGACGTGCTCAGCCCCGCCGTACATTTGGGTATAGGTCTTAATATGGGTACCGCCCTGGGAATGGCCTACCAAGTCCACTTTCTCTGCGCCGGTTACCGCTCGGACATAGTCCACGTGCCGCGCTATTTCCTCGGCCGCATCATCCAAATCTGAAATGGCCTTCGTTGAGGGAGAGGCATTCTGCAAAGAAACATCATCCGCTCCATAATCAAAGGCCCATACGCACGCGCCCTGATCCTTCAACATCGGAATCAAGCTTTTCCACACACCCGCATTGTTATAGGTGCCATGCAGTAGCACCACCGGCTCAACAATCTGGCCAGAAGGCACACAGGAAGGGTCATTGATCCCAAAGGACTCTGGAACAGAGGATTCCCACTCCGACTGAGAGGCATTAGCAATAGGGGCGGATAGCCCAAGGGCTGCAGCAGCAAGCACAGCAACAATTCGCCGGGACATTATTCTTCTTTCTCACGACACATAACGGCGATTTGATTATATTCATACATGTCTCTTTATTCCCCGTGGCCCTGGAGAAAATTATCCCTTGTGCCATAATTCACCCATAAAAAAATCCGCCCCACTCCGGATAGCCGGAGGGAGCGGATGGAATCGCGAATCAATTAGCCCTGACGAGCCTTGAAACGGGGATCCTTCTTGTTGATCACGAAGACCTTACCGTGGCGGCGAATAACCTGGGCGCCCGGCTTCTTCTTCAGCGACCGAAGGGACTTACGGACCTTCATCGGGCGCTCCTTTCGTTATGCGCAATCTACATGCGGTTGAATAAGTAAAGCACGGACTGGGAATCCCCAGCCATGACACGAGGAAAAATTTTACCTCACACGGCCGTCAATACCAAAACACTAAGGCTTGACGACTGCGGACTCGCGCTCGTAGCGCGACTTCATCTCCTCGCCTACCTCATCCAGGCTACGTCCCATTGTCTCTGGAACCAAAATGCGGGTATAGGCAATGGCGATGAGACCAAAGACTCCAAAGACCATAAACGCCACCGGGCCAGTCAGCCACTCCACTAGCGGCAAGAAGTACTGCGCCACGGCCCAGTTGGTGGCCCACAACGATAGCCCCGCAATGCCCATGCCTAGACCACGTACCTGCAGCGGTACTAGCTCGGAGATAAGCAGCCATGTCGTGGGTGAGACCGCCGCCTGTTGGAAGGCGATAAACAGCGCCATAAATACCAAAGACACCATGGCCATAGCGGTGGAATCCTGGGCGTGGGAATAGGCGAGGGAAAGAATGAATAGCGAGACCACGTTGCCGGTCAGGCCGATAAGCAATAGGCGCTTGCGCCCAATGCGGTCTACTACTTTCAGGCCAACCCAGCAGGCGAGCACGGATACCGTGCCGATAACGATGGAGGTGTAGACCGAATTGGCCGTAGAAATCCCCACCTGATTCATCATGGTCGGCGCGAAGTACACGATGGCGTTCACACCGGTAATTTGCTGCGTTAGCCCCATCAGCATGGCCAGCAGCACCGTAATCTGCATCCACCGGTTGGCGGTAAGCTCCTTCCACTCAGACCCGCTGGACTTGCGCGCGGTCTCCTGCGAAGTCAGCTCCGAGATATCCATTCCAGCGCGCCCGGCAATTTCTTGGGCACGAGCCATCTTGTCGTTCGTCGCTAGCCATACCGGCGTCTCTGGCAGAAACACCATTCCGAGCGCCAACGCTAGTCCTGGCACGGCGGCCAAGCCCAGCATCCACTCCCAGCTGCCAGTAGAGGCCAGCGCGGAGTTGACCAGGTAGGCCATCAACTGCCCCACCACAATCGCGAGGGTATTGAGCGAAACCATGCGCCCGCGCACCTTGGCAGGCACGATCTCCGCGATGTACATGGGGGACACGATGGAGACTGCACCCACGGCAAAGCCCAAAAAGGTGCGCGCCGTTGCCAGCATTCCCACCGAGCCGGAAAGCGCACACCAGATGGAACCCAACACGAAAATAATGCCGCCTGCAATCAGCGTGAAGCGGCGCCCATACCTATCGGCGATGCGCCCGGCCGTCAGCGCCCCTACTGCAGCCCCCACGAGCAGCATCGAGGTCACCCAGCCCTCTTGGTGCGCGCTCATGTCGAATGCGGGGCTAATAAAAAGCAAGGCACCGGACATCACTCCGGTGTCGTATCCAAAAAGCAGCCCGCCTAGGGCCGCTATGCCAGCTACTACCTTGACATAAACTTCCTTATTCACAGCACAATATTGTGTCAGGCGGCTACCATGAACGTCATGTCGAACGATGCCGAAAACCTGCAGCAAACCATCATAAAAGCCCTGGGTGTGCGCCCCTTTATCGATCCAGAAGCCGAAGTCCAGCGGCGCGTGGATTTCTTGGTTGACTACCTGCGCACCACCGGCGCTAAAGGCTACGTGCTGGGTATCTCTGGCGGCCAGGATTCCACCTTGGCGGGAAAGCTCGCGCAATTGGCGGTGGACCGCGTCGACGGCGCGGAGTTTTGGGCCGTGCGCCTGCCTCACGGCGTGCAGGCCGATGAGGACGATGCCCAAATTGCCCTGGATTTTATCCAGCCCGATCACCGCCCCACCGTCAATATCAAGCCGGCCACCCTGGCCCTCGACGAGCAGGTGGCGGATGCTATGCAGCTTGCCGACGTCACCGATTTCAACCGCGGCAATACTAAGGCCCGCCTGCGCATGACCGCCCAGTACGCCATCGCCGGCGAGGTCGGCGCCCTCGTCATCGGCACCGATCATGCGGCGGAAAACGTCACCGCTTTCTTCACTAAGTGGGGCGATGGCGCGGCAGACCTCCTCCCCTTGGCCGGACTCAATAAACGCCAGGGCGCCGCCCTCCTAGAGCACCTCGGCGCCCCGCGCTCTACCTGGGAGAAGGTCCCCACCGCGGACTTGGAAGACGATAAGCCCCAGCTTCCCGACGAAGAAGCCCTCGGCATCACCTACGCCCACATCGATGACTACCTGGAGGGCAAGGCGGTTCCCGACGCCGCCCGCGAACGCATCGAAACCTTATGGCGCCGCGGCGCTCATAAACGCATCATGCCGCAGGGGCCAAACCTTTAGGCCAGTGCCTCCAAGGTTGCGGCAGCCGCACGCTCCAGCGGCCGGTTATAGCTAGCGCCGTGCGTAAGCGCATGCACCGCTAGTGGATGCAGCTGATGCATAGGAATCCACTTCTCGATATCCTTCGGCGCACCATAGCCCTGGAAAATTTCTTCTAGGTATGGTGCCCCGAAAAGGGCCAGCATTCCCAAATCCGTATGCGGATGCCCGCCGTGGGCAGCGGGGTCAATCATGATGCCGCCATCGGAACCAAAGAGCAGGTTTCCCGCCCACAGGTCTCCGTGGATGCGAGCCGGCGCCACATCCCAACTGCGCGCGGCGATGGCATCGCAAGCTCGCCTTACCAAATCCAACTGCGCCGAACTAATCCCAGCCAGTTCCGCAAACGGCAGCACGCGCTGCTCGACGTAGAACTCACCCCAGTTATCCGTCGGGATGCAGTCTTGCTCGATGCTGCCGATGAAGTTCTTTCCCTCCCATCCGGCAGGAGGTGCGCCAAACGCTTCGGCTCCTGCGCGGTGCATGCGAGCCAACTCCGCACCAAACTTCCGAGCCGCCTCCGGCGTGGGCATGACCTCGTCCACGCGCTCGGTAACGATCTCTAGCCCGTCGGCGCTTACTACGTTGACCACCGCGTCGGTAGCTTCCCCAAGCCACCGCAATCCTGCCGCCTCGGCGCCAGCTTGATCTGTGTCGCGTACTCGCTTTGAAAAAGTCTGCATGGCGCCCAGCCTAATCCGGCAAGGAAATTTTAAAGCGCTCCGCGCTCCCGCGTGGGCAAACACATCATGAATAGAAGCGCTAGCTCACCGAACACGGGGATAAACCCGATCAAGCATAAGAACCCCGTTCTCCCAGAATCGTGCAACCGCCGGAAAATTAAGGAAACGACCGGCATAGCAAGAAATCCTTTTACAACAGGCTTGATATTCACGCCATAATGCTGATCGATGGCGTTAATGGGCACTGAAATCAACACTAGAAAGCCAAATACCCACCAGAACTCACTCACAGACGCTCGGCCCAGGAAGTTGAAGTATCGAATAAAGAACCTGCCCACTGCCTGCGCAGGAGACGCCCCGTAGAGCGCATCGCGTGTAAAGAACCCCGTGGATTCGTAAGTCATAACGCGCGGGCCCCTTCGACGTTGACTGCATATACTCGGCTGCGAACCATGCTACCCACTTCCCATAAAGGATGAGCAATGCAATCAGACGTCATCATCATCGGCGGAGGTTTTGCCGGCACCGCCGCTGCCATCACTTTGGCCCGCGCTAACCGGAATGTTCAGTTAATCGATTCCGGCACTCCCCGCAATCGCTTCAGCGAACATTCCCACGGCATCCTCGGTCTCGATGGCGTGGCTCCCACCGAGCTTCTCGAACGCGGCCACGCGGAATTGCAGAAATTTGGTGGAAATATTTCCCACGCCACGGTGGAAAGCCTCTCCCGGCCTTCCGAGCAAGCCCCGTGGCAAGTGAGACTCACCGATGGCACGCTTTTAGAATCCCGCCATGTCCTCGTTGCTACTGGTCTCACAGACAAGCTCCCTGAGGTCCCTGGTCTTAGTGATTTATGGGGAACGCGCATCTTTCACTGCCCTTATTGCCACGGCCATGAAGTCAAAGGGAAGAAGGTTGCGCTCATTGGCGGCGCGAATCCGCCTTTTACTATCCGCATTAGCAAACTGCTTTCCAAGTGGACGAGTGCTCTGACCTTCTACTCCAACGGCCTTGAGCTCACCGATCTTGACCTCACTCAGCTCGCCGGATTGGGCGTAGAGATAAACGATGCAAAAGTGACACAAGTCCAACCGGATCAGGCATCACCTACCAGCGTAGAAATACATAGCGCCGATGGAGTAAGCATCTACGAAGCATGCTTTACTGGGCCCGATTTTCTGCCCAACGATGCACTGCTACGGGACGCTGGTTGCGAATCGGCCAATGGCTGGGTCAGAGCAGAACGTGGCCAAACCTCAATATCGCGCCTATGGGCAGCCGGCAATGTAGTCAGCTCGCCGGATCAGGTCTCCCAGGCGATGGGTAGCGGCGCCGCCGTAGGCATTGCTATCGACCAGTGCATGCTTGATGAGGACTTAGCGAAACTATAGGCACCCGAGACAAACAAAAAGGAGAGGAACTTTTGTTCCTCTCCTTTATATTGTGGAGCTAACGGGATTCGAACCCGTGACCCCCACACTGCCAGTGTGGTGCGCTACCAGCTGCGCCATAGCCCCTCAAACGAGGTGCAACCCTGTGGGCTGCAACTCGCTTAAATATACATGGAGGGTATTTAACTCTCCAAATCGCCTGCTACTGGGTGACGATTTCTACCCAATCACCCAGGTTCTTGCCGGCCTTTTGGTCCTTCTCGGTTGGAACATCCTTGCCATTTTGAACAATACGCGGCGAAGAGACAGAGCCGGTTTCTTTATCCAGCTTGTCGTAGTTGGTCTTCGCCATCTTATTGCCCTGCTTGATATCCACGTTCTTCATGGACTCAACAACGTCGTCTTCCGCGCCAAGCTCCTTGGCTGCTTCTGCAATGTCCGCAATCTCCCAAGAAGAAGCCACCTTTTGCTGGTTTTGCAGCATGTAATCACGCAGGTTCCAGTAAGTCTTGACGTCACCAGACTTAGACAGCTCAGACATAGCGGCTGCCGCCTTCGTGGAGTAGCCTTCCTGGTCTTCAATATCCTTGCCATCCAGGAAGTTGAGGGTGCGCACGTGAACGATCAGCTTGCCATCTTCGATGGCCTTCTTCATGTCACCGTCGGTAGCCTGAGCCAATTCAGCACAGTGAGGACAGGAGAAGTCCTCATACAAATCCACCTCAGGGGTGTCCTTCTTGGCACTATCAGACTTGAGGGTGATGGCTCCGTCGTTATATTCCATGGACATATTCACGTCCTGGGCTTCAAGGTCACCGACAGAGTCCGTGGACGACTGCTTGCCATTCCACACGATATAGCCGATAACAACGGCAATGATGACGAGAAGTACACCGACTCCCCAGATAAAACCGTTGCCACCCTTAGCGTTCGGGTCAGTTACTTTGCTCATTTGAACCTTGCCTTTGAAAATTTTCGGACCAATACAGCCTACCTTGCCCTCCCATTAGGGGTGAAGAGCAAACTTGGTGAAAGGGCGTTTAATAGTCCAAACAGTGAGGAATAGATACGCGGCATCGCGCAACAGCGTCTTCGCATAATCCATTCCGCGGTCAGGATTTTGGGCGTCATAGCCAAAGCAGCCGCAGTCAATATCTAGACCGCGGGCCCAGGCCTGCGCGATGCCCACCATAAACAGCAGCAACACGATGGTTGCCACGATGGAGGACCTCCGCAAAAACAGCCCGAGAAGCAAGAGCACGCCACCGATAACTTCTAATGGACCAATGACCGTCGCCAGATAGAGAGCCCAATCAGGCGTAAAAATGTCATAGCCTTTGATGGCCTGGGTCATGTCTAGAGTTTTGCCGAGTTTGTGCACGCCGGCCTCAATCCACACCCAGGCCATGCCAAAGCGGGCGATGAAGCTGATGATATCGAGCACCAGCTTCCCTTTATTCTTGCTACTCACGAGGATGAGTTTAGCGTTAAACCTCTAATACATGGGTAACAACTTCCTGTGCTTCTGCTTGTACCTTTCTGAGATGCTCCTCACCCAGGAAAGACTCCGCATAGATTTTGTACTTATCTTCCGTACCAGAAGGGCGGGCAGCGAACCACGCATTCTTAGTCGACACCTTCAGACCGCCGATGGCGGCACCGTTGCCGGGAGCCTCGGTTAATTTGGCCACGATCTCCTCCCCTGCCAGCTCCGTAGCGCTAACTTTTTCGGGAGAGAGCTTCTTCAGGATGGCCTTTTGCTCGCGGTTGGCTGGGGCGTCGGTACGGGCATAGGCTGGGGCACCGAATTCTTCCGCCAGCTCTGCATAGCGCTGGGACGGGCTCTTGCCCGTTACCGCGGTGATCTCCGCGGCAAGCAGATCCATAATGATGCCATCCTTATCGGTAGCCCACACGGAGCCATCGAAGCGCAGGAAGGAAGCACCGGCCGATTCTTCGCCACCAAACCCAATGGTGCCTTCAACCAACCCCGGCACAAACCACTTGAAGCCGACGGGAACCTCCACCAGCTCCCGGTCAAGGCTTTCCACCACGCGGTCAATCATGGAGGAGGACACCAAAGTCTTTCCCACACCGGCATTCCCCCACTGCGGACGGTGACTAAAGAGGTACTCAATAGCCACGGCAAGGTAATGATTGGGGTTCATCAAGCCCGCATCGGGAGTGACAATGCCATGGCGATCCGCATCGGCGTCGTTGCCGGTGGCAAGGTCGAAGCTTGAGCGGGCGTCGATAAGCGAGGCCATGGCATCCGGCGAGGAACAATCCATGCGGATCTTGCCGTCCGTATCCAAGGTCATAAAGCGGAAGGTGGAGTCCACCTCAGGGTTGACCACGGTCATATTCAGCCCGTAGTAATCCGCAATGGCCTGCCAGTAGTCCACCGAGGCACCTCCCATGGGGTCGGCGCCGATACGCAAGCCAGAATCCTTGATGGCCTGCATATCCACCACATTCTTTAGGTCAGAAACGTAAGAGTGCACGTAATCATGCTTGATGCAGCGCTCATCCAGCACGCCGTGAACCGAGGTCCGCTTGACCCCCTCCAGCCCGGCGCGCAAGTAGTCGTTGGCGCGGCCTGCAATCCAATCGGTTGCCTGCGCATCGGCCGGGCCGCCGGTTGGCGGGTTGTACTTGAAGCCACCATCGCGCGGAGGGTTATGAGACGGGGTAATCACAATGCCGTCGGTACCGGGATTGGTCAAAATTGCGTGGGATACCGCCGGGGTCGGGGTATAGCGGCCACGATCATCGACGCGAACCTCCAGCCCATTGGCCAGCAGCACCTCGAGGGCGGAGACCATGGCGGGCTCGGATAGCGCATGGGTATCGCGGCCGATAAAAATTGCCCCGGTAACGCCTTGCTCCGCGCGATAGTCCACAATGGCTTGGGTGATCGCCAGGATATGCGCCTCATTGAAAGCGCAGTCGAGTGCGGAACCGCGATGCCCAGAGGTGCCAAAGGAGACCTGCTGATCCGGGTTCTCCGCGTCCGGGGTGCGGGTGTAGTAGGCGGTAATCAGTTCCGCGATATCGATGAGGTCCGATGGTTGTGCCAGGGTGCCGGCGCGCTCGTGGGCCATGGCGTACTCCTTGGGGTTGGGGTCCGTATAGCTATAGCTTGCCTTCTCCCCAGTGATTGCGCAGGACGGATAGTCCCCCGGCTGGGGGTATGGGTAAATTTACTCCATTTCTATAGTTCGCTAGATTTGCAGAATGGACTCGCTTAATTCCATTCTCTCCGCCATCAGCACCGTGGTATGGGGACCATTCATCCTCATTCCACTCCTGTTGGGCACGGGCCTGTGGCTGACAATCCGTTTGGGTGGCCTCCAGTTCCGGACGCTAGGGCGTGCGACGCGCCACGTCTTTGCCACAGACTCTGATGATGAGTCCACCGAAGGAGATATTTCCAATTATCAGGCGCTGACCACCGCCCTTGCCGCCACCGTAGGCGTGGGAAATATCGTGGGTGTGGCCACCGCGCTGTCTATTGGTGGCCCCGGCGCGCTGGTATGGATCTGGATTACGGGCCTAGTGGGCATGGCATCCAAATACACCGAGGCATACCTGGGTGTGCGCTTTCGCACCACCGACTCCAAGGGCGAGATGTCCGGCGGCCCGCAGCAATATCTCAAGCGCGGCATCCCCGGCCCTCTTGGAACCGTGCTAGCTGTCTTCTTTGCCATCTTCGCAATCTGCGCCTCTTTTGGCATCGGCAACCTTGCGCAAGCCAATGCCGTGGCCACCAATATGGAATCGACCTTCGGCATCGCCCCGGCGGCCACCGGTGCCATCCTTTTTGTCTTGGTAGGCTCCGTTCTCCTCGGCGGCATCCAAGCTATCGGCCGCATTACCGCGGCCTTCGTACCTTTAATGATCATCGTTTATGTTCTTGGCGGGCTGTACGTGATTTTCTCCCATGCCGCAGAGCTTCCCGCCGCCTTTGCCATGATTTTCAGCGATGCCTTCACCGGCACGGCTGCCGGCGGCGGGTTCGTAGGCTCGACCATCATGATGGCTATTCAATACGGCGTCGCCCGCGGCATCTTCTCTAATGAGTCCGGCATGGGCTCCGCCGCCATCGCCGCGGCGGCCGCCAAAACCCCGCACCCGGCGCGCCAGGGGCTAGTCTCCATGACGCAGACCTTCATTGACACCATCATTGTGGTCACCATTACCGGCTTGGTCATTGTGGTGGGCGGCACCTGGGACATGGGCCGCGAGGAGGCCGGAATCATGACGGCCGAGGCATTTTCTCGCGTGCTCCCCGGCGACTGGGGCGGCACCATCGTTTCGCTCTCCATTATTTTCTTCGCCTTTTCCACCATCATGGCCTGGGCTTATTATGGCGAGCGTTCCCTGGAATCCCTGTGCGGCCGCAAGGCTTCCATCCCCTACCGCATGTTCTTCGCCTGCCTGCTTTTTGTCGGTTCCGTCTCAGAGCTCGAGCTTGCCTGGATCTTCTCCGATCTGGCCAATGGTCTCATCGCCATCCCGAACCTCATTGGGCTGCTCCTCCTTTCCGGCCTAGTAGCCCGCGAGACTAAGGCGTACCTAGCCTTTGATCCCAAGCTCAACAAACCGGTAGATGAGGTCCGCGTGTTCGTAGAGTCCCAGGGAATGGACTGGAAGTAACATAGGCCGCATGCCTCAATTCCTCGTCGTGGGTGCTGGCGCCGCGCTCGGTGCGGCTGCCAGATACTTGCTTTCCGTAGCACTCGGCGGCGGCATGATCCCGCTGCTCATCATCAATATCCTTGGCAGCGCGCTGATGGGTTACTTCCGCCCCGGCCCATTCTGGGGCACGGGCGTGCTGGGCGGTTTTACTAGCTTCGCTACCTTCGCTTTCCTCACCTCCGAGGCGCACTGGACCATCGCTCTGGCTTATGTCCTAGCCACCATCGTCGGCTGCGTGGGCGGCTACCTGGCGGGTGACAAGCTGCGATGAATCTTCTTTGCGTCCTTCTCGGCGGCTTCATAGGCGGCAGCCTCCGCTATGGTTTTACCCGGCTTTTACCCGCCCCCTACTGCACCTTCGTGGCGAATATTTTGGGTTCCCTCACCCTCGGCCTGGCTTATGGTTTCGCCCAGCTTGCCGACGCCCCCCTCATCCACCCCTTCCTCGCCCTCGGCCTTGCAGGTGGCCTGTCCACCTGGTCCACGCTAGCCAAGGAACTAGGAGAAATGATCAAACGCAGGCAATGGTGGCGGCTTAGCAAGTATCTCTTCTGGACCATCGGGCTCGGCATCGTATTAGCTTGGCGCGGCACCATCTGGGCGGCCCGCATTTATCACGGGATTTAAGCGGCAAACTCCCAGCCAACTAGCAGTTACTTTTGGTCCGCTCGAGCCTAATATTTTTCGCGTGAGTTTCCTTTTGAATCTGCCTTTGGCGGATCCCATCAATGGCGTGATCTTTTACGCCATCCTCGCGATTGCGGCCATCATCATTCTCCTCCAACGCAAGGTGTGGCCACTGGTCATCGCCGCCTTGCTGTGCATTATTGCTTGGTTCCTACTCCGTCACTGGCAAGTACCGTGGTACATCTTCCTCGCCGCCTTCGTCCCTGTGGCGGCGCTGGTACGCAAACCTAAGATTGTCACGGTCACCGTCGGAATCTTTTCCCTTTTGGCCACGGTCGGCATCGTCAACATGGAATACCAAACCTATCCAGATATTGCGTCCCTTGACCCGCGCCCTGTGGCAAAGGAAATGAGCTACGAAGAGTTTTCCCACACCAAGTCTGGTGCAGCCATCGTCCATGTGGATCTTCCCGGCACCACCTCCCATTTCGCCGCTCGGCAAGCCACGGCGTATATTCCGCCGGCATACTGGACGGACCACACCTTGCCTGTCATCGTGCTCCTGCACGGCAACCCGGGCGGCCCAGATCAGTGGTTCGGTTCGGGCGAGGCGGCCGAAACTGCAGACCAATTCCAGGCGGCTAACGGGGGCCACAGCCCCATCGTCATAGCTGTGGACGCCACCGGCTCTGAAACCGCCAACCCCATTTGCGCCGATAGCTCCCAGGCTAAGGTAATGACCTACCTCAGCCAGGACGTACCACAGGCCATTAAACAAAAATTCAAAGTTAACCCGGATCAGCGCACCTGGACGGTGGGCGGATTAAGCTACGGCGGCACCTGCTCCCTACAGATCGCCACCAACCGCCCCGAAGCCTATGGTTCCATCATCGACATTTCCGGCGAGGCTGAGCCCACCATTGGCAACCACGCGGCGACGGTGAAGAAATTCTTCGCCGGGGACGAATCCGCCTTCAATGACCAAGACCCCGCCCACCTGCTCGCCCACAAGCACTTCTCTACCCAGGCCATCTTCATCGCTGGCGATAAGGACACTGCTTCGGTCAATGCTTTGCGCTCGCTTTCCGATGCCGCCCGCGCTGCCGGCATGAAAACCTACTTTGGCACCCGACCCGGCGGCCACTCCTTTCAGGTGTGGCGCCCAGCCCTGCGCGAATCTTTCGCTTGGGCCGCTAGCCGCGGTGGAATGACCGCTATCAAGGATCCCTTCGATGGAATTGGAGCCCACGATGTCCGTTCTTAAAACCATCCTGACCAGCTTTCCCGTTTCCCTAGCCGTCTTAGTCATTATGTGGGCGCTTCACCTAGTGGACTTCCCCACCTCCCACTGGCTGGCGCTGACTACCGCGCATCCCGGCGGCGCCATCATCTTGTCCGTGCTCATCGTGCTCTGGCTCGTTCCCGCTGAATGGCGCTTAGGTTCCTTGCGCACATTGGCGGTAGGAGTTGTCTCCCAGCTCATCAGCGTCCCGCTGTCCATCGTGCTCGCCCGCGGCATTGAGACCGTAGGCCTAAATCGATGGGGCAATGACTTATTGAACGATACCTTCCTCACCCCTATCGGCTTTATCGCCGGTGCCGCTGGTTTTGCTTCGGCTTTACTCCCCCGCCTCTGGCGTCGCCGACTGCGCGTTTCGCTTATCGTGCTTACCGCCACTTTTGTGCTCTATTCCGGCACCATGTCAGATGTTCTCGGCATCGTCGCCGCCATGCTTTCTATTACGGCTGGCCAATTGCTCTTTAAGCCCGAATCCGCGCCGCCTTCCATCAGGGAGCGTCGCGTGCTCCTCGCCGTCGGTATCGCCTGCGTAGCCATTGGCCCCGCCTTCGTGGCACTCGACCCCATGGCCGAAGGTCCGTTCTCCCAAATCACACAGCTCCTGTGGGCACCACACCTTTCGGCTCTGGAGGCCACTCAAGTCTGCGCAGATTCGCTAACTTCTACCAGCTGTACCGCCGCAGTCGATCTCGCCCGTGCCCAAGGCATCGGCGCCTTGGTAGCCAATATCATGCCGTTTATCATCCAGCTGGTGGTGTGTTTTGGTCTCATGCGGGGCCGCGTGCTCGCTTGGTGGATGGCGGTTATCACCCAAGTACTGGCCATCGCATTGCTGACCTACCAGCTTTGGGACGATGCCCGCCTGAGCTACCTCCTGCCCAACCTCGTGCTCGTCATCCTTCCCTGGCTCTTGGCACTGTTCATGCTGATTATCAATCGTTCGCTCTTCCGGATCCGCGAAAACCGCGCATTTTTCACCCGCACTATTGTCTTCGCTATCCTTGCCTCTACCCTCGGCGCGGGCTTGTGGATCCTTACGGCCTCGTTGCACAACACCGTTCCCCCAGCGAATCTTTCCGACATCCTCGCAGAGACTCCCTTGCGCTTCGTTCCGGCCGTTGTTGCGCTTATCCTTCCCCACCACGTCGCGCCGGCAACGATGTTTTCCTGGTTCATCTACCTATGGGTTGGAAACGCCTTCTGGATCCTGCTGGCAGTCCGGCTCTACCTTGGCTTTTCTCGGCCCGTTGATCCTGCACAAGAATCCGACCGCGACTCGGCCCGCCACCTGCTCGAATCCGGCACCGGCGATCATCTTTCCTTCATGACGCTGTGGAAATCCAACCGGTACTTCTTCCACGGTGACTCCTATGTGGCCTACCGTGTCTCCAATGGCATCGCGCTTACGCTGGGCGCCCCCGTCGGCCACGATATCAGCGCCGAATTCGAGCGCTTTGCCTCCGAACAAGGCTGGGCCGTGGCGTGGTACTCCGTCAACGCACAGTTCGCGGATGCTCACCCGCAGCTCAAGCGCCTTCAAGTTGCAGAAGAAGCAGTCCTCAACTGCGAATCCGTGGAATTCAAAGGAAAGAAATTCCAAAATGTGCGCACGGCCCGAAACAAAGCCGAGAAGGAAGGTGTTAGCACTCGGTGGACCACGTGGGAGGAGCTAGATATTGCCTCTACCGCCCGCATTAGCGCACTCAGCGAGGACTGGGTTTCCGACAAGGCCCTACCCGAGATGGGCTTTACCCTCGGCGGCTTAGAAGAAATGATGGTGACCGGCACCCGGCTTTTGCTCGCTGAGTCCGCCGATGGCACTTTGCATGGTGTAACCAGTTGGATGCCGGTATACGAAAACGGAGCTATTGCCGGCTACGTTCTCGACGTCATGCGCCGCAACGAGCACGGCTTTAAGGGAGTAATTGAGCTCCTCATCTCAGAGGCTATGCTCATTGCCCAGTCCGAAGGCCTTGCCTGGATCTCCTTGTCCGGTGCGCCATTGGCTGGACAGCCTGACGAGCCTAACTGGCTCGACGTCGCCCTCAATCGCATTGGGGAAGAAGTCGAACCGCTCTACGGCTTCCGCACCCTCGCGGCCAGCAAGCGCAAATTTCAACCCGAGGAGCACCCGTGGTACCTGTGCTATCACGATGAATTGAAGCTTCCTTCCATCGCGCTGGCCACCATGCACGCCTACCTGCCCGATATGAAGACCAAGGATGCGGTATCGGCAGTCAAGGCATGGATGGCCGCGTAAAAGCATTAAGGCCTCCCCTCAACGTGTGATGAGGGGAGGCCTTAGACTAGGCAGCTAGTCGGCGATTGCTTCCAATGGCGGCGTCTTCGCCGCGCGGTGCGACGGCCATACTGCCGCGATAATGCCGACGAGGGCCGAGCCCACAAGCATAATGAGCACCATCGCCCACGGAATCTGCGCAGAGTCTAGTCCCTCATCGCCGAGGATCTTGATGAAGGACCAGCCCAAGCCGAGCCCAATGAGGATGCCCATCACCGCGCCAAAGAGCGCGATCTGCACGGACTCCAGGGTAATCATCGTGCGGATCTGGCGGCGTTGTGTGCCCACAGCCCGCAACATACCGATCTCCTGGCGGCGCTCGATTACGCCCAAGGTCAAGGTATTGACAATGCCCAACACCGCAATAATGACGGCAAGGGCGAGCAGACCATAAAGGATGGAGAGCATCTGGTCAATAAAGCCTGCAGCTTGGCCCGCATACTCCTCACCGGAATTGACCTGAACCACAACCAGATCCTTGACCGCATCCTCCAGGTTATGGCGCAGTTCTTCCTTGTCATAGCCTTCTTGGCCCAAGACGCCCACCATCTGGACGGTAAAGGACTTCTCCGGTGCAACCTTTTCAGCTACCTCCTGCGAGAGCACCATATTCTGCACCACATCGGTGGACTTAAAGATGCCGACCAATTTGGCCTCGGCCTTCTTGTCCTTTTCCGCAGAAGCTACCTTATAGGTCTCTCCTACCTTCCAGCCGTGTTCCTTGGCAAAGTCTTCGGTAGCAATGAATCCCTTATCCAAGTTGGCATCGCCCTCGACCATGTCGAGAGCAATCATCGACGATGGATCACCATCCGCAGTCATGGTCTGCTGGAATTGCGGACCATAATCCATCGATGCCTGACCATCAACGGTCACCGGAGCCATACCGATGGTGATGGCCTTATCTACGCCCTCAGCCTCAGCCGCACGCTTACCTGTGTCCTTCGGTGTTGGGAATTCACCGGAGCTAGGGCCAGAAAGGAGATAATCGGAGGTGATGTTCTGCTCCACGGTATCGGCCACGGAGGACTTCATCGTCGCGCCAAGCATGCCAATAGCCGTCACCAAGGCCACGCCTAGGGTCAGGGCAAATGCAGTAGCTGCCGTGCGGCGTGGATTGCGACGAGAGTTCGTCGCCGCCAAAGAACCGATAGCACCGAAAGGCGCACCGATTACCTTGCCTACTGTCGGTACCAAAGGCAGCGACAAGGCCGGGCCAGCCAAGAAGAAACCGACAATGACCCCGAACGCGCCCACACCGACGAGGACGGCGCGGACGTTCGTCTCGCCGTCGGAAAGCACGCCTGCCAACGCCGCAACAATGCCAACCAGCAAAATAATGGCACCAAAAATCGTGCGGACCTTCAGGGACGTTGCAGAAGCAGACTCGGTGGTGCGCATCGCTTCAACCGGCTGCACGCGACCTGCGCGCCGTGCCGGGGCCCACGCGGATACGACCGTCACGATGGTGCCCAAAATAATCGGGACCACGATGGCCGAAACGCTCAGGCCCAAGCCACCGTCGAACGGCATTCCTTTCGCGCTCATTACTGCCTTAATGATGGCCACCAAGCCCATACCGGCAACGACGCCAACAATAGAACCCAGAAGTCCCACGATGGCAGATTCCACTACCACCGAGTTCGTAATCTGGCGGCGGGAAGCACCCAGCGCACGCAGAAGTGCGAATTCCTTGGTGCGCTGGGCGACAATCATGGAGAAGGTATTAGCGATGATAAACGTGCCCACCAGCAGCGCAATCAAGCCGAATGCAATGAGGAAATAGTTAATGAACTTCAAGGCGGAGGACATCATCTCAGAGGTTTCCTCCGCCAGGCGCTCGCCCGACTCCGCCTTGACGTCATATTTGTCATTTAGGTGATCCACCAAGGCGTTCGCATCCACGCCTTCGGCCGCAGAAACCTTGAGCTGGCTCGGATCGCCGTAGCGCTCCAGGTAGTCCTTCTCGGCCATGCTCAGCACGATGCTATCGCCCTGGTCGACGGCGGGCTCCGAGATACCAGAAACGGTAACCGTATCCTGCTCATCGGGGTGAACCACAATGAGCTTTTGTCCCACGGAGATTCCGTATTTATCCGCCGCGGAGGAATTGACAAGGACTTCGTCCTTACCGCTCGGCTCCTCGCCCTCCTTCAGCTTATCGGCACCACCAACGACCTTATCCTCTGGATAGAACGGGACAACGCTAGCCGTACCGCCCTGAGTCTGATAGGCCTCCGAGTTCTCATTGGCTGCGACGACGGTCTCCGAATCCGCGATGTTGATGTTCTTGACATCTTCATCATCGGCCAACTTCTGGCGAAGCTTTTCATCCAGCTTCGCGCCATTGTCGTCCTTCTGGCTCACCACCGCATCCACGCCACGAAATTCATTATCCACGGCGGAGTCAAAAGTAGACTTCAGCGAATTGGTGAACATAAACGAGCCGGCAATAAACGCCGTGCCCAAGACCACCGCGAGAATTGTCAGCCCAAGGCGCAACTTATGCGCCACGATATTGCGCAGGGACACCCTGCGCATTGCATTTCCGCGTGCCATTTAGCCCTCAATCTCCGCCATTACCTGGTGAATGGCCTCCATCGTCGGATTGTGCAACTCGTTGACAAGCTTGCCGTCAGCAAGGAAAACCACTCGGTCCGCGTACGACGCTGCCTTCGCATCGTGCGTCACGATGACCACGGTTTGGTCATCCTTGTCCACTGCCGTGCGCAAAATATCGAGCACCTCGGCCGAAGAATTGGAGTCCAGGTTGCCGGTTGGCTCATCGCCGAAGATAATTTCCGGACGGGAAACCAGCGCGCGGGCACAGGCCACGCGCTGCTGCTGGCCGCCTGATAGCTCAGCCGGTCGGTGCTCCAAGCGCTCTGCCAAGCCTAGACGGCGAGTTACCTCTTCGAACCACTGCTTATCGACGTCCTTACCCGCAATGTCGGTCGGCAACGTGATGTTTTCCGCGGCAGTCAGCGTAGGAACAAGGTTAAAGGACTGGAAGATAAAGCCCAGCCGATCACGGCGCAGCGCCGTAATGTCCTTGTCGTTGAGCGCCGACATATCGGTATCGCCGATAAACGCCGAGCCGGAAGTCGCGGAATCCAAACCAGCCATCGTGTGCATTAGCGTCGACTTACCGGAGCCCGATGGACCCATGATCGCAGTGAATTCGTTCTTGCCGAATTCAATGGATACATGATCCAGGGCCACAACGGCTGTGTCGTCGCTTCCGTATTGCTTGAACAAGTCAACGGCGCGAGCCGCAGCATCAGTCATGAGACAAATTCTCCTTGTAAATGGGAAATTACCTCTTATAGTTTAGCTACCATGAACGACGGCAAGCATCATCCCAGAGGAGGAAAACGGCACACTAAGGCATGGCGAGATCAATCATGGAGCCGTACTCCGGTTGCCATCAACCTAATCTGTTGCCGTTCCTCTTTTTGTTCTCTGTTGTTGTAGTGCGAGGTATTGTGCCCAGGTGTGGTTCCAGTGCGTTTGGGGTGTGGCTAGGGGCCCGGTGGCGTGGTCTAGTTGGTAGGTGCCGTCTCGGTGGAGCCAGGCGATGGTGCCGGTGATGGGGTCGAGGATGTAGTGGACGCGGCGGTCGGTTTTGATGTTGTGGTGGTGTTGGCAGAGGTTTACTAGGTTGTCTGGGCTGGTGGGTCCGCCTTGGTGGTATTCGATGCGGTGGTCTAGTTGGCACTGTGTGGCGGGGATGGTGCAGCCGGGCCAGCGACAGGTTGAAGTGCCCCGAGTTTTGTTCCTAGGCATTTGCCTTGATTTCTATTATTTCTTG
>ERZ1031329.1-NODE-1-length-156393-cov-24.687344_pt1 | contig 156393 bp, 148 predicted proteins | sample MGYA00518053_ERZ1031329 | MGnify/ENA primary metagenome ERZ1031329 (study PRJEB33718, sample SAMN03159840) | human skin metagenome | collected 2014-02-25 | study: EMG produced TPA metagenomics assembly of the PRJNA266117 data set (Human skin bacterial metagenome... | reverse complement strand
CCAGCCACAACAACCTCCAAGTCGAGGTGGCGCATTCACCCACTGACAACTCCGCCCGATCCCAGGCTTAGGATCCCAGGGTCTGTCGCAGGGGGGGTGGCTGACCGGGTGCCTACAGGCCGGATGCCTGCTTCACGGCGCCGTCGATGCCGTCGGCTTGCTTCGCATCCACGGTCTTCGCGGACAGGGCCTCGACCGCCTTGTCCGCTTCGCCCTCGCCGACGCGCACGACGGTGATCTCCACCTTGTCGCCGGCCGCGCCTCGCACCGCGTCCTCGAATGCCTTGTCGTCGCCAGCATCGGCCGTGCCAGTGGTGACCAGGACGACGCGGGTTTTCGCTTCGCCAGCACCATAGGCGCCTGCGGCTGCCTCGACGGCCTGGCGGGTCTGGGGCACGCCGCCGGTGAGGAAGCGTCGCACCGCCACGGCGACGGAATCGGCGTCGGGGGAGACGCTGATGTTCTGGCGGTAGCCCACTACAACGCCTGGGTTCAGCGGGGAGGAGTAGTTCCACAGGCCGACCTGCTTGCCCTTGCCGCCGAGCTCGAGCGCGGCGTTTGCGATGGCGTCCTTCGCCGGCTGGAGGTACGGGCTCATCGCGTCGGAGGTGTCTAGGAGGAACAGGGTGTTTTCGGGCTGCAGAGCGCCGGCATTGGCACCGGCGGCGTCAGCGCTTTCGCCGCCAGCAGCCTTGTCAGCGTCAGCGCCATCCTGCGCTCCGTCCTTCTTCGCGTCCGATGTGATGGCCTCGCCGCCGGCGGGCAGGGCAGCGGCCCACACCAGATCGGAGACGGCCGGCTGGTCCTTTTCGGTGCCGTCGAAACGCTCGGAGGCGAAGCGGGCGAAGTCCTGGCCCGCGCGGGCCTGGTTCTCGTCAACCTTGTCGTTCTGGTTCAGCGGGAACGCGGAGTAGACGGCGTCGGCGCCGACCGGGGTGAACTTCAGGCCTTCCGGCACGGCGTCCTCGGCGGTGGCGAGGTACTCGCCGGCATCTGCGTTGAGCTCGTCGGCGCTGCCGATGCGCTGATCGGTCAGCGCCTGCACGGCGTCGTTGTCGTTTCCGGCCACCTTTGATGCCACCAGGGCGGAGGCTGCAGACTCTTCGGATACGGGGAAGCGGACCTTGTCCACGGTCAGGTCCTCGAGCTTGACCTCGTCCTTGCCGGCCACGCCGACGGCTTCGCTGTACGCAGCCTTCGGGTCAGATACGGCGGGGGTGCGACCGGCGTTCTCCAGCGACTGGTGGGTCACCGTCGTGTTCGGGGCGATAAACACCGCGGCGTCGGCGACGGAATCCACAAGCTGGGGCTTGACGCAGTAGTCGCGGACGACGGGGGAGGACGCACCGTAGGCGTCCACAAGCGATTGGCCCGCGCCCTTGTCGGAGGCCGCAACAGGAAGCACGAGCTCGCCCGCGACGCAGTCCTCCGGCTGCGCCTCAGTGCTGCCAGCGTCCTCGCCGCGGCTGGTCAACCACCAGATGATGGCCGCTGCGATCAGGGCCAGCACCACCAGTAAGGCGATGAGCTCTCCGGACAGCCTGTAGTTGTTCTTGCCGCTTGCGTGCTTCGCCACCGGAATCGCCGCCTTTATCGATCGAACGAGTGAAAACCGTCTTCGAGTCTAGCCGTCATAGGCGGCGTCGATGACCGCGACAAGCCGCTGTCGCAGCGGTTGTGCGCGGCGGCTGAGCTCGCGTTGGCGGGCTACGTACTCCGCCTTGCCCTCGGGCGTTTCCACAGCCACCACGCCGAAGCCCAAGCTCCGGCAGTCGTACGGAGAGGCCTCCATATCCAGACGCCGGGCATCGGCGGCGAGCTCGAAGCAGTCCATCAGCAGCTCGCCGGGCACGAGCGGTCCGAGCTTCATTGCCCACTTGTACAGGTCCATGCTCACGTGCACGCACCCGGCCTGGTCGTTGTCGGGTTGCCCTTCGCGCGTGAGCACCGTGAGGTTCAGTGGCCGCGCCGCAGGGGTGAAAAAGCGGAAGGCGTCGAAATGCGTGCACTTGACGTTGTGCGCCTCCACCACGGCGTTCGTGCCCTCGGGCCCCAATCGCAGTGGCAGGCTGTGGCGCGGGTTGTCGGTGCGGTAGACCATTGCCCACTCGTGCATGCCGAAGCAGTCGAAGTGGGCTTCGCGCTTATCGACGGACCGAAGGATCGCCTCCGCCTCCTCCACGTCGCTTCTGCGGTGGGTGAGAAACCTTTGGACGTCGAGAAGCACGGTGCCCTTGTCGCAGACGTAGTCGCGCCAGCCGGCGTGGGGGAGCGAAGCGGCGTCTTCGAGCGCGACGCCGACGCCCGGGTGCCAGCGCTTCAGATGGGCGGGGCGCTGCGGGTAGTAATCGAAGAGGAAATCCCACACTGGGTGATACTGGCCGCGTGCCCGGCGCGCCACCCTTGGCGCGGTCCAGCGTTCGGCGCGGGCGGCGTGAGCTGCGATGCGCGGCATGTACTCCTCGGGGGTGAGTACCTGCATTTACTCGCCCTCGTGGGTCCAGTCGGACACCGTGCCCACGTATTCCTCGATGAGGTCTTCCAGCGCGACCACGCCGACGAGTTTGCCGTTGTCGTGCACCTCCGCCATGTGCGCGGAACGGCGGTGCAGCATCGCGAGCGCGTCGTCCATGGACTGGGCGGCATCGACTGTAGTCAGCGGGCGGATGCGCTTGAGCGAAACCCGCGGATCGCCCTGCGGGAACTCCATCAGGTCCAGGATGTCCTTGACATGGACGTAGCCGGCGAGCGAGCTGGCGTCGATGCGGACAGGGAAGCGGGAGTAGCCGGTGTCTTGGACCGCCTGCTCGATGACGGAGAGGCGGATGCCGCGAGGGTCGTACGGGATCGTCGTGACCTGGGCCAGCGGGATCATGGCTTCCTTGAGCTGGCGGGAGTCCTGGCGCAGCGCCTTGGCCAGGCGCACGGTCTCTTCGGCGTCCAGGAGGCCCTCCTCGCGCGACTCCTGGATCATGGTGGCGAGCTGTTCCTGGTCCACGGTGGATTCGAGCTCGTCGCGCTGCTCGATGCCGAACAGCAGCAGCGTCTTCCGCGCGACCCAGTTGAGGAATTCCAGCAGCGGATGCGTGAGCTTCATCCACAGCGTCATCGCGGGGGTCAGCCACATCGCCATGCGTTCCGGGCCCGCGATGGCAATGTTTTTCGGCACCATCTCGCCGAACAAGATGTGCAGAAACGAGATGATGAGCAGGGCGAGCACGAACGCGACGGGGTGCAGCAGGTCGCCGGGCATGCCCAGGGCCTCAAACGGCGCCTCGATGTAAGAGGCGATCGCAGGCTCGGCCACCTTGCCCAGAATCAGCGACGCCACCGTGATGCCGAACTGTGCGCCGGCAAGGTAGATCGAGAGGTGCTCGGTGGCGTAGAGCACGCCCTCAGCCTTGGTTTTGCCCTGCGCAAGGAGCGACTCCAAGCGGTCCTTGCGGGAGGAGACGAGTGCGAATTCGACGGCCACGAAGAACGCGTTGGCGCCGAGCAGCGCGACGATCAGCAGTGCTGCCAACCAGATACTCACTTGGTGTCCACCGCCTCTCTAACTTCGCCTACTTCATCGGGCGGGACCGGACGCAGCAGCGCGCGGTCGATGCGGCGGCCGTCCATCTCGGATACCTGCGCCAGCCAATTGCCGGCGCCGCCGGATTGCAGCTCCTCCTGGAAATTCGCCGCGGAGGCGGTGCGCAGCACGACCTCGTCGCCGAGCTCGGGGATGCGGCCCAGCGTGGCCATGATCAGGCCGCCGAGGGTTTCGTAGGGACCGTCCACGGCGGCGAACCCGGTGCGTTCCTCCAACTCGTCGAGACGCACGAGGCCCGCAACCTCCCAGGACGTGCCGAAGCGGGTGAAGTCCTTCTCGCTTTCTTGGTCGTCGTACTCGTCGTAGACCTCACCGAGGATCTCCTCCACAAGGTCCTCGATGGTGACCAGGCCCTGGGTGCCGCCGTACTCGTCGGCCACCAGCACCACCTGAGAGCCTGCGGAGCGCACGCGGTTGAGCACCGAGTCGCCATCGAGCGTGCCCGGCACGAACGGCACCCGCCGCGCCAGGGAGGCCAACTTCGTCGTGGCGCGGAACTCGTGCGGCACAGAGAAGGCATCCTTGATGTGGACCACGCCGAGGGTGTCGTCCAAGTCGCCGCGGCGTACCGGGAAACGGGAGTGGCCAGTCTCGCGCGCAAGGGCGATCAAATCCGCGACGGTGTCGTCCGCGTCCAGTGAATCAATGGTTGAGCGCGGCGTCATCACTTCCTCAGCCGTCGTCTCGCCGAAACGCAACGAACGGTCGATCACTGCGGCAGTAGCCGCATCCAGGCCGCCCGCTTCAGCGGAGTTTCGCACCATCGCGCCAAGCTCCTGGGGGGAGCGGGCGGACGCGAGCTCGTCGGCAGGCTCGATGCCCATCTTGCGCACCACCCAGTTCGCGGCGGTGTTGAGAAACAGGATGAACGGCTTGGTCGCCATGTTGAAGTAGTGCACGGGCGGCACCACCGTGCGGGCCGTGTTCAACGGGTCCGTGATGGCGACGTTTTTCGGCACCAACTCGCCGAACACCATGGACAAAAACGTCGCCACCACCAGTGCGAGGACAAGCGCGACGGTGGTGGACGCGCTTGCAGGCAGTCCGACGAGCTCGAGGACCGGGGTGAAGAATTTGCCCAGCACCGGCTCTGCGAGGAAACCGGCGGCAAGGGTGGTCACCGTAATGCCCAACTGCGCGCCGGAGAGCACGAACGAGAGGTTTGCGTGGTCGCGCGCAATCGCCCGCGCTGTGGCGTCGCCCCGCTCCTTGACGTGGGCGTCGATGGTCGAGCGTTCCAGGCCCGTCATGGCGAATTCGATCGCGACGAAAAGCCCGGTCGACGCCGTGAGCAGCACGAACGCCAGTAGGGCGAGGATGGATAAGAGTATGTCCATGGATGGTGGTCTGTGCCTTAGCGGCCGTTACTCCTTCGACTTCGGTCCGTACGGCGGGCGCGGTTGCGGTTGTTGCTTCCGCCGCGGCTGGCATTGCGGCTACGGTTGCCGCCTGCCTTGCGGTTGCCGGAGGCAGCGGTCCTCTTCGGCCGCTGGGGTTGGCCCGGCGGAGGAAGCGGCGTGCCTTCCGGTGTGCGTGCACCGGTGATTGTAACCAAGGATTCCGAAAGCGGAGCCACCCTGACCTCGGGCGCGTCCACGCCTGCCTTGCGCAGAAGCTGCGCGACTTCCTTGGCTTGGTCGTCCATCACGAGGGTGACCACGGTGCCGGACGTGCCGGCTCGTGCTGTGCGGCCTGCGCGGTGCAGGTACGCCTTGTGCTCCGCGGGCGGGTCCACGTGCACGACCAGGGAGACGTCATCGACGTCGATGCCGCGGGCCGCGATGTCCGTGGCCACCAGCACAGGGGTGGAGCCGTCGGCGAAGCCCTCAAGCGCTCGTGTGCGCGCGCCCTGGCCCTTGTCGCCGTGGAGGCCTTGGGCGTGGATGCCGGCGCGGCGCAGCTTTTTCACCTGGCGGTCCACGCCGTGCTTCGTGCGCATGAACATGATGGTCTTGCCCTCGCGCGCGGCGATCTGCAGCGCGATCTCGTTGCGCTCCTCGCGGCCGCCCACCATGAGGCGGTAGTGGTCCATCGTATCTACCGCCGCCTGCACCGGGGCGGTGGAGTGGGTGACGGGGTCGTGCATGTAGCGGGCGATGAGCTTTTCCACGTCACCGTCGAGGGTGGCGGAAAACAAAAGGCGCTGGCCATCCTTCGGGGTGCGGTCCAAAAGCTTGCGCACCTGCGGCAGAAAGCCCATGTCCGCCATCTGGTCCGCCTCATCCAGGGCAGTAATCGCAACCGAATCGAAGGACAGCTTCTTCTGGTTGATCAGGTCCTCGGCACGGCCGGGGGTGGCCACCAGCAGGTCCACCGGGGACGCGAGCGAGCGGATGTGGTGGTTGATGTTCACACCGCCCACAACATCGAGCACGCGCAGGCCGAGCGCGGCCGCGGGATCCTCGAGGCGTTCGCGGATTTGCGAGGCGAGCTCGCGCGTCGGCGCCAGAACAAGGCCGCGCGGGTGGCCCGGGGTGCTCGGAGCGCCTGCGAGACGAGCCAGCATGGGCAGGCCGAACGTGAAGGTCTTGCCGGAGCCTGTCGGGCCGCGGCCCAGCACGTCCTTGCCGGCCAGCGCGTCGGGGATCGCCGCTTCCTGGATGGGGAAGGGCTCAGTGATGCCTTGCTTGCCCAGGACGTTGACAATGGCCCGGGGCAAACCGAGATCGGCGAATGTAGTCATTCGGTGCAGTCTACGCGGTCGGACGAAAGGGGAAAAGCCGAGCTAGTAGCTCAGTTCCTCGCGTTCGCCGGACCACGTGGTGTGGAACGTGCCCTCCATGTCCACGCGCTTGTAGGTGTGGGCGCCGAAGAAGTCGCGCTGGCCCTGGATCAGCGCAGCCGGCAGGCGCTGCGCGCGCAGCGAGTCGTAGTAGGACAGCGAGGATGCGAACACCGGCACCGGCAGGCCCAGCTGGGTTGCGGTGACAACCACGCGGCGCCAGGAATCGACCAGGCCCTTGTCCAGCTCGCCCTTGAAGTACGGGTCCAAAAGCAGCGACGGCAGCTCCGGGTCCTTTTCGTAGGCCTCCGTGATGCGGTCGAGGAACTTCGCGCGGATGATGCAGCCGCCGCGCCAAATGCGCGCGAGATCACCGGGCTTGATGTCCCAGTTGTGTTCCTGGGAGCCGGCGTTGATTTCGTCGAAGCCCTGCGCGTACGCCACCAGCTTGGAGGCGTACAACGCGCGCCGCACGTCCTCGACGAACGATTGCTTATCGACGCCTCCGGCCTCCAACGTCGTTGTCTCACCCGCAGGCAGACCGACCTCCTGGGCCGCCTCGCGCTGAGCCAGCGCAGACGACAGCGCGCGGGCGAAGACGGCCTCGCCGATGGCGGTGGTGGGAACCCCGAGGTCCAGCGCTTCCTTGACCGTCCAGCGGCCGGTTCCCTTCTGGCCGGCGGCGTCCACGATGACGTCGATGAACGGTTTGCCGGTGCGCGCGTCCACCTGGCGCAGCACCTCCGCTGTGATCTCGATGAGGTAGGAGTCCAGGTCGCCCTTGTTCCACTCCGTGAAGATGTTCGCGATCTCCGCCGGCTCGAGGCCTGCCGCGTAGCGCAGCAGGTGGTAGGCCTCGCCGATGACCTGCATGTCCGCGTACTCGATGCCGTTGTGCACCATCTTGACAAAGTGGCCGGCGCCGTCCGGGCCGATGTGGGTCACGCACGGGGTGCCGTCCACCTTCGCGGAGATGTCCTCCAGCAGCGGCCCGAGAGTCTCCCAGGATTCCACCGGACCGCCCGGCATGATCGACGGGCCGCGCAGCGCACCCTCCTCGCCGCCGGAGATGCCGGCGCCGACGAAGTGGCGGCCAGCTGCAGCGACTTCACGTTCGCGGCGGATGGTGTCCGTGAACAGGGAATTGCCGCCGTCGATGATGATGTCGCCGTCGTCCATGGCCTCCACGAGCTGCTTGATCACTGCATCTGTGGCGGCGCCGGCCTGCACCATGATCACTGCCTTGCGGGGACGCTCCAGCGATGCGACGAAGTCCTCGATCGACTCGGAGGGGATGAAATTGCCCTCGTGGCCGAACTCTTCAACGACCGCGCGGGTCTTTTCCGGGGAGCGGTTGTAGATGGCCACGGTGTGGCCCTTGGACGCGAAATTGCGGGCAAGGTTGGAGCCCATCACCGCCATGCCGACAACACCGATTTGAGCGAGCTGGTCACCGTTGTGTTCTGCAGTCATACGCCGGATTCTACGCGGGGTGCGCCCGCTTTCGCCCGTAAGATTGGCCGGCATGGACATGGAGAAGAATCTGCGCCTGTACCGAGAGGTCATCGAGGCCCCTCTGACGGAAGAAGAGCTGGCCTACATCAATTCCGGCGAGTTCGATTTCGCCCAGACGCTGGGGTTGAAGCTGACGTACTGCTCCAAAGACCGCCTCGATGGGGAGCTGGAGGTGGAGCAGCGCCACCTGCAGCCCACCGGCATCGTCAACGGCGGACTGTACTGCGTGATCGGGGAGACGCTTGCCTCCATCGCAGCCGTGGCGGCGAGTGCGAAGCCTGCAGTAGGCATGAGCAACTACACCGACCTGCTCGGCAGCGTGCGGCTAGGCCAGACGATTCGCGCGGTGGCCGAGCCCGTGCACGTCGGCAAGCGCACGCACCTGTGGCGCGTGGAGATGACAGCCGACGGCAAGCTGGCCGCCGTAACCAACCTGAAGCTGATGGTGCTGGACCGCTAGCTACAACCAGTTGTTCTTGCGGAACCACCACCACATCGCGGAGATGGCCAAAAGCATGACCAAAAGCGCGGCGGGGTAGCCGTAGCGCCACCCAAGCTCCGGCATGTGTTCGAAGTTCATGCCGTAAATGCCCGCGATCAGCGTCGGCACCGCGGCCATGCCGACGACAGCGGAGATGGTGCGCATGTCCGAGTTCTGCTGCATGCTCACTTTCGCCACTGAGGCGTCTAGCAGCGAGGTCAGCCGCTCGTCGAAGCCGGAGAGCCGGTCGCTGACGATCGTCGCGTTGTCCTGCACGTCGCGGAAGTAGGTGCGCAGCACCTTACGCATGACGTCCTTGTTGTTGATGAGGCCGTTGCGCAGTGCCGGAGCCAGCGGGTCGATCGCGTGACGCATCTCCAAAATCTCACGCTTGTAGGTGTAGATCTTGTCGATGTTGATGGTGCGGCGGGGCGTGAACACCTCATTTTCCAACTCGTCCACGTCGTCCTCGAGCAAGTCGGCGACCTTGAGGTAGTTATCCACCAGGTAGTCCGACACCGCCCAAGCGACGGCGGTGGGGCCGAGCACGGCGAGATCTTCTTCGTCCTCAAGCTTGGGCGTGAGGTCCGGCAAGCGAGCCCCGTGACGAATGGTGATGGCGAACTTCTCGCCGACGATCATCTGCACCTCGCCGGTGGATATGATTTCTCGGGCGTCCGCGACCTCTTCATCGTCGCGGTAGGACACGGACCGCACAACCATGAACAGTTGCTCGTCGTGTCGCTCGATCTTCGGGCGCTGGTGCGCATCCACGACGTCGTCGACGACCAGGTCCTCGATGTCGAAGACCTCCGCGATCTTCTCCATCTGCTCCGTGGTCGGCTCTTTCAAGCTCAACCACACGAAGGCGTTTTCGTAGCGCTCCACAACCTCGAGCGCGTGCGACATCCGCACATTGCCGGGCTGGCGCTTGCCGTCCACGAAGACGCGGCAGAAATCGATCTGTCGCTCGAGGGGGACCGGGATGCTGCGCGTGGGGGGCTGTACCTTCTTCGGTCGTTGACCCGGCATTGGAATACGTGGTGGCATTGCTTCAGCCCCCTTTCACTCGTGCGAGGGGCCGGTAGCAATGCAGGATCTTGGCGCTGCGGCGCAGTGGCCCCCGTGCGGCGGGAGAGTGCGCCCCTGGCGCGCTCGACAACTTAGGTAATACTACGCTGATCGCGACGGTTGTCTAGCGGGGGTGCGCCCGGGTGTCCACCCGGGCGCAAAGCCGCTAGAACACCGTCAGCCCGCGGCTGCGGAAGATGTCGCGCGCGTGCTCGACAGCCTCCGGGCTGGGGGGCTTGACGTCCGCCAGCTCATAATCCAGCCCGATCTTTTCCCACTTATCGGCGCCCATGTTGTGGAAGGGGAGCACCTCGACGCGCTCCACGGTGCCCTTCCAACGCGCGACGATGTCGGCGACGTTCTGGATGTTCTCTTCGCTGTCCGTCAGGCCGGGCACAAGCACGAAGCGGATCCACACGGGCTTGCCTTTCGCATGCAACCGGTCACCGAAGTCGATGGTCGGTTGCAGCTGGCGGGCAGTCACGTGCTCGTACGTTTCCGAATCGCCGGACTTCACGTCCAACAGGAAGAGGTCGATATTGTCCAGGTCCTCGTCGGTGAGTCGCGCACCAAGGAAGCCGGACGTGTCGATCGTGGTGTGCACGCCCGCGTCGTGCACCGCCTTCAGCAGGCGGCGCGTGAACGCGATCTGGAACAGCGGCTCGCCGCCAGAGAGCGTGAGCCCGCCACCGGAAGCGCTGAAGACCGGCTTGTAGCGCAGCACGCGACGCACGACATCGTCGATACGCTCGAGCGTGCCTTCCTTCATTTCCATCGTGTCCGGATTGTGGCAGTACTTGCACCGCAGCGGGCAACCGGACAAGAAGATGGTCATCCGGGTGCCGGGGCCGTCGACAGCTGTGACCAGCTCCCACGAGTGGATGAGGCCGATTTCGCCCGTGCGGCGGGCCTCGAACAGCTCGGGGCGGGTGATCTCCAGGTCGTCGGTGGACAGTCCGCCTAAACCGGCAGCGACGCCGCGCACGCGCTCGCCCTGTTCGGGCGAAAGCGTGACGACGCCGCTAGTTCCGTCCTGGGCCATACACTAAGCGCCCTTGTGGAAGGTACGGGAAATAACGTCGCGCTGCTGCTCCTTCGTCAGCTTGACGAAGTTCACGGCGTAGCCGGAGACGCGAACGGTGAGGTTCGGGTAGTTCTCCGGGTGCTCCATTGCGTCCTCCAGCGTGGACTCGTCCAGCACGTTGATGTTTGCGTGGTACAGGCCAGAGTCCATGTGGTGAGCGGAACGGGAAGCCTTCATGGAAGCGAGGCGCTCGTCGAAAGTAGGGGTAGCCATGATGTTGTCTCCTTCAGAGTGAAAAGGTGGATGGGGAAGTCTTGGTTAGGCGGGGTTGATGACCGAGTCGGCGTTGTCCATGATGAAGCCTGCATCCAGGACACCGACCAGGTTGGTCACCTGCTCCTCTTTGTTGCGGCCCAAGCCCGTCGGAGTGATCGTGTTGGTCAGCGAGATGCCGTCCAGCGCGTCGTTGTAGTCGAGCTTGCCCACGGAGAGCATGGAAGCAACCATGCCGTGGTTGTCCGCGCCGTTTTCCGGGTTAGCGCCCGGTGCGAACGGGGTGCCGGCCTTGTGGCCGGACGGGAAGGAGCCGGTGGCCTTGCCGTAGACCACGTTGGAGGTGATCGTCAGCACCGACTGGGTCGGGATGGCGTCGCGGTACATCGGGATGGCCTTGATCTTCTGCATCACCGTGTGCACCACCGTGGCGGCAATGTCGTCCGCGCGATCGTCGTCGTTGCCGTAGAACGGGAACTCGCCTTCGGTGATGTAGTCGACGACCAGGCCGGTCTCGTCGCGGACCGGGGTGACCTTGGCGTACTTAATCGCGGAGAGGGAGTCCGCCACGATAGACAGGCCGGCAATGCCGCAGCCCATGGTGCGGACGATGTCGGAGTCGTGCAGCGCCATCTCGATGGACTCGTAGGCGTAGCGGTCGTGGCAGTAGTGGATGATGTTCAGCGCTTCGACGTAGGTGCCGACAACCCAGTCGAGCATCTCCTCGTACTTCTGCCAGACCTCGTCGAAGTCCAGCGGGCCGTCGCCCTGGATCGGGGTGTGGTCGCCGTCGGTGACCTGCTTGCCGCTGACCTCGTCGCGGCCGCCGTTGATGGCGTAGAGCAGAGCCTTCGCCGCGTTGACGCGGGCGCCGAAGAACTGCATCTGCTTGCCCACCTTCATCGGGGACACGCAGCAGGCGATGGCGGCGTCGTCGCCCCACTGGCCGCGGATCTGCTTGTCAGACTCGTACTGCAGAGACGAAGTCTCGATGGAGATTGCGGCGCAGAATTCCTTGTAGCCTGCCGGAAGCTCCGGGTCCCAGAAGATGGTGATGTTCGGCTCCGGCGCCGGGCCGAGGTTACGCAGCGTCTGCAGCAGGCGGAACGAGGTCTTGGTCACCTGGTGGCGGCCGTCCTCGGAGAAGCCGGCGTCGGACCAGGTTGCCCAGTACGGGTCGCCGGAGAAGATCTGGTCGTAGTCCTCGGTGCGCAGGAAACGCACGATGCGCAGCTTGATCACCAGTGCGTCGATGATTTCCTGGGCCTCAACCTCGGTCAGGGTGCCGTTGGCAAGGTCGCGCTCGAAGTACGCGTCCAGGAAGGGGGAGAGGCGGCCAATGGACATGGCGGCGCCGTCCTGGCTCTTCACGGAGGCGAGGTAGCCGAAGTAGGTCCACTGCACGGCTTCCTTCGCGTTGGTTGCCGGGCCGGAGATGTCGAAGCCGTAGTCTGCGGCCATCTTCTTCAGCTTCTTCAGCGCCTTGATCTGCTCGGCGTGCTCCTCGCGGTAGCGAGCCCAGTGCTCAGAGAAGCCCTTCTCCACGGACGCGTCCTTGGCCTGCTGCTTTTCCTCGATGAGGAAATCCACGCCGTAGAGCGCCACTCGGCGGTAGTCGCCGATGATGCGGCCGCGGCCGTAGGCATCCGGAAGACCGGTGACGATGTGGGAGGAACGGGCTGCGCGGATGCGCGGAGTGTAGATGTCGAAGACAGCGTCGTTGTGGGTCTTGCGGTACTGGGTGAAGATCTTCTTCACGTCCGGGTTGACCTCTTTGCCGGCCTCCTTGATGGCCTGCTCGACCATGCGCCAGCCACCATTGGGCATCATCGCGCGCTTGGTCGGGGTGTCCGTCTGCAGGCCGACGATGACATCGTCGTCATCCGAGATGTATCCCGGCTTGAACGCGTCGATGTCGGCGGGGGTTTCGGTGTCGACGTCGTAGACGCGGCGCTCGCGTTCGACGGCGAGGTAGTTCTTGTCCAGGTAGTCCCACAGGCGCAGCGTCTTTTCGGTGGCGCCTTCGAGGAACGAAGCATCCCCGTCGTACGGGGTGTAGTTGCGCTGGATGAAATCGCGAACATCGATGCGTTCCATCCACGGTCCCGGCGTGAAGCCTTCCCACGCGCGGTTTTCGGTTTGCGGCTCTGTAGAAACAGTCACAGTTGCACAGTCCTTCGGTAAAGCTTATGAAGATCTTTCGCGGCTGCACTTGCCCAATCAACATGCCCATGTACTTTCAAAGCGCGGGCCGCTCACACACGATTGTAGGGGACGTGAGAACAATAAAGGTAATACGATAGGTGTGATTCTTCCCACTCGAATGGTTACGCTCTAAGCGGGACGAAAAATGGCCCCGAGCCTGGGTAAACAGGTTCGGGGCCGGGGGAGAGGCGCGGCTACAGCACGCCCAGAAAAGGCGAGGGACTACTTCTCGTTGTCCGGCTCAGGGCCCTCAAGCTGGCCCTCAGTTACCGCCAGGTTGTGGCGGGCACGGGAGAAGGCGTTGATGGTCCACTCGGTGGCAGCCACAAGACGGTTGCGGGTGCCAGTGAGGAAGGACAGGTGCACGCCCAGCCACATCAGCCAACCGATGAAGCCGGTGATCTCCACCTTGCCCATCTTCACCACAGCGTTGAAGCGGTTGATGATGGCCATGGAGCCCTTGTCGAAGTACTCGAACGGGTCGCGGCTCTCCGGTGCGACGTCGTGCTCGACCTGCTCCTTGATGATCTTGCCCACGTACGCGCCGGACTGGATGGCCACCTGTGCCACACCCGGGAGACGGTCGCGGCTCATCATGTCGCCGACGATGAAGACGTTCGGATCGTCGCCGACAGACAGGTCGGCGTTGACCGCAACCTTGCCCGCGCGGTCTGCTTCCACGCCGAGCTGGTCTGCGACCTGCTTGCCCAGCGGGGAAGCGGCCACGCCGGCGGACCAGATCTTGGTCGGGGTGCTGATGGTGGTCTCCTGCTCGGACTTCATGTCCTTGTAGGTCACGCTCTCTGCATCCACGTTGGTCACCATCGCGTTGAGGATGACGGTCACGCCGGCCTTCTCAAGCTCGCGCTGCGCCTTCTTGCCCAGGCGCTTGCCAAACGGCGGCAGCACCTGCGGAGCGCCGTCAAGGAGGTAAATCTTGGCCTGCTCGGTACTAAAGGAGTAGCGACCGGAGGTGAACGCGCGGTGCGCCATCTCTGCCACCTGGCCAGCGAGCTCCACACCGGTCGGGCCGGCGCCGACGATGACGAAGGTCAGCTGGCGGTCGCGCTCTTCCGGGGTCTCGGCAAGCTCGGCGCGCTCGAAGGCGGCGATGAGGCGGGCGCGGATCTCAAACGCGTGGTCCAGCGTCTTCAGGCCCGGAGCGAACTCGGCGAAGTGGTCGTTACCGAAGTAGGACTGGCCAGCGCCGGCGGCGACGATGAGCGAGTCGTAGGAGAAGGTCGATTCCTTGCCGCCCTCGACGGAGGTGACGGTCTTCGCCTCCACGTCAACGGTTTCCACGGTGCCGCGCACGACGCGGACGTTCTGCTGGTTGCCGAACATCTGGCGCACGTCGCCGGTAATCTCACCGGAGGACATCAGGCCGGTTGCCACCTGGTACAGCAGTGGCGGGAAGAGGTGGTGGTTGGTGTTATTGATCAGCGTGATGTCGACGTCTGCATCTGCGAGCTCCTTTGCCGCGTTCACGCCGCCAAAACCTGCGCCCACGATGACGACGTGGTGGCGGCTACCTTCGGGGCGGTACACCTGAGAGGCCATGAGTGATATCTCCTCGGGTCAATGACGTAATTGATTGGAACGGCATACATAGTACGCGCCCGCCAGCAAATCGCGCGGTCAGGCTCCGCCGTGGCACTCCGCATCTGTGCTGCCGGCGCAGTAGCATCCGAGGAATGTCCGAGAGCACTCCCGCGAACACCCCAGCGCACCTACAGTCGGTCGATGCAGACGCTTGGCCGGGAGTGGCTTCAGTGCCGCAGCCAGGCAGGTTGCGCACGAGGCTTGCGGAGGCGGGCTTCGCCCGCGCGTGCGCGAAAGCGGGACTGTCCTTCGAGGGCGACGGCGCGGATCTCACGGTTGAGCGCGCGGAGGTGTTCCAGCGCATCGCCGCGAGCGGGTGGGTCGGGCTCGCGGAGGGCTACATGGCGGGAGAGTGGTCGACCGGGGGTTCGCAGCAGCTTGTCGACGTCCTCACGACCCTCCTGCGCACCGGCTACCTCCCGCGCACCCGTAGGGTGGACGCGGTGCGGCCCGCGACACCGGGCGAGCTGCCGCCGGACTTGGTGGCCCATTTTTCCGGAGACGGGCTCAGCGCATTTCAGGGCCATTTTTCCACCGGCGTGGCCACCACGGAGCGCATGCGGGTGAAGTCGCACACCAAAGGTGCTGGTAGAGGCCGAGAACCTCGGGATCATTTCGTCGATGTGACGGAATTCGGGTCCCCGTTAGAGTCTGACCGCGCGGATTTGAAGGACGCGCAAACCCGCAGTGTACGCGCTGTTTTGGACGATTTGGGGGCGGGTGCGGGCATGCACCTGTTGGAGTATCCGTCCGGCGGCGGAGCGGTTGCTTTCGCTGCGGCAGAACGGGGCGCGACTGTAGATGCGGTCGTGCGCGACGCCCGCCTGTATGCGGCCATGCGCGAGCAGCTCGTGCTGGCAGGCACGGACGGATCGGTCACTGTGGACCGCATCGCGGAAGGCCCGGATGCTGTGGCAAAGCAGCGCCGCGGGGTCTATGACGCAGTTGTGAGCATGGAGATGCTGGAGACGATGCCGCGGCGACAGCAGCGGCAGTATCTGCTCGCTGTGGACGCGTTGCTGGGCCAGGGCGGCAGAGCTGGTTTGCAAACTGTGGTGCGCGCCAAGGCGTACAACCGGACGGCGGATCTCGCGTTGGAGTCTCTGCGGGCGTACATCTGGCCGGGGTTGCATTTCTCGACGGCTGCGGAGATCGGCAAGACGGTCGACCGCGAGACGGATCTGCGCGTTGTGGCGCAGACGTCGGCGCCGGAACATCTCGCGGCGTCGTTGCGCCTGCAGCGCATCACGTTTGACGGCAAGCTGCGCGACGCGGCGGCAGACGGCTATGACGCCGTGTTCCGCCGTCTGTGGGTGTGGCAGTTCGCGCTGCGCGAGGCGATGGCGCGGCTGGGGATGATCGATCTGGCTCAGATCACGTTGGCGCGGCGGAACAGGAGGGGCCGTCGCTAGGCAGGAGCCCAGCCACCAGAACGTCACTTGACATAATGTACATTATCGGACAGTTATATACGGTGGAACCATAAAAGGCGCCGAGCGCTCCTCGCGCCCGACGCCCTTCCATATACCCCTTTTATCGTAACGTTACGTAAACAAGCCCATCTACTTGGTCATGTTGATGCGGACATTGACTTCGCCTTCTTCGGCGATTTTCGCCGCGACGAGCTCCGGGGTCTCCACGCCGTAGTCCAAGCGGTTGATCGGAATGTCGCCCGCGACAATCAGATGGTCGCCCGAGCGCGCGACGTCGAACTCGTGCGTGATCTCGTTCGTCTTGCCATGAATGGTCAGCTCGCCGGTGAGCTCAACGGACCCCACAGTGCCGTCCTCTGGGACGGCGGACACGTCAGCCGGCTCGGTAACCTCGAACGTCGCCTCCGGGTACTCGTCCGTGTGGAAGATGCGGCGGCGCACTGACGAGTCGCGCTTGTCGCTGTCGGACGACAGGTGCTGCATGTCGACGGTGATCTCGCCGGCGGTCAGCGTGCCCTCGGCAATGGTCGCGAAGCCTGTGACCCCGCGCGTGGACGCCGACGTGCTGCGGCGCTCGCCCGGCAGCACCTCCTCGAAGGTGAAACCGGCGGACGTGACGTTGTCGCCCGGGCGGTTAGTCACCTCCCAGTCGCCGTCGATGTCCGTCGAGGCGGCCGAAACCTTGTCGGCGGTGATGCCCTCCGTCTTCACGCCGCCGCCCTTAAACAGGGTCATGAGTAGCGGAACCATGGCCACCAGCACCGCCGCGACGATGAAAATGGATACGACAACGATCAGGGTTGTGCGCGTCTTTGCGCTGGTTGCCGCGCTTTTCTCCACCTGGAAATCACCTCAGCCTTTCAAGTTGCTGGGCCAATTCTACTAATTCGTCACAAAGCGGGGCCAAATCGTCAGATCCCGCGCCCTCCGCCGCCGCCGTGCGGATGTCCTCCGCTGCGCAGCGCAGCGCAAACAAGCGGTCGCGTATCTCGGCCACTTTGTTACGGTTCAAGATCACCGCATCCTCGTCGACCGACGTGCCGGCTAGCATCGTGCGCTGTTCGTACGCACGCTGCTTGCACGAAGGTCCGCAGTACTTCCGTTTCCTGCCGCGACCACGGTTGACGGGGATTTCCTTCCCACACCATGCGCACACGGCTTGCTTCTTGGTAAGAGCACGTAGTTTATCCGTCACAATTATGCAGTGTATTACAACTGTCGATTACGCAAAAGTGGCCGGGAACAAATCGCGGAACTGCACCGTTATACTGGAGCGACTGAAAACAAACGGGTTGAAAAGGATGGTGAGTGCCATGGCTGATCGAGTTCTTCGCGGAAGCCGCATGGGCGCAGTCAGCTACGAAACGGACCGCGACCACGATCTCGCGCCACGCCAGATGGCGAAGTACCGCACCCCCAACGGTGAGGTGTTCGAGGTGCCGTTCGCGGATGACGCTGAAATCCCCGAGGAGTGGATGTGCAAGAACGGCCAGGTGGGCACCCTCATGGAGGGCGAAGGCGTGGAGTCCAAGCCCGCCAAGCCGCCGCGCACTCACTGGGACATGCTGCGTGAGCGCCGCAGCATCGAGGAACTCGACGTGTTGCTCGAGGAGCGCCTGGAGCAGCTGCGCAAGCGCCGCCGCACCGCCGCCCGCATCGCCAAGGAGCAGCAGCAGGCTAACCAGAGCTAGGTTGCTTATCGACGGCTAACGCTAGTGCCCGCCTTCCGCGAAACACTGTCGCGGAAGGCGGGCACTTCCCTATTTTGCGGCCGCTACTTCTTGCGCTTGCCGTCGAGGCCGAGCGCGTGGAGCGCCTGGCGGACGGTCTCCTCGCCCAGGTGGATTGCGCCGTTGACGCGGCGGGCGGCGTTGGCCTGGACCTTGCCCAGGTCGGCGTTGTCGATCTCGTGCTTAGCCACCGCGCCGAACTCGCCGAGAGCGTTGATGATCTGCTCGGGAGCGTCGGCGGCCGCGCGGCGGACGTCGGCAAGCTTCGAGTGCTCCACGGCGTAGACGAACTGGCGGACAGTCTCAGAGGTGAAGTCCTTGACGAAGGTGGCCTTGTCCGCGGCGCCCCACTTGGTCACCTCGGCCAGCGAGGCGGTGGCGAAGCTGGCGTCCAGCTTGGACTCGCCGAGCTTGCGGTCCTCAAAGGTGATCGGCACCTCGCGGATGTCGAAGCCCAGCTTGTCCACCTTGTGCGCAATCTCAACCTGGAAGATGTAGCCCTTGGTGGACAGCGAATCCAGGTCCAGCTCCTCCAGCACTTCGCGCTTGAAGGCGCGGTAGCCTGCGGTCATGTCCGCCACGTCGGTGCCGAGGGCGACGGAGACGTACTGGTTGCCCAGCTTGGACAGCAGGAAGCGGTTCTTCGGCCAGTTGACCACTTCCCCGCCCTCGATGTAGCGGGAACCGATGGCCAAATCTGCGCCGTCATCCAGCGCGTCGAGAAGCCTGTGCAGTTCCTCCGGCGCGTGGGAGCCGTCGGCATCCATCTGCACCAGCACCTGGTAGTCGCGCTCCAAGCCCCAGTTGAAGCCGGCGCGGTAGGCGGCCAACAGGCCGTCCTTGCCGGTGCGGTGCAGGACGTTGACCTCGTCGTGGGCGGCGGCGAGCTCGTCGGCCTTCGCGCCGGTACCGTCCGGCGAGTTGTCGTCCACGACGAGGATGTCAACGGCATCCTTCGTAGCCAGCACGCGCTCGACGATAAGCGGGAGGTTCTCCACCTCGTTGTAGGTCGGAATGATCACCAGAGTCTGGTTGGCCACGGCGCTAATTCTCCTCGTATTTACGCTGTTGTTCTCCGGTAGGAGCATACCCGCGCCCACCGCGGCGCGCGGACACGGCTGCGGCAATTATGAGCGCCGCCCCGGCGGCGACGAGCAGCCACTCCAAAATCTGCCCGAACCGGACCGCGGGCGTCGTGCCGGTGCGCAGCGGAAGCGTCTCCATCAAGTGCGCGGGTTCGAAAATCTCTGTCTGCTGGGACACGTGGCCGTCCGGGTGCACGATCGCCGAGACACCCGAGGTGGCGACCACAACCACTGCCCTGTCGGTTTCGATCGCGCGCATCCGGCTCATCGCCAGCTGCTGGTACGTCATGTCCGTGAAACCGAAGGTGGCGTTGTTCGTCGGCGTGGACAAAATCTGGGCGCCGCCGCGCACCGCCATGCGGTACGCCTCGTCTTCCGCCACCTCGTAGCAGGTGGCAACGCCGACTGGAATGCCGCCCATGTGGACCACACCGTTGTCGTCACCGGGCTTGAAGTTGCCCGCCAAATCCACCAGGTCGGAGAAGTTGCGGAAGAAGTCCCGCATGGGCATGTACTCGCCGAACGGCTGCAGGAATCGCTTGTCGTGACGCTCCCCCGGCCCCGTTTCAGGGTCGAAGACCACCATGGTGTTGCGGGCGCTGACGTCGTCGCGGGTGAGCGTGCCCACCAGCAGGGGCGTATCGACGCCCCGCACCGCCGCGCCCACCAGCGCCTCGGCTTCTTTGTCGGCAAACGGGTTGACGTCGGAGGCGTTCTCCGGCCAGAACACCATGTCCAGCTTTTCTCCGGATTCCTTGGCCTCCTCCGCCAGGCGCAGCGTCTCGTTGACATGGTTGCTCAGCACCGCCCGGCGTTGCTCGTTGAAGTCCAGGCCCATGCGCGGCACGTTGCCCTGCACGGCCCCCACGCGGGCCTCGTCGACGGTTGAGCTGTCCTTACCGACACCGAGGTTGGCGATCAGCCCGGCGGCCAACGGCAGGATGATGGCGGCGACGGCGGGGCAGCGCGACGTGCCGTCGAGAAGCGAGATGCACCCAACCGCCACGAACACTGTGGCGGCGGTGACCAGCGCGGGCCCACCCCAGGCCGATAGCGCGGCGAGCGGACCGTTGATTTGGCCCCACGCCAGGCGCACCCACGCGAAGCCGCCGAAGGGCCACGAGGAGCGCACGAACTCGACAGCCAGGTAGACCAGCGGGAACGCGAACGCGCCGAAGCGCCAGCGGGCCACCAGCACACCGAACGCGCCGGTGGCCAGCGCGTAAAGCGCCATGGTGATCGCCAGCGCGATGTACGGCATGGCGCCGACAAACTCGCCCACCCACGGCAGCAGAAATAGGTAGCAGAACAGACCGTGCGTGAACCCGATCAGCGCGCCGAAGCGTACCGACGGGCGCTCCTGCGCCTCCCCCGCCATGCCCAGCGCCGCGGTGGCGCGCCTAGGCCACGGCATGAGTGTGAGCCACAGCAGCGCGATGCCGGGGACTGCGGCCCACCAGTGGCCGATCGGCTCGTACGAGAGGTAGACCAGCCAGCCGGAGAAGGCCGCGAGGCCGAAACGGAGAAACGCCGGCACTTAACGCGCTCCGCCGGTGCTGTCACCTGGATCCTGCGGGCGCTCAGGGCTGTCCATGCGGTACCACTGTTCCAGCTCCTCGGCGTCAATGACCGGCTCCTGCGGCTTTTCGCCGCCCGGCTGGTTGAAGGAGCCGTAGCTGGTTTGGAACTGGCCCATCGGGGTGGCGTCGTAGACGCGCACGCCGAGGTTCTCAACGGCGGCGCGCGCCCGCTTGGTCATGGTCTTGCGGATCACAGCCCGCGTCGGCCCGAACACCAGCGGCAGGCCGATGAGCGAGGTGACGAAGCCCGGGATGACGGAGAGCGTCCAGCCGCCGATGAGCAGCGCGGAATCTCCCGCGAGTTTGCCCACGCTGGATTGGCCGTGCGCGGCCTGCAGCAGCGAGTTGCGCAGCGCCAAGCTGGCTGCGGCGCCGCCGGCGATCATGAGCACGAAGATGGCCAAAAGCGCCCAGCCGACACCGATGGCCTTGGCCACCAGGAAGAATGCGAGCGCTTCGACGAGGAAGTATGCGAGAAGAGGAATCGGCATGGCCACGAGGGTACCTGGCCATACCGCTACCTCGGCATGTGCCTCCACACTGGCCGCGGCACCATGCGCATGATCGCGGCGAGGACAGCCAGGCGCCGCGGAATCCACACCGTGGCGCTTGTGCCGTGCGCGACGGCGTCCACCACCGCGTCCGCGACCACGTCCGGGGTCACCGACATCACTGCCGGTGTCATCCCTTCCGTCATGGAGCCGACGACGAAGCCCGGTCGCGCGAGGATGAGGTTGAGCCCGGTGCCGTGCAACCGGTCCATCAGTCCCTGGCAAAACGCGTCCAGGCCCGCCTTGGTGGAGCCGTAGACGTAGTTGGCGCGGCGCGCCCGCCACCCCGCGATGGAGGAAAACGCGTAGATCTCGCCGCGCGTCATCTCGTCGGCGAGCACCGTGAGCATGCTCACCTGCGCAAGGTAGTCCACCGTGGCGATGCGCGCGGCCTCGTGCTCGTCGCGCTCCGCGAGCTCCTGGTCGCCGAGGATGCCAAACGCCACGATCGCGGTGGTCACCTCGCCTGCCTCGCGGACGATGCGCCGGTGCGACTCCAAGTCGGTGGCGTCGAAGTCGAGCGCGCGCACTGCCGTGGCACCCGCGGCGAGCAAACGCTTTTCGACGTCCTCCAGTCCCCCGCTACCCCGAGCCGCCAGCACGACCTCGCGGCCCTGGCAGACGCGTTGGGCGATCTCGCCGCCGATGTCGCTGCGCGCCCCGAGCAAGAGCACGACACCCTGCCCGGTGGAGCCCTGCCCGCTCGAGCTAGGCATCGTCGCCGCCCAGCGTGCGGCGGGTGTGGTTGAGCGTCTCGATGCCGCCTGTAGTCATGCGCACGATGTCCTCGATGCGCATGCCCCATTTGCCCGGCACGTAGATGCCGGGCTCGATGGAAAACGCCATCCCCTCGCGCAGCACCACGTCGGAGCCGGCGATGATGAACGGCTGCTCGTGGCCGGAAAGGCCGATGCCGTGGCCGAGACGGTGGGTGAAGTACTCGCCGTAGCCGGCGTCTGCGATCACGTCGCGGGCCGCGGCGTCGAGCTCGCCGGCGGTGATGCCAGGCTTGGCGGCCTGGCACGCGGCGTCGAAGGCGCGCTCCAGCACCGTGTAGGCCTCGAGGAAGTCCTTCGGCGCCATGTTCGCATCGCCCACGACGTGGGTGCGCGTGCAGTCGGACTGGTAGCCAGACGGTAGCGCGCCGCCAAGGTCCACCACCACCGGGTCGCCCTCTTCGAGGACGCGGTCGGAGAAGTCGTGGTGCGGGTTGGAGCCGTTGGGCCCGGAGCCGACGATGACGAACTGCACGTTCGCGTGTTCTTCAAGGATCAGCGCGTGCAGCTCGTCCGCGATCTCGCGCTCCGTGCGGCCCGGCTTGAGCAGCTCGGCGGCGCGCTCGTGCACGCGGTCGATGGCGGCGCCGGCCTTCTCCAGCTCGGCGACCTCTTCGGCGTCTTTGACCATGAACAGCTCCGCCACCGCGTCGGAGGCAAGCTCGGTCTCGGGCAGCAGCGCCTGCAGGGCGAAAACGTGGTCCGCGGTCAGCGACGACCCCAGGCCCACGGCGCCGTCGCCGAGCGTGTCCGCGACCAATTGGTACGGGTTTTCCCCGTCGCGCCAGCCGACCACCTCGACGTCCGCGGCGCAGTCCAGACCCAGCGACTGGATGTCCGTCACTGGTGCCACCACGGTGGCGCCGCCTGGCGCGATCACCAGCGCGGTGAGGCGCTCGTGCGAGGAGGTCCAGGAACCGGTGAGGTAGGCGAACTCCGCGCCGGTGCCGATGACCAGCCCGCCCAAACCGCGCTGTTTGACCAGATCGGCGGCTTGCTTGCGGCGGTCGGTGTACACATCAGAGTCGAATGCAGTCATGTGCGCCATGGTAGGTCGCTAGCATCGTTGCCGTGTTGCCTGCCCTGAACCGCTCCGTCGCCCGCCTGAGCGCACCCGGCGGCTACTGCTCGGGCGCGCTCATCGCCCCCGACATCCTGCTCACGTGCGCGCACTTCTTCCGCGAGCGCCCGCACACGGAGGCGCAGGTGCGTATCGACGGCTCCGTGTTCCCCGTCGACAACCTCCACACCATGCCCGGCACAGATGTGGCGCTTGTTCGTCTACCTGAGAGGATCGATGCCACCCCGTTCGTGCTCGGGCCGTCGCCGCGCCCGCTTTCGCGCACGCTCACGCTCGGGTTCGGCGGCCAGGCGCGCAGCGTCCAAGCCCGGCCGGGTCTCTACCTGGGCACCCTGCCGGTGTCCTGGTCCAGGAAGCGCGTGACCCGGGTGCGTCCGGCTGGCCTGGTGTACGCCAACCCGCCGGCGGTGAAGGGCGATTCCGGCGGTCCTGTGCTGGTCGGGGGAAAGGTCGTTGGCGTTCAGTCGCTCATCCTGGATCCGGGCGGCACGAACCTGCGGATCGCCACCGTGTCGCTGTGGCCGCGGGGGCTGGCGCAACCCCTTCGCGGGCTTTAGTTGCCGATGGCCACCACGCCGCGGCGAATCGCGTCCACAGCCCGGTTGGCGTTGTCCCGGATCTGGTCCGAGTAGCCGGTCTTTTTGATCTGCTCGAGCAAGTCGATCACCTGGCGGCACCAGCGCACGAAGTCGCCGGGGGTGAGCTCCGCGCCCGATTCCGCAGCGGCGGCCAGGGCGTAGCCCAGCGGCGCTCCGGCGGTCCACTGGTGGATGGACAGGCAGAACCCGGGATCCGGCAGGCGGGTTGCGGGCAGGTTGTGGCGCTGCTCGTCGGAGACCAGCTCGCCGTAGATGCGCATCGTCTCGTTCATTGCGTCGGCCATGGCGTCGGTGGCGGCCTCGGGGCTGCCGCCGGTGGCGCGGCGGTTCTCAAACACCACCATGGAGGCCACGCCGGCCAGCTCGGCCGGGTCCAGCTCGTCCCAGATCCCGCGCTTGAGGCACTGCGCCACCAGCAGATCGGAGACGTTGTGGATGCGGGACAGGCGCTCGCCTTCGTCGGTGACCTGCGGTTCGCCGTCGTGAAGCTCGACGTAATCCATCTCCGTGAGCAGACCGATGATGCGCTCGAAGGTGCGGCCCAGCGAGTCGGTAGATGTGTCCACGCGGCGCTCCAGCTTGGCCAGAGCGCGCTCCTCGCGCACGATCTCCTCGGCGGTGCGGGCCAACAGCTCGCGGTCCGCCGCCGGCCAGTCGTGCACCGGGTGGTTGCGGATGGCCTCGCGCAGCGCGGTGATCTTCTTGTTCGGCCGCACCCGGGACTGCTCGCGCAGGCGCTTCGGGGCGTCGAAGTGGCCGCGGTGCAGAAGGCTCGCCACCTTGCGGGCGTGACGACGCGGCTGGTCCTGCATGTGGCGCGGCACCTTGATGCGGCCCACCACCAGCGGCGGGTTCTTAAACGCCGCGGCGTCGATGCGCCCGGACCAGCCACGCTCCGTGGTCACCCAGGGGCGCGGGTCGTGCGGCTTGCCCGCGGGCTGCACCACGGCGGCGAGCTCCGGCTTACGCTTGCTCGGCAGCGCGATGACCTGGCCCACCTGCAGTGAGCCGAGGATCTTGATCGTCTCGGTGCGGCGGCTGTCCAGGTGGTCGCGCCGTGCCTGCTTCTCCTCCTCAGACAGGTCCCGGCGCAGTTGCGAGTACTCAACCAGCTCGGAGGCTGCGTCGTCGCTAGGCGGAGCGAACGCGGAGATGTCGCGCTCGAGCTTGGTGCGCAGCGAGCGCACCTTCTGCTGCAGCCGCTCGATGTCGCGCACCTCGCCGACCACCGAGCGGTCCGTCTGGAACTGGGCGAAGGACTGCTCTATCAGGCGGATCGAATCGTCGAAGCCGTTCATGGCCAGCATGTTGATGGCCATGTTGTAGCCGGGCTGGAACTGGGAGATCAGCGGGTAGGTGCGTGTGGACGCCAACCCGGCCACCTGGTGGGGATCCATCGCGGGTGCCCACTGCACCACGGCGTTGCCGATGTGGTCGATCCCGCGGCGGCCGGCGCGGCCGGTGAGCTGGGTGTACTGGCCCGGGGTGAGGTCCACGTGGGCCTCACCGTTGAACTTGACCATCTTTTCTAGCACCACGGTGCGCGCCGGCATGTTGATGCCCAGCGCCAGTGTCTCGGTGGCGAAGACGACCTTGACCAGCCCGCGGACGAACAACTGCTCCACGATGTGCTTGAACGCGGGCAGAAGGCCTGCGTGGTGCGCGGCGAACCCGCGCATCCAGGCGGTGCGCACCTGGCGGAAGTTCAGTACTTCCAGGTCCTCTTCGGGGATGCCGTCCACGCCTTCGTCGATAATCTGCTCGATCTCCGCGCGCTCTTCGGGCGTGGTCAGTTCCTTGCGCGAGCGCAGGCATTGGAACAGCGCGCCGTCGCAGCCCGCGCGGGAGAAAATGAACACGATCGCCGGCAGCATGTCCTGGCCCTGGAGGGCGGAGACAACCTCGGGCCGGCCGACGGGGCGCACCTTGTCCTGGCCGCGCGAACGTCCGCTGCGAGAGCGGGAACGGAAACCTCTCCCCTCCTCGAAGTCGCGCCGGCCCTCGTCGGAAGAGCCCGCCTCGATGCGCTCGATGGCGTGCTCGAGGCTGCGGTTGACCCGCCCGCCGGTGCCCGGCTCGAATAGCGGGAACATCTTGCGGCCGACCATCATGTACTGGCTCAGCGGCACCGGCCGGTGCTCGGAGACGATGACTTCGGTGTCGCCTCGCACCGCGTCGAGCCACTCGCCGAACTCCTCGGAGTTGGACACGGTGGCGGACAGGCCGATCAGGCTCACGGAATCGTCGAGGTTGAGGATGATCTCCTCCCATACCGCACCCCGGTCGCGGTCCGCCAGGTAGTGGATCTCGTCCATCACCACGTGCGTGAGCCGGTCCAGCTGGGGCGACTCCGCGTACAGCATGTTGCGTAAGACCTCGGTGGTCATCACCACGATCTCGGCGGAACCGTTGATGCTTGTGTCGCCGGTGAGCAGGCCCACCGCGTCCTCGCCGTGCTCGGCGACTAGGTCGTGGTACTTCTGGTTGCTCAGCGCCTTAATCGGCGTGGTGTAGAAGCATTTCGTGCCGCGGTGCAGGGCGAGCGCAACGGCGAACTCGCCGACGATGGTCTTGCCTGAACCGGTGGGCGCGCACACCAGCACGCCACGGTCCTGCTCCACCGCCCGGCAGGCCTGGAGCTGGAAATCGTCGAGGGCAAACGGCTTCGCCTCGGCGAATTCCCGCAGAAACGATGTACCAGGATCGGGGGAAAGCATGCCCCCTACAGTACGTCCCTGAAATCTGCTCCGCCCGCGTAGCCCCGCGGCGAGGAATTCTGCTGGCGCTCCGGCGCGCGCTCCACCGGAGCCGGGCGCTCAATCGGCTCCGCACCGATGCTGCTGGCGCGGCCGACGGGCGTCGGCGCTGCAATCGGGCCGGAGGCTTCCTCGTCGTCCAAGTCCATCCAGTCGGGGCGCTCGCGCTTTTGCTTGCGGTCGTTCCAGCGGCAGAACTGGAAGGCCATCTCCACCAGCAGGCAAATGGAGATAGCCAGCGCCACCATGGAGAACGGGTCCTGGCCCGGCGTCATCACCGCAGCAAAAATGAAAATACCGACAATGATAATCCGGCGCTTGTCTTTGACGTGCTCGTAGCGCAGGATGCCCAGCAGGTTGAGCATGATAATGATCAGCGGCACTTCGAAGCTGACACCGAAGATGACGATGAGCGCGAGGAGGAAGTTGTAGTACTCCCCTCCTGAAAGCGCCGCAATCTGGACCTCGGAGCCCATGGACATGAGCACGTACAGGCCCTTGTCCAGGACGAAGTACGCGAGCAGCGCACCGGAGACGAACAGCACAACCGCGATGGTGACGAAGCTGAACGTGTAGCGGCGCTCGTTCTTATGCAGGCCCGGGGTGATGAAGTTCCAGATCTGCGCCAGCCACACCGGGGACGACAGCACAAGGCCTGCCAGGGCGCCTACTTTCAGGCGCAGCATGAACATCTCAAACGGGTTAGTGGCCAGCAGGCGGCATTCGCCGTCGCCGGTGAAATCCGCCCGAAGTTCGGGCGGCAAGTTGCAGTAGGGGCCGCGGATAATCTCGCCCAGCGGCATCATGCGAGGCGGGGCGGTCTGGTACCAGATGAACCCGATGATGGTGCCGACCACAACGGCGGCCAGAGAGATGATGACGCGGCGGCGCAGCTCCTGGAGGTGCTCCACCAGCGACATCTCGCCGGTCGGGTTCTTCTGTTTCTTCGGCCTCTTAGGGGTTTTCGTGCGTCCCATTAGGCAGACTTAGCGCGGATTATTCTCCGGACGCTCCCAGAAGTCCGCCTCCTGGGCAGCGCTGCGGGTCTCCTGCGCCGGCGCGGCGTCGATCTGACGCTGCTGGGTCGGGGTTTCCGCCTCGTCTTCGTTGCGCATCTCCTTGACCTCGGACTTGAAGATGCGTGCGGAGCGACCCATGGAACGCGCCAGGTCCGGCAGCTTGTTTGCGCCGAACAGCAGCAGCACGAGGAAGATGACGATGATGAGCTCGGTCCATCCAATGTTTGGCATGGGTTATCCTTTCCGAAAACGGTCTAACGCGCAGATTAGTCTAACGCTTCCAGCCCGCGCTGCACGCGGGACATGGCCTCGTCGGCGAGAGCTGCGGGTTCGACGATGCGCACCCGGTCCGCCTGGCTCAGGCAGAAGCGCACCAGCCAGTCGTCGCTGCCATAGCGCATGGTCGCGGGGAGCCACTCCCCTGATGCCTCCTCCGAAGGCTCCTCCAGCTCGATCTCCCAGTAGTCCGCCAGCCACGTGGCGTCCGGGTGGATCAGCAGGTGAGCTTGGGCGCGGTCGGCCATGCCGAACGGGTCCGCGGGATCGAAGTCGGTGACGAAGTCGGTGCCGGTGGCGTCCGAAGGGGCGTCGAGAAGCTCGGCGTGTTGAATACGGTCAAGGCGGAACGTGCGCATCTCCCCGTTGTGCGCCGCGTGCAGGTAGGTGGCGCCGGACTGGTGGAACAGGCGTGCGGGGTCGACCTCGCGCTCGGTGACGGTGTCCGAGGACGCCGAGTAGTACGTGATGCGCAGCTTGCGCTTCGCGGCGAGCGCTTCGGCGACAGTCCCGGCAACGCCGGCCTCACCGGTATGCTCCGCGTCGCCCACCGCCTGCGACTTGGTCACCGCGCGGATCTTCTCGGCGGCGGTGCGCACGGCGCGGCCGTCCACAAGCCCCGGCATAGTTTCCAAAGAATCCAGCAGGATCAACAGCGCGCTGGCTTCCGCGGGCGACAGGCGCAGCGGCGTGGTCATCCCCTGGTCGTCTTTGATGTTGACGCCCTTCCAGGAGTACTCCAGGTCGATCATCTCGCCGGGCCCGGTGCCCACGCCGGAGAGGAACAGCAGCTCGAAATCGTCGCGCACCTGCATCGGGTCTGCGCCCAGGTCGCGGGCGATTTCCATCGGGGTCAGCCCCGGGTGGTTCGAGGAATAGGCCAGCAGGTTGAGCAGTCGCACCACGCGCTCTTGGCGCTTGAAGTCCACAGCCATCAGTTCTCCCCTTCCAGTGCGGTGCGCAGCAGCTTGACGACGTCCTCACGGACCTCCACCGGCTCCACCGCGACCACGTTTCCGGCGAGGCTGGCGATGGTGCGCACGGCCCAGTCGCGGTCCACGCCGCGCAGCGTGATGGTGTCGGTGTCGGTGTCCGTCTCCCCTCCCGTGCCGACTTTGGAGGCGCGGGTGCCGCGCTGGGCGAGTTCTTCGCCGGTGCCGTGGGTGACGGTGACGGTGGCGTCGATAAGCTCGCCGCGAAGTGTTTCCTCTACCAGTGCCTGCAGGTCGCCCGCGCGCTCGTGGAACGCGTCCGAGTGGCGTACCTTCTTCAACTTGGAGACCTTTTTCAGGCGGAACACGCGCACGTCGTCGCGGTCGATGTCGTAACCGACGAAGTAGGCGCGGTTGTTCAGGGAGACCACGCCCCACGGGTCGGCCACGCGGCGCTCCGGGTCCTTGCCGGGGGCGCGAACGAAGTCGAAGGAGATGCGCTGCTTCGCCTGCACGCACTTCACAATCGCGCGCAGGGTGTCTGGGCGCAGCTGGAAGATGTCGTTGGACACGCTCATCAGTGCCGGCGCGTCCATGGAGCGCGTCGCGCCCGAGGCGGCGAGCTTGGTCCAGCCGGAGCGGGCGAACTCGCCGAGCGAGCCCGGCTTGCTCAAATCCGCGGCAAGGCCCACTACAGAAGCCTCCTCGGCGGTCAGGTCCACAGCCGGCAGCTCGTAGAGGTCCTTGACCACCCAGACTTCGCCGTCCTGGTAGCGCGCGGGCACGCCGAGGTCGCGCAGCTCGCGCACGTCGCGCTCTATCAGGTGGGTGGCGGCGTCGCGGGTGCGGCCGCCGTAACCGTCCACGTGCTTTTGCACCCAGGCCACGTCGCGTTTTGCGGGCGAGGCCAGCAGGGCAAACGTGAGCCCCACTTGGCGCACGACCATGTCGTTGTCGTTGGCCACCGCGACCTACCCTTCTGCTGTTTCCTGCGCCCGCACCCAGTTGATCAGGTCGGCCGCTGCGTCGTCCGTGGTGGCGAACGGGTCCTGCAGCTCCACCGTGCGGGGTTCCGGGCGGTTGACCTTCAAGTGCACCCAGTCGACATTATGCGCAAGGCCCCGCTCGCGCACGGCGGAGAGGAACTCGCCGCGGATGGCTGCGCGCGTTGTCGCCGGCGGCTTCGCTACCGCCTCCTCGATGTCCGTGTCTTCGATCCAGCGCGTCGCCAACCCCTTACGCTCCAGCAGGTAGAACAGGCCACGCTGGGGGTTGATGTCGTGGTACGTCAGATCGATCTGGGCGAGCTTCGGGTGGTCCCAACCGCAGCCGAGACGGTCCTTGAACTGCGTGAGCAGCTTGCGCTTGATCACCCAGTCGATCTCCGTGTCCACGCCCGAGAAATCCTGCGTGGCAATGGCGTCGAGCACCCGGGACCACAGGTCCACCACCCGCGCCATCTCCTCGTTCGGCGTGCCCTCGTCCGGGCGCTGTTTCAGCCAGCGCTTCGCGGCCTCGAGGGAGCGCTGCTGCACCTCGAGTGCGGTGACGGTGCCGCCCGCCGCAAGGGTGAGTTCGGTGGCGCCCGTGGGGTCCGCGGCGATGTCGCGGATATGCGCGATCGGGTCTGCGAGCTCGATGTCCGGCAAGTCGAAGCCGGCCTCCAGCATTTCGATGACCAGCAGCATCGAGCCGACCTTCAGCGCGAATGTGGGCTCGGACATGTTGGAATCGCCCACGATCACGTGCATGCGGCGGAAGCGGTGGGAATCCCCGTGCGGCTCGTCGCGGGTGTTGATGATCGGCCTGGTGCGCGTGGTGGCGGACGAAACGCCCTCCCACACCTGGTCTGCGCGCTGGGAGATGACGAACTTGTCCCCCGCGATCTTGCCCGCGCCACAGATCAGCTGGCGCGTGATCAGAAACGGCAGCAACTGTTGGCCGAAGGACTTCAGCGCGAGCTCGCGGCTGATCAGGTAGTTCTCGTGCGCGCCGTAGGAGTTGCCGCGCGAATCCACGTTGTTTTTGAACAGGTAGGTCGAACCCGCGAAGCCGTCGTTACGCAGTACCTCGTCGCACTGCTGCGACAACTGGTGGAAGATCCGCTCCCCCGCTTTGTCGTAGGCGAGCAGTTGGCTCAGCGAGTCGCACTCCGCGGTCGCGTACTCCGGGTGCGAGCCCACATCCAGGTACAAACGCGAGGCGTTGGCGGTGAACACATTCGAACTGCGGTGCTGCGCGACCACCGGACGGAACAGGTAGCGCGCCACCTCCTCGGGCTTGAGCACCTGGCGCGAGCCGTCGTAGGCGGCCACGCCGAACTCTGTTTCCACGCCCATCACGCGGCGCGGGTAGCTGGTTGCCAGCTTACTGCCCGCCCTTCTGCACGAACGACTTCACAAACTCCTCAGAGTTGGTGTCCAGCAGCGCGTCAATTTCGTCGAGCAGGTCGTCGGTGCCGGAGGTGTTGATCTGTGCCTGGCCGGCAGATTCCGCGGCGATGTCCTCGCCGTGGTTGTCCCCACCGCCACCGGAAGCGTGTGTTTGTTGCGTAGCCATAGATGCAACCTTAGCGCTCTGGAGCCAGCCCCAGGCCGGAAAGCAGCTCGCGTGTTGTCGCGGAGTTTTCGATTAACTCCCCCACGTCCGCTTTCGTGTGGCTGCCCAGCAGATCCAGCGGCACCCGGTAGAGCTGCCCGTCCACGGTAAACAGCATGGACTGCCAGTTCGAAGCGGTGAGGTCCTCGGCGAACTTCTCGCCGGCGCGCCCTCGGAAGTAGGCGCGGGTGTCCTCCGGCGGGTGCACCGCGGCACGCGCGATCTCCTCGGCGCTGACCATCGTCCGCATCGCTCCTTTACGCACCAGCGCGTGGTACAGGGACGTCTTTGGGTCGATGTCCGCGTACTGCAGGTCAATGGCCTGCAGCTTCGCCTGGGTTGCGCCGCGCTGTTCAAACCTGCGCACCAGCGCCCACTTCGCGGTCCAATCCAGCCGGTCGGCGGTGGAGAGCGGATCCCGCTCGAGATCGTCGAGGACCTCGCCCCACATCTTGAGCACTTGCTTATCGACGTCGCTCCGCCCGTCGCACCTTCTCCTGTATTCACGGAGGATGGGGATCGCGGTCAACCTTTGGCCGTCGAGAAGCTCGAGCTCGTATTGCAGCGTGGGGTCGTGGCTGACTGCCTTGATGTCCTCGACCGGGTTTTTCAGGCGCAGGTGTGAAAAATCCACGCCGGATTCAATCGCATCGAGCACAAGCGAGGTCATGCCGAGTTTGAGGAAGTTGGAGAACTGGCTCATGTTCGCGTCCCCCACGATGACGTGCAGTCGGCGGAACTCTTCCTCGGGTGCGTGCGGCTCGTCGCGTGTGTTGACGATGCCACGGTTGAGCGTGGTCTCCAGCGAGACCTCCTGCTCGAAGTAGTCCGCCCGCTGTGAGATTTGGAAGCCCGGCTCCTGCGACTCCTGGCCGATGCCCACCCGGCCCGCGCCGATGATGACCTGGCGGGTGACGAAGAACGGGATGAGCGCCTGCGTGAGGTTCTCAAAGTTGGTGTGGCGCGAATACAGGTAGTTCTCGTGGCTGCCGTAGGAGCGGCCCTTGCCGTCGACGTTGTTCTTGTAAAACTTCAGCGGCGGGCACGGGTCGTGCTTGGCCAGCACGGAGACCTGCTGTTCCCACAGTTCGCGGATGCAGGCGGCGGCGTCGTTGAGGACGATGTCGCCGGCGGCATCAAAGACCATGGCGTCGAAGGCGTTGGAGCACTCCGGGCTGGAATACTCCGGGTGCCCGTGGTCGACGTAGTAGCGCGCGCCGTTGGTGGTGACCACGTTGGCCACCCCGATCGCGTTCGCGTCCACAACCGGCACGCTGCGGTAGCGCTGCAGGTTGAAGCCGCGGGCGTCTTTCAGCGGGGCTTCCTCCGCATAGTCCCAGCGGGTGCGGGCCTGTGTGCGCAGCGCCGCGTAGGCAACCACCGCGTGCGTGGAGGTGACCAGCGGGCTGATCTGCGGGTTGTCCGGGCAGGTGATGCCGTACTCCGTCTCGGTTCCCATGTAGCGCGTCATAGGTGACGAGCCTACAGGTGCAGCCGTGTTTGGAAGATAATGCGATCAGACGTATTTTATTTGAGTATGAATTCCGTAACACAGCCCGGTGCGGTCGCGCCGCAGACCGAGCGTAAATTTTTCGGCCAGCCCTGGGGGCTGGCCAACCTCTTCGGCATTGAGCTGTGGGAGCGCTTCAGTTTCTACGGTATGCAGGCGCTACTGGCGTACTACATGTACTACTCGGCAACCGAGGGTGGTCTCGGCATCGACGAGCCCACCGCGCTGAGCCTGGTTGGCGCCTACGGCGGGTTCGTGTACATGATGGCGCTGCTCGCCTCCTTCGTGGGCGACCGCATCCTCGGCGCCGAGCGCACCCTGTTCTACTCGGCGATCCTGGTCATGGTCGGCCACGTCGTGCTCGCCCTCGTTCCGGGCGCCACAGGACTCGCCATCGGCCTGGTGTGCGTCGGCATCGGGTCCGGCGGCGTGAAGACGGCGACCCAGGTGGTGCTCGGCGACCTTTACACGCGCGAGGACCCGCGCCGCGACGCAGGCTTTTCCATCTTCTACATGTCCGTCAATATCGGCGGCCTGCTCGGCCCCTGGCTTACGGGCTTAGTGTGGGGACAAGCAGGCTTCCACTGGGGCTTCGGTCTGGCCGCCATCGGCATGGCAATCGGCCTGGTGCAGTACATGCTGATGCGTAAATCCACCATCGGCGCCGCCGGCTCCGAGGTGCCCAACCCGCTGCCGCGCTCGAAGTGGGCACCCGTCGGTTTCAGCGCGCTGGCGGTTGCCGCGATCGTGGTCGGCCTGCTCACCACGGGCATCCTGCCGCTGGACTTGCTGAGCTGGGTCGTCTTCGCCATCGCCCTTGCTGCGACGGTCATCCTGCTGTGGGAGATGTTCGCCTCCGACAAGGTCACCGCTCACGAGAAGTCGCGCCTGACCGGCTACATCCCGCTGCTCGCCGGCTCCGTGGCGTTCTTCGCCATCTTCCAGTCCCAGTTCACCGTGGTGGCGCTGTACACGGATCAGCGTGCTGACCTGACCTTCTTCTGGACTGAGCTCGAGCCCTCGCAGGTCCAGTCCTTCAACCCGCTGTTCATCATCATCTTCGCGCCGATCTTCGCCACCGTGTGGACGAAGCTGGGCGAGCGCCAGTGGGCTTCTGCCACGAAGTTCGGCGTGGCCAACATCATCATCGGCCTGTCGCTATTCATCTTCCTGCCGTACGTGGGCAAGGGCGAAAACTCCACCCCGCTCGCGGTGCTGGTGCTGATCCTGTTCCTGTTCACCATGGGTGAGCTTTTGCTGTCGCCGGTCGGTAACTCGCTGGCCACCAAGGTCGCCCCGGTGGCGTTTAAGTCGCGCCTGTTTGCGGTGTGGCTGATGTCGGTGTCCATGGGTACCGCGCTGTCCGGCGTGCTCGGCTCGCTGTACAACCCGAACGACGCCGCTGCGGAGCGCACCTTCTTCCTCACCCTTTCCGCGGCAACGATCGTGCTCGGATTGGTCCTGATCGCAATCAGCCGTTGGGTCGTGCGCAAGTTTGGGGACGTGCGCTAGGCGCAGCTGACGTCGCAAAGCAAAAGCTCGTTACTCGCACATCGTTATTCGCCTCTCAGAGGAGACTAATGAGGTGAGGTAACGAGCTTTACGCGTTTGAAGCCCTACCAGCCGCGCTCAGCCAGGCGGTGCGGCGCGGGAAGGTCGGCGACGTTGATGCCGACCATCGCCTCACCCAACCCGCGGGAGGCCTCGGTGACCACCGCGATGTCGTTGAAGTTCTTCGTGGCCTTCACCACGGCCTTCGCACGGGCCTCCGGGTTGCCGGACTTGAAGATGCCGGAACCGACGAAGACACCGTCCGCGCCGAGCTCCATCATGAACGCCGCGTCTGCCGGGGTGGACACGCCGCCGGCGACCAGCAGCGGCACCGGCAGCTTGCCATCTTCTGCCACCTGGGCCACCAACTCGTACGGAGCCTGCAGCTCCTTGGCCGCGACGTAGAGCTCATCGCGGTTGTTGGCCCAGATGGCCTGCAGCGCTGCGATCTCGCTGGTGATCTTGCGGATGTGCTTGGTGGCCTCGGAGACATCGCCGGTGCCGGCCTCGCCCTTGGAGCGAATCATGGACGCGCCCTCGTTGATGCGGCGCAGCGCTTCACCGAGGTTGGTCGCGCCGCAGACAAACGGCACGGAAAAGCCTCGTTTGTCGATGTGGTTGACGTAGTCGGCGGGGCTGAGCACCTCGGATTCGTCGATGTAGTCCACGCCTAGGTGCTCGAGGATCTTCGCCTCCACCACGTGGCCGATGCGGGCCTTGGCCATCACCGGGATGTCGACGGTGTCGATGATGCCCTCGATGAGGTCCGGGTCGGACATGCGGGCCACACCGCCCTGCGCGCGGATATCGGCAGGCACGCGCTCAAGCGCCATGACGGCGGATGCGCCGGCGTCCTCAGCGATCTTGGCCTGCTCGGGCGTGACCACGTCCATGATCACGCCGCCGATGAATTTCTGGTTCAGCTGTTCTACATCAGACATACCGCTTAGTCTGCCTCGGCAACTGGTAGATTCCAAGTGCCAGTGCCATTTAGTTTCTTTGGACCAGTTGATGCTGCTGCATGTTTCCCGCGACCACCCCACGCCCATCCCCGCACAAATCGCCGCAGGGATCCGCGACGCCGTTGCCACAGGCGCACTTTCGCCTAACGACGCCATCCCGTCCACCCGCGCCCTCGCCGAACAACTCGGCGTCTCCCGCGGCAGCGTGGTCACCGCCTACGACCAGCTCGAGGGCGAGGGCTACCTTCTGACCAGCCAGGGCGCGCCGACGCGGATCCACCCGGACCTCACCGTCGCCACGCCTCTGCCCGAGCCCATCGCCGACACGCCTGCCCGCACAACCCCGAAGGCCCGAATCTCCCTAAAGCCCTCGCCCGGCAGCGCGGGCACGATCCGCCGTGCAACGTGGCGAAAGGCGTGGCGCGAGGCAGCCGCGGAGCCCGGGAACAGTGTGGACAAGTCCGGCGAACCGGAGCTGCGCCACGCCGTTGCCGAGCACCTCCGCCTCGCCCGCAGCATGCGCATGTCCCCGGACCAGATCGTGGTCACCGGCGGCTCCCGCGAGGGGCTCATGTGCATCCTCTTCGCCCTCGGTCCGGACTTGCGCGTCGGCGTGGAGGACCCCGGGCACCCGGGACTGCGTCGCGTGATCCCGCTCGCCGGCCACGAGGTCGTGGAATGCGCAACCGACGCCGACGGCATCGTGGTCGACGAACTCCCCGACTCCCTCGACGCCTTGCTGGTCACCCCGTCGTACCTCTATCCTTTCGGCGGCGCGATGCCCGCCGCCCGCCGCGTGGAGCTGCTTGAGTGGGCCGCGCGCACCAAAACCGTGGTCATCGAAGACGACTTCAACACCGAACTGCACTACCGCATCTCGCCGCAGCCTGCGCTGTCCTCGCTGGCCACGCGCGCGGACGTGCTCACCCTCGGCACGTTTTCCACGTTGCTCTCTCGCGAACTCGCCGCGGGCTACGTCGTCGCCTCGCCAGCAACCGCCGAGGCTTTGCGCGAGGTCCGCAGCGTCTTGGGCATGCCGGTTTCCTCCGTCACCCAGCGGGCGATCGCGCACTTGCTTAACGACGGCGTCGCCCGCCGCGCATCCCGCGCCGTCCACCGGGGATTAGCGCAGCGACGGGAAGTACTACATGAGCGGCTGGTTCCGCTATACGACGGTGCCCGACTCGCACCCGGCGACGGCGCGGACCTTACGGTTCGTTTCGGCACCCGAGAAGATCGGGACGAGTTTGAAACGCGTCTGCTTGAGGCCGGTATCGCGTCCGGGCACGAATCCACCTTGTGGACCAACAGCGGCGACGGTTTAGTGCTGAGCTTCGCCCACCTCAGCGGCACTGATTTCGATGTCGCTGTCGACACAGTTGCCCAGACGCTAGCTACGCTGGGCCGAGCCCAGACGTGAAACGAAAGAGGGACGGACATGGACGAGACCAGCTACCTATTGAACTCACCTGCAAATGCACGGGCGCTGCGCGAGCGTCTCGTTCGTCTTGAAGGCAACGTCGCCGAGAGCAAGGAACTCGCATCCGACGCAACAAGCTTTGCGAGTCAACACTTTGACGTCGTTGTCGTCGGTGGCGGATTCGCAGGGACCGCTGCAGCGATCAATCTCGCGCGAGCGAACAGGAAGGTATGCCTCGTGGACGCGGGTGCGCCTAGGAACCGCAACAGCGAGCACATGCACGGCGTGATCGGTCTCGACGCAGCGAATCCCTCCGCACTGCTTGCTCGCGGCCACGCCGAGTTCGTGTCGTACGAGGGCCTTCTCATCGACGGCGGCGTTGAAACCCTGGAGCACCTGGACACGGGCGATTGGTTGGTGAAGCTTGCGTCAGGCGAGGCATCCACGGCTTCGCAAGTGCTGGTTGCAACCGGAATCACGGATGTGCTTCCCGAAGTGCCTGGGTTGAGCGAGATGTGGGGAACCCGTGTCTTTCACTGCCCCTACTGCCACGGCTACGAAGTCAACGGCAAGAACCTCGGTGTCGTCGGAGGCAAGAACCCGGGGTTCACCACCAGGATCGCAACGCTGCTGACCAAGTGGGCCTCCAGCGTCACGCTTTACGCCAACGGGATGGACCTGAGCCCAGAACAGCGCGAACGCCTTGAACAGTGCGGGGTAGCTCTCGTCATCGATGACGTATCGCGAGTTTCACCAGCCACTGACGACGACCACGCCGTCGAGATCACCACTTGCTCCGGGTCGGTTCGTTATGAAGCCTGCTTCACCGGTCCGGAATTCAAGCCGAACGACGAACTCCTCCGGGAAGTTGGCTGCACTGTTGCAGATGGCTGGATTCAGGTGGAAGGAGGAAAGACCTCGCAGCCTGGTCTGTGGGCGGTCGGCAACGTAGTTAGCTCGCCGGATCAGGCATCTCAAGCGCTCGGATCGGGTGCCGCCGTGGCTATCGCCATCGACCAGCACCTCTTCGACCAGGGCTAAACGAAGGTCAACGCCGTTCCTACCCAATGACCTCCGCGGCGACGACGCGCTTGCCGTGGCGGCCGGTGATGCGCGCCCACTCGTCCGGGTTGGCGGTGTTCGGCATGTCTTCGCTCTCGTCCTGCTCGGCGCGGACGGCCTCGCGAAGGTGCTCCTCCGTCAGGCCGGCGGTGGACACGCCCGAGAGGTGGTCCTTGATGGCCAGCTTCTTGGCGCGGTCCACCACGTTGGCGATCATCGCGCCGGAGACGAAGTGGTGGTAGTGCAGGGTTTCGGCGGAGCCGTCGACAAGCTCGAGGCGCACGAAGGGACGCGGGGCGAACATGGCGTCCGCGGTGGCGTCGATAAGCACCTCGCGCGGGGCCGCAAGCGGGACCTCCTCGGTGATGTAGCGCGCGAGGATGTCCTTGGCTTCGTCTTTGTTGGGGCGCGAGACGCGGATTTTGATGTCCAGGCGGCCGGGGCGCAGGATGGCCGGGTCGATGAGTTCCTCGCGGTTGGTCGCGCCGATGACGATGACGTTGGCGATGTCTTCTACGCCGTCGATCTCGGTGAGGAGCTGCGGAACCACGGTGGTCTCCATGTCGGAGGAAACGCCGGAGCCGCGGGTACGGAAGATGGATTCCATCTCGTCGAAGAAGACGATCACCGGGTTGCCGCCTGCGGCCAGCTCGCGGGCGCGCTCGAAAATCAGGCGGATGCGACGCTCGGTCTCGCCGACGAATTTGTTCAGCAGCTCAGGGCCTTTGACGTTGATGAAGTGGGCCTGTCCCCCGTCGCCGATGCGCTGCGACAGCGAATTCGCCACCGCCTTGGCGATGAGCGTCTTGCCGCAGCCGGGCGGGCCGTATAGCAAAAGCCCCTTCGGCGGGCGCAGGTCGTAGGCCTGGTAGAGCTCCGGGTGGGAAAACGGCAACTCCACGGAATCCTGGATCGTCTCAATCTGGGAGGCCAAACCGCCGATATCGGCGTAGGTGACATCCGGGACCTCGTCCAGGGACAGCTGGTTGACCTCCGTTTTCGCGATACGCTCAAACGCGTAACCGGCGGAGGCGTTGACCAGCACCGTGTCGCCGGCGCGGGCGGATTCGCGCAACGGCTCGGCGAGCATGACAATCGATTCGGCGCCCTGCTGGTCCGCCACAACCGCGCGGTCCCCGCCGACGCGCTCGACCATGGTTGCCAGCTGGCCGGTGGGGTCGAACCCGCAGGTCTCCACCACGATCGTGCCCTCGCCCAGCCGCACGAGCGTGCCGGGGACAAGCTTGGACGGATCCACCAGCGGCGAGACCTTCAGCCGCATGCGCCGTCCGGTGGTGTGCACCTCCGCCTCCCCGTCGCGCGGGGCGGACGCGAGGAAAATCCCGTACGTCGATGCCGGCTCGTTGAGCTCCTCGACTTTTGCGTACAAGTCGTTGAGCTTGTCGCGGCTGACTTTCAGCAGCTCAGCGAGCTTCTCGTTGCGCGACCCGAGATCGCGGTTTTTGCGCTTGAGTTCGCGCAGCTCCGGTCCGAAGGCATCGTCGTGGATTTCAGGCATGTGTTCGAGCCTACATAGGAGCGGGCTGCTTATCGACGAGCTTTGCGCTGCGGCCGCGGCGGCGTCACTCCGTCGGCGAGCCTGCGCGTCCACACGAGGAATGCCGTGTGCGCGTTCATGCGGTGCTCCGGGCGCGTGGCAAGGCCGTCAACCTTCCACTCACGCAGCAGGGTCTCCCACGCGCGCGGCTCGGTGAAGCACTTCGCCTCGCGGATGGCCTCCATGATGTTCATCAGCTGCGGCACAGTGGCCACGTAGGTCATGAATACACCACCCGGGATGAGCACGTTTTTCACCGTGTCGATGAAGTGCCACGGCTCCACCATGTCCAAGATGACGCGGTCGACCTGGCCGTCCAGGTCCTCCGGGGTGACCTCGCCGAAGTCGCCGAGGCGCGGGGTCCACCACTCGGGCTCGCCGCCGAAGTAATCGGCGACGTTGTCTTTGGCGAACGCCAGGTGGTCGTCGCGGATCTCGTAGGAGTAGACGTGGCCTTCCGGGCCCACGGCGCGCAGCAGCGACATGGTGAGCGCGCCGGAACCAGCACCCGCCTCAAGCACGCGGGCACCCATGAAGATGTCGCCCTCGACCAGGATCTGGGCGGCGTCCTTCGGGTAGATCACCGCGGCGCCGCGGGGCATGGACAGCACATGGTCCACCAGCAGGTGGCGGAAGCACAGGTAGTCGGAGCCGAGCGTGGACTTCACCACGGTGCCCTCGTCGGCGCCGATGATGTCGTCGTGGCTGACAATGCCTTTGTGCGAGTGGAACTGCCCGCCCTCTTTGAGCTCAATGGTGAAGTGGCGGCGCTTCGCGTCTGTGAGCTGCACCTTGTCGCCTGGCTGGAACGGTCCCGAATACATGGCGGTAAGTATGCCCTACTGCGCCGCCGCATAAAAAGCCGTCAGCGCGCGCACGAAGTAGTCCATGTCGTCCACGCCGCACAGCTCGCGCGCGGAGTGCATGGAAAGCAGCGGCACGCCGACGTCCACCGTGGGAAGACCCAAGCGTGTCGAGGAAATCGGCCCGATGGTGGACCCGCACGGAACCGCGTTGTTGCCCACGAACGTCTGGTGCGGCACGCCCGCCGCGCGGCAGGCCAGGATCCATTCCGTCTCCGTGGCGGCGTTGGAGGCGTAGCGCTGGTTCGCGTTGATCTTGAGCACCGGGCCCTTGTTCACCAGCGGGTGGTGGGTGGGGTCGTGCTTGCCCGGGTAGTTCGGGTGCACGGCGTGGGCCGCGTCGGCGGAGACCTGGATGGAGTTTGCGATGATCTCGGCCGGGTCGCCGAAGTCTTGCGCCACCTTGGTCAGCACACGCTCTAGCAGCGGGCCTCCCGCGCCGGCGGTGGATGCGGAGCCGACCTCTTCGTGGTTGAAGGCGGCCAGTACCAGGATGTCCTCGGCGTCGTCTTTCGCCCCGAGCATCGCCTCAAGGGAGGCCCACACGCTGGTGAGGTTGTCCAGGCGGCCGGCGGCGAGCAGGTCGCCGATGACCTCGCCGCGCTGCGCGTCCGCGGTGATCAGCTCTTGCGCCACGATGTCCTCGGCGCTAAGCCCCGCGGACTCGGCCGCCAGCTGAAGCAGCGGTCGGTCCACGCCCAGGATCGGTTGGGTGTGCACCTGGCGGTCGATCTCCGGCATGTCGCCGCGGTAGAGGTGGATGGCCAGATTCGGCACGCGCGCGACCGGGCCGGTGTTAACCAGGTGCTCGGTGCGGTCCGCGGTGACCACGCGGCCCGCAAACGTCAGGTCGCGGTCGAACCAGCTAGCCAGAATCGGCCCGCCGTAGACCTCCACCGCCGCCTGGCGGAAGCCTTCGCGCACCACGTCAGGGTCCGGCTTGGCCATCAGTCCCGGCGAATCGGTGTGGGAGCCGACCACCCGAAAACGCGGGCGGGCCTTTTCGGGCACCCACCAGGCGACCACGGCGCCGTCGCGTTCGATGAGGTGGCCGCCGGGGGCGTGTGCGCCGTCGTCAAGCGAAATGCTCCGTGTAAACCCCGCGGCCTGAAGTCTTTCGGCGACGGTAGCGCTCGCATGGAACGCGGAGGGGCTTAGGGCGATGAAATCGATGAACGGCTGTGTCATGGCTCCACTCTATGATGTTGGGCACCATGTCTGATGCCAGCACTCCCCCACGCCCAATTGCCATCTCGCCCTCGCGCGCCTCCGACTATAAACGCTGCCCGCTGCAGTACAGGTTGCGCGCCATTGACAAGATCCCGGAACCCTCCACGGAGGCGCAGGTCAAAGGCACACTGGTGCACGCCGTGCTGGAGGAAATGTTCGCCTGGCCGCGCGAGGAACGCACGTACCCGGCGGCGGTAAAAAGGCTGAAGCCGAACTGGGAGAAGATGCGCGAGGAGGACCCTGCTTGCGCCGAGCCGGTCGCGGACGAGTACCAGTTGCTTGTGGACGCCCGCACGTTGCTGCGCGGCTACTTCACCATGGAAAACCCCCTGGGATTCGACGCGCACGCCCAAGAGATGCCGGTGGACTTCACGCTGCCCAACGGGGTGCCGGTGCGCGGGTTCATCGACCGTGTGGACATTGCTCCCACCGGCGAGGTGCGCGTGGTCGACTACAAAACCGGCAAAAAGCCGCTGCCGCGCTACTCCCAGGACGCGCAGTTCCAGATGCGCTTCTACGCGCTGGTGTACTGGCGCATGTTCGGGGTGGTGCCCACGCAGCTGAAGCTGATGTATTTGAAGGTGATGGATTCCATGATCCTCGCCCCGTCGCGCGAGGAACTGGAGTACTTCGAGCGAGACCTAGCGGAGCTGTGGTTCAAGATCGAGGCCGACGGTAAATCAGGCAACTTCCGCCCGCAGCAGTCCAAGCTGTGCGGCTGGTGCGCCTTCCAGCACCTGTGCCCGGTCTTCGGCGGCACTCCCCCGCCGTACCCCGGGTGGCCGGGGTCGCGGGCGGAGGCGCTTAGCGACGGCGGCGCCCCCGAAGCCGGACCTGAGGCCTAGAACAGGCCGGAGACCACGCCGTCGGCGTCGACGTCGATGTTGTTGGCGGCCGGCTGCTTGGGCAGGCCCGGCATGGTCATCACGTCGCCGGTGAGCACGAGCACGAAACCGGCGCCGGTGCGCGGAACGATGTTGCGCACGTGCAGCGTGTGGCCCTCCGGTGCGCCGAGCTGGGTCGGGTCGTCCGAGAAGGAGTACTGCGTCTTGGAGATGCACACCGGCAGGTTGTCAAAGCCGTTGTCCTTGAGCGTCTGCAGGTCCTTCAGTGCCGCGGCGGAGTACTGCACGTCGGCGGCGCGGTAAATCTCCTTGGCGATGGTCTCGATGGACGCCTCCACGCCCTCCGCCGGGTCGTAGAGCGGGTGCGAGGAGCCCTCGGTGAGGTTATCCAGCAGCGTCTGGGCGAGCTCGAGCGCGCCGTCGCCGCCCTTGGCCCACACGTCCGCCTCAGCCAGCGCGATGTCCTTAGCCTGCGCCCAGTTCTTCAGGAACTCGAGCTCGGCCTCGGAGTCGGTGGCGAAGCGGTTGAGCGCGACCACCGGGGTCACGCCGAACTTGCGCACGTTTTCCACGTGGCGTTCGAGGTTGACAATGCCCTCCTCCAGCGCGGCGACGTTTTCGTTCGAAAGTTCCGCCTTAGCCACCCCCGCGTTGTGTTTGATGGAGCGGATCGTGGCCACAATGACGGCACCGGCGACGTCGAGGTCCCCGTAGCGTGCCTTGATGTCGAAGAACTTCTCCGCGCCCAGGTCGGAGCCGAAGCCGGCCTCCGTGAGCACGATGTCGGCGTACTGCTGGGCGGTGCGGGTGGCAATCAGGGTGTTGCAGCCGTGGGCGATGTTGGCGAACGGGCCGCCGTGGATGAACGCAGGCGTCCCGCCGAGAGTCTGCACGAGGTTCGGGTTGACCGCGTCCTTGAGCAGCGCGGCCATCGCGCCTTGGGCACCGAGGTCGCCGACCGTGACCGGCTTCTTGTCGTAGGTCAGCCCGATGGTGATGTTGGCCAGGCGCTGGTTCAGGTCCTCCAGGTCCGTGGCCAGACCCAGAATCGCCATGATTTCGGAGGCGGCGGTGATGGTGAAGCCGGTCTCCGCGGGCACACCGTGGGCCGGGCCGCCCAGGCCGGTGACCACGTTGCGCAGCGCGCGGTCGTTGACGTCCACGCAGCGCTGCCAGGTCACGCGTCGCGGGTCAATGCCGAGCGCGTTGCCCTGGTGGATGTGGTTGTCGATGAGCGCGGCCAGCGTGTTGTTGGCGCTGGTGATCGCGTGGAAATCGCCGGTGAAGTGCAGGTTGATCTGCTCCATCGGCACCACCTGGGAGTAACCGCCGCCGGCGGCGCCGCCCTTGATGCCCATCACTGGGCCGAGCGACGGCTCACGCAGCGCCACCATTGCGTTTTTGCCCAGCTTCGCCAGCGCGTCTGTCAGGCCAATCAGCGTGGTGGACTTGCCCTCGCCCGCAGGAGTGGGCGAGACACCGGTGACCACGACGAGCTTGCCGGGGGCGTTGCCCGGGTTCTGGGTGATGTCCACCTTGGCCATGTGCTTGCCGTACGGGATCAGCGCATCGTCGGACACACCTGCCTTCGTGGCGATCTCCGAGATTGGGGCGAGCGTGTGGGCCTGAGCAATTTCGACGTCAGTCAACGGTTGTGCAGTCATGCACCTCACACTACAACGGCGCCGATGGCATAACCCAGAATTACGCTGACAAAGATGCACGCCACACCCGGAACGAGGAACGGGTGATTAAACACGTATTTGCCGATGCGGGTGGAACCGGTGTCGTCCATCTCCACCGCGGCGAGCAACGTCGGGTACGTCGGCAACACGAATAGCGCCGAGACTGCGGGGAAGGCGGCGAGCGCAGTCAGCGGGCTCACGCCAATCGCCAGTGCCGCCGGGATCAGCGCCTTCGCCGTCGCCGCCTGGGAGTACAGAAGCGACGCGGCGACGAACAGCACGACTGCGAGCAGCCACGGCTTCGCAGTGAGCACGTCGCCAGCGATGTTCTGGATGTCCTCGATGTAGTAGTTGATAAACGTCGTGCCCAGCCAGGCCACGCCGAGCACGCACACGCAGGCGGACATGCCGGAGCGGAACACCTGGGTGTTCAGGATCTCCGCCGCCGTGGTGCGGGTGACCAGCACGATAGCTGCCGCGGCACCGAGCATGATGGCCATGATCGCTTCGTTGCGCGGGATGGTCGGGTCAGCGATCAGCCCCACCTGCTCCGAGATCAGCGTGGCGTAGACCATCACGATCACAATCGCGGCGAGGAAGATCCCCACCGATGCTTTCGCCCCTTGGGGCGCGACGTAGTGCTCGCGGGCAGCTGGCTTTGCGACGAGACCGTCGGCCACCCGCTGGCGGTAGACCGGATCATCCTCCAGCTCCGCACCCGACTTGTTGGCGATCCACGCCATCGGGAAGATCGCGAAGAACGTCGCCGGGATCATCACCGCCAGCAGTTGGAGGTAGCCCACGCCGAGCGGCTCGAGCGCGGACGCCATGAAGACCACCGCGGCGGAAATCGGTGAGGCGACAATGGCCATCTGCGAGGCAATCACGGCAGCCGACAGCGGGCGCGAGGGCCGCACCTTGCCTTCCTTGGCTACCTCCACGATGACGGGCATGGTGGAAAATGCGGTGTGGCCGGTGCCGGCGAGCACCGTCATCAGCCAAGTGACAATTGGGGCGTAGACCGTGATGCGCTTCGGGTTGCGGCGCAGGAAGCGCTCTGCCAAGTCCACCAGGTAGTCCATGCCGCCGGCGAGCTGCATCGCGGAGATAGCCGCGATGACGCACATGATGATGCCGATGACGTCGAACGGGATGGCATCAGCGCTGACCGGCATCCCAGTGGCGCCCAGCAGCAGTACGCCAAGCCCGCCGGCAAAGCCGATGGCGATAGAGCCCATCCGCGCTCCCACCACGATCGCTCCCAGGAGGATGATGATGTGGACGGCGAGTAACACGACGGGCTCCTTCAGACAGTTTTTAAGTCATCCCATTATCTGTCTGAAGGAGCCCGAAACGGAAATGCAGCCGGTGTGATGTTGGCTACGCCTCCGCGCTTACCCTTCCAAGCCCGGCTCGTCGTCGACGTAGAGCTTGCCCCGGTACTCGGGGTGCATGAGGTTTTCCTTGCTCAGCAGCTTCTTCAGATCCTCTTCCTCGATGAGACCCTTCTCCAGCACGAGGTCGTAGACGCTCTTGCCGGTTTCCGCCGCCTCGCGGCCGATGAGGTCGCCGTTGTGGTGGCCGATCACCGGGTTCAGGTAGGTGATAATCCCGATGGAGTTGGTCACGTACGCCTCGCACACATCCTGGTTGGCAGTGATGCCGGTGACACACTTCTCGCGAAGGGTCTTCGCCGCGTTGGCGAGCAGACGGATGGACTCGAACAGGGACTGGCCGATCACCGGCTCCATCACGTTGAGCTGAAGCTGGCCCGCCTCGGAGGCCATGGAGATGGTCACGTCGTTGCCGAAGACCTTGAAGCAGACCTGGTTGACCACTTCGGGGATCACCGGGTTGACCTTCGCCGGCATGATCGAGGAACCCGCCTGACGCTCCGGCAGGTTGATTTCGTTCAGGCCGGCGCGCGGACCGGAAGACAGCAGGCGCAGGTCGTTGCAGATCTTCGACAGCTTCATCGCGGCGCGCTTGATAGCGCTGTGCATCATCACGTAACCGCCGGTGTCAGAGGTCGCCTCGATCAGGTCTGGCGACGCCTGGATGTCCAGACCAGTGACCTCGCGCAGCGCGGAGACTACCTGGTCGCGGTAGCCGCTCGGGGTGTTGATGCCGGTGCCGATGGCGGTCGCACCCAGGTTGACCTCCAGCAGCGAGTCGGCCGCGTCGCTGATGGTGCGCTGCTCCTCGGCGAGGTTGGCGCCGAAGGCGGTGAATTCCTGCCCCAGGGTCATCGGGACGGCGTCCTGCAGCTGGGTGCGGCCCATCTTGATGATGTCGGCGAACTCGTCGCCCTTCGCACGCAGTGCCTTCTGTAGCTCGTCGAGCTCCTCCAACAGCCCCTGCACCGCGTGGTACACGCCGAGGCGGAAACCGGTCGGGTACGCGTCGTTAGTGGACTGCGACATGTTGACATCGTCGTTCGGGTTGATCCCCGAGTAGTCGCCCTTGTCGCGACCGATCAGTTCGAGCGCGAGGTTGGCCACCACTTCGTTGGTGTTCATGTTCAGCGATGTGCCCGCGCCGCCCTGGAAGACGTCGATCGGGAACTGGTCCATGCACACGCCCTCGTCCAGGATCTTGTCGCAGGCCGCGATGATGGCCTCGGACTTGTCCTTGGGCAGGGCGTGCAGGCGGCGGTTCGCCATCGCGGTGGCTTTCTTCACCTGCACCATTCCGCGAATGAACTCCGGCACGTCGTTGATGGTGCTTCCGGAGATCTGGAAATTATCCTTGGCGCGCTGGGCGTGGATGCCGTAGTAGACGTCGGCGGGGACCTCGGCGGTGCCGAGGAGGTCTTCTTCAGTACGAGTGCTCATGAGCGCCACTATACGTAGCAAGACGCTTCTCGACGGGCGCCGCGTACCCCCGTTTTATGCCTGTCGAGCTGCAGAAAACCAACGATCCACGTCATCGGCGCCCGCACCGACGAAATTGTCCGGGTCGAACTTCATCACACCCGCGGGTACCTCGCCGGCCAGGCCCAGCACCGCGCAGCCGGCGGCGGCACCTGCGGACATGCCGTGCCAAGAGTCTTCCACCACCAAGCACTCCCCCGGTTCTGCGCCCGCGCGGCGGGCGGCCTCGAGGTACATATCGGGCGCCGGCTTGGAGCGCTTCACCTCGTCGCCGGTGATGGTGCCTGCAAAGAAGTCGCGACCGATGGCGTCGATGCACGGATCCGCCACCACCCGCTCCGTGTTGGTGCACACGAACATCGGCGTGCCCCGCCGAGCGAGCGACTCGAGCACTCCACCGATGCCGGGGTTGAGCTCGATGCCGGTTGCGAACAGCTCGCGCATGCGGTCGAACATCCAGGTGCGGTAGCGCTCCAGGTCGCCGTCTTGCAGCTCGTAGCCCGCCCACTCGGCCACCACGTTCAAGGTGTTGGGGAAGCTGCCGCCGATGGTCTTGGCGCGCACCTCCGGGGTGAGCGGGCGGCCGAGCAGCTCGCCGAGCTCGAAGGTGGCCTTGCCCCACAGCGGTTCCGTGTCGATGAGGGTGCCGTCCATGTCCCAGAGGACGGCGGCCGGCCTACTCAAGTTCCGGAAGCTCGTTGAGCGCTTCGTCCGTGGCGCCGGTGGCGGCCGCCGCGCGGAACACCAGGGTCTCGATGTCGGCCTTCTCTTCCGGCTCAAGCACCGCGTTGGCGTGCTTCTCGTTGAACTCCTCGAGGTTGCCGTAGAAGGGCGCCACGACCTTGACCAGCGCGTCGCCCTCAGGGTCGTCGCCGAGCAAGTCGAGTGCGTCCAGGAACATCTCCAGGAGCTTTTTCAGATCCGGCAGCACTGCCGGATCGAAAGGCTCTTCCCACAGGTCCTTGTCCTCGTCCTGCAGGTAGGAGCCGGTGGCGAAGGTGGTTAGGTCGTCGATGAATTCGTCTACCTCGGGCTGAAACTGGGCCCGAATCGAGTTGTCCGCAGCTGCGCTCATGCGCCCCATTGTGCGCGAGGCAAGCTAAATGCGCACGCCGAGCAGCCCGTCGAGGGCGGTGGCGATGATCTGGTTGCAGTCGCCCGCCGCGCCGTCGAGAAGTGAAAGTGCCTCCGGGGTGTTCAGATCGTCCGCGAGAATCGCGCGAAGCTTATCGACGACTTCCGTCGCCTCCGCCTCACTGACCTCCTCCGAGAGCTGCTCGCGCCAACGCGCGAGGCGCTCCTCTGCCTCGGCGAGGATCGCGTCGGAGAAGTCCCGGTCCTCGCGGTAGTGGCCCGCAAAGACGGCCAGGCGGATCGCCGACGGGTCGTGGCCCGCCTCCGAGAGCTTGTGCACGAACACGAGGTTGCCCAGGGACTTGGACATCTTCACCCCGTCGAGCGCGATCATGCCGGCGTGGACGTAGTGGCCCGCCATGCGGTCCACCTCCAGCGCCGCCTCAGCGTGCGCCGCGGAGAACTCGTGGTGCGGAAACGCAAGGTCGGATCCGCCGCCCTGGATGGAGAAGTGCCCGCCCAGACGGTTGGTCGCAATCGCGGAGCATTCCACGTGCCAGCCCGGCCGGCCCGGACCGAACGGCGAATCCCACGCGGGCTCGCCCTCGCGGTGGCCGCGCCACACCAGCGCGTCCAACGGGTCGCGCTTGCCTTCGCGCTCCGGGTCGCCGCCGCGCTCAGCGAAGTACTCCTCCATGGTCGCGCGGTCCAGGTTGGACTCGTAGCCGAACTGCTTGGTGGCCTCGATGGAGGCGTAGATGTCGCCGTGGTCGAGCTCGTAGGCGGCGCCGGCGTCGAGAAGCTGCTGCACCATCGCGATCACCTCGTCGACGGACTCCATCGCGCCGATGTAGTCGCGCGGCGGGATCACCGACAGGATCTCCATGTCGCTGCGAAACAGGTCGATCTGGCTGGTGCCAAGTTCGCGCCAGTCCACCCCATCGCGCTCGGCGCGCTCGAACAGCGGGTCGTCCACGTCCGTGATGTTCTGCACGTAGTGGACCTTGTGCCCGTTGGCGATGAGTTGGCGCTGCGCAAGGTCGAAAGTGAGGTAGGTGGCGGCGTGGCCGAGGTGAGTGGAGTCGTACGGCGTGATGCCGCAGACGTACATCCCCACCTCCCCGTTCGCGTCCGGGGTGGTGTCTACTTCCTTGACGCGCTGATCGGCGGTGTCGTAGAGCTTCAGCGCCACCGGGGTGCCGGCGACTGCGGGTACGGACGGGTCGGGCCAAGCATGCATGCGCACAACCCTACAACTACGCGGCCATCACGCCAGTGCCGAGCAGGGCCATGACGAGAAGGCCTAGCGGAATGCGGTAGGCGGCGAACCACGCGAACGAGTGGTTGGACACGAACTTCAATAGCCACGCGATCGAGATGTAGCCGACCACGAAGGCGATGCCGGAGCCGACGAGCAGCTGCAGGCCGCTCGCCGCCTGGCCCGCCTGAGGGTCGAAAGCGTCCGGCAGGGAGAACAGCCCGGAGGCCAGCACGGCGGGGATGGCCAGTAGGAAGGAAAAGCGGGTGGCAACTTCGCGGTCGAGGTTGAGGAATAGACCGCCGGAGATGGTGCCGCCGGAACGCGACACACCCGGGATGAGCGCCAGGCACTGCCACAGACCCATCACAACCGCGTCCTTCATGGTCAGGTCCTCGAACCCGCGAGTTTTCTTGCCGCGGCGCTCGGCCAGGATGAACACCAGCGAGAACAGGATCAGCACGGTGGCGGTGATCCACAGGTTGCGGAAGTTCTCGCGGATCAAGTCCTTGAGCAAAACGCCAGCGATGCCGACCGGGATGGTGCCGGCGATGACCATCCAGCCCATGTGGTAGTCGAAGTTCCGCTTGGACTTGTCCGCTAAGCCGGCGAACCAGGCGGTGAGGATGCGCCAGATGTCTTTGGCAAAAAACACCAGCACGGCCAGCTCGGTGCCCAGTTGGATCACGGCGGTGAAGCTGGCGCCGGCGTCTTCGCCCCAAAACAGTTGGGAGACGATGCGCAGGTGGCCCGAGGAAGACACTGGCAAAAACTCGGTGAGGCCCTGGACGATGGACAGGACGATCACCTGGACCCAGGACATTGTGGTGGCGGGATCAGTCATGGCGAAAGACACTACCCCGCCTCATTAGCCATCGCGGTACGCGACGGGCGCGTTGCTAGGCTTTGGCCTTGTGAATGCTCGTCTATTTGCCACCAGTTCCCGCCTCCGATTCGCCGCGGCTTCCAGCGCAGTCGTGGCTGCCTTGGCCTTGAGCGCCTGCGGCGCGTCCCCCTCCGCAAAGATCGAGGAAGCCGGCGGCGAGGCGGCCGCGAACATGGGCAGCGCCGAGCCTGTGCAATCCCCGCAGTCGTCGGACCCGGCGGGCACCGTGGTGGACTTCGAGCCGGTGCGCGATGTGGACGTCACGAACGGCCGCATCGGCGTGCGCACGGATAGTGCGCTGACCATCGGCACGCTGGAAGAGATCCAGCAGGGCAAGGCCGCCCGCCACGAGCTGGATGCCTCCTGCGGCGAGGCTTCCGCCAACGCCGGCACCTTCGCGCTCGCCTGCGCGGGCGAGATCAAGCTCTTCGGCGACCGGGAGGAGACTATCGCCACGGATAAGCCGGTTACGGTGGCCACGGTAGCGTCGACAGGCGAGGTGCTCGCAGGCAGCGACACTGAGCGCAAGGTGTGGGTCTTCGACGGCGGCGAGCTGAAGGACACCATCGACGTCGCGCGCGAGACCGACCAGCTTCAGGCGGTGCAGGTGGACGGCCAGCGCGACTCCGTGGTGCGCACCAACCGCTTCGACACCACCATCCAGGACATCGACTGGAACGGCTCGCGCCAAGGCGGCACCCTGCGCGTGGGCCTAGGCGTGGGCAAGGTGCGCGGCGGCGAGCACGGCCTGGTGCTGGCCGCGGACTCCACCGGCAACCAGCTCCACGTCTACACCACCGACGACATCATCCGCCTCCAGCAATCCGCGCCCGTGCCGGAGGGGCCCTGGGACGCCGCGTGGGACCCCGCGCAGCGCCTCGCATGGGTCAGCTCGCTGGCCAGCAACACGGCCACCGGTTACGACATCTCTCAGGGCATTCCGGTGAAACGCAAGCACTTCGCCACCGTCGCCGATGCCCAGAGCATCATTACGCTTGACGACGGCACCGTGGTCGCCGCCTCAGCATCCGGCGACGGCATCCAGATCGTCTCCCCCGCCGACCAGACAGAGAGCAACTAGGAGATACCACCCATGACGCTCTACGACCGCGCACTCAAGCTCATGTTCCTGCTGCCGCCGGAGCGCATCCACGGCATCATCAGCGGTGCCCTACAGACGCTGCACCTGGCCACCCCGGTCAACCGCGTGATGGAAAAGGCCGTGCGCGTGCACGACCCGGTGCTGCGCCAGACCGTTTTCGGCGTGGACTTCCCCGCCCCGTTGGGCCTGGCGGCCGGCTTCGACAAGAACGCCGAGGCGATCGACTCCTGGGGCGCGGTCGGCTTCGGCTACGCCGAGATGGGCACCGTGACCCCGAAGTCCCAGCCGGGCAACCCGACCCCGCGCTTGTTCCGCTTGCCGGAGGACAAGGCGATTTTGAACCGCATGGGCTTCAACAACAAGGGCGCGCTCGTGGTCGCCGACAACCTCCGCGCGCGGCGCTCCCGCGACGTGGTGGGCATCAACATCGGCAAGAACAAGACCTCCGAAGATGCCGTGGCGGACTACCGCGCCACCTCGACGCTTCTGGGCCAGCTTGCGGACTACCTGGTGGTCAACGTCTCATCCCCCAACACGCCGGGTCTGCGCGACCTGCAGGCGGTGGAGGAACTCCGCCCGATCCTGGAGGTGGTGAAGAAGTCCACCACCACCACCCCGGTGCTGGTGAAGATCGCGCCGGACCTTTCCGACGACGACATCGACGCCGTCGCCGACCTCGCCGTCGAGCTGGGCCTGGCCGGCATCGTGGCCACCAACACCACCATTTCCCGCGACGGTCTGAAAACGCCCGCTGCCAAGGTGGAGAAGATGGGCGCGGGCGGGATCAGCGGAGCCCCGTTGGAGAAGCGCTCGCTCGAGGTGCTCAAGCGCCTGAACGAGCGCGTGGGCGACAAGCTGGTGCTCGTCAGCGTCGGCGGCATCTCCACGCCCGAGCAGGCGTGGGAGCGCATCGCCGCGGGCGCGAGCCTGCTGCAGGGCTACACGCCGTTCATCTACGGCGGGCTGGGCTGGATCCGCGGCATCCACCGCGGGATCGCCGCGCAGATCAAAGCCCACGGCCTGGACTCGATTGAGCAGGCCGTGGGCAGCGGGCTGGAGTGGAAAGCGCTCTAAGCGTGACCGGCTGCGCTGCGGCGCAGCACAACCGCGCAGAGTCCGGCGGCGAGCGCCCAGCCGATCAGCCAGAACGGCGTGGTGGCCATCAGCTCAGTGTCCGGCGCGATGAAGCCGAGCCCGATGAGCACCACGGCCGCGAGCAGCGAGCCCACCTGGGTGCGCGAGCCTTGCTGCTTGGTGTTGTAGGTGGCGAAGGCGCCGACGATGGCCACCGCCGCGATGACGGAGAGCACCTGCGGGGTGACGGGGAACGCGGCGTCGCCTCGAAGCAGCGCCAGCACGGCGTAGAGCACGAGCACGAGTGCGATGCCCATGAACGCGCCGCCGACGCGGAGTTGCACTGGAACCATTCGGCGAATCTTACTGGTTTTCGTACCAGCCCCAGATGATTGCCCGGCCCAGCGAGTGGAAGTTCAGGTTGAAGCCGAGCTGGGTGGGGTTGGCAATCTCGTCCGCGGGCAACTCCGTGTCCACCGCGTGGACGGCGTACAGGTAGCGGTGCGGGCCGTGGCCGGCCGGCGGGTTGGCGCCGTAGTATCCCTGCACGCCGCTGTCGCCGGTGAGCACCACCGCGCCAACCCCGAGGTCGTCCTTCGCGCCCGCGCCGGCGGGCAGCTCGGTGACGTCAGCCGGGATGTTGAACGCGGACCAGTGCCAAAAGCCAGAGGCGGTCGGCGCGTCCGGGTCGAAGCAGGTCACAGCGTACGTCTTGGTGCCCTCCGGGGCGCCGGACCAGGACAGCTGCGGGCTGGTGGCGTTGTCGCCGGCCAGCGTATCGGCGAGGCGCTCGCCGTCGACGATGTCCTCGGAGGCGATGTCGAAGGACGGCACGTCCGCAAGCGGGGCGTACGGGTCGGGGCCGGGGAAACGGTCGGAAACATAGTTAGCAGTCATGTCCCCATTCCTACCGGAGAGCTAGTGACCGCCGCCACTCCATGCGGCGAACAGTTGCGCATATCTCCCGCCCTCGGCGACGAGCTCAGCGTGGGTGCCGTCCTCGATGATGCGCCCGGCGTCCATGACCAGGATCCGGTCCGCGGCCGCCGCCTGGTCTAGGCGGTGCGCCACCACCAGCGCCGTGGTGTCCGCGGTAATCCTCGCGGCGGCGTCTTCCAGCGCGTTGGTGGCATCGCTGCCGGCTTCCGCCGTGGCCTCGTCCAGGATGAGCACCTTCGGGCCCGACAGCGCCACGCGCGCGAGTGCGAGCTGTTGCTCCACCTCCGGGGGTAGGTCCTCCGCGCCCGCGCCGACGGCGGTGTCCAGTCCTTTCGGGAACAGGCGCGCGAACTGGGTGCCTTCCGGATCAATTCCGACGCTTGCCAGCGCACGCAGCAGGTCCGCGTCGGTCGCGCCCTGCGCAGCCATCGAGAGGTCCTCGCGCAGGGTGCCGGCGAACAGGTGGACGTCCTGGGTGAGCAGGGTGACGTTCTTGGCGGTCCAGGTGTCGCTGACCTGCGAGGTATCTACTGCGCCTACCCGGATGCACCCAGACGTGGGCTCCACCAGCCCCGCAATGAGCGCGGCGAGCGTTGATTTGCCGGCACCCGAGGTGCCCACCAGTGCGGTAGTTGTTCCTGCCTCGAGCGTGACGGTGAGGTTGTCCAGCACGTTGGCGCCGTCTGGGTACGCGAACGAGACGTGCTCGACTTCCACATTCACAGGCTCGGTCAGGTCCGCCGGTACGGCCGTGGCGTCGCGACCGTCCGCAAGCTTGGCCAGGCTCACCGCGCGGCCCACTGCGGTGGCCGCGCTCTGCAGCTCGCCGACGAAGAACAGGGCGTTGAACACCGTGACCTCGGCGCGGATGACCATGAACACGGCGGCACTCGCCTGGCCCGGGCTGATGGCACCGGCCGTCGCGAGCCACGCGCCGACGCCAAGCGTGAGCAGCACCCACGCGGCGAAGGCGACCTGGCCGATTCCCGTGAGGCGGATGAACCAGGGCACGCGGTCCATCTCAGCTTCCACCGCACCCCAGGAGGTCCGCCGCATCCGTGCCAACGCCCAGCGCTCCAAGTCGAAGGCGCGCAGCGTGGGCAGGCCCCGGACGGTGTCCAGCAACACTGCGTTGCGACGTGCTTCCGCCACGCTCACCGCGTTGGAGGCATCCGGGATGGCGCGGACCACCGCGCGGGCGAACGGGTAGGTGCATATGCAGATCAGAAGCAGGATCAGGGCGAAGCGGACGTCGATAAGCAAAAGCCCGATGAACGTGATCGGGAATACGAACACGGTGGTGAGCACGCGCGAGCCGATGGCGGTGATGGTTTGGACGACGTCGTCGATGTCCTTGGTCATGCGTGTGATGACGTTTCCGGTGCCGAGCTCCATCACCCGCGGCACGGGTGCGCGCAGGATCGCGTCGAGGCAGCGGCGGCGCAGGTCGATGGACGCGCGGGCGACTTTCTGGCCCACCACATAATTGCCCAGCGCCCGCAAGAATATCTCGACGAGCATGCAGGCCAACGCCAGGCCGACGGTCAAAACGAAGGCGCGGGTGCCGGTTCCCAGCAGTGGCACTGATCCGCCGGTGAGCGGGTCGACGCTACGGCCGAACAGGTTCGACTGCGTGGTGTAGACAGCGACAATCAGCGCCTGGATGATCAGCAAACCCGCCCACCAGCGCTTGTCCAGAGCGTTGGGTAGCGCAGACAGGTAAGCGAAGGTCTCCTTCACGCTCGCGGGGGCGACCGCGTCAGTGCGTTCGTACTCGCGCGCCATTTACGCCACCTCCAATTCGGTGCCGGCGTGCTGCCACGCGGCGTTTCCGGTGATGACCACGGTGGTCTTGTCTGCCCTCAGCGCGGCGACGGCTGCCACGACGTCCGCCTGTGTCACGGAATCGAGCCCCGTGGTCGGGTCGTCCAGGATGAGCACCTCCGGGTCGGCGGCGAGCGCCCTGGCAAGCGCGACGCGCTGGCGCTGCCCGCCGGAAAGGTTCAGGCCGGCCTCGCCCAGCGGTGCGTCCGGCAACTCGCCTGCTTCGTTGATACCGCCGAGCCTGCGGAGGATGTCTTGGCAGTGGGCGGCGGCGAGCGCCTGCTTGACGACGTCCTCCGGCACATCCCCGCGCGGGTTCACGTTGTCTGCGATGGTGCCCTCAAACACGTTGACGGTGTGCGGCGGGAACAGCACGTCTGCGCGCTGCGCCCACGCGGCGGCGGTGGCGTAGGAACGCTCCGCCGGCTCGAGAATCCACAGCCCCGCGCCTGGGACCGGTGTGTCTGTTAGCTCGGGCCCCGCGGTGTCGTCGCCCGCGTGGTGCAGCTGCTCGATGCGCTGGCCACTCGCGACGGCCCTGCCCCACCCGCTGGCCAGGTCGCCGAACGCTAAGCCCGCCATGGTCAACGCAGGCTGCACCAACAGTGCCACGGATGTCAGCTGCCCCGGGGTGATCTCCCCGCGCAGCGTCATCCACGCGCTCAAGCCCACGATGGCAAGGTTGCACAGCCACGCCACGCAGAACCTGGCGAAACCGAGCCACACCTCCACACGCAGGTGCGTGAGCATCAAGCGCTTCGCCTTCGCCGTTTCGGCGTGAAAACGCTCGGCCACGGTTGCGCCCGCGCCGAGGCCTTTGACGGTGCGGATGCCTTGCGACGCATCCGTGGCCAAGCCAGCGACATCCGCCTCCGCGGCGCGGCGCTTCAACGACACCCGCGTCACCGGCCCCGCGGTCCACGCGGCGAACAGAGCGATGATCAGCGCGCTGGCTGGGATGGCCAGTGAGATCCACGGGGAGACCGACCACATCGCCACCATCGCGCAGACCGCGTAGCCGATGGCCATGAGCGGAAACGACAGCAGCTCGCGGTAGCGGCCGACGGTGTTCGCGTCCGCGTCGATGGTGTTGAGTACGGTGCCGGAGCTCATCGCTCCCGCCCCGCGGCGCAGCACGCCCGAGGACAGGTGCTGCTGCGCGTTGTGGGTCACGCGGCGCACCGAGGCTGTGGCCAGGCCGTCGCCGGTGGCCTCGCCGATGAACTGGATGATGAAGATGCCGACCAATACTGCGAAGAGCCACCATGCGTTGAACTTTTCTTCCCCCACCAGGCCGTCCACGATCATGCCCACCACAACCGGCACAAAAGCGGAGATTCCGGAGCCGATGAGGTAGCTCAGAATGTGCAGCACCAACACGCCCGGATATGCGCCAACCATGTCCCTGACCACCCGGTTCCCGCTGCTCCAGCGTGCCGGGTGGAGCCGCGCCGGATCGTCCGCTGGCGGCGCGGGCGGGACGAACCAGCTGTACGTCTTCATTCTGCGCGGCGGTGGCATCATTCTGGAAAATCTAGCAAATATTCAGGGTTGTACTGGCGATTTGGCGGTTCCATGGGCCCGCCCTATAGTTATGCGAGTGCCCAGCCGAGAGGCTGAAAAACACCCTAAGCCCGGGTGGCGGAATGGCAGACGCGCTAGCTTGAGGTGCTAGTGTCCTATTAACGGACGTGGGGGTTCAAGTCCCCCTCCGGGCACCACCGGAACACCCCGACGCAGATCTTGCGGCGGGGTGATTTTAATTTTTCCGCCCACAGCTACGTCCAGCCGGGCCCGTTCATCGAGCCGATCGATCCCCCACCGAAGATGCCCAGCAGCATATTGGCAAACTCACTCATCCCTGGCGTCTCCGATTCGGGTGCGGAGACCAGCCCGGGTACCGCGACTGCAGTGCTCAGTTTTGCTCATCCGGCATCATCACCTTTGTCTGTGCAGCTGGGCGACGGTTCTCGGTTCCGCGGTTGAGCACCACAATGAGCAGGAAAAACCCAACGGCGAAGGCGATTACCACTGCGGCCCAGATGTACCCGAACAGCGGGGTTTCCCAAAGCAGGTGGGCCACATGAACCATGAGTTTGTGTGGAGCAGCGACCAACACGGCGGCGAGCACCACCGCTGCTATGTACGGCCAGGGCTTGCTGGAACGCGCAGTGAGATACGCCCAGGACATGGCCAAGAAAGAGATGGCAGGTCCGTAAATCCCGATGACGATAGCGTAACCGGCAGGCTCCCCTTTCAGTATTGGGAGGATCCACGGAGACGCGACTGCCACAACGACGAACCCGCAGGACACCGCTGTGCGTACGGCGCCGCCCGTCGATGCCCGCGCAGCCGCTATGCACCCGACGACGAGCGCAGTGCCATAAAACACCAGTGACAGCACCATCGGCCCATAGGTCACCCCGATTCCAAGAAATGTCAATATCAGTGAAAGTAGAAACAGGCCGACGGACGATGCATAGCGTTGATTTGAGCTCATGAGCCCCCCCTCCTCAAGTTGGTTCCAGGCTACAGCCCGATGGAAGATAGCGTGGTGAATCGTTTGCGGAAGGCACCCCGGAACCGGATCGCACTCATCGTTGCGGCCGGCGCGTTGTTCGTCGCAGCATGGATGCTTCTCGACGTTCCCCCGCTTTCGACCTTGCGCACCTGGTCCGATCAGACCGGTGCCTGGTTCCCCGTCCTGTTCTGGCTGCTGTACGTGCTGATCACCCAGTTCCCCATCCCGCGGACCCTGATGACGGTTTCCGCCGGCATCCTGTTCGGCACCGCCCGTGGGATCCTCATCGCGCTGACGGCGACGACGGTCAGCGCAATCATCTCGCTACTCATCGTCCGTACGCTGCTGCGGGATTGGGTGGAGCCGCGCCTGACGCACCCGGCCGTGGAGAACATCAACCGGCGACTCGAGGAACGCGGGTGGTTGGCCATCTTGAGCTTGCGCATGATCGCGGCCGTGCCGTTTTCCATCATGAACTACGCCGCCGCGCTCACCCGGGTACCGGTGATGCCGTTCGCGCTCGCGACGTTGGTGGGTTCCGCCCCGGGCACGATCCTGGTCACCCTGTTCGGCGACACGCTCACCGGCGAGGCGGACCCGGTGTTCGTGGCCATCATGGCGGTGCTCGCCGTCGTCGGCGTCGCGGGGCTGGTGCTTGACGCTCGAATGCCGACCCGCTCACCTGATCGTCTAGCAACCACTGATCCCCGCTAGACGAACAGCCCGCTATCGACACTCGCATTCAATATCACCTGGGAAAATGTCGAGCTCAACTCCGAATCGTCTAGCAAACTGAAGCAAACCGCTAGACGATCCGGCTGTAGGGCCTGGCCCCACCGTCTACGTGTCGGAGTCAAGCCCCAAGGGTAGACCGGAGTACGCTACGGCCTATGATTGCCGTGCATGCGAGGTACCGGGGCCGCGAGAAGGCCCGCGCCGCCGTGGTTGAGCGCTCCGCTGAGGCGCTCAGTGGCCTGCCCGGTGTTGCAGGCTTCGAGGTGCTCGGGGTGGAAGACATCCGCTCGACGGTCGACGACGCCGAGGCTGCGCTGAACCTGATCATGGCGCTGCTTTCGGACGGCAACTGGGCCATCGGGCTCGGCATCAGCGACGGCGAGGGCTCCACGCGCGACGCTTCTGCCACCGCGACGAAAGCTGTCGGAACGAGGGCGGGCCAGGTGCGGGTGATCGTCGATAGGCAACAAGCGACGACTGAGGCCGCGGACATCGCGGCGACCTTCGCGCTGATGGCGCACGTGCTGCACAAGCGCACCTACGAGGGGCGCGAGGCGACATCGCTGGTGCGGCGCGGCATGAACCAAAATGAGGCCGCCGCAACCCTGGGCATCTCCAAACAGGCGATGAGCCAGCGGTTGCAGGCGGCCGGGTGGCCCGCGGAGCAGGCCGGGTGGCAGCTAGCGCTGAATTTGATTACTCGGGCTGCTGGTCAGGGCGAGTAACGGGGCGCGAGACCGGCTCGGACACGTCAGTGTCGCGGCCGAAATCCTGCTCGAAGCCGGTGCGCTCCGGCTCGCCCGCAGTGATCTCGCGGCGGGTGGCGCCGCTGGGTTCCGGCTTGATCGAATCCTGCGCTGAACCCTGTGCCGCATCCTGGGTCGGATCCGGGTCGTCGACGTGCTTGTTGGCCACCGCACGCGCCTCGGCGAGAGCCTTGGCCAGCTCCGGGTCGGTGGAAGTGTCGAACCAGCGGTCGGTGTTGTCCGCCTGGGCCATCTCCCGGTCGCGGTCGTTCGGGGACTCGGACTCGTAGCGGAACACGCCGTCGTCGTCCTTGTTGGCGAAGGCGCGGGCGAACTGCTGCAGGGAGTCGCCGAACTGGGACGGGATCATCCACATCGTCGCCGCGTCGTTGTTCGCGATCTTCGGCAGCTGCTCCAGGTACTGGTACGCCAGCAGCTCCGGGGTGACGCCAGAGGACTTGATCGCGGCATTGACCTTCTGGATCGCGCGGGCCTCACCCTGCGCGGCCAGGTACTTTGCGGCGCGCTCACCTTCGGCGCGCAGCATCATCGCCTGACGCTCCGCCTCAGCGGCGAGGATAGCCGCGTGCTTCTCGCCCTCGGCGGAGAGGATGCGCGCCTGCTTCTCACCCTCTGCGGTCTTGATGTCGGACTCGCGCTTACCCTCAGCAGTGAGAATCATGGCGCGCTTTTCGCGGTCCGCCTTCATCTGCATCTCCATGGACTGCTGGATGGACGGCGGCGGATCAATCGCCTTCAGCTCCACTCGGCTGATGCGAAGGCCCCACTTGGCGGTGGCCGCGTCCAGCTCGCCGCGCAGGCGGCGGTTGATGGTCTCGCGCGAGGTCAGCGTCTCCTCGAGCGTCATGCCACCGACGACGTCGCGCAGCGTGGCCACAGAAATCTGCTCCACGCCCACGAGGTAGTTGTCCACGCCGTAGATCGCCTTTGCCGGGTCGTTGATCTGGAACGTGACCACGGTGTCGATCGCCACGGTCAGGTTGTCCTGGGTGATCACGGCCTGTGGCGGGAAGGACACCACGCGCTCACGGGTGTCCACGCGCTCGCGCACGCGGTCAATGTAGGGCACGAGGAACGTCAGCCCGCCGGACGCGGTGCGGGTGTAGCGGCCGAGGCGCTCGATAACCGCCGCTTCGCCTTGCGGGATCAGCTTGATAGACGCGGTGAGAACTGCCACCACCAGCGCGATGATGACGAAGAATGTGATAAACCCTCCCATTTAGGGCTCCTTCCACACGACAGCGACGGGGCCGTCAATATCGTAAACGGTCACGCGGGATCCCGCCGGGATGGTTTCCGCCGGGTCGAGGCCGCGGGCGGACCACAGGGAGCCGTCGAGACGCACCTGGCCCTTGCCGCCCACGATGTCCTCGACCACCTCGGCTGTGCTGCCCACGAGCGCTCGCGGCGAGTCGTCCAACACCAGCGGCTTTTCCATGCGGCGGCGCAGCGGAGGGCGCAGGAAGAACCAGAACAGCGCGGACGAGACGGCGAACACGGCGACTTCCGCCCACGCAGGCACGCCGCCGAGCGCCACAAGCGCGGTGGTCAGCGCGCCCGCGCCGAGCATGAGCAGCGTCAGCTCACCCACGGTCAGTTCCAGCAGCGCCAACAGCGCCGCGGCTAAAAACCAAAGCAAAGGTCCCACGTAATTTACCTTACATCTGTCTAGAGGTCGTGTTTCGACAATTCGGGGTTGGTGACGAAGTCCACCAGCCGCTCAACCGCCCCGATGAGCGTGGAATCCAGGTCGCGGAACGTGCTCACCGAGGAGGACACGCGGCGCCACCCCTCCTTCGGGTCCGACCAGCCGAGGCGGCGGCACACCCCTGTTTTCCAGTCTTCGCCGTAGGGCACCTCCGGCCACTCGGGGATGCCCACGCTCGCGGGCTTCACCGCCGCCCAGATGTCGATGTAGGGGTGGCCGGTGACCAGCACGTGCGGGCCGACGGTTTCCACCAACCGGGATTCCTTCGTGCCTTCAATCAGGTGGTCTGCCAGCACGCCGATGCGACGGCCGGGACCGGGCTGGAAGTCGTCGAGACGCTCCTGCAAATTGTCCAAGCCCTCGAGGTACTCCACCACTACGCCTTCGACGCGCAGGTCGTGGCCCCACACCTGCTCCACAATCGCGGCGTCGTGGATGCCTTCCACCCAAATCCGCGACGGCATAGCCACCTTGGCCTTGACGTTTTCCACCTTGCGCGAACCGGAGTTGGAGCGCTTCGGCCCCTCGTTGCGCGGTGCGACGTAGCGGGTCAGCGTCACGCGCTGGCCTTCCACCATGAACGCGCCGGGGAGCATCTTGAACAGGCGCTGCGTGCCGTAGCGGTCCTCCAGGCGCACGAAGTCGCCGTCGTAGGTGCGCTCGAACCCGACGACGGCGCCGACGAAGTCGTTGCCCACAATCTCCACGATGATGCCGGGCTCTGCCGGCATCTCCGGGTAGGTCGGGCGCTTCGTGCGCGCGTGTCCGCTGAAAATGTCTCCGCTGTACCGGCTATCTCCCATAATGCGTCCGCATTGTATCGGCCCCGTTACACTGGCCCGGATGCACACGCGAGCCGAAGTTTATTCCCCCCTTCAAAACACCGCCGTTTGGCTGGCGGCCTGGCTCTACAACGTCGAATCCGCCGACGACACCGTCGACGCGCTCACGGACCTCGGAGGCGCACATTCGTACGGCAGCCTGCCTATGGTGCATTTGCTTCACGACGTCCGCTCCGCCGCCGACCTCGCGACCCCCGGCCCCGCAATCAGACTCGTCCTCTGGGGCCCGGGCCAGGCGCCGCGTCTTCGGGCTGGTTCGCCCGCGATGGAGGCGCTGACCCAGGCCGGCGCCCTGGTCGTGCGCGGGACCGGCATGCACCACATCCTGGTGCCGGAGTATGCGGGTAGTGGCGTGAACTGGCGCTGGTTCGAGGACCCGGAGCCGCTGCCCGAGCCGGAGTGGCTCTCGCCCGGCGAGGCCGACCAGCTGCTGTCCCGCGCGACCGACCAGGCGGCAGTCCTGATCGAGGCCGCAGGCGGGACCCGCAAGGAGCTGCCGAACCCGCGGCTGGCGGTGGGCACACTCGCGGACTTCTACGACACCCCGGGGCTTCCCGCCGGTGTCACCCCGCGCGCGGCGAAACTCTTCGCCCGCGCGGACCGGGTGGCTGCCACGATAGAGACGGTGACCGACCGCCTGGACGACCACTCCTTCGACCCGCAGCTGTTCGCGCTCTGGCGCCACGTGCGTTCCGCCCGCATGGCTGGTGTGGCCGATGCGGCGGTGGACTACCAGCGCGAGTGGGCGCGCTAGCGGCCCGGTCGTTTCACCGGGGCGCAGCAGCCCTCCTTGCACGGCGCTCCGTTGACGGTGCAGCCCTGCACCGTAACCTCAGACAAGGTTTTAGGCTTGACTTCCGCGCCGACGGCCTCGGCGATATCGACCACCATGCCGGCGAACGCGGGCTCGAGGCCGACGGTCGGGGTGCGTGTCAGGGAAACCCCCATCTCCTCGCAAGCCTGCTTCAGTTCGGTGTCGAGGTCCCAGACCACCTCCATGTGGTCGGTGATAAATCCGATAGGCACGCAGATGAGTTGCTCCATGCCGTCGGCCTTGAGCTCCTGGGCGCGGTCCACCACGTCCGGCTCCAGCCACGGCGTTGCGGGGTTTCCGGAGCGCGATTGCCACACCACCTCGTAGCGATCTACCCCGGCCTGCTTTGCGACGAGCTCCGCCGCCTCCGCAACCTGCCTCGAGTACAGGTGCTGGTCTGCCGGCCCGCCGGAGTTCTCGTCCGCTGAGGTGGGCACGCTGTGCGCGGTGAATAGCACGCGGGTGTCGCCGGTCGCCTTCGCTACAGCCGCCTGCAGGCCCTGAGCCACGAGCTCGACGAACGTCGGGTGCCCGTAGAACTGCCACAGCTTGGTGTAGGTGATCTCCGGGGTGACCTCGCGGATGCGCTGGATGTCCTCGTCGTACTGCCGGCATGCGGAGTATCCGCCCCAGGCGCTGGTGGCGAAGACGAGGACGTTCCTGTGGCCGTCGTCAAGCACCTGCTTTGCTGCTTCATCCGCGAACGGGTGCCAGTTGCGGTTGCCAAAGTAGACGGGCAGGTCGATGCCGCGCGCCGAAAGCTCGGCCTCGATGTTGGCGATGAGCTCGCGGTTCTGCCCGTTGATGGGGCTCACGCCACCGAAGTGGAAGTAGTGCTCGCCGACCGCCGCAAGGCGCTCGCGGGGGATGCCGCGGCCGCGCGTGACGTTCTCGAGAAAAGGAATAACCTCGTCCTCTCCCTCGGGGCCGCCGAAGGAAAGGACGAGGAGTGCGTCGTAGTCGTTGAGAGCCATGCCCTCGAGCTTATCCCGCTAGAGCAGGCGCACCGCGTTCGGAGCCATGCCGGACCAACGCACCGGAGCAATGGTGACGTTCTGGCCGGACTGCGGTGCCTCGATCATGGTGCCGTCGCCGAGGTAAATGGCCACGTGCTGGTTACCGCCCGGGCCCCAGAACAGCAGGTCGCCGCGTTGGGCCTCGCTCGCCGGGATCTGGGTGCCGCGCTGGTACTGGTAACCCGTGTAGTGTGGCAACGCCACGCCGGCGGCCGCGAACGCGTAGAGCACCAGGCCGGAGCAGTCGAAGCCGGACACCGAGCCGCCGTCGACGCCGGTGGTTGGGCCGTTGGCGTCGCCGCCGCCCCACACGTACGGGGTGCCGATGGCGGACTGCGCACGCGCGATCACGGTCTCCACCTGGGAGGAATTCGACACAGCGGCGACAGACTTCTGCGCCTTGGTGGAAACATCCGATGCAGTCTCGACCTCAGGCAGCACCGCGGCAAGGGTGCTTGTCGAGTCTGCAGTTTCCGTGGTGTCGGAAGTTTGCTCGACCGTGCCCAGCGCGCCGTTCAGCCCGTCTGCGAAAGCGGTGATCAGCTGCGCCGTGTCCGTGGTGGAGCTGTCGAAGGAGCCGTGGTTCGCGGCAACGCCACCGACCATCGCGATGCCGGCCGCGACAGCGCCGACCTTGGCGATCGTGTCACTGTCCAGTGCCGGCAAGCCACCCTCGGAGGACAGCGCGGCGATGTCGCTGGCGGAGGATGTTTGCACAACAGTGCGCACCGCGTCCACCACAACCTCGCGGCTGGGCTCCGGGGCCTCCGGGGCGTCGTTGGACACGCGCTGGCGCACCAGATCCACGACCTCTTCCGGCACCTCGTAGGTGGTGTCGCCCTTCGACACGGTCAGGGTGGCCGCGTACGGGTCGGCGGCGATGGCGTTGTCCGGGGTGGCCTCGGCCCCGCTTGCGGCCTCAGGCTGAGCCTGCGACACGTCGGTCTGCGTGTCAGTCTGGGCCTGGTCGGGCTGGGCTTGCTCGGACTCGGCCGGACGCTGCTGCTCCAGTTCCTTCTGCGCACTGTCCAGCTGGGACTGGGCGGCGTCGCGCTCCGCGACGGACGTCTCGAGGGCGGCACGGTTGGCGTCGAGAAGCTCGCGCGCGTTTGCCTCGGCCTGCTTCGCCTCGGCCTCGGACGCGTCGGCGAGCTCGCTGGCCTCGCGCAGCGTGGCCTCCTCATTCGCGGCCTTGGCGCGCGCCTGCTCAGCCTCAGCGAGCTTTGCGCGCTTCTCCTCGGAGCGCTGGCGCAGGAAGAACGAGCGGTCGAGCACGTCGCGCTGCGTGTCCTTGCCGCTGACGGCGACGAGCGCGTCACTCGGGCTCGCGCCGCGGTACTGCGAACGGCTCAGCTCGTCGAGCTCGGCGCGTAGGACATCGACACGCTCCTGGGCTTCGTCGAGACGTCGCTTCGCCTCGTCCTTGCCGCGGCGGGCCTGCTCGGCCTTGACCTGCGCATCGTGCAGGTCCACCAGGGACTGGTTGACGGACTCCTGCAGGCCGCCGAGGTCGAGGTTGAGCGAGTCCACGTTAGCTTGCGCACGGGACACAGCGGTCACGAGTTCGCCCATTGCAGAGGTGGAACTCTGACCGGTGGCGGCCGGGCTGACTAGGCCCGCCGCCAAAGAAACAGTTGCGGCACACGCGGCGGCACCGAGCACATTTCGCGCACGACCAAACCGGGTGCCCCTTTGTGGATTAGCCACGAAGGTGCTCCTCACACCGCCCGTCGCGCACACTTCAGCGGCACTCGGGCGATCAAGAAAACCCGAGGCTTCAAAGCGCAGGCGAAAACCGTGACTAGCGGTCCCACGAGCGGTCTAGATGTTGACTACTGACGCGGCAGCGCGAATCGCAGCTGGCACAGCTCTGACCTGGAACCTGGTACTCGGCGTGCTTCCCCACATGCCCGAACCTTCGCGGGCGCTTGACTAGAGCGCCCTAACGGTGCCATTGCGTTGCGTGTGACAGCCATCGACCCGCGAGCCGATACGGGAACCATACGTCAAGGCAACAAACTTGTATCCCTTTTGTTACAAACAATCTCGCGAGTCAAGGCTATTCACATGATTCACACCCGTCTCACCAGCACAAACCTGGGCGCGAGAGCGTTACGTGACGTTCGTCACATTGCCGGGCTCACGCTCGCAAAAGTTGACCAAACTGATGAAAACGTGGAATCTGACCTGCGGGTTTCCGGGGGCACGTCAACTTTTGCGAGCGGGCGCGTCAAGGCAGCGAGCTTGTCGACGATTACTTGCGGCGGGCGGAGAACGCAGCCGCCGCAGCTACCGCGGCAAGGACGACGAGCACGGCCGCGACCACCAGCGGCCAGTTCACCGAGAACAAATTGGCAGCGTCGGCAAAGGCGTGGACGCCGGCGACGTAGTCCGGTTCGGCGGCCATCGCCCGCTCCCCGCACTCCACCTGTGCGCGGTTCAAGGAGTCGCTCACCCCGACAGCGACCTGCGGGGTGCGCACCAGCACTGTGTCGAGACCGGTTTCGGCGGCGGCGTCCTGCGCCAAGTCGCGAAGGTCCGCGATCACCGGCGGGGTCTGCTCGAGCACGATCATGCCCGCCGGGTCGAGGTTGGCCTCGGCGAGAGCGTCTTCCAGTGCCGGACCTAGCGCCGCGTTGACCGGGTTGTCGGTGCCGAACGCCACTGAGGACGAGGAGAGCTGAGAGACGAGCTCTTCCAGCGTGGCTTCGGTCTGCATCGGCCTTGCTCCTCGGGTTTCCGGGCGATCAATACGGTCGGCTTTGCAGTGTAACGGTGGTTACCGGAGGTGCGTCGATAAGCGCAATGCGAAAACATAACGAGCGTACTGTTAATATGGGCGCGGAACTATGGAAGGTCGCATAAACTGGTGGCTTGACCATAGGGTCGCTAACCCCTGATTTGATACGACGAGAATTGGAGCTCACCGTGGCAGAAAGCAAGAACTCGTTCGGTGCCAAGAAGACGCTCGAGGTCGGCGGAAAGTCCTACGACTACTTCGCACTCGACGCCGTCGAAGGCATGGAGAAACTCCCCTACTCCCTCAAGGTGCTGGGGGAGAACCTCCTGCGCACCGAGGACGGCAAGAACGTCACCGAGGACCACATCAAGGCCATCGCGAACTGGGACCCCTCGGCAGAGCCGAGCGTGGAAATTCAGTTCACCCCGGCCCGCGTCCTCATGCAGGACTTCACCGGCGTGCCGTGCGTGGTCGACCTTGCAACCATGCGTGAGGCCGTGAGCACCCTCGGCGGCAACCCGGACCAGGTCAACCCGCTGAACCCGGCCGAGATGGTCATCGACCACTCCGTGATCATCGAGGCATTCGGCTCCGAGAACGCCATCGACAAGAACGTCGAGATCGAGTACCAGCGCAACGAGGAGCGCTACCAGTTCCTGCGCTGGGGTGCAGAGAACTTCTCCAACTTCCGCGTCGTCCCGCCGGGAACCGGCATCGTCCACCAGGTCAACATCGAGTACCTCTCCCGCGTCGTCTTCGACAACGAGGGCCTGGCTTACCCGGACACCTGCATCGGCACCGACTCCCACACCACCATGGAAAACGGCCTGGGCATCCTGGGCTGGGGTGTCGGCGGCATCGAGGCTGAGGCCGCAATGCTGGGCCAGCCGGTCTCCATGCTCATCCCGCGCGTTGTGGGCTTCAAGCTCACCGGCGAGATCCCGACCGGCGTGACCGCAACCGACGTCGTGCTCACCATCACCGAGATGCTGCGCGAGCACGGCGTGGTGCAGAAGTTCGTCGAGTTCTACGGCAACGGCGTCAAGGAAATCCCGCTGGCAAACCGCGCCACCATCGGCAACATGTCCCCGGAGTTCGGCTCCACCTGCGCGATCTTCCCGATCGACGAGGAGACCATCAACTACCTGCACCTGACCGGTCGCTCCCAGGAGGACATCGACCGTGTCGAGGCGTACGCCAAGGCGCAGGGCATGTGGCTGGAGCAGGACGCCGAGGAGGCCGAGTACTCCGAGTACCTCGAACTGGACCTGTCCACCGTCGTCCCGTCCATTGCTGGCCCGAAGCGCCCGCAGGACCGCATTCTGCTGTCCGAGTCCAAGAACACCTTCCGCAAGCAGCTGCCGGACTACAACACCGCAGGCGAGGGCACTGAAGAGCCGGTTCGCGCCGAGAAGGTCGACGCCGTCTCCTACAACGAGTCCTGGGCCGCCAACGGCGAGTCCGCCGCTGAGGGCGCAGAGGGCCGCGCTTCCAAGCCGGTCATCGTCGAGTCCCCGAAGGGCGGCGAGTACACCCTGGACCACGGCTTCGTGGCCATCGCTGCCGTGACCTCCTGCACCAACACCTCCAACCCGTCCGTCATGGTCGGCGCCGCCCTGCTGGCACGCAAGGCCGCCGAGAAGGGCCTGAAGGCCAAGCCGTGGGTCAAGACCATCATGGCTCCGGGCTCCCAGGTCGTGGACGGCTACTACGAGCGCGCTGACCTGTGGAAGGACCTGGAGGCCGTCGGCTTCTACCTCTCCGGCTTCGGCTGCGCGTCCTGCATCGGCAACTCCGGCCCGCTGCCGGCCGAGGTTTCCGACGCCGTCAACGAGTTCGACCTCACCGCAACCGCCGTGCTGTCCGGCAACCGCAACTTCGAGGGCCGCATCTCCCCGGACGTGAAGATGAACTACCTCGCGTCCCCGCTGCTGGTCATCGCATACGCCATCGCCGGCACCATGGACTTCGACTTCGAGACCCAGCCGCTGGGCCAGGACACCGACGGCAACGACGTTTTCCTCAAGGACGTCTGGCCGTCCACCGAAGAGATCGAAGAGACCATCGCAGGCACCATCTCCCGCGAGATGTACGAGGCCGACTACGCCGACGTGTTCAAGGGCGACGAGCAGTGGCAGGGTCTGGACATCCCGACCGGCAAGACCTTCGACTGGAACGAGGACTCCACCTACATCCGCAAGGCGCCGTACTTCGACGGCATGCCGGAGGAGCCGGAGGCAGTCCAGGACATCGAGGGCGCACGCGTGCTGGCCAAGCTGGGCGACTCGGTGACCACCGACCACATCTCGCCGGCTTCCTCCATCAAGCCGGGCACCCCGGCCGCGAACTACCTGGACGCCAACGGTGTCGAGCGCAAGGACTACAACTCCTTCGGCTCCCGCCGCGGCAACCACGAGGTCATGGTCCGCGGCACCTTCGCCAACATCCGCCTGCGCAACCAGCTGGTGGACGAGCAGGGCGGCTACACGCGCGACTTCACCCAGGAGGGCGCACCGCAGGCCTACATCTACGACGCCGCGATGAACTACGCCGAGAAGAACATCCCGCTGGTGGTCATCGCCGGCAAGGAGTACGGCACCGGTTCCTCCCGCGACTGGGCTGCGAAGGGCACCAACCTGCTGGGTGTCAAGGCCGTCATCGCCGAGTCCTTCGAGCGCATCCACCGCTCGAACCTCATCGGCATGGGCGTGCTGCCGCTGCAGTTCCCGGAGGGCCAGTCCCACGAGTCCCTCGGCTTGGACGGCACCGAGACCTTCACTCTGACCGGCATCACCGAGTTCAACAACGGTGAGATCCCGTCCACGGTCCACGTCAAGGCTGAGAAGGACGGCGCCGACGCTGTCGAGTTCGACGCAGTGGTCCGCGTGGATACGCCGGGTGAGGCGGAGTACTTCCGCCACGGCGGCATCCTGCAGTACGTGCTGCGCCAGATGGTCAAGAGCTAACACTCTTTCGGCCGTCGCTTAAGGGGCCCCGCACGCCGCGGGGCCCCTTCCCCATTTTTCTGACCCCTACCTGGAGCCCGAAGGAGTCCCCTCATGCCGATTGTCAGCGACGAAGAGCTGCAGCGCCGCCGCGGCGAGATCATCGACGCCGCACGCGTCTGCTTCGCACACTACGGCTACGAGGGGGCCACCGTGGCCCGCCTGGAAGAGGCCACCGGCAAGACCCGGGGCGCGATCTTCCACCACTTCGGCGACAAGGAAACACTGTTTCTCGCCATCGCCGAGGCGGACGCAGAAAGGCAGGCCCAGGTGGTCAGCGAGCGCGGCTTGGTGGAGGTGATGCGCGGCATGCTCGTGGACCGCACCTCCAACGACTGGTTCACCACCCGCGCCGAGATCCTTCGTAAGCTTCGCACCGACCCCGAGTTCGAGGCGCGCTGGCGCGAGCACCAGGAGGTGCTTGACCGTGCGGTCCGCGAGCGCTTGGAGTCCAACAAGCAGATGCGTGACGACGTCCCCGTCGCCGTGGTCCAGACCTACCTGGAGACAGTGCTCGAGGGCTTCATCACCAAGCTCGCCTCCGGCGAGCCAGTGGAGCGCCTCGAGGAGATGCTCGACGTGGTAGAGCAGTCAGTCCGCGGGTAATTCCGAAAAATAGACTAAGCGGTATAGAATTGCCGCTATGTCAAAGCTGCTTTTCCTCTCTCTTCGCAACGGCGAAATTGGGCCGGACGTCGCCCACGCCGAGTACCACGACGCCCTGCGCGCCACGGGCTTGAGCGAAGTGGACATGGAACTGCGTCATCGACTCCCCCGACTCCGAGCTCGGCCCCCTCGACCCGGTCAGCGGCATCATCGTCGGCGGCTGCTCGCTGAACGTGACCAACCCCGAGCGCGACGCGTGGCACAAGCGTATCGACGCCATCCTGTCCGCCGCCGTCGACTCCGGCAAGCCTGTCTTCTTCGTCTGCTTCGGCATCTCCTGGCTGGTGGACCACCTCGGCGGCGAGGTCGGACGCACCCACCCTGAGCCGTCCGGCCCGACCACCGTGAACGTGGTGGCGGAAGACGAGCTCGCCGGGCCCAACGGCACGTTTACCGCGCTGACGGGGCACACCGAGAACCCGGTGCGCGTGCCCGATTCCCTCACCGTCGTGGCCACCGGGCCCGACGGGATGGTGCAGATGGTGCGCTACACCGACCGGGTCTGGGCCACCCAGTTCCACGCCGAGATGGACGCCGACGCCATGCGCACCCGCATGGACTTCTTCCACGACTACGGCTACTTCCCCGCCGAGGAGTACGCCCGCATCGTCGCCGACCTGCCCAACCACGACGTAAGCCGGGCGAACGGGCTGCTGCGCACCTTCGCCCGGCTCTGCACCGAGGGCCGGTTCGACTAAATCTCGGCGACCTTCGCCTCGCCGCCCTCAAAGTCGAGCGGGTTGCGGTCGAACTGCTTGCCGCGGCCGACCGACTCGACGATCACATCTGCCACAAGCTCGCGTGGGGTTTCTGACGAGGGGTCCCTTTGGTCGTCGAGAAGCGCGATGCCCTCCGACGGATCATCCGTGAGGCGGGTGGGGCCGAGGATCTGATACGGCAGGTCAGAGGCGAGCAGCCGCTTGTCGACGGCCTTCTTCGCCTCGACGTAGGCGTACCACGCCCCGCCGTCGTCCTCCGTGGTGGCCTCGGCGGCGCCCGCGTAGGAGACCATGACGGTAAACGGTGCGAACTCGCCGAGCTCCTCGAGCGCGTCGATCATCGCCATCGCCGCGTCGCGGTCCACGGCAAAGGTGCGCTCGGCGGAGCCGCCGCCGGCGCCCGCGGACCACACGACCACGTCGAACGGGGTGAGCAGGCGAGCCCAGTCCTCCTCGTCGAGGGTGGTCAGGTCGCGGACGATGGCGGTCGCGCCGTCGTCGACAAGCTGCTGCACATGGTCCGGGTTGCGCACGAGCGCGCTGACGCTGTGACCAGCTGCGACGAGCTTGGGGACGGAGTGGCGCGAGACGTTGCCACCCGCGCCGAGAACGAGAACGTGTTGGGATTCCATGGGTCCAACCGTAGCTACGAATTCGTGTCTATACTTTGCGCATGCACGCAATTATTACGACCACTGGTAAGGACCGCCCCGGCGTCATCGCCGCAGTTGCTAAGACCGCCGCGGACGAGGGGCTGAACATCCTCGATGTCTCCCAGACCATCATGGACGACTACTTCACCATGATCATGCGCGTCGCGCTGCCCGAGGGCGAGGTTGACATGGGTGCGTTGCAGGAGGCGTTCGACGACGCCGGCGAGCCGCTCGGCATGGTCGTGCGCATCCAGTCCGAGGCCCTGTTCAGCGCCATCAACGACATCTAAGGGGCGGCTATGAATTTCGAATTTTCAGACGCGCGGTTCCTCGACGTCATCCGCATGATCGAGGATTACCGACTGGACATCCGCACCGTCACCATGGGCATTTCGCTCATCGGCTGCACCCGCCCCACGATGGAGGCCACCGCGCAGGCGGTGTACGACCGCGTTGTGGAGCGTGCGCGTGACCTGGTCCCGGTGTGCGAGGGCATCGAGCGCGAATTGGGCATCCCGATCGTGAACAAGCGCATCTCCGTCACCCCCGTCGCGCTGGTGGCGGCGGGCGCGGACGGCAACCCGGTCGAGATTGCCCGCGCGTTGGACCGTGCGGCCGGCGAGCTCGGCGTCAACTTCGTCGGCGGCTACTCGGCACTAGTGGAAAAGGGTGGAACCACCGCCGATAAGCGCCTGATCTACTCCATTCCGGAGGCGCTGAGTGAAACCGACAACGTGTGTAGCTCGGTCAACGTGGCGTCGTCACGCGCCGGCATCAACATGAACGCCGTGGCCAAGATGGGCGAGATTGTGAAGGAGGCCGCGGAGGCGACCGCGGACCGCTCCTCCATTGCCTGCGCCAAGCTGGTCGTCTTCGCCAACGCCGTGGGCGACAACCCGTTCATGGCCGGCGCGTTCCACGGCATCGAGGAGCCGGACACGGTGATCTCGGTGGGCGTGTCAGGTCCGGGTGTGGTGGACAACGCGATCGCCCCGCTGAAGGGTGCGAGCCTGAACGAGGTCGCCGAGGAGATTAAGAAGGCCGCGTTCAAGATCACCCGCGCGGGTCAGCTCGTGGGCAACATGGCGGCTGAGCGGTTGGGGGTGCCGTTTGGCATCGTGGACCTGTCGCTCGCGCCGACGGCGGAGATGGGCGACTCGGTGGCGCACGTGCTCGAGCGAATGGGCCTGGACCAGGTGGGCACGCACGGGACGACCGCTGCGTTGGCGCTGCTCAACGACGCGGTGAAGAAGGGCGGCATGATGGCCTGCTCCCGCGTGGGAGGTTTGTCCGGCTCTTTCATCCCGGTCTCTGAGGACAAGGGCATGATCGATGCGGTTCATAGTGGCGCGATCTCCATGGACAAGCTCGAGGCGATGACCTCGATCTGTTCTGTCGGCTTCGACATGATCGCCATCCCCGGCGACACTTCAGCGGAGCTCATCGCAGGCATGATCGCCGACGAGGCTGCTATCGGTGTGATGAACCACAAGACCACCGCTTCGCGATTGATTCCGGTGCCAGGGACCCAGCCCGGCGACGAAGTGAACTTCGGCGGGTTGCTCGGCTACGCACCGGTGATTCCGGTGAACACGGTGGGCAACGACGAGTTCATCCACCGCGGCGGGTTTATCCCCGCGCCGGTGCACGGGTTCAGGAACTAACGCTTCTTTCCGAACGCGAACCAGGCGACCCATCCCAGGGTGTTGACTGCGCCGATCACCGGGGTCCACAGCCACTTCGGGCCGCGCACTCGCTTTGAGTTGGTGCGCGCCAGGTCGCGCAGCGCGAAAGCCTTACCAGCGGTGTCGATGGTGGCGAGCACGCCGGCAATGGTCTTCTGGTCGGAAGAAAGGCCGTTCCAGGCGTCCTTGATGGTGTCGATGATGTCGTTGTTTCTTGCCATATTGCGAGTGTAGCGGGCTGCTTTCGGGGTCCACGCTTCGTCCGTCGATAAGCAAGATGCTCACTATAGTGGACAAACTCTTGTGCGGTTTATGTTTCGGTTTATACGTTCGCGGAAACGAAACTTCCGAACCGAAGGAGGCCGCAAATGCAACGTCGTAAAATTCTGCACATCATTACCGAACGCGTTAACTGCGAACCCCGCGGGATCACAGTCGATTCAAACATTATGCAGTTCGAGTGGATTCTCGGTGACATCATCCTTTCTGGATATATTCCATAGAATTGAATCTATTTTTTTCAGGGGTTGAGGTAAGGAACATCTCTACAAAACCAGAGCCCTGGAGCATTTCGTCCCACTCGATAGATTCTTCATTTTTACTTAAATCAGGGAATCTTCCCCAAAGACGAATAACTTTTCCTTCGTGAAGTCCAGGGTTAAAGAGATCGAAGTGGTACCAGAGCTGATTTTCGGGGGAGCCGCTGTTTCTTCCCGCTTGGATGCCGACTCCTGCTAAAATTGTTTCCTCTGGAAGTATGGTGTCTTGAAACATTTGGGTGGATATATTTTTCAAAAACTTGATTTCATCAGTCGTGATAGAAATAAATTGATTGATGACTATTCTCCTAGCGGTAGAAAGCAGTGATTATTCCGACAGGTCGGCCGTCTCCGCTCACGGGATCTACTCGCTCTGTGGCAACAACCGTCATAACTCTTCCATTGATTGGGTAAGAGCATTCTTTCTTGCCATTTCCTGCATTTAAGCCGCCTTTGCAGTCGGGGGCGTTATGTAAAACTGTGTCAATCTCTGTAGTGGCTGGAACGAAACCGCCGTGACTGTCCTTGATGTGAGAAAGCCCAAAACCAACACTGCCGGGCTCATCTCCCTGCCCTACGCGGAGTGGAAGATCCTCGCCTTTCGGGCCAATGATTGTTTGGCTAATAGTCCAGTCAATTGGCTGAGCGGCCACTGCAGTGGGGGAAACAAGTAACCCGATAAATGCCACCAAAGTGGCGGATAAAAATTTCTTTACTTTCACGGGCAACACCCTTCAAAAATATCTGGAAGATATGCGACGGGAGAGAATAAACCTTTGGCGCTGATGTTGGGGTCAAGTGAGACATGAATCAAAAAGGAAACCCTGTCTCATTAATTATGATGGTTTAGCTCTCCGTTTCCCGCAAGACCTTTTGTGAATATATAAATTAATTTATTCAGAATCGACACCTCAGATCCTTTTCGGGGGCTGGAGCAGGCACTTACTTGGGTGTTCCACTGGAACTCAACGCCATTCGGCGCGAACGTCACTGGCAAGCTTCTTGATGTCCACAGCGAAGAATATTTGACGTTGGATTACGCTCGAGGTGAGGTGACCCCGCAGGTCAGTGGGATGCCGAAGATGCGCAGCGCGCTAACCCCAGACGACGTGTATCCCTTATTCGAGCTGGTCTGGGCCAAAAATGAGCCAGACCCATACGGAGAGACGCCGAAGTTTCCGAAGCTCTCGGCGGTGCGGCTCATTTGCGAACGCAGTGGAGAGCTCGCCTCCGGCATTGACGTCTTCTACCCAGTGGGCGGTGAAGATGCCATAGAGAAGTTCCTACCCCGAGTTCGTTGGGGCCAGACAGTCGATTCACTCTTCTCCGACCTCTGGCACTTCGGAGAGCTGAACGACTTGGTGAAACCGTTTCAATGCCTGAAAATCGGAAACGAGTACGCGACTACGACACCGCCACCGCGCGAGGTTGACTGCCCGATGGTCACCGTTGATGTCCCCAACGAGTCGCTCCGGCTAAGTAAGGCCGACGGCGAGTTGCTGATGATTGTGGACCTCACCGATGAGGCCGTTGAGCGGATGTTGGCCGAATTTAGGCGGCTAGTGGACCCCTGGGCGCAGCCTCGGATGCCCGTCGGTTCTCATCCCGACTATGAGCCCTGGGCTGGCGCTGTGCCATTCTGAAAAATGTGATCCTAGTAACAGTTTTTCTCCTTATGTGTTCGATGGTGGACATAGATCCTGTTTATGTCGGGGCGGCTTGTAGGTTAATCGTAAACCCATTCGATTAGGCAACTTGAAAGGAGGGCGAAATGACCGTTGAACTGCGAAAGCACGTCGACACAATCATTCATGCCCTCCTGGCCATGAAGGACCTGTGTGCAGACCCCGATGCGGTCGAGTTCGAGGAGGTTCGGGAGGATTTCGAGCGCCTCGAAGCAATATTCAACGTGAAGGCTACGCTCGACGCGCTTTTCGCGTACGTGTGCGAGCGTGACGACGCCGGGCGCGTCGTCGGCTCAAAGCACGCCAATCAGTACCTTCAAAAGAAGCTCGGGTTGGAGCCCAAGGACGCCTACGACCGTCTCGCCCGAGGCCGGGACTACTACGGTGAGCCCGAGGTTGAAGAGGAGCAGGTCACCGACCTGTTCGATACCGATTGTGAGGAAACCCCCGCGGATCCGGCGGCGGAGGCAGAGCGGGAGGAAGCGGCCCGCGAGGCTGCTCGAGCGGCTGCCCGCGAAGAGGCGCGGCGCAAGCAAGAAGAAGCCCGCCGTGCCGCCGAGCGAGTGAACGCCGAGAAACAGCGCGTGATCCGCCAAGAGCTAGACAAGCTTGTCGGGGATGCGAAGGGAGCGCGTGCCCGTCTCCAGGCGGACGCGCTCGCGGAGGCTCCTCGACGTTCCGTGAAAGATTTGCGCGCCACCGTGCGCCGCTGGGTCGAGCGCGAGAACCGCAAGCACGTCGAGCCTACGAACCCGAACGCGGGCATGGAAAACCGCGGGCTGCACATCGGCGCCCAGCGCGCAGACGGGACATGCCGGATAACTATCGATGCCGTGGCCTCTGATTCAGCGCTGTTCAAAGCGCTGAGCGATAAGGGGTTGGTGCCCAACTCGAACCTCCCCGAGGGTGTCGAGGATTACCGCACGCCGTCGCAACGCAGGTACGACCAGTTCTCCGAGGTACTCAAGCATTACGACGCCTGCGCGAAACCAACCGGCGGCGGGTGCGCATCCGTGGTTGTGTCGGTGACGCTGGACGAACTGGCGGAGGCCGGGCCGACCACCAAGTTCGCCACCAACACCGGAATCGAGCTCGACGCCTTCGACCTCGTGCGTTTGGGCATGGATGGAACGTCCGACTTCGTGCTGACTGTCGACGACGCAACGTCGTTGCCGTTGAACCTCTACCGGACGCGGCGATTGGCGTCACTGGCGCAGCGGATCACGTTGCTGGCGGTGCAGGGCGTGTGCGCCTGGACCGGCTGCACTGCCCCGCTCACGGAGACGGAGATCCACCACATCACATCGTGGCTGCAAGGCGGTGACACCAACATCGACAACCTCACAGCGCTGTGTCGGACCCACCACCGCTGCAACAACGACTTCAAAGACCACAGAAACAACACCAGTCACATGGATGTGGACCCAGCGACGGGTCGGGCCGGGGTGAAGGAACCCGAGTGTGCAACGCTGCAGTTCAACCACGCGGACTCGGCCGAGCATTCAGCGGTGAACAGGTTACGGAAGAGACACCGGCAGCGCGATCGGGCAACCGTGCCCGATCCGGGTGGCGCTTCGGCCCCACCGGAACCTCGAGTACCACCAGAACCGCCGGATCCACCTCCCCCACGGGAGCCGGTGGAGCCCCCGCCCTGGGCGAAGGGGCAAGACCCGTACCCGCCGTTCTAGATTTGCCTCTCGAGCAGGTCGGGAAGTTTAGGCGAGCTCGACGATCTCCATGTACTCGTCGCTCCACATGTCCTCGTCACCCTCGGGCATGATGATGACCCGCTCGGGCTCGAGCGCGCGCACCGCGCCCGGGTCGTGGGTGACCAGGACCACGGCGCCGGTGTAGGTCTTGAGCGCGTCGAGGACCTGCTCGCGGGATTGCGGGTCGAGGTTGTTTGTGGGCTCGTCGAGCAGCAGGACGTTTGCGCGCGAGGAGACGAGGGTCGCCAGCGCGAGGCGGGTCTTCTCGCCGCCCGAAAGCGTGCCGGCGGGCTGCTCCAGCTTGTCGCCCGAGAACATGAAGGCACCGAGCAGGCCTCGCAGGTCCTGCTGGCCGGCGTCGGGGCAAGCCTCGATGGTGTTCTCCCAGACACTCTTGTCGCCGTCGATGGTGTCGTGCTCCTGGGCGAAGTAGCCGATCTTCAGCCCGTGGCCCGAGACCACGCCGCCCTCGCCGTCGGTGCGCTCCACCCCGGCGAGCAGCTTGAGCAGGGTGGTCTTGCCGGCGCCGTTGGTGCCCAGCACGACCACGCGCGAGCCCTTGTCCACCGCCAAGTCCACGCCCGCGAAGACCTCGAGGGAGCCGTACATCTTTGTCAGGCCCTTGCCAAACAGCGGGGTCTTGCCGCACGGCGCCGGCTCCGGGAAGGAGATGGAGGCGACCTTGTCGGCCACCCGGACCTCGTCGAGCTCCCCCATCATGCGCTCAGCGCGCGCCATCATCTGCTTCGCGGCCGAGGCCTTCGTGGCCTTCGCACCCAACTTCGCGGCCTGCTTCTGCAGGGCTGAGGCTTTCTTCTCGGCGTTGGCGCGCTCGCGGCGGCGCCGGGCCTCGTCGAGGGCGCGGGCGTCCTTGTACTTGGAAAAACCCATGTTGTAGACGTCGGCCTCGGCGCGCACCGCGTCCAAGAACCAAACCTTGTTGCACACCGCGTCGAGCAGCTCGACGTCGTGGGAGATCATGATCAGCCCGCCCTCGTGCTTGGACAGGAAGTTGCGCAGCCAGGAGATGGAGTCGGCGTCGAGGTGGTTGGTCGGCTCGTCGAGAAGCAGGGTGGTCTGGGACTTGCCCGAACCTTGGCGCGAGGCGAACAGGATCTGGGCGAGCTCCACGCGGCGGCGCTGGCCGCCCGACAGGGTCTTCAGCTGCTGGTCCAGGATGCGCTCCGGCAGCCCCAGGTTGTCGCAGATCTGCGCCGCCTCCGCGTTGGCCTCGTAGCCGCCGAGCGCCTGGTAACGCTCCTCAAGGCGGGAAAACTTCGCGATCGCCTTGTCGCGCTCCTCCCCGTCGGTCTCCTCCATCAGCTTCTGCTGCTTGGCCATCGAGCGCTGGATCTGGTCCAGGCCGCGGGCCGAGAGCACACGGTCGCGGGCGGTCTGCTCGATGTCGCCTTCCTTGGAGTCCTGCGGGAGGTAGCCGATCTCGCCCGAGCGGGTCACCGAGCCGCCGTAGGGTTCGGTCTCCCCCGCCAGGATGCGCATCGTGGTGGTCTTGCCTGCACCGTTGCGGCCGACTAGGCCGATGCGGTCGCCGGGTTGGACGCGGAGGTGCTGGCCGGGGGCGTCGAGAAGCGTGCGCGCGCCGACGCGGACCTCGAGATCATTGGTGACAATCACGGGGAAACTGTATCAACAGCCCCCAAATCGGGATCTACTTCTTCGAGATGAAGCGCACGATCCAAACGATCAGCGCGACAATCAGCGCGACCTTCAGCGCAACCAGGCCGACGGTACCGAGCATGACCAGAATTTCAGTAAGCCCAACGTTCACAACAATCCTCCTTCACAACGCGGAAAATCCCCCACAGGTTAACAACTTGGGGGGATGTCAAGAGGTGTTTTAGACCGCGAAACCGAGGGCGCGGAGCTGCTCGCGGCCCTCCTCGGTGATGAACTGCGGGCCCCACGGCGGCATCCAGACCCAGTTCACGTCCAGCTCGTCGACCGCCGTGTTGTTCACGACCGACAGGGTGGCCTGCTCCTCGATCACGTCAGTGAGCGGGCACGCCGGCGAGGTCAGCGTCATGTTGATCACTGCGACGGTTTTGCCCTCGCGCTCCTCGATCCAGGTGTCGTAGACCAAGCCGAGGTCGACGACGTTGATGCCCAGCTCCGGGTCGATCACGTCGTGGAGGTACTCCTCCACCTCGCCGATGAGCTTGAGCTGCTCCTCGGTCTGCTGCGGGCGCTCCGCCTGCTCGTCCGGTTCAGTCATGGCTACTCCTTATCTTCCGGGGCGTCCGATTCTCCCAAGGCGTCCGACGTCGCCGCCTGGAACGCCTTCCACCCCAGCAGCGCGCACTTCACGCGCGCCGGGAACTTGGCTACACCTGCGAACGCCACGCCGTCTCCGATTATTTCCGCATCGCCCTCGACGGTGCCGCGCGAGGTGATCATCTCGTCGAAGGCGGCGAGCTTCGACATCGCCTCGTCGACAGGCAGCCCGATGACCTCCTCGGCCATCACCGAGGTGGAGGCCTGGGAAATCGAGCAGCCCTCGGCGTCGTAGGAGACGTCCTCGACAGTCGAGCCGTCCTCCGACAGGTGCACGCGCAGCGTCAGCTCGTCGCCGCACGACGGGTTCACGTGGTGCACCTCCGCCTCGTACGGCTCGCGCAGACCCGCGTGCTGCGGGTTCTTGTAGTGGTCCAGGATGACTTCCTGGTACATGGATTCGAGGTTCATCGCGCGAAAAACTCCTTCGCTTTGCTAATCGACGACACCAAGGTATCAACCTCATCCAGCGTGTTGTACAGGTAGAAGCTCGCCCGGGACGTGGACTGCATATCCAGGCCACGGTGCAGCGGCCACGCGCAGTGGTGGCCGGTGCGGATGGCAACGCCCTCGGTGTCGAGCACCTGGCCCAGGTCGTGCGGGTGCACGCCCTCGACCGTAAAGGCGATCGCGCCGCCGCGGTTGTCGGCGGTGAGCGGCCCGGCGATCCGGAGGCCGTCGATACGCTGCATCTGCTCCAGGGCGTAGGCGGTGAGCTCGCGCTCGTGCGCCTGGATGTCCTCCATGCCGATTTCGGTGAGGAAGCGCACCGCCTCGCCTAGGCCAACGACCTGGGAGGTCATCTGGGTGCCCGCCTCGAAACGTTGCGGCGCCGGGGCGTAGGTGGAGCCCTCCATGCGCACGACCTCGATCATCGAGCCGCCAGTGAGGAACGGCGGCAGCTCGTTGAGGTGCTTCGAGTACAGCGCTCCCACGCCGTTCGGGCCGCACATCTTGTGGCCGGAGAACGCCGCGAAATCCACGTCGAGCGCATGGAAGTCCACCGGCATGTGCGGCACTGACTGGCAGGCGTCGAGCACCGTGAGCGCGCCGACGGCCTTGGCGCGACGCACCATCTCGGCCACGTCCGCGTGCGCGCCGGTGACGTTGGACTGGTGGGTAAAGGCGACCACCTTGACGGTGTCGTCAAGCTCGAGCGAGTCGAGGTCGATGCGGCCGTCCTCGGTCATCGCATACCACTTCAACGTCGCTCCGGTGCGGCGCGCCAGCTCCTGCCACGGCACGAGGTTGGCGTGGTGCTCCAGCTCCGTGATCACGATGGTGTCGCCCTTGCCCACGGCGAACGAGCCTGCGCGGGAATCGCCCAGCACGTACGCGACCAGGTTCAGCGCCTCGGTGGCGTTTTTGGTGAACGCGATCTCGTCGTTGTCCGCGCCGACGAAAGCGGCGATGGCCTCGCGGGCGGACTCGTACGCGTCGGTGGCCTCCTCCGCCAGCTGGTAGGAGCCGCGGTGCACGGGCGCGTTGCAGCCGAGCACGAAGTCGCGCTCAGCGTCCCAGACCCGCTGCGGGCGCTGCGACGTCGCCCCCGAATCCAGGTACACCAGCGGCTTGTCCCCGCGCACGGTGCGAGACAGGATCGGGAACTCCTTGCGGATGGCTGTTACGTCGAGCGCCATTAGATGAACTTCTCGTAGCCCTCGGCCTCGAGCTGGTCGGCGAGGGATGCGTCGCCGGTCTGCACGATCTTGCCGTCGGCGAAGACGTGAATGTAGTCGGGCTTGACGTAGTTCAGGATGCGCTTGTAGTGCGTGATCATGAGCACGCCGCCGCCGGTCTCGTCCTGGTAGCGGTTGATGCCCTCGGAGACGATGCGCAGCGCGTCGACGTCCAGGCCGGAGTCGGTCTCGTCCATGACCGCGAACTTCGGCTTCATCAGGGCGAGCTGCATGACCTCGTGGCGCTTCTTCTCGCCGCCGGAGAAGCCCTCGTTGACGGAGCGCTCGGAGAAGGAGGCGTCCATCTGCAGCGCCTCGCGGGCGGCGTTGAGCTCGCCGACCCACTCGCGCAGCTTCGGGGCCTCGCCGCGCACGGCGGTGACCGCGGAGCGCATGAAGTTCGACGAGGACACGCCCGGCACCTCCACCGGGTACTGCATGGCCAGGAAAAGGCCGGCGCGGGCGCGTTCGTCGATTTCCATGTCGAGCACGTTCTCGCCGTCGAGAAGCACCTCGCCCTCGGTCACCTCGTACTTCGGGTGGCCCGCAAGGGTGTAGGCGAGAGTGGACTTGCCGGAGCCGTTCGGGCCCATGATCGCGTGGGTCTCGCCGCCCTTGATGGTCAGGTTGACGCCCTTGAGGATCGGCTTCGGCTCCTGGCCCTCCTCGGTGGGCAGGACGTTGGCGTGCAGGTTCTTGATTTCCAGGGTGGACATGTATTGCTCCTTTTAGTTTTCGTTGCGCTCGAGCTCGCCGGCGACGCGGGCGATGAGTTCTTCGCGAATGGACTCGACGGGGATCTGGTTGAGGACCTCGTTGAAGAAGCCGCGGATGATCAGGCGGGTGGCGTCTTCCTCGCGGATGCCGCGGGAGCGCAGGTAGAACAGCTGGTCGTCGTCGAAGCGGCCGACGGTCGCGGCGTGGCCTGCGCCGGCGATCTCGCCGGTTTCGATCTCCAGGTTCGGGATGGCGTCGGCGCGTGCGCCGTCGGTGAGCACCAGGTTGCGGTTGGTCTCGTAGGTGTCGGTGCCCTTCGCCTCAGCTCGGATGAGCACGTCGCCCACCCAGCAGGTGCGCGCTTCCGGCAGCTTGGAGGCCTTGTCGCCTTGCAGCGCGCCCTTGTACAGCACGTTGGAGCGGCAGTTCGGCACCGCGTGGTCCACCAGGAGGCGGTTCTCGATGTACTGGCCCGCGTCGGCGAAGTACACGCCGGTCAGCTCGGCGTCGCCGCCCGGCGCCTCGAAGGCGAGGCGTGGGGTGATGCGGACGATCTCGCCGCCGAAGGTAGCCACGTGGTGGCGCAGGGTCGCATCGCGCTTCACGACGATCGACTGCTGGCCAACGTGCACCGCATCCAGATCCCAGTCGGCATCCACCACGGCGTTGACGCGGGAACCCTCGCCGATGACCCAGTTGACGTTGTCGGCGTGGGTGCCGGAGCCGGCGTAGCGCACCACAACGGTGGCCTCAGAGTTCGCGCCCGACTCGAACACGACGGTGCCGAAAGTGGTCTTGTCCGCGCCCGCGCCGGTGATGGTCACGGTGATCGGCTCAGTCAGCTCCGCGTTCGCAGGCACCGAAATCAGGGTGGCGTTTTCGGAAGAGCTCCACGCCTGGGCGGCGATGCGGTCGACGGGGGCACCGGCGGCGGTCACGCGCTCGTCGTCAAGCGAAACTTGCTCGACTGCAACCTCGCTGGGGCCCTCCACCGCAATCTGCGCCTCGGCCTGCGGGGCGAACTCGCCGTTGTGCAGGCCGCGCAGACGGCGCAGGGAGATGAAGCGCCAGACCTCGTCGCGGCCGCCCGGGACCTCGAAGTCCTCCACGTTGAAGGAGGAAAACAGGTCGCCCTTGTTGTTGTGCGTAGTCGCGTTTTTGACGGTTTCGGCCATCTAGCCCACCGATCCTTCCATTTGCAGCTCGATGAGGCGGTTCAGCTCGAGGGCGTACTCCATGGGCAGCTCCTTGGCAATCGGCTCGACAAAGCCGCGCACGATCATGGCCATGGCCTCTTCCTCGGCGATGCCGCGGGACATGAGGTAGAACAGCTGGTCCTCGGAGACCTTGGACACTTTCGCCTCGTGGCCCAGGGTCACGCGGTCGTTGCGGATGTCGTTGTACGGGTAGGTGTCCGAGCGCGAGATGTCGTCCACCAGCAGCGCGTCGCACTCCACGTTGGACGCAGAGTCGTGGGCGTTGGCGTTGATCTGCACCAGGCCGCGGTAGGCCGCGCGGCCGCCGCCGCGGGCGACGGACTTGGACACGATGGACGAGGAGGTGTGCGGCGCCATGTGCGTCATCTTCGCGCCGGTGTCCTGGAACTGGCCCTCGCCAGCGAAGGCAACGGAGAGCACCTCGCCGCGGGCGTGCTCGCCGGTCATCCACACGGCCGGGTACTTCATGGTCACCTTGGAGCCGATGTTGCCGTCGACCCACTCCATGGTCGCGCCCTCTTCAGCCTTCGCACGCTTGGTGACCAGGTTGTAGACGTTGCTGGACCAGTTCTGGATGGTGGTGTAGCGGCAGCGGCCGCCCTTCTTCACGATGATCTCCACCACCGCGGAGTGCAGCGAGTCCGACTTGTAGATCGGGGCGGTGCAGCCCTCGACGTAGTGCACGTAGGCGTCCTCGTCGACGATGATGAGGGTGCGCTCGAACTGGCCCATGTTCTCTGTGTTGATGCGGAAGTAGGCCTGCAGCGGGATGTCCACGTGGACCCCCGGCGGGACGTAGATGAAGGAGCCGCCGGACCACACAGCGGTGTTCAGCGCGGAGAACTTGTTGTCGCCGGCCGGGATGACGGAGCCGAAGTACTCCTTGAACAGGTCCTCGTGCTCGCGCAGGGCGGTGTCGGTGTCGACGAAGATGACGCCCTTTTCCTCCAGGTCCTCGCGGATCTGGTGGTAGACCACCTCGGACTCGTACTGCGCGGCCACACCTGCGACGAGCCGCTGCTTCTCTGCCTCCGGGATGCCCAGCTTGTCGTAGGTGTTCTTGATGTCTTCCGGCAGGTCGTCCCAGCTGGCGGCCTGCTCCTCGGTGGAGCGGACGTAGTACTTGATGTTGTCGAAGTCGATGTCGGACAAGTCCGCGCCCCAGGTGGGCATGGGCTTCTTGTCAAAGATCTCCAACGCCTTCACGCGCTGGTTGAGCATCCATTCCGGCTCGCTTTTGATGCCGGAGATGTCGCGCACGACCTCTTCGTTCAGGCCCCGGCGCGCGGAGGCGCCGGCGACGTCAGAGTCGTGCCAGCCGTAGTTGTAGGCACCGATCGACTCGATGATCTCGTCGTCGTTCATCGGCTTCTCAAGGCCTGGTGTGGGCTTCACTTCAGTCATTGTCAGCCGCTCCTTTCGTTGCTGTTCCCGCCGGGCGCGTCCGGGTGCGCGCCGCAGCAAGGGGGATGTTAATTGTGCAGATTCCGTCGCCGTCGGAGATGAGGGCGAGCGGCTGCACATGCGTATCGACGATCCGCGCCACCGCCTCCCTTTCCGCCTCGCAGAATTCCGGGTGCGCCGCGGCGACGGCGGACACCGGGCAGTGGTGCTGGCAGATCTGGATGCCGGCGTCGGTGCGGTGGACGCTCGGGGCGTAGCCGTGCCTTTCCAGCGCGGCGGCGACGCGGCGCGCCGTCGACTCGGCATCTTCCGCCGGTTCCACGTCGCCGAGGATCTTCTCCACGCGAGCGCGGGCGAAGTCGCGCACCGCGTCTTCGCCCCCGATCTGCTGGATCAGTTCCACGGCGTCGAGCGCGAGACCGTCGTAATGCGAACCGAAGCGCTCCCGGCCCGCGGCGGTGAGCTGGAAGTGCTTGGCCGGACGGCCACGCCCCTGCTCCTCGCCCGCGACGGCGCGCGGTGCGCAAGGCTCGGCCAGCTGCTCCTCGACGAGCTTGTCCACGTGCCTGCGCACGCCGGCCGCCGAGAGGTCGAGCTCTTCCGCGATGTCGCTGGCCGCTACCGGCCCCCGCTTGAGCAGGACCGACATCACCTGCGAGCGCGTGTCGCCGCCAGCGCGGGACGCGTCCGCAGGAGCGGGGTTGTGGGTTTCCACTGTATCCACGATGGCACCACCTTTCGCTCGATGTGGTCTGGGTCGCTGCCTTTTCACAACACTAGTGTGTTGTAAATATTCCTGCCGCACCGGGTGGGCCTGTGTCGGGGCGCGCCTTAGACTGTTCAACCGTGACTGCACCCGACCGCCCGCACGGCTCCCGACGCGCCCGCCGCGCCCCGCGCGTGAACGTGGCCAGCGAGCTGCCGCGCTTCGGGCGACCCGGGTCCCGCTCGACGCTGCTGCACGACCCGGCCTCGCCTGCGCACAGCGCACCCACAAGCGCGGCTGTGCGGGCCCGCGAGCGCGGCCGTTTCGCCGCGCTGCGCTGGGCGGGGGCCGCCGGCGCGTTCCTGATCGGTTTCGCGGGTATCGGCGGCGGCGCCCTGCCGGTGGTGGAAAACCCGTGGCAGAATTTCCCCTTCGGCGCGGAGATGGGGCGCATGATGCTCGCCTCCAACGCGCTCGTGCTCATCGGCGTCGGCGTGCTGGTGGCGGCGTGGCTGGCCATGGCCCCGTTCGTCGGGGCGTCGCCAGGCGCGGCGCGCGGGGCGCGGGTGAGCAACCCGGAGATGCTGCGCACTTTCATCGCCTGGGTGGTCCCGCTCATCGCCACCGCGCCGCTTTTCACCCAGGACATCTACTCCTACCTGGCCAACGGCAGCATCGTGCGCCAGGGGCTCGACCCGTACTCCTCCGGCCCCGTCGAGCTGCTGGGGGTGGAGCACCACCTCGCCCGCTCCGTGCCGTTCATTTGGGCGCACTCGCCTAGCCCGTACGGACCGGTGGCGCTGGGGACCGCGGCGGTGATCTCGCACATCACCGGCGATTCAATCTTCTGGGGCGTGCTCGCCCACCGCGCCGTGTCTGTCGCTGGCATCCTCGCCGCGGCCTGGGCCGTGCTCGCGCTGGCGAAGCGCTGCGGCGTGACCGGCCCGGCCGCTTTGTGGCTGGGCATCCTCAACCCGTTGACGGTGCTGCACATGGTCGGCGGCATCCACAACGAGGCCATCATGATGGGCCTGCTGCTCGTCGGCCTGGAGGTGGGGCTGCGCGGCATCGACCGGCTCGAGAGCAACCGCCGCTCCGGCTGGGCGCTGCTCGCTGCCTCTGCCGCCCTGATCAGCTGCGCCGGCATGGTGAAGGTGATCGGCTTTTTGGCCCTCGGGTTCACCGGCATGGCGCTGGCCCGCCGCCTGCGCACCCGCCCGCAGCGCCAGCGCAGCGGCCCCCGCGCCATCGCGACCTCCGCCGCCCTGCACGCGACCATGCTGGCGGCCACCGCCATCGCGGTCTCGCTGGCCTCCGGCATCGGCCTGGGCTGGGTCACCGGCCAGGGCGGCGCCGCCCAGATCCGCAGCTGGCTGTCTCTGACCACCGACATCGGCGTCGCCGGAGGCTTCCTCGGCATGAACTTGGGCCTCGGCGACCAAACGGACGCGATGCTCAGCGTGACCCGCTGGGCGGGGCTAACGGTCGCGGCGGCGTTTGCGCTGCGCATGCTGTGGGCCACCTACCGCGGCACCATCCACCCGGTCGGCGGGCTCGGCGTGTCCACGTTCGTGCTCGTCGTGCTCTTTCCTGTCGTCCACCCCTGGTACCCGCTGTGGGCCGTGCTGCCGCTCGCGGCGTGGGCGAACCGCTTTACCTTCCGCGCCTCTGTGGCCGGGTACTCGGCGTTGGTGAGCTTTCTCGTCCTCCCGCGCGGGCTCCGTCTCCAGGCGGGCGCCGTCGCCACGATTTACGGCTCCGCCGTCGTCGGCTTCATCCTCCTGGCGGCGTGCGTAGCGCTCGCGCTTCGGGTGTGGCGGCGCAGGAGGTCTACACTCATCACCCATGAGTGATCACGCGCTGGTCGTCGAAAGCGTTATCAAGCGATTCGGCGAGAAAACGGCGGTTGACGGGCTCTCTTTCACAGCGCGGCGCGGCGAGCTGCTCGCGCTTCTGGGCCCCAACGGCGCCGGCAAAACCACCACCATCGAGATGTGCGAGGGCTTCACCAAACCCACCTCCGGGTCGATCCGGGTGCTCGGCATGGACCCGGTCGCGCATCCGCAGAAGGTGCGCGACCGCATCGGCATCATGCTCCAGGGCGGCGGCTCCTACGCCGGCGTCTCCGTCGAGGAGATGCTCAACCTCGCCGCCAGCTACAACAAGCACCCCCACGACCCGCGCTGGCTCATGGAGCTAGTCGGCCTCCAGGGAGCGGCGAAGACTACCTACCGGCGCCTCTCGGGCGGCCAGCAGCAGCGCCTGTCGCTGGCGCTGGCCCTGATCGGCCGCCCCGAGCTGATCTTCTTGGACGAGCCCACCGCGGGCCTGGACGCCCAGTCACGCATGGCGGTGTGGGACATCATCTCGGCGCTGAAGCGCGACGGGGTGAGCGTCCTGCTCACCACCCACCTCATGGACGAGGCCGAAAGCCTCGCGGACGACGTGGTCATCATCGACCACGGCACCGTCGTCGCCCAGGGCTCCCCGGAGGAGCTCACCAGCCACGAGGAGTTTCCGGTGCTTTCTTTCGACACTGCAGAGGCCTTCGAGGTGCACAAGCTTAACGACGAGCTCACGCCCGCCGGCCTCACCGTCGAGGAGATCCGGCCCCGCAGTTACCGGATCAAGGGCACGGGCTCGCCGGAGGTCGTCGAGAAGCTGGCGCGCGAGGCCGCACGCCAAGGTGTGCTGATCCGCGAGCTGAGCGTGTCCCACCGCAACTTGGAGGACGTGTTTTTGGACATCACAGGAAGGGAGCTGAGGAGCTAATGAAAAAGCTCACCCCCGGCATTTTCGCCCCGGCGCCGCAGCGGGCGTCCTTCGGCCGGATGGCCGCGGCCCAGGGGCGCATCGAGGCGAAGCTGATGCTGCGCCACGGCGAGCAGCTCCTGGTCAACGTGCTGATCCCGGCGGCGATCCTGCTGGCGGCCCACTTCGCCCCGATTTTGGGCGACAACACCGACTCGGGTGTGCTGGTGCCCATGGTTTTCGCCGTGGCCGCCACCGGTGCGGGCTTTACCGGCCAGGCCATCGCCGTCGCCTTCGACCGCCGCTACGGGGCCTTGAAGCGCACCGGCGCGTCCGGGGTGCCGCCCTGGACCATCATCGTGGGCAAGATCCTCGGCGTGCTGGCTACGGTGGTGGTGCAGCTGGTGGTGCTCGGCGCAATCGCCCTGGCGTTGGGGTGGCGCGTGACCCCCGCCGGCGCCGCGTTCGGGCTGGCCACCCTCCTGTGTGGCGTGGCCGCGTTCACCGCGCTGGGGCTGCTGATGGGCGGCACCCTGCGCGCCGAGCTGGTGCTGGCGCTTGCGAACCTGATCTGGCTGGTGCTCATGGGCATCCTCGGCTGGGTGGGCTACTCCGGCGACATCGCGCACGCCGGGTGGTGGAACGCGGTGCCCACCGTGGCGCTGGCAGGCGCGCTGGTGCAAGCGCTGTCTTTGCAGGTCAACTGGGTGGCGTGGGCCTCACTCGCCGCCTGGGGGGTCGCCGCGGTGACCGCGGCCGTGCGCTTGTTCCGCTTTGACGGCTAGGCGCGATACACTCACCACGATCAACATCGTCCGAAAGTTGGAGAAACAGTGACCGCAACCACAGCCGAGACCCGCCCGAACTCCTGGAGGGAGGCCTGGCGCGACCCGTCACTGAAGCTGCAGCGCACCCTCGCGATGGTGCTGCTGCTGTGCCAGGGCGGCATCACCGTCACCGGCTCGCTCGTGCGCGTGACCGGCTCCGGCCTCGGCTGCGACACGTGGCCGCTGTGCCACGAGGGCTCGCTCGTGCCGGTCGCCGGCGCGGCGCCCTGGATCCACCAAGCCATCGAGTTCGGCAACCGCACCCTGACCTTCGTGGTCGCCGCGGCCGCCGGCCTCGTGCTGTACGCCGTGATCCGCGCCGGGCGCCGCAAGGACATCAAGACCCTGGCCTGGATCTCCCTGCTCGGCGTGGTCGTGCAGGCCGTCATCGGCGGCATCTCCGTGCGACTGGACCTGCGCTGGTGGTCCGTGGCGGTGCACTTTTTGCCGTCGATGGTGCTCGTGTTCGTCGCCGCGATGCTGTACATGCGCATCGCCGAGCCCGACAACGCCGCGCCCACCCGCCGCTACCCCGGCTCCGCGCAGACGTGGACGCTCATCGCCGCCGCCGCGCTGTGCCTCGTGCTTGTCACCGGCACCATGGTCACCGGCTCCGGCCCGCACGCCGGCGACGCCACCGCGGGCATGGAGGGCCGCCTCGAGATGGACACGCGCGTGCTCGCCTACGTGCACGCCGTGTGCATGTACCTCTACCTCATCGCCACCATCATCACCACGGTGCTGCTGCGCAACTCCGGCGCGCCGGAGGATGCCAAGCGCACCGCCTACGTGCTCATCGCCATGATTCTGGTGCAGTGGGCCATCGGCGTGATCCAGTTCCGCATGGGCGTTCCGCGCTGGACAATTCCGGCGCATATCGCCATGTCGTCGACCGTGGTTGCATTTAGCGGGTTCCTTTTTGCACATGGGAAGCGCAGGTTGCCTACGCTCGTGTGACATGAAAGCAATCGTTGTCACATCCCACGGCGGCCCGGAAGTCCTCGAGTACAAGGATGCCGAGCCGCCACAGCCGTCTGAGGGGCAGTTGCTTGTCGACGTCACGTACGCCGGCATCAACTACATCGACACCTACTACCGCTCCGGAACCTACCCCTCCAACCCGCCGTACATCCCCGGCACGGAGGGCTGCGGCCGCGTGGTGGAAGATCCCAAGGGCGAGATCGCGCCCGGCACCCTCGTAGCCTGGCACGCCGCCCCCGGCTCCTACGCCGAGCAGGTGGCGGTGGACCGCAACCGGCTGGTCGCCGTGCCGGAGGGCGTCGATCCTGCGGTGGCGGCCTCGATGCTGCTGCAGGGCATGACCTCGCACTACCTCCTCCACGGCGTGCGCGAGACGAAGCCGGGCGACACCATGGTGGTCACCGCCGGCGCCGGCGGCGTGGGGCTGATCCTGACCCAGATGGCGGCCGCCGAGGAGGCGACCGTGTACTCGGTGGTCTCCAGCGACGAGAAAGAAAAGCTCGCCTACGAGGCGGGCGCGACCAAGGTGTTCCGCTACGGCGAGGACCTAGCCGAGCAGATCAAGGCCGAAAACGGCGGCGGCGTGGACGTGGTCTACGACGGCGTCGGCCAAGACACCTTCGAGATGTGCCTCAACGTCACCCGCCCGCGCGGGCTGGTCTGCTCGTTCGGCTCCGCTTCCGGCGACGTCGAGCCGTTCAAGATCCAGGAGCTCAACGCCCACGGCGCGCTGTTTCTCACCCGCCCGTCGCTGAAGCACTACGTGGCCACGGACGACGAGTTCCTCATGCGCGCCCAGGCCGTGGCCCGGGCGGTAGAAGAGGGCACGGTGAAAATCCGCATCCACCCGCCCTACGAGCTGAAAAACGCCCGCCAGGCCCACGAGGACCTGCAGGCGCGCAACACCACCGGCTCGGTAGTGCTGAAGGTCTAGAACAGCAGCTGGCCGACGGTCTCCCAGCCGAGCACTGCGTCGAAGGACAGGCCCAGAAACAGCGCGGCGAGGTAGTTGTTGGAGAGGATGAACAGCTTCAGCGGCTTGACGTTCTCGCCGCGCACGATGCCCTGGTGCAGCTTGGTCGCCATGACCAAGAACGCCGCACCCGAGGCGATCGCGATTACCAGGTAGATCCAGGACGCGGCCGGCACCAGCAGCAGCGAGACGGCCACGGTGAGCCAGGAGTAGATCACGATCTGGCGGGAGGTTTCTTCCGCAGTCGCCACCACCGGCAGCATGGGCACGTTGGCGCGGGCGTAGTCGTCCTTGTACTTCATGGCCAGCGCCCAGGTGTGCGGCGGGGTCCAGAAGAAGATGATCAAAAACAGCACGATGGCCTGCCACCAGTTGTCGGCGGAACCGTCGTGGACGTTGTCGCGGATCACGGCCCAGCCCACCATCACGGGCATGCAGCCGGCCGCACCGCCCCAGATCACGTTTTGCCAGGTGCGGCGCTTCAGCCACTTCGTGTAGATGAAGATGTAGAAGAAGTTGGTCAGGAGGATGAAAAACGCCGCCAGCCAGGAGTTGCACAGCACCCCGAGCCAGAGCACGGACAGCACGAGCATCACCCAGGCGAACACGGCCGCCTTCTGTTTGGTCACCGAGTGCCGCACCAGCGGACGGGCGCGGGTGCGCCCCATCTTCTGGTCGATGTCGTAGTCCGCGACCATGTTGAAGGTGTTCGCGGCCGCGGCTCCCATCCAGCCGCCGAGCAGCGTGCCCAGCACGAGCCAGAGGTGCACCTCGCCGCGGTGCGCCTGCAGCATCGCGGGAATCGCGGCGACCAAGAGAAGTTCAATGACCCTCGGCTTCGTCAACGCGAAATATGCCTTGATGGTCTCCAACAACTCTCTCCTTTTTGTACCGCCGTCGGGCGCGGGCAATCATACCTTCGGACGATGGTAGCCCCAACCAACGCGAGTCAACGAATCGAGGATGGGGTGGGACCGGAGGCGTCGATAAGCGATATGCTTTTGTGCGACCTTAAAGAAAGCGAGGACCCCATGACGCTGCCCCCGAAACTGCAGGCAATGACCGAGCGCAACTACCCGCAGGATTGGACCGAGACCGACACCCGCGCCGTTGACACGGCCAGGGTGCTCGCCGCCGACGCGGTGGAAAACTGCGGTTCCGGACACCCTGGCACCGCCATGAGCCTCGCGCCGCTGGCCTACACCCTGTTCCAGCGCGTGATGGACGTGGACCCGACCGACAAGGATTGGGTGGGCCGCGACCGCTTCGTGCTGTCCAACGGCCACTCCTCGCTCACGCAGTATGTGCAGCTGTACCTCGGCGGCTTCGGCCTGGAGTTGCAGGACCTGAAGGACCTGCGCACCTGGGGTTCGAAGACCCCGGGCCACCCGGAGTACAACCACACCGACCACATCGAGATCACCACCGGCCCGCTCGGCCAGGGCCTCGCTTCCGCAGTGGGCATGGCGATGGCTTCTCGACGTGAACGTGGCCTGTTCGACCCCGACGCCCCCGCGGGCGAGTCGCCCTTCGACCACTACATCTACGTCGTCGCCGGCGACGGCTGCCTGCAGGAGGGCGTGACCGCCGAAGCGTCCTCGCTCGCAGGCACCCAGCAGCTGGGCAACCTCATCCTCTTTTGGGACGACAACCGCATCTCCATCGAGGACGACACCCAGATCGCGTTCACCGAGGACGTGCTCAAGCGTTACGACGCCTACGGCTGGCAGACGCTGACCGTCGAATCCGGCGAGGACGTCGCCGCCATCGAGGCCGCCGTTGCCGAGGCGAAGGCGGAGCCGACCAAGCCGACGATCATCCGCGTGAAAACCGTGATCGGCTACCCGGCCCCGAACCTGATGAACACCGGCGCCATCCACGGCGCGGCGCTCGGCGCCGACGAGGTCGCCGCGGTCAAGGAGGCGCTCGGTTTCGACCCGGCCGTGAACTTCCCCGAAGAGGACGAGGTGATCGCTCACACCCGCAAGCTGCGCGAGCGCGCCGCAGAGAAGCGCGCCGCCTGGGACGAGAAGTTCAACGCCTGGGCCGAGGCGAACCCGGAACGCAAGGCGCTGCTGGACCGCCTCACCGCCCGCGAGCTGCCGGCGGACTGGAAGAAGGACTTCCCCACCTGGGAGCCGGACGCGAAGGGTGTGGCCACCCGCAAGGCCTCCGCCGCCGCGATCCAAGCCGCCGCGGCCGCGCTGCCTGAGCTGTGGGGCGGCTCCGCCGACCTGGCCGGCTCCAACAACACCCTGATCGAGGGGGCGCCGTCGTTTGGCCCGCGCTCGATTTCCACCGAGATGTTTTCCGCAGACCCGTACGGGCGCAACCTGCACTTCGGCATCCGCGAGCACGCCATGGGCGCGGTGATGAACGGCATCGCCCTGCACGGCGGCACCCGCGTCTACGGCGGCACCTTCCTCATCTTCTCCGAGTACCTCTACCCCGCCATCCGCGTCGCCGCCCTGTCCGGCATCGACGGCTACTACGTGTTCACCCACGACTCCATCGGGCTCGGCGAGGACGGCCCGACCCACCAGCCGGTGGAGACCCTCGCCGCGCTGCGCGCCATCCCGGACGTCGCCGTGATCCGCCCAGCCGACGCGAACGAGACCTCCGCCGCCTGGATCGCCGCGCTCGAGGCGAAGGAGCAGCCGAAGGCGCTGGCGCTGTCCCGCCAGAACCTGCCCGTGCTCGAGGGCACCAAGGAGAAGGCCTTCGAGGGCGTGGCGCGCGGCGCCTACGTGCTGGTCGAGGAATCCGCCGACACCCCGGACGTGATCCTCATGGCCTCCGGCTCCGAGGTGCAGTACGCCGTCGAGGCCGCCAAGGTCCTCGAGTCCGAGGGCACCGCCACCCGCGTGGTCTCCGTGCCGTCCATGGACTGGTTCATGGAGCAGGACGATGCCTACATCGACTCCGTGCTGCCGCGCGACGTCAAGGCCCGCGTGTCCGTCGAGGCCGCGACCTCCATGCCGTGGTTCCGCTTCCTCGGCGAATACGGCCGCGCCGTGTCCCTGGAGCACTTCGGCGCCTCCGCGCCGGGTGCGGAGCTGTTCGAGCGCTTCGGCTTCACCGCCGACAACGTCGCGCGCACCGCTCGCGAGACCCTCGAGTGTGTGCGCGAACAGCGCAGCGTGGCAACGAGCGTGCGCGTCGGCGACACCGAATCCGAGCCCACCCGCGGCGACGGGCGTTAGCTCGCGAACGGAACACAAAGGAAGGAATAGGACATGACCGCAATCGACGACCTCTACCAGGCCGGCACCTCCACCTGGCTCGACGACCTGTCGCGCGAGCGCATCGCCACCGGCAACCTGGGCGAGGTGAAGCAGGCGAAGTCCATCGTCGGCGTGACCACCAACCCCGCGATCTTCGCCGCCGCCATGGGCTCCGGCACCCACTACGACGAGCAGCTCGCCGAGCTGAAGCAGGCCGGCACCACCGCCGACGCCGCCGTCTACGCCATGAGCGTCAAGGACGTCCAGGACGCCTGCGACCTCTTCCGCGACACCTTTGAGGCCACCGGCGGCAAGGACGGGCGCGTCTCCATCGAGGTGGACCCGCGCTTCGCCGCCGACGAGGCCAAGACCATCGACCAGGCCCGCGAGCTGTGGCAGCTGGTGGACCGCGACAACCTCATGATCAAGATCCCGGCGACCGATGAGTCGCTGCCCGCCGTCACCGCGGCGCTGGCCGAGGGCATCTCCGTCAACGTCACCCTGATCTTCTCGGTGGAGCGCTACCAGCAGGTCATCGACGCCTACAAGGACGGCATCCGCAAGGCCGCCGCCAACGGCCACGATGTCAGCCGCATCCACTCGGTGGCGTCGTTCTTCGTCTCCCGCATGGACACCGAGGTGGACAAGCGCCTCGAGGCCATCGGCACCGACGAGGCGCTGGCGCTGCGCGGCAAGGCGGGCATCGCCAACGCGAGGTTGGCGTATGCGCTGTTTGAGCGCGAGTTTGGCAAAACTGACGTCGATAAGCTTCCTGCGAACGCGAACGCACAGCGCCCCCTGTGGGCATCGACCGGTGTGAAGAACCCGGACTACCCGGCGACGATGTATGTCACCGAGCTCGCCGGTCCGCAGACCGTGAACACGATGCCGGAGACGACGCTCGACGCGGTGCTTCGCGACGGCGGCGTGCACGGCGACACCCTCACCGGCACCGAAGCCGTCTCCCGCGAGACCTTTGCGGCGCTGCGCGAGGTGGGCATCGACATCGATGACGTGGTCGCCGTGCTGGAGCGCGAAGGCGTGGAGAAGTTCGTGGACGCGTGGCAGGAGCTGCTCGATTCCATGACTGCTAGGCTCGCCTAACGTGACTTCACCGCTCGAGCAGTGGACCAACCCGCTGCGCTCCCCCGCCGACAAACGCCTCCCCCAGATCGCCGGGCCCTCCGGCATGGTGATCTTCGGGGTCACCGGCGACCTCGCCCGCAAGAAGCTGCTGCCGGCCGTCTACGACCTGGCCAACCGCGGCCTTCTGCCCGGCGGGTTCACGCTGGTCGGCTACGGGCGGCGCGACTGGTCCAAGGCGGACTTCGAGGCGTACGTGCGCAAGGCTGTCGACGACGGCGCGCGCACCGAGTTCCACGAGAACGTGTGGCAGCGCCTCGCCGAGGGCCTCGAGTTCGTCCAGGGCAACTTCGACGACGACGCCGCCTTCGACCGCCTCGCCGCGACCTGCAAGCGCAGCGACGACGAGCGCGGCACCGCCGGCAACTGGGCCTACTACCTGTCCGTGCCGCCGGAGTTCTTCGCCGAGGTAGTCCACCAGCTGGACCGCTCTGGCATGGCGCACGAGGGCGAGAACCAGTGGCGCCGCGTGATCATTGAAAAGCCCTTCGGCCACGATCTCGAGTCCGCCAAGGAGCTCAACGAGGTCGTCGGCGCGGTGTTCGACGAGCGCTCCGTGTTCCGCATCGACCATTACCTGGGCAAAGAGACGGTGCAGAACATCCTGGCGCTGCGCTTTTCCAACCAGATGTTTGAGCCGGTGTGGAACTCCCACTACATCGACCACGTGCAGATCACCATGGCCGAGGACATCGGCCTGGGCGGACGCGCCAGCTACTACGACGGCATCGGCGCCGCCCGCGACGTGATCCAGAACCACCTGATCCAGCTGCTCGCCCTGGTGGCCATGGAGGAGCCGACCTCGTTCTCCCCCGGCCAGCTGCGTGCCGAGAAGCTCAAGGTGCTGCGCGCCACCTCCGCGGTGGGCCCCTTCGGCAAAACCACCGCCCGCGGGCAGTACACCGCCGGGTGGCAGGGCTCCAAGAAGGTCGTGGGCCTGCGCGAGGAGGAAGGGTTCGATCCGAATTCCACCACCGAGACGTTCGCCGCCTGCACCCTGCAGATCGATTCGCGTCGCTGGGCCGGCGTGCCGTTCTACCTGCGCACCGGCAAGCGGCTGGGCCGCCGCGTCACCGAGATCGCGCTGGTGTTCAAGCGCCCGCCGTACCAGCCGTTCTCCCAGGGGCAGACGGACCTTTTGACCAACAACGCGGTAGTCATCCGCGTCCAGCCCGACGAGGGCGTGCTCATGCGCTTCGGCTCCAAAGTCCCCGGTCCCGGCATGGAGCTGCGCGACGTGAACATGGACTTCGCCTACTCCGAAGCGTTTACGGAACAGTCCCCCGAGGCCTACGAGCGCCTCATCCTGGACGCGCTGCTCGACGAGTCCAGCCTGTTTCCCACCAACTCCGAGGTGGAGCGTAGCTGGGAGATCCTGGATCCGGTACTGGATTACTGGGCCGAGCAAGGCAGCCCCGACGATTACGCCGCCGGCACCTGGGGGCCGGCCTCCGCCGAGCGCATGCTGTCGAAGGACGGGCGCGCCTGGCGGCGGCCATAAGCAAGAAAGGCTCGAGCATGATCACCGAACTGCCGGACACCACCACCAAAGCCATCGCCGCCGAGCTCTCCCACGCACGGGAGCGCCACTCACTGGCCACCGGGCGCGTGCTCACCCTGCTGGTGGCCATCGACGACGCGCGCGACGACAGCATCGACGAGACACTCGCCACCCTGCGCGACGCCTCCTTCGAGCACCCCGCCCGCGTGCTGGTGCTCATTTCCGGCGACTCGGACGCCGAAACTCGCCTCGACGCGCAGGTGCTGGTGGCAACCGACGCCGGCGCCTCCGAGGTGGTGGTCATGCGCCTGTACGGCGAGCTGACTGGCCACATGGGCGCGGTGGTCACCCCGCTGCTGCTGCCGGACACCCCGGTGGTGGCGTGCTGGCCGCAGAAGGCGCCTAAGCACCCGTCCGGCACACAGCTGGGCCGCATCGCCCAGCGACGCATCACGAACCTGCGCCGCGGCACGAACGGCGTGACGCTGAAGCAGCTCACGGACGGCTACGAGCACGGCGATTCGGACATGATGTGGTCGCGCATCACGCCGTGGCGCGGCATCGTCGCCTCCGCCCTGGACCGCCACCCCGGCAAGCACGTCCATTCCGCCGAGATCGCGGGCGCCGCCGGGGACCCGAGCGTGGACCTCGCCGCCGGCTGGCTCGCCTCCAGCCTGGGCGTGGACGTGACACGCTGCGCCGGCGAGGCGGCCGGCGACTTCCCCATCGCCCGCTTGGTGCTGCACTGCGAAGGCGGCGACGTGGAGGTCGCGGTCCAGGACAGCCACACCGTGCGCATCTGCGCGCCCGGCCACGCCGATTCCTTCGTGGCCATGGGCGAGCGCACCGAGGCCGAAAGCCTCGCCGAGGACCTGCGCCACCTCGGCCCGGACACCACCTACGAGCGCGCGCTGCGCGGACTTCAAGGAGTACACAATGAGCTTTAAGGATCTTGCATCGCTTCTCGACGCCGCGACCTCCCGGTTCACCGCCCTCATGTCCGATGTCCACGCGGAGGGCCGCACCGCACGCGTGGTGCTCACCGGCGGCACCGCCGGCATCGCCCTGCTGGAGCGCCTCGCCGACGAGGACATCGACTGGTCGCGCGTGGAGGTCTTCTTCGGCGACGAGCGCAACGTGCCGGCTGACCACCCCGACTCCAACGAGGGGCAGGCCCGCGCGGCGCTGCTGTCCAAGGTGGACATCCCGGAGGAGAACATCCACGGCTACGGCCTCGACGGCGGCCCGATGGACGCCGCGGTGGAGCGCTACCGCACACTCGTCGGCGACGGCGGCTTCGACCTGCACCTTTTGGGCATGGGCGGCGAGGGCCACATCAACTCGCTGTTCCCCCACACCGATGCCGTGCGCGAGCGCGACGCGATGGTGGTGGCGGTGACGGACTCGCCGAAGCCGCCGGCCGAGCGCGCCACCCTGACCCTGCCGGCGGTGCAGTCCGCCGACCGTGTGTGGCTGCTCGTCTCCGGCGCGGAGAAGGCGGAGGCGGCGAGCCACGCCTCCGACGGGGCCGGGGCCGCCGACGACTGGCCGGTCGCCGGCGCTATTGGGCGTAAAGAAACGGTCCTGTTCGCCACGAAGGACGCAACAGGACCGTTCTAGTTCGGCGGGTGCTTAGACCGCGTAGGTCTGAATCAGGTTCAGGCCGACAATGCAGAGGATCCAGATCAGGGCCATGAGGATGGTCACCCGGTCGAGGTTCTTCTCCACCGTGGTCGAACCGGACAGGTTGGCCTGGACGCCGCCGCCGAACAGGCTGGACAGGCCGCCGCCCTTGCCCTTGTGGAGCAGGACGAAGACGGTCATGAGGATCGCGGCGATCACCAGCACAATCTCGAGGGCTAAAGCCATGTGTGCGACACCTTTCAAAATGGGCGATGGTGCAAACTCCCGATGAGCTTACACCACCGCAAAGAGGATCCCGGCAGCGACTTACATCACCGAGTTTGCGGCCGCCGCGGCGAGCTTGGCAAAGTCCTGCCCGTCCAGGGACGCGCCGCCGACTAGGCCGCCGTCCACGTCGGGCTGCGAGATGATCTCGGCCACCGTGTCGGCCTTGACGGAGCCGCCGTAGAGGATGCGGATGGCGTCGGCGACGGAGTCGTCGCTAAGCTCGCGCACGAGCTCGCGGATGCCGTGGCAGACCTCCTGCGCATCCTCGGCCGAGGCGACCTTGCCGGTGCCGATCGCCCAGACCGGCTCGTAGGCGATGACGGCCTTGGACAGGTCCACCCCAGCAAGCGATTCGCGCGCCTGCTTCACGACGAATTCCACGTGCTCGCCCGCCTCGCGCACCTCGAGCGGCTCGCCCACGCAGACGATTGGTGCGATGCCGTGCTCGATGGCCTTGGCGGCCTTCGCGGCGACCTGCTCGTTGGTCTCGCCGTGGTACTCGCGGCGCTCCGAGTGGCCGACGACCACCCAGGAGCACCCCAGCTTCTCCAGCATGGACGCGGAGATGTCGCCGGTGTAGGCGCCGTTGTCGTGCTCGGAGACGTCCTGGGCGCCGTAGGTGATCTTGAGCTTGTCGCCCTCCACCAGGGTCTGGATGGAGCGCAGGTCCGTGAACGGGACCGTCAGCGCAATATCGACGTACTCGTAGCCGTCCTTCGGAAACGCGAAGACGAGCTTTTGGGCACTCTGGATGGCCTCGAGGTGGTCGTGGTTCATCTTCCAGTTGCCCGCGATAAGTGGCGTGCGTGCCATGGGTAGCAAACCTCCTAGTTCAGTACGGAAACGCCCGGCAGTTCCTTGCCCTCGATCAGCTCGAGGGAGGCGCCGCCGCCGGTGGAGATGTGGCTGAAGCCGTCCTCGTCAAGGCCAAGGGTGCGCACCGACGCCGCGGAGTCGCCGCCGCCGACGACGGTGAAAGAGCCGTTCTCCTTTGTCGCCGCGATCATGGCCTCGGCGACGGCCTTGGTGCCGTCTGCGAAGTTCGGGAACTCGAACACGCCCATCGGACCGTTCCAGAACACGGTCTTGGAGTCCTTGATGGCCTCGGCGTAGTTCTTGGCGGTTTCGGGTCCGATGTCCAGGCCCATCCAGCCCTCCGGGATCTCGTCCAGGCCGACGATCTTCTTCTCGGTGTCCTTGTCGAACTCCGCGCCGGCGGCGACGTCCACCGGCAGCAGCAGCTTGTCGCCGAAGCGCTCGATGAGCTCCTTGCAGGTGTCCACCATGTCCTCCTGCAGCAGCGACTTCTGCACGTTGTGGCCCTGGGCGGCGAGGAAGGTGTAGCACATGCCGCCGCCGATGATGATCTTGTCGGCCTTCTCCGCCAGCGCCTCGATCACGCCGAGCTTGTCGGAGACCTTGGAGCCGCCCAGCACCACCACGTACGGGTGCTGCGGGTTGTCCTTGACGGAAGACAGGGTCTCCACCTCCTTGTCCACGAGGTAGCCGGCGTAGGCCGGGAGCTTCTTCGCCACGTCGAAGACGGAGGCCTGCGCACGGTGCACAACGCCGAAGCCGTCGGAGACGAACGCGCCGTTGTCGGCCGCAAGCGCGGCGAGTTCCTCGGCGAAAGCGGTGCGCTCCGCCTCGTCCTTGGAGGTCTCGCGCGCGTCGAAGCGGACGTTTTCAAGCAGGAGGATCTCGCCCTCGGTCAGGCCGTTGGCGCGCTCGTGGGCGTCCTCGCCGGAGACGTCGCCGGCGAGCGGGACGAACTGGCCCAGGCGCTCAGACAGCGCCTCCGCCACCGGTGCGAGGGAGAACTTCGGGTTGACCTCGCCCTTCGGGCGGCCCAGGTGCGCCATGACGATCACCTTCGCGCCGCCGTCCAGCAGCGCCTTCAGGGTGGGCAGGGAGGCGTCGATGCGGCCGGCGTCGGTGATGTTGCCGTTGTCGTCCAGGGGGACGTTGAAGTCGGACCGGACCAGGACGTGGCGGCCGTCCACGCCTTCGTCGAGAAGCTGCTGCAAGTTCTTGGTCATTGGTATCTCCTTTGTTCTGTGAACACTCACCATCGTATGAAAAACGGGTCCGCCGTGCCGGAAGCACCGCAGACCCGCAACTCAAGCTCCTTAGAGCTTGTCCGCCACGAACTTGGTCAGGCGGATGTACTGGGAGGTGTAGGACCACTCGTTGTCGTACCACGAAATGATCTTGACCATGTTGCCGTCAATCACGCGGGTCATGCCAGCGTCGAAGATCGCGCCGTGGGAGTTGCCGATGATGTCGGAGGAGACGATCGGGTCCTCGGTGTAGAGCAGCGCCTGGCCGAACTCGGCGTCCTCGGCGGCCTTCTTTACCGCTGCGTTAACCTCCTCGACCGTGGCCTCCTTGCCCAGGGTGACGGTGAGGTCGGTGGCGGAACCGGTGATGGTGGGCACGCGCATGGCGAAGCCGTCAAGCTTGCCCTCCAGGTTCGGCAGCACCAGCGCAACGGCCTTTGCGGCGCCGGTGGTGGTGGGCACGATGTTCTGGGCGGCGGCGCGGGCGCGGCGCAGGTCCTTGTGCGGCGCGTCCTGGAGGCGCTGGTCGCCGGTGTAGGCGTGCACGGTGGTCATCAGGCCGCGCTCGATGCCGAACGCCTCGTCGAGCACCTTCGCCACCGGCGCGAGAGAGTTGGTGGTGCAGGATGCGGCGGAGATGACGTCCTCGGAGCCGGTGTAGTTGGCGTGGTTGACGCCCCAGACGTAGGTGCCGTCGACTTCCTTGCCCGGTGCGGAGATGATGACCTTCCTCGCGCCAGCGTCGATGTGCGCCTTGGCGTCCGGGCCCTTGCGGAAGACGCCGGTGCATTCGAGCACGATGTCCACGTCGGAGTCGCCCCAGGCGAGGTTGGCCGGGTCCTTCTCCGCGGAGACCTCGATGCGGCGGCCGTCGATGGTGATGGAGTCGTCGTCGTGCTCAATGTCGTGGTTGAACTGGCCGTACGCAGTGTCGTACTTCATCAGGTGCGCCAGGGTCTCGTTGTCGGTGAGATCGTTGATCTTCACCACTTCGAGCTCGCCCTTGTACTCGTCCTCGATGATGCGCAGCGCTGCGCGGCCGATGCGGCCGAAACCGTTGATGCCAATGCGGGTAGTCACAGTCAACACTCCTCGTGCTCGTGGTCTGTCGGTCCACCCCCGAGTGTAATGAGCAAGGCTCTCACCTGCAGAGAGCTTTTTGCTTATCGACGAAACCAGGGGTGGCAACCGCAATCAGCACCCGCCCCGGATGTTGGTTTATGCCCGTTTCCACGCCTCAGGGGGAGCCATTTCCGCCGCTTCCACCCCCGGCTCCGGCCGCGCAGCACCCACTGTGAAGTATGTCACCCGTGCAGGTTTTAGGTGGTCGGGCTCCCGTGCGTGTCCTCCACGCCCAGTTCCGAGGCGCGCTTGTCTGCGAGCGAGAGCAGGCGCCGGATGCGTCCAGCCACCGCGTCCTTGGTCATCTGCGGGTCCGCCAGGCGCCCCAGCTCCTCCAGGGAAGCGTGGCGGTGCTCCACGCGCAGGTAGCCGGCTTCGGCGAGGTGCTCGGGGACGTCGTCGCCGAGGATCTCCATGGCGCGCTCCACGCGGGCCGCCGCCGCGGCCGCCGCCTGCGCCGAGCGGCGGGTGTTCGCGTCGTCGAACGTGGCGAGCCTGCTGTTCGCCTTCGCCTTGACTGCGCGGGATTCGCGCTTCGTGTCCCATTCGATGCGGGTTGCCGGCGCGCCCATGCGGCTGAGCAGGATGCCGATCGCCTCGCCGTCGCGCAAGGTCACCCGCTCGACGCCGCGGGTCTCGCGGGTCTTCGCCGTCAGGCCTAAGCGCCGGGCGAGCCCGACCAGTGCCAGCGCGGCTTCCTGGCCCGGGCAGGCGACCTCAAGGGTGGCGGTCCGGCCCGGTTCAGCCAAGCGCCCGCGCGCGAGGAAGGCCCCGCGCCACGCGGCCTCGACCCCGGCCATGTCGCCGGAAATGACCTGCCGCGGCATCCCCACGACCGGGTGGCCGGACGCGGTGACGAGCTTCAAGCGGCGGATGACGTCCGCCGCGCCGTCATCGACGCGCACCTCGTACCGCGACTCGCGGTTGCCTGAAGACGGCGCAAGTAGCTCCACACTCGCCTCCACCGCGCACAAATCGGCCACCGTGCTGGCTAAGCGCCGCGCGACCGCTTCTTCCTCAAAATCTGCGACGATGGCCACCCCGCCCTCCGCCGGCTGGATCTCCCCGCCGAACCGGATCAGCGCGGCCGCTTCCGCGGCGCGCGCCTCCAGCCCGCCGCCGGTGGCGCGCAGGAGTTCGTCCTTGACCTTGGCCGTGAGCGCCACCGGCGCCTCCCCTCGTTTACGTGTGTTGCAGCTTGGAACCGCCCAGCATTCTATCGTGCCGGGCGCAGCGCCTTGAGGGCAGATGCCAATTGCTTCGGGTCGTGGCGGTTCAGCGGTGCGCCCACGGCGTCCACCTCGCGCAGCGGGGCGAAGGCGACCTCTGCGTCCAAACGAGCGGCGGCGCGGGCGATGTTGTCGCGCTCGCCGTCGGAGGTGGCGGTGCGCTCATCGGCGAGGAAGTAGTCCACGTGCAGCTGCGGGGCGTGCTGGGAGAACACGTGGATGTGGCGTTCGGTGGTGAACCCGTGGGTCTCCCCCGCCTCCGGCGAAAGGTTCAGGATCACCGCGACGGTCGCCGACGTCTCGTTGAGCGCCTGGGCGATGTCGGGCACGAGGATGTGCGGGATCACCGAGGAGAACCAGGAGCCGGGCCCGATGGTCACCATGTCCGCGTCCATGATCGCCTGCACCGCCGCCTCGCTCGCGGCTGGCTGCGCCGGGGTCAGGCGCACACGCCGCACCGCCCCGGGGGTGGTGGCCACCGCCACCTGGCCGCGCACGGAGCGCAGCACGCGCGGGTCGTCGTCCAAGCCCGCCACGTCCGCTTCGATGTCCAACGGCTGCGGGCACACCGGGATGACGCGGCCGGCGGATCCGGTCCAGGCGGCCACCTGATCCAGGGCGGCCTGGGTGTCGCCGAGGCGCTCGGCCAGCCCGGTGATCAACAGGTTGCCCAGCGCGTGGCCGGCCATGGCGCCGTGCCCGCCGAAGCGGTGCTGCAGGGTCTCGCGCCACTGCGCGCCGTCCTCGCCTTCGGCTGTCAGGGCCGCCAGCGCCATGCGCAGATCCCCGGGCGGGACGATCTCCATCTCGCGGCGCAAGCGCCCGGACGATCCACCGTCGTCCGCCACGGTGACCACCGCGTTGATCGTGGACGCGCCGGCTTCGCGCGCGGCGGTAAGCGTCTGGTACAAGCCGTGCCCTCCCCCGAGGCACGTGAACGACGTATGGCTCAATTGACCCTTCTTTCTGATGGCCTAACCGGCTCGCTTAGTGGCGCTCAAGATCGCGGTGGATCACATTGACATCCACGCGACCCTGCTGGCGCAGACGCTTTCCGACGGCCTCCGCCACCGCCACTGAGCGGTGGTGCCCGCCCGTGCAGCCGATGCCGACGGTGATGAAGTCCTTGCCCTCGTGGCGGTAGCCGCCCAGGGTGCTAGAGAGCAGGTCGACGAAGTTGTCCACGTACTCGCGGGCGCCGTCCTGGCTCAACACGTAGTCAGAAACCGCCTTGTCCACGCCGCGGAACTCCCGGAGCCCCTCCACCCAGTACGGGTTTGGCAGGAAACGAACGTCCAGCACAATATCAGCGTCGCGCGGCGAGCCGTGCTTGAACCCGAAGGATTCGATGGTGACGTGTTGCCGGCCCACCGGCAGCTCGCCGACGGAAGCCTCCACCGCGCGGCGCAGGTCGTGCACCGACAGGTTCGAGGTGTCGATGATGACGTCCGCGGACGCGCGCAGCTCCTCCATCTCTTCGCGCTCGCGCTCGATGCCGGACTGCAGCGTCCCGTCGCCCTGCAGCGGGTGGGTGCGGCGCACCGAGTCGAAGCGGCGGATCAGCACGTCGTCGCGCGCCTCCAGGAACAGGACGAACGGCTGGTGGTCGCGGTCCCGGATCGCCGCGATGGTCTCCATGAGGGACCCGTTGAATTTCGCCGCGCGGATGTCGGTGACCACCGCGAGGCGCTCCACCGGGGAATCGTCCGCGGCGGCCAGGTCCACCAGCTCCAGAATCAGCTGCGGCGGCAGGTTCTGGGAGACGAAAAAGCCCTTGTCCTCAAAGACCTTCGCTGCCGTGGACAGGCCGCCGCCCGACAGGCCCGTGATGATCACAGGGCGCATCGGGGTCGCGGAATCTTCCTGGGGCAATGCGTGTGCGGAGGATGTCGTGGACATAAGGAACATCCTAGACAAGGAGGGGGCGACGTGCCGTCGATTAGCAACCCGCTTCTACTGGTGCAGATGCTGGTAGATGGTCTCCGCGAGCTTCGGGCCCACACCCTTGACCTGCTGGATCTCCTCCACCGTCGCTTCCTTGATCTTCTTCACGGAGCCGAAGTGCTTAACCAGGTCCGTGCGCCGGGCCGGCCCCAGCCCCGGCACCGCGTCCAGCGCCGAGGCGCGCATCCGCTTGGAGCGCTGCTGGCGGTGGTACGTGATGGCGAACCGGTGCGCCTCGTCGCGGATCTGCTGCAGCAGGTACATGCCCTCGGAGTTGCGGGGCAGGATGATCGGCTCGTCGTCGTCCGGCACCCACACCTCCTCAAGGCGCTTGGCCAGCCCGATGAGCTGCACGTCCACGATGCCCAGCTCGTCGAACACCGCCTGCGCTGCGGTGACCTGGGGCTTGCCGCCGTCGACGATGAACAGCTGCGGCGGGTAGGCGAACCGCTTCGCCCCGGTGGACTCGTCCGCTTCGTCCTCGAAGGTCTGCTCCTCCGCGACCTCGTCCGGGTTAGCCAGCTTGTCCTCGTTGTAGCGCTTGAAGCGGCGCCGGGTCACCTCGGCGATGGAGCCGACGTCGTCGGAGCGGCCGTCGCCGGCGGCCTCCTTGATGCGGTAGCGGCGGTAGTCGTTCTTCTTGGGCAAACCGTCCTCGAACACCACAAGCGACGCCACCACGTCGGTGCCCTGGATGTGGGAAATATCGGTGCACTCGATGCGCAGCGGCGCCTCGTCCATCCCGAGGGCGTCCTGGATGTCCTGCAGCGCCTGGGAACGGGCGGTCAGGTCGCCGACGCGCTTGAGCTTGTGCTGGTGCAGCGCCTCCGAGGCGTTCTTGTGCACCGTTTCCATCAGCGCGCGCTTGTCGCCGCGCTGCGGCACGCGGATCTCCACTGGGCCGCCGCGCAGCTCCGCGAGCAGCTCGGTGACCTCCGGCAGTTCCGTCGGCAGCGTCTCCACGAGGATTTCGCGCGGCACCGGCATCGGCGCCTCCGCCTTGGCGCGGGATTCCTGGTCCACGCCGCGGCGGCGCACCTTCTGCGCCTCGATCGTGCGGTCTTCCTCCTGCTCCTGGCGGACCCGCTCCACCGCGTCGGAGTAGTACTGCACAAGGAAGTTCTGCATCAGCGTCGGCAGGGTCGGGTCCTTCTGCCCCTCTTCCAGCCGCTCGGCGGCGCCGGGCTCATCGCCGGTCTTTTCCACCACCCAGCCGCGCTGGGCCCGGATGCGCCCGTCGCGCACGTTGAAGATCTGCACCGCCGCTTCGAGCTCGTCGGTGTCGAAAGCGATGACGTCGGCGTCGGTGTCTTGCCCCAAGACGACCGTCTGGCGTTCCATGACCTTGTTCACGGCGCCGAGGTCGTCGCGAAGCCTGGCGGCCTTCTCAAACTCCAGATTCTCGGAGGCTTCCTGCATCTGCGCGGTGATGCCGCGCACGAGCTGGTCGGTGCGCCCCGACATGAAGCCCAAGAAGCCCTGCACGATCTCGTCGTACTCGGCCTCGTCCACGCGCCCCACGCACGGGGCGGCGCACTTGTCGATGTAACCGAGCAGGCACGGCCGCCCCAGCGACTCGTGGCGGTTGAACACACCGTTCGAGCAGGTCCGGATCGGAAACACGCGCGTGAGCAGGTCCAGTGTTTCGCGCACCGCCCACGCGTGAGAGTAGGGCCCGAAGTAGCGCACCCCCTTGCGCTTCGGGCCGCGGTAGAGGAACGCGCGCGGGTAGCGCTCCTTCACGCTCACCGCGAGCATGGGGTAGGTCTTGTCGTCGCGGTACATGACGTTGAACCACGGGTCGAAGCGCTTGATCCAGGTGTACTCCAGCTGCAGCGCCTCCACCTCGGAGGCCACCACAATCCACTCCACGGACGCGCCGGTGTAGACCATCTGGCGGGTGCGCGGGTGCAGCGTGTGCGGCGGCTGGAAGTAGTTGTTCAGGCGCGCGCGCAGGCTTTTCGCCTTGCCCACGTAGATGACGCGGCCGTCGCGGTCGCGGAACTTGTACACCCCGGGGTCGGTCGGAATCGTGCCCGGCGCCGGGCGGTAGCTTTGCGGGTCCGCCAACGCTTAGTCCTGCGGCATGTACTTGGCTTCGAGCGCGCGGAAGTCATCCACGGCCTTCAAGGCGTCTTCCTTGTCACCGGACTGGATCGCCCATAGCGGCACGTACTCGAATTCCGGCAGCTCAAGGCGCGCCATGCGCGAGCCTTTGGGGAAGCTCAGCCCGTAGATCACGGCCCACGGGTAATAGCGGGTGCCGATGATGTTGCGCACCTGCACGCCGTCCTCGTTCGCGCGCACCCGCGGTCGGGTCAGCGCGATCCAGGACAGCACGGAGATGATCAGGCCGACGCCGATGAAGGCGAACTTGTCCAGGTCGGTGATGGACACGCCGGTGAATTCGGCGTCCACGGCCCAGGACATGAACACGTGCACCGCCATGACCACAACGATCCAGCCGACGGCGACCTTGCGCAGAAACTTCGAGGACAGCTCCAGCTCCCACGGTTTCGTGGTGGTGGTGGCGTGCGGGTCGAGCGCGTTGAGGTAGGCAATCTCGTCCCGGCCCGAAAGTCCCGTGGGGTTGTGCTGTTCAGCCTGATCAGCCACTGCCGTTACTCCTTACAAGCGCTCGAGCATGTTGCGTGGCAGCGTCCCAAAGGCCGCCCCACGCCCTCCGGGCTACCTTAGCCCTTCAACGGCAGAGCGCGAACTTTGCGCAGCTCCGCGGCTGTACCGGCGGCGGCGCGCATGGCCTCGGCACCCTTGTCTTCCTTGGCGTCCTCGCCACCGGCGCGCTCGTAGGCCTGGTCCTCGTCGTCGACGGTGAGCACGCCGTTGCCCACCGGAGTCTGCTCATCCAACGCCACGCGGGTCAGCCCTGCGGTCACGGAGTCGCACACGTACTGGAAGTGGGCGGTTTCGCCGCGGATGACGCAGCCGAGGGCCACCACGGCGTCGTAACGCTTAGCGCACGCCTGGACCACCACCGGCAGCTCGAGGGCGCCGGCGACGGCGTACTCCTCCACCTTCACGCCGAGCTCCCGGGCCTCATCCCGCGCGCCGGCGCGCAGCAGGTCGACGATCTTGTCGTTCCACCGGGTGTAAACCACGGCGATGGTCATGCCCTCCGCCTGTATGGAATAGTCCTCGGGTGCTCCACTCGATGCCACTTGCAGCTCCTTTTGGGTCCGTTTAGGTTGCGTACCCCGGATGGGCGTGGAGCCATTCGGCCACACCAGGTAGGTCGTGGCCCATCCGGTCGCGCTTGGTGCGCAGGTACTTGATGTTGTCGTGTGTGGGAACGATCTCGATCCTACTGCGGCGCGCCACCGCAGGGCCGTAACCCGCCAGCGCGTCGGACTTGTCCGGGTTGTTGGTGAGCAGCTCGAAGGTGCCCACCCCCAGATCCGCCAGGATCTGCCCGGCCGCGGAGTACTCCCGCGCGTCCGCCGGCAGGCCCTGCTCCAGGTTCGCGTCCACGGTGTCCAGGCCCGCGTCCTGCAGCCGGTAGGCCTGCAGTTTCGCCATGAGTCCAATGCCGCGGCCCTCATGCCCGCGCAGGTACACCACCACGCCGCGCCCGGCAGCTTGGATGCGCCGCATGGACTCGCGCAGCTGAGGGCCGCAATCGCAGCGCGTGGAGCCGAACACGTCGCCGGTGAGGCATTCGGAGTGCACCCGCACCAGCACATCTGTTGCTTCCCGCAGCTTCTCGACGCCTCCGGCAACCAACGCCACATGCTCCACCCCGGAAACAGTGTCGCGGTAGCCCACGGCGGTGAACTCGCCGAACTCGGTGGGAAGCTTCGCCGCGGTGACGCGCTCGACGGTGCGTTCGTGATGGCGGCGGTATTCGGCCAGCTGCTCGATGGAGATCATGGGCAGCCCGTGCGTGTTGGCGAAGCGGAGCAGCTCGTCGAAACGCGCCATGTCGGTGGGGTCGTCCTCGGAGACGATCTCGCACAGCGCGCCCACCGGGGTCTTGCCCGCCAGCCGCGCCAGGTCCACGGCCGCCTCCGTGTGGCCGGGGCGTTCCAGCACGCCGCCGGCCTTGGCGCGCAGGGGCACCACGTGGCCGGGGCGGGTAAACGATGCGGCGGTGGCGGAGCCGTCTGCAAGCAAGGCGATCGTCGTCGCGCGCGAGCGCGCGGAGATGCCGGTGGTACCGGTGGCCGCGTCCACGGTGACGGCGTAGGCGGTGCCGTGCAGGTCCTGGTTGTTGGCCACCATCGGCGGCAGCTCGAGTGCGGTGGCGCGCTCATCCGGCATCGAAACACAGATGTAGCCGGAGGTGTGGTACACCATGAACGCGACGAGCTCCGGGGTGGCGTCCTCGGCGGCGAAGATGAGGTCGCCCTCGTTCTCGCGGTCCTCACTGTCCACCACAACAACGGCCTTGCCAGCGCGAATGGCGGCGATAGCCTCCTCGACCGTATTCAAGGAGTTAGGGGAAGTCATACCGTCCAAGCCTATCCCCGCACCATCTTCTCAACGTATTTGGCCACGATGTCCACCTCGAGGTTCACCGGGTCGCCGGGGGCGAGCGCGCCGGCAGTGGTCTCGCGCAGCGTGGTAGGGATCAGCGAGACCTCGAAGTAGCCCTTGCCGACCGCTGAGACGGTCAGCGAGGTGCCGTTGACCGCGATGGAGCCCTTCTCCACCACGTAGCGCTCAAGCTGCTTTGGCAGCGTGAAGCGCACCACCTCCCAGTGCTCCGACGGGGTGCGCGAGACCACCTCGGCCACACCGTCGACGTGGCCCTGGACGATGTGGCCGCCCATCCGCTGGCCCGCGGCAAGCGCCCGTTCCAGGTTCACCTCGGAGCCGGCCTCGTAGGTGCTGAGCCGGGAACGGTCCATGGTCTCGCGCATCACGTCCGCGGTGAAGGTGCCGTTCGCGTTGTCCACCACCGTCAGGCACACCCCGTCCACGGCAATCGAGTCGCCGGGGGCGGCGTCCTCGGTGACCTTGGGGGCGCGCACGGCGATCCGGACGGCGTCGTCAAGCAGCTTCAGCTCCTCCACCACACCGATTTCCTCAACGAGTCCCGTAAACATCTCTCTCCATTTCTATGAACACATCGCCTCCCACCGGCCGCACGAGGGTGGTGCGGAAGCGGCGGGCGTCGGCGATGGTGCCGGCAATCGCGCGGTCCAGCACCCCGCGGCCGGCGCCGAGAAGCGCGGGCGCGATGTAGGCCTGCACCGCGTCCACCAGATCCAGCTCGAGAAAGCTCGCGGCGAGCGTCGCGCCGCCTTCGACCAGCACGTCGCGCGCACCGGTTGCCCACAGCACCTCCATCGCCTCCTCGGGCGTGGCGTACTGCTCGAAGCCCAAGCGGGTGAGGTTGCCCTCGGGCACCTCGCGCCTGCCGACGACCACGCGGCGCGGCTGGCGTCCGCGCAGCGAGCCGTCGGGGAAGCGCGCGGTCAGCGACGGGTCGTCCGCGATCGCGGTGCCGGTGCCGACGATGATCGCGTCGAGCTTCGCGCGGTCCTCGTGCGCCAGCTCGCGGGCCTTATCGCCGGTGATCCACTTGCTCGTGCCATCTTTCGCGGCGGTGAAGCCGTCGAGCGTGGAGGCGAACTTCAGCGTCACGCTCGGACGGTTGTGGCGCACCGAGCGCAGCCACGGCTGCAACGCCGCGATCCGCACCGGCTGGAAGTCCACCTCGACGCCGTGGGAGCGCAGGTACTCGGCCCCGCCGGCGGCCGCGTCGTTCGGGTCGGCGGTGAAGTACACCACGCGTGCGATCCCCGCCTCCACCAATGCCTGCGAGCAGGGGCCGGTGCGGCCGGTGTGGTTGCAAGGCTCCAGGGTCACCACGGCGGTCGCGCCCCGGGCGCGCTCGCCCGCGTCTCGCAGAGCGTTGATTTCCGCGTGTGGCCCGCCTGCGGGCGAGGTCGCGCCGGTGGCGATGAGCGCACCGGAGGCGTCGAGAAGCGCGCAGCCCACCGGCGGGTTCGGCGAGGTCGTGCCGCGCACCGATTCGCCCGCCTCGATCGCGGCGGAGAAGGCGCCGAGTTCCGCCGTCACCCTCGCGCGGCCTCGCGGGCGAGCTCGCGCAGGCGCTCCACCGCCTCGCCCGGGTTGTCGGCGCCGAAGACCGCGGAGCCGGCCACGAACGCGTCCACGCCGGCCTCCGCAGCCTGCGCGATGGTGGCATTTGCGATGCCGCCGTCGATGCCGATGATGGTGTCCAAACCAGCCTCGTTGATGCGGTCGCGCAGCACCATCACCTTGCTTAAGACCTCCGGCATGAACTTTTGCCCGCCGAAGCCGGGCTCGACGCTCATCACCATGACTTGGTCGAAGTGCTCCAGATCGTCCAGGTACGGCTCAATCGCGGTGCCGGGCTTGATGGCAAAACCGGACTGCACGCCCAGCTCGCGGCACTGCTTCGCGGCCGCGACGTGGTCGCCGGTGGCCTCAACGTGGAACACCAGCCGGTCGCCGCCAGCTTGGACGTAGGTTTCGAACCAGCGCTCCGGCTCCTCGATCATCAGGTGCATGTCCAGGAACTGCTCGGTCACCCCGTTGACCGCCTTGGTCACGTCCGGGCCGAAGGAGAGGTTGGGCACGAAGTGGCCGTCCATGATGTCCACGTGAATCAGGTCCGCGTTGGACACTTTGCGCACGTCATCGCCGAGCGCTGCGTAGTTCGCGGCCAGAATTGATGGGGCGATCTGAATCATGGGTCCTACCCTAGCTTTTTGCGCAGCACCGCGAAGAACATTGCGTCGGTGCCGTGGCGGTGCGGCCACATCTGCACGCTCGGCCCCTCGCCCACGTCCTCCATGCCGGCGGCCCACTCGCGGGCGTCGAGCTCATCCACATCGCCTTTCGCCAATTGCTTCTCGACGATCCTCCGGGTCTCCCGCACATCCGGCGAGCACGTGGAGTAGACCACCACCCCTCCCGGCTTGGCCAGGTTCACGGCGGACTGGAGCAGCTCCTCCTGCAGCTGGTTCAGCTCCGCGATGTCGCCCTCGGACTTCGTCCAGCGCGCCTCCGGGCGCCGCCGCAGCGCGCCGAGACCGGAGCAGGGCGCGTCGACGAGGATGCGGTCGTAGCCGGGCTCGAGCTTCGGGTCGCGCCCGTCCGCGGTGTGGACGGTCACCGGCAGGCCGCGCACTGTCTTCGAGATCAGCTCCGCGCGGTGGGGGCTGACTTCGACGGCGTCGACCGTGGCGGCGTCGATAGCCGCGATCGCCCCGATGAGCGCGGCCTTGCCGCCAGGACCCGCGCACAGGTCAAGCCAACGGCCTTGATCCTGCTCGACGGGGACCTCGGTGACGGCGCGGGCGATGATCTGCGAACCCTCGTCCTGCACCGCGGCAAGTCCCTCGCGCACCGGCTCGAGCTGGCCCGGATCCCCCTCCGGCAGGTACACCGCGTACGGCGAGTACGTGCCCTGCTCGCCGCCGGTGGACAGCGCGAGTTCTTCTGCCGAGATCTCTCCCGGGCGCGCCACCAGGTGCACGACCGGGCGGGCCGAGTCCGCCTCGAGCGCGGCTTCGAGCTCGTCGCGCTTGTCTCCGAGCGCCTCCGCGAAAGACCGCGCGATCCACTCCGGGTGGGCGTGGGTGAACGCCAGCGCGCCCAGCTCGCTGTCCGGGGCGAGGGTGCGCAGCCACTCGTCAGCGGGCGTACGGCCGATCGAGCGCAGCACGCCGTTGGCGAAGCCCTTCGCCTTCTCGTGGCCGGCCGCCTCGACCAGCCGCACCGAGGTGTCCACCGCGGCGTGGTCGCCCACCCGGGTGTAGAGCAGTTGGTACGCGCCAAGGCGAAGCGCGGCGAGCACCTCGGGCGCGATGCGCTCGAGCTCGCGCGATGAGTTTTTCGCGATCACCGCGTCGAGCACCCCGAGGCTGCGCAGCGTGCCGTAGGCCAACTCGGTGGCGAACGCGGCGTCGCGTCCCGTGATCTTCCGCTCGCGCAGGATGCCGGGCAGCGTCAGGTTGGCAAACGCGCCGTCGCGGGCGACGCGCAACACCACCTCAAAGGCCGCCTCGCGCGCCGGGTCGCCGATGCTGGCCGGGCGGCCCTTCACCGTGTAGCGCTGGCGCCCGCCGCCCTGCTTGCGCGGCTGCTGCTTTGCCCTGCTGCCTTGCTGCCGGTTGCGTGCAGGTTTGTCCTCTCGACGCCCCGCGGACCGCGACCTGAAACCTCCGCTCACTCGAACACCACTCCTTCTTTCGCCTCCGGGTTGAGTCCGCGGGCCCAGTCCGCCGCATTCATCATCTTCTTGCCCGGCGGCTGGATCGTCCCCAGGCGAACGTCGCCGCCGGCGGTGCCCACGAGCACCTCGTTTTTGCCAAACGCGGCCTCGCCCGGGGCGAGCGCGCCCTCCCCGGTCGGGGTGACCGGGCCGAGCTTGAAGCGGTTTTCCCCGCGCATCGTCCACGCGCCCGGAGCCGGGGTGTGGGCGCGGATGCCACGGTCGATCACGGCGGCCGGCTGCGTCCAGTCCACCCGGGCGTCCGCCGGGGCAATCTTGGGGGCGTAGGTGCCCTCTTCCGGCTGCGGCGTGGGAGCCGCGGTGCCCGCGCCCAGCGCGTCCATGGTTTCAACCAGCAGGTCCGCACCCGCGTAGGCGAGGCGCTCCAGCAGCTCGCCGCTGGTTTCCGCCTCGCCGATCTCGGTTTCCAGCGTGTCCAAGATGTCACCGGTGTCCAGGCCCTCGTCGATGCGGAAGGTGGTGGCTCCGGTGACCGCGTCACCGGCCGCGATCGCCGCCTGCACCGGCGCCGCCCCACGCCACTTGGGCAGCAGCGAGAAGTGCAGGTTCACCCAGCCGTGTGCGGGGATGTCCAGCATGTCCGCCGGGATGAGGTTGCCGTAGGCCACCACCGGGATCGCGTCGGGGGCCAGCTCCTTCAGTTGGTCCCGGATGGCGTCGTCGCGCGTGAGACTCTCCGGGGTGAGCACCGCAATGCCGTGCTCGAGAGCGAGCGCCTTGACTGGCGACGGGTGCAGCGTGCGCCCACGGCCGCGGCGCGCGTCGGGGCGGGTGAGCACCGCGACGACCTCGTGGTCGGACGCGATGAGCCGCTCGAGCGCCGCAGCGGCGGGTTCGGGTGTGCCGGCGAATACGAGTCGCATACAAACGTTCTCCTTAGCTCCAGTCGGCGGCCCGGATCGCCGCCATCGCTTCCTTGCGCTGCTCCGGTGCCATCCTGCGCATGAACATCACGCCGTCCAGGTGGTCCGCCTCGTGCTGGATGCAGCGCGCCAAAAGCCCGGTGCCGCGCAGCGCGATCGGGTGGCCGAAGCAGTCCTGGCCGCGGACAATGACCGTCTTGTGGCGGGTGACCTCGCCTCGCACGTCCGGCACCGAGAGGCAGCCTTCGACGCCGGTCTGCATCTCATCGCCCAAGGGTTCCCACACGGGGTTGACGATGTGCCCGCGCATGCCCTGGCAGTCGAAGACGAAAATCCGGCGCGTAAGCCCGGTCTGGTTCGCGGCCAGGCCGACTCCGCCGGCGTGGTCCATGGTTTCCAGCATGTCGGCGACCAGCCGCTCCAAGGCGGCGTCGAAAACAGTGACCTCTGCCGCAGCGGTGTTGAGCACTGGGTCGCCGAACAGGCGGATGTCGCGGATAGCCATGGGGCCAAAGTGTAGTAGCGCGACCCCGCTAGCCGATGTCCACCGGGTTGACCTGGATGCGCAGCGGCAGGTCCTGCTTCGCCGTCGTCCACGCCACCGCGCCGGCACGCAGGGCCTTGCCCAGCGCGGTGCGCCCGGCAAGCGGGGTGCGCACCAAGATCCGCTGCGCGGGCCCGAGCGCCTCCCGGTTCCACTCGCCCGGCAGCCGCACCCCCGGCGGCAGATCCACCGGTCCGAGCAGCTCGGCGTGCTCGGGCAGCTCGGTGCGGGCGAAGAATTCCTCCAACCCGTCGCGTGGGGCGTCCACAACCGCCACGTGCACCGCCGGCGGGAAGCGGGCCTCGCGCCGCAAGGAAAGCTCCAAAGCTGCAAACCCGGGCGCGTCCCACCGGATCAGGTGCTGCACCACGGGCAGGGAGGGCTCGGCCACCACGACCACTTCCCCGCCGGCGCTGTGCGGCTGCACCAGCGTGGCCGCCCCCATCCACTTGGCAAAGGTGTCTTCCACCGCGCGCAGGTCGGGCCGCTGCAGCAGCGCCCAGGCGTCCAGAAGCACCGCCGCGCCGTAGCCGCCTTCGACGTGCGGCTCCGCACCCGGCGTGGCCACCACCAGCGCCGGGCCCGCCGGCACCTGCTCGCGCACGTTGTCGCCGCCCGAGGTGATCACCTTGTACTTGGCAAAGGCGCGGCCGAGCTCCTCGGCCGTGCGCTCGGTGCCCAGCACCACCGCGCGCAGCCTGCGCGAGCCGCACGCCGGGCACACGTGCGCCGGATCCATCCGCCCGCACCACCGGCACGTCGGCGCCGCGGCCTCGCCGCCCGAGGGCAGCCCGAGCGGCCCGTTGCACCACCGGCAGCGCGCCGGTGTGCGGCACTGCCCGCACGCCAGCGACTGGATGTAGCCGGTGCGCGGCACCTGGAACAGCACCGGGGTGCCGCGCTCGAGCGCCTGCGCCGCCGCCTGGAACGCCGACGACGGCAGGCGCGCCTGCTTCGCGCGCGGGTCGCGCTCCATCTCAAAGTCCGAATCCCCCGCCGCGTGAATGTACGGCGAGCGGGTGCGCAGGCTCTGGCGCGGGGCGACCAGCTCGTGCATCCACCCGGATTCCACCAGCAGCTGCGCCTCCGCGGTGCGCGCGTGCCCGCCGATGACCAGCGAGCACCCCTCCTTCGCCGCGCGGGTGGTCAGCACCTCGCGGGCGTGCACGTACGGCGCGCGCGGATCCACCAAGTTGTCGTCGCCGTCGAACATCAGCGCCGCGAACCGCAGGTTTTTCACGGGCGCGAACGCCGCCGAGCGAGTGCCCACCACAATCCGGCCCTGCCCGTGCAGCACCGAGAGGTAGCGCGAGTACCGCGCCTGCGGGCCCTGCGACGCCGTCAGCGTGGTCACCTGCCGCGCGCCGACGATCTCCTTCAGCGCCGCCTCGCACGCGTCCACGTCCCTCTGGTCCGGCACCACGATCAGCGCGCCCGCCCCGTCCAGCGCCACCTTCGCCGCCAGCGACGCCAGTGCCGCGGCCCAGTTGTCCCCCGGTGCGACCTGCCACGCCGCCCGCGCGATCTTGCCGGCAACCACCGCGTCCACGAACGATTCCCCGAAGGTGTAGGCGGGCCACGCCGACAAGTCCGGCTCCCCCGCCTCCCCCAGCTCCTCCCAGGGCGTGGAGGTGTCCGTCTCCTCCGCCTTCGCGTGGCGCGCCGGGATCGCGGAGCGGTATATATCGGACCGCACGCCTGCGTAACGGTCCGCGAGCGCGTCGATAAGCTCCCGCGTCCTCGCCGGGGCCACAACCTCCGGCGAGATGACACGCTCGATGAAGCGCAGCGACCCCTCGTGCTGCGAAGAAGATGCGCGCTCGAGCACCACGGCGTCCACGAGCCGGCCTGCAAAGCGCACGCGCACCCGCACCCCGGGCTGCACCGCGTCCGCGTCCTGCGATGGCACCAGGTAGTCGAAGGGCCTGTCCAGGTGCGCCAGCCCGAGCATGGGCAACACGCGCGCGACGGGGGCTTCGGCGGCGGGCGTGTCAGACATGACCCCGGATTCTAAACCACCGCCCGACACGGCCTGCGGGCGCAATCGCCCGTTCCGGAGCTGTATGGAGTACTAATAAGACTGAAAAGTTTTCCCCACGCGCGTTTGAAAGACCCCGCCGCCCCATGAAACGCCTGCTCACCGCAGTCACCTCTGCCACACTCCTCGCCGCTGCAACACTGGCCCCGTCCCCCGCCTCCGCGGATGTGTCCAAGGTTACGCAGCTCGCCCTGCCGCAGGACGCAAAGATCATCTCCGGCGACAGCTTCGGCCCCATCCTCGTGCAGGGAGCTGGGTTGCCTATCGACGGCAGCTCCGCCTTCATCGCCGGCTCCTCCGACCGCGCCCGCATCGCCGTCGAGGACGGCTGGCGCCGCGCTTACAACGGTCTTCCCGGGCAGGTGAAGCAGGCCGTGCCGCCGCACCTGCGCCCGCCCGAGCCAGCGAAACCGGCCGATGTCACTGTCGCGCCCGCGCAGGAGCCCGCGCCGTCGCCGGTGCCGCCCAAGTGCTACAACTGCGTCGCCATCACCTACGACGACGGCCCGGTCCCCGGCAGCACCGAGCGCCTGCTGGACATCCTCAAGCGCAAGGGCGTGCACGCGACCTTCTTCGTGGTGGGCCGAAACGCCAACGCGAACCCGCAGGTCCTGCGGCGGATCCGCGACGAGGGCCACACCATCGGCAACCACTCTTATTCCCACCCGGACCTGGCCAGGCAGTCCGATGGCGCCATTGCCGCCCAGTTGGACGACACGGACGCCGCGCTGCAGAAGCAGGCCGGCCTCGACCCGCACTGGTTGCGCCCGCCCTACGGCTCCCACGACCCGCGCGTGGCGTCCGCCGCGGGTGCCCGCGGCATGGCGCTGGCCGTGTGGGACGTGGACACCGCCGACTGGCAGCACCGCAACCCCGCCACCACCTGCAAGCGGGCGGTGGACGGCGCACGCGAGGGCTCCATCATCCTCATGCACGACATCCACCAGCCAACCGTCGACGCGGCGGAGTGCGTCATCGACGGCCTGCGCGCCAAGGGGCTCAATCCCGTTGGCCTGGACGAGATGATCAAACGACCCGAGGCGGGCCACGTCTACACGCGCGCGGATTAGTTCCTATACTCTTGCCCGTGACTGAACAGCAGGACAACGGCGGCCGCCACGGATGGGTCAAAGCCATCCCCTACGCCATGCTCGCCGCCTACGCGCTCGGGCCCCTGCTGCTCATCCCGTTGGTGGGTAACCCGTGGGTGATGGTCGGGTTCATCTTCGCAGTGGCGATCATCGCCGGGCTTATCGACGGCATCGCCTTCCGCCCCACTTTGTCCCTGCCCCTTTTGACCGGGGTGGGCTTCTGGATCTCCAAGGCCCTGTACTTCAACGACGGCACGTTCATCTACTCCATCGCGGTGACGCTCGTCTGCGCGGCGGCGATGTGGGTGGGGTCGTTGGTGGGCGGCAGCTCGTCGAGAAGCAAGGCGGAGGCGTAGCCGATGGAAACCTGGAGCCTCAACCACCCCGAATACGGCCTGATCGAGGTCCGCGTCGGTTTCGACCGCGACTTCGCCGCCGAGGATCCCAGCTGGCCCGGCGACGAGGCGGACAAACCTGGCGCCCTGGCGACGGCGGAGAGCTCCCTCAAAGAGCGGATCAAGCTGTGGACGAAAAACCCCACCGAGCGCATGGAGGTGCGCGTCAACGGCGAGGTGCAGCACCGCTACAACGACGTCGCAAGCGCCCGGCTGCCGCTGTTCGGCGACGGCCCGAAAGGCGGGCTGGAAACGCCGACGGGGCTCGGCACCGACCGCAAGAAACCGCACCTGAAGCTTCGGGTCAGTAGTTTCGACGAGCTGCTCAGCGTGGAGTTTCGCGAAGGCGACACGGTGGTGGAGTTCGACCCGCCCGCCGGCTCCCGCGGCGCGCACAGGCGCGAAACCATGCAGTCCAGCGAGCTCAAGCGCACCCTCATCCCCATGGCGGAAGGGCTGGGCAAGGGCGGCTGGGCGCTCGCGGTGCTCGTGCTCGGCCCGATCATCTCGAGGTTCATCGGCTGGCTAGTTGGGTTTTTGCCCGACTGGGACCTGCCCGATTGGCAGCTGCCGCACATGGACCTGCCGGTGCCGTCGCTGCCACATTTCAACCTGCCGATGCCAGACATCGACCTGCCGGAGTTCCCCGAGGTTCCCGAGTGGGCGCTGTGGCTGCTCGAGTACTCGAAGATCTGGGTGCCGGTGGTCATCGGCATCGTCGTCGGCGTGGTCGCGCTGCGCAACCACCGGCGTTCCGAGCAAGAAAAAGCCGCCTGGCAGGAACACCAGGCGGACAAGACACCGGAGACGGACTAGACGCCGGCGGCGCCCTTCAAGTCGTCGACCTTGTCGGTGCGCTCCCACGGCACGTCGATGTCCGTGCGGCCGAAGTGGCCGTACGCGGCGGTTTGCGCGTAGATCGGGCGCTTGAGGTCCAGCTCGCGGATGATCGCCTCGGGGCGCAGGTCGAAGACCTTCTCCACCGCCTGCTGGATGCTCTCGTCCGTCTGGCCCTCCGCGGCGGTGCCGAACGTCTCCACGTACAGCCCCACCGGGTTCGCGCGTCCGATGGCGTAGGCCACCTGCACCTCGACGCGCTCCGCTAGGCCCGCGGCGACAATATTCTTGGCCACCCAGCGCATCGCGTACGCGCCGGAACGGTCCACCTTTGAGGGGTCCTTGCCGGAAAACGCGCCGCCGCCGTGGCGAGCCATGCCGCCGTAGGTGTCCACGATGATCTTGCGGCCGGTCAGGCCGGCGTCGCTCATGGGGCCACCCTGGATGAAGGAGCCGGACGGGTTGACCAGAACCTTGGTGTCCTCGCGGTAGTACTGCTCCAGGTTTGCGTCCTTGAGCACCCAGTTGATCACGTGCTCGCGAAGCGCCGCCTCCAGCGCCTCGCCGGTGAAGTCCGGGTCGTGCTGGGTGGAGATGACGATCGTGTCGATGAACGCCGGGGTCTGGCCGTCGTAGGCGAAGGTCACCTGGGTCTTGCCGTCCGGGCGCAGCCCCTCGACGATGCCCTCGTGGCGCACCTGGGACAGGCGGCGGGCCAGGCGGTGCGCCGTGGAGATCGGCAGCGGCATGTACTCGGGCGTCTCGTTGGTGGCGTAGCCGAACATCAGGCCCTGGTCGCCCGCGCCGGTCTGGTCGTCCTCGCCGGTGGAAGTGTTCTCGCGGACCTCCTGGGACGTCACCACGGAATCGTGGATCTCCGAAGACTGGTCGCCGATGGCGATGTTCACGCCGCAGCTGCGGCCGTCGAAGCCGACCTCAGAAGAGTCGAACCCGATCTCCACCAGCTTCTCGCGCACGATCCGCGCGATGTTGGAGTAGGCGGAAGTGCGCACCTCCCCCGCCACATGCACCTGGCCGGTCGTGGCGAGGGTCTCCACGGCCACCTTCGCGTCCGGGTCCTGAGCGAGCATGTCGTCCAGGATCGAGTCCGAAATCGCGTCGCAGATCTTGTCGGGGTGGCCCTCGGTGACCGATTCGCTTGTGAACAAGCGGAAGTACGTATCAGTGGACAAAGCAGTCTTTCCTTAGCGTCTATGCGAACGGGTAGCGTTCCGGCGGCGTCCAACGGCTGAAACGGGAACGGCACGTCGTGAAGTGATGCCCACGATAGACCAAGCTGTCTAAATGTGCAATGTCACTACGAAAGGCGCTCGACGGCGTCCCAGATCCGGGCCGCGACCTCGTGCTTGGTGCCGTCGGGAATCTCCTCTTCGCGGCCGTCTGCGCTAAGCAGCCAGCCCCGGTTGCGGGCCTGGCCGAACACGCCGCCGCCGGCCACGGAGTTGAGCATGAGCATGTCCGCGCCCTTGCGCTTGAGCTTGGCGCGGCCATTTTCGAGCTCGTTGTCAGTCTCCGCGGCGAAGCCGATGATGGTCGCGGCGGTCTCCCCCGCCTCCCGCATCTGGACCAAGCCCTTGAGGATGTCCGGGTTTTCGGTGAGGCGGATCGTGGACAGCGCGTCATCGGCTTTGCCCTTCTTCAGCTTCGTGCTCGCTTCTGCTTCTGGACGGAAATCCGCCACGGCAGCAGCCATAATCACCACGTCGGCCTCCGGCGCTCGTTCCGCCATCGCCTGTTGCATTTCGCGGGTGGAGCCGACCTTGATCACCTCCGCACCCGACGGCGGATCCAGCTCATCGGTCGCCCCCGCCACGATGGTCACCTTCGCGCCTCGTTGCGCGGCGATGTCACCGAGCGCGTAGCCCTGCTTGCCGGAGGACCGGTTGCCGATGTAGCGCACCGGGTCAATGTTCTCCTGGGTGCCGCCCGCGCTGATCAGCACGCGCTTGCCCGCAAGGGTCGGGGCGAATGTGCTAGTGCGCAGCACCGTGCGAGCGAGTTCGGCGATCACGTCCGGTTCCAGCAAACGCCCGGGCCCGGTGTCTTTGCCAGTGAGACGCCCGTGCGCGGGTTCAAGCACCGTGATACCCCGCTCTCGCAGCGTGGCGACGTTCGCCTGCGTGGCCGGGTTGAGCCACATCTCGGTGTGCATCGAGGGGGCAAGCACCACCGGGCACGTGGCGACGAGGATGGTCGAGGTGAGCAGGTCGTCCGCACGCCCCGCGGCGGCCCGAGCCATGAAGTCCGCGGTCGCTGGCGCCACGACGATCAGGTCGGCCTCCTGCCCCACCCGCACGTGCTGCACCTCGTCGACGCGGGTGAACACTCCGGTGTCCACCGGGTTGCCGCTCAACGCCTCGAACGTCGCCGCACCCACGAAATTGAGCGCGTTCTGCGTGGGAATCACCCGGACCTCATCACCCGCCTCTTTGAAGTTTCGGACAAGATGGCAGGCCTTGTACGCGGCGATACCGCCGGAGACTCCTACGACAACACGCAGCGGATGGGACGAGTGTGGGGCTTCGCTCATGAGCCCCAAGCATACAAAACCGCCGCCGCCCAGCATGATTGCTGGGCGGCGGCGGACACCTGCAGAGCGCTAGCGCAGCGCTCTGGCAATGGGGTGAGGCTTACTGGCCTTCCTCGTGCTCGAGCAGTCCTGCCTCGATCTCGCGCAGCGCGATCGACAACGGCTTTTCGCCCGGCTCCGGAGAGACCAGCGGGCCCACGAACTCGAAGACGCCGTCCTCGGAGTTCTGGTAGAAGCTGTTGATCTGGCGGGCACGCTTCGCTGCGAAGATGACGAGCGCGTACTTCGACGACACCTTGGTCAAAAGCTCGTCGATCGGGGGCGCCGTAATGCCCTCCGGAGTGTCGTAAACGTTCTCCTGCTGGGTGGTTTCCTCAGCAGCGGACGTCTCGGACAAATCCTTGGTTGTGTTGCTCACGTGTAACCCACTCGCTAACTGTTGTTGGAAGATGTGCCTTGAAGAATGCCGGCGATGGTGGCCACTGCCGTGTCCACGTTGTCGTTGACCACCACGACATCGAACTCGCCCTGGGCGTCGAGCTCCTCGCGGGCGGTGGCGAGCCTGCGCTCGATCACCTCCGGGGTCTCGGTGCCGCGCCCGGTGAGCCGCTGGACAAGAATGTCCCACGACGGCGGCGCCAAAAACACGGTCCGCGCTTCTGGCAGCAGGCGCTTGATGTTCCGTGCACCTGCGAGGTCAACTTCGACGAGGACGGGACGGCCTGCATCCATGGCTTCCTGCACCGGCCCGGCGGGTGTGCCGGAGCGCTGCAGCCCTCCGTGGATGTCGGCCCACTCCAGCATCTCTCCGCGGTCGATGCGGCCCTGGAAGTGCTCTGGGGTGACAAAGAAGTAGTCTTTCCCGTCCACCTCACCCGGGCGCGGAGCGCGGGTGGTCATGGACACCGAGAAGTACAAATCCGGTACGGCACTGCGAAGGCCGCTCACCACCGTCGACTTACCCACCGCGGACGGGCCGGCCAAGACGACCAGCTGTCCGCGGGGAGCCACCTCAGACACGACTAGTTCTCTTCGTAGCCGAAGCGCTCGAGCAGCGCGCGACGCTGACGGTCACCGAGGCCGCGCAGACGACGGGTCTGAGCGATCTCCAGCTCCTCCATGATCTCGCGGGCCTTGACCTTGCCCACCTTCGGCATTGCCTCGAGGAGTGCGGAGACCTTGGTCTTGCCGATGATCTCGTCGGTGTCAGCCTTGTTCAGGACGTCCTTGAGCGTGGTCTCGCCGCGCTTGAGGGATGCCTTCAGCTCAGCACGCGCCTTACGGGCCTCTGCTGCCTTCTCAAGTGCTGCCTTGCGCTGCTCATCGGTCAACTGTGGAAGTGCCACGGGTTCCTCCATGTAATAGTTACGAACAATTGTCCAGTCCGACATGTGCCGGATCCGGGGCGCACTCCTCCGAATGTCATCGGTGCAATTCGCCACGTTCGGCACAGTCTAACACTGCTTTATTCTGCAACGGTTCCGCGGAGCGCGTTGTACACCGCATTTCTCCACGTCACCGTGCGACGGGACTAAACTACCAGGGATTTTGCTGGGCAGTTAATAGACCCTAGCCTTTCGCCTGTTTCCCCAGGTCAGCTACGCGTTTGCGCAGCTCAGCCACATCCGGACCAGCAGTGAGCACCGAACGCGAAACACTCGGGAAAACCAGGTGTCCAATTTCACCCGCGATGGCTTCCGCATCGGCCATCGTCGCTCCCTGCGCTCCCACTCCGGGCATCAGCACCGGGGCGTTCAGGCCGTCGAGCACCGGCGGGGTTTGCACGGTCGCGCCGACGACCACGCCGACGTGCCCGATGTATTCAGGATCGTCGGCACGGTTGTACTGCGCGCACTCGTCGACCATCCGCTGCGAGAGCATCTTGCCGTCGATCGTGCCGGTCTGCAGCGCCACCGCCTCCGGGTTGGAGTTGGCGGCCATGACAAACACGCCCTTGCCGTGCTGCGCAGCCAATTCGATTGCCGGGTCGAGCGATCCGACGCCGAGGTACGGGGTCACAGTCAGCGCGTCCGCCTCCAGCGGAGCACCGGGCGCAAGCCAGGCTGACGCGTATCCCGCCATCGTGGAGCCGATATCGCCGCGCTTCGCGTCGGCGATCACCAAGGTGCCGCTCTCGCGCAGCCGGGCGAGCGTGTTCTCGAGCACCGCGAATCCGGCTGCGCCGAAGCGCTCGAAAAACGCCACCTGCGGCTTGACTACCGCGGCGTGGCCCGCGAAGGCCTCCACGCACGTCTCCGAGAACGCGCGCAGCCCCTCGACAGTGTTGTCCAGCCCCCACTGCTCGAGCAGCGCGGCGTGCGGGTCAATGCCCACGCATAGACGGCCGTGCTCCTGCCCGGCCGCCACAAGGCGCTGGCTGAAGGTCTGCGCAGCCACTACTTCGCCTCTGCCTTGCCGTGCTCGAGCTCCTGCAGGCTAGTCACCGAGATTTCGTTGGCGCGGATAGCCTCGATGCCCTGCACCGCCGCGGTGACGCCCTGCACGGTGGTCATGATGGCCACGTCGGCGACGACGGCAGCCGCGCGGATGTCGTAGCCGTCGTGGCGCGCGCCAGCGGAACCTGCCGGGGTGTTGAGCACCAGGTCGATCTCGCCGTCGAGGATGCGGTCCACGATGGATTTGCCCTCGGCACCCTCACGGACCTGGGACCCCTTGAGCACAACCTCGCACTCGATGCCGTTGCGGCGCAGCATCTGGGCGGTACCCTCCGTGGCCAGCACCTTAAAGCCCATGGTGGACAGCCGCTGGATCGGGAAGATGAGGGTGCGCTTGTCGCGGTTGGCCAGCGAGACAAACACGGTGCCTTCGGTGGGCAGCTCGCCGAACGCGGCGGCCTCCGCCTTCGCGTACGCCACGCCAAACGACGGCGCCAGGCCCATGACCTCGCCGGTGGACTTCATCTCCGGGCCGAGGATGGTGTCCAGCAGCGCGCCGTCCGGGCGGCGGAAGCGGGTAAACGGCAGCACGGCTTCCTTCACCGCGATCGGGTGCTCCATCGGCAGCGAGCCGCCGTCGTAGTCGGACGGGATCAACCCCTCCGAACGCAGCTGGGCAATCGTAGTGCCCATCATGACGCGCGCGGCCGCCTTGGCCAGGTGCACGCCGGTGGCCTTGGACACAAACGGCACGGTGCGCGATGCGCGCGGGTTGGCCTCGATGACGTAGAGGATGTCGTCCTTGAGCGCGAACTGCACGTTCATCAGGCCCTTCACGCCGATACCGTGCGCGAGCGCCGCCGCGGAACGGCGGACGTTGGCGATGTCATCCGGGCCCAGCGTCATCGGCGGCAGCGCACACGCGGAGTCGCCGGAGTGGATGCCAGCTTCCTCGATGTGCTCCATCACGCCGCCGAGGTAGACGTCCGTGCCGTCGCAGAGCACGTCGACGTCGATCTCGATGGCGTTGTCCAGGAAGCGGTCCACCAGCACCGGGTGGTCCGGGGACAGTTCGGTGGCGCGCTCGATGTAATCGCGGAGGTTGTCCTCGTCGTAGACGATCTCCATGCCGCGCCCGCCCAGCACGTAGGAGGGGCGCACCAGCACCGGGTAGCCAATGCGGTCCGCCACCTCGCGCGCACCCTCGAAGGTGGTTGCGGTGCCGTAAGCCGGGGCCGGCAGGTTCGCCGCGTCGAGCACCTTGCCGAACTCGCCGCGGTCCTCCGCCATGTCGATGGCCTTGGGGGAGGTGCCAACCACGGGCACGCCGGCGTCCTCAAGCTGCTGCGCCAGCCCCAGCGGAGTCTGGCCGCCCAGCTGGACGATCACGCCGGCGACGGTGCCGGTGGCGGCCTCGGCGCGGTAGATCTCCATGACGTCCTCGAACGTCAGCGGCTCAAAGTAGAGGCGGTCCGCCGTATCGTAGTCGGTGGAGACAGTCTCCGGGTTGCAGTTGACCATCACCGTCTCGTATCCCACACGCGACAGCTCAAGCGCCGCGTGCACGCACGAGTAGTCGAACTCGATGCCCTGGCCGATGCGGTTCGGGCCCGAGCCGAGGATGATCACCTTCTCCTTCCCGCTGTCGCTCGAGGAAGAAACAACCTCATTTTCCGCCTCCGGGTCGAGCTCGTAGGCGGAGTACAGGTACGGCACCTTCGCGTCGAATTGGCCCGCGCAGGTATCCACAGTCTTAAAAGTCGGGGCAATCCCCAGCGACCAGCGCAGCTGGCGCACCCCGGACTCCCCCGCCAGCTCCGGACGAAGCGCGGCGATCTGGGCGTCGGACAGGCCGAACGCCTTCGCCTCACGCAAAAGCTCGGCATCGAGCACCGGGGCGTCGACAAGCTGCTGCCTGAAGTCAATGAGCGCGACGAGCTCCTCCAGGAACCACGGGTCGATGCCGGAGGCCTCGTAGACCTCCTCGACGCTCGCGCCCAGGCGCAGCGCAAGCTCTACGTCGTAGAGACGCTTGTCGGTGGGCACCTTCAGGTCCTCGAGCACCGCGGCGGCGTCGGTTGCGCGCTCGCCGGCGAAGTACTCGTCCGGCTTGGTCCAGAAACCGTTCGGCTTGTCCTCCATCGAACGCATAACCTTGTTCAGGCCCTGGATGTAGTTGCGGCCGATGCCCATCGCCTCGCCCACAGCCTTCATGGACGTGCCCAGGGTCTCGTCGGAGCCAGGGAACTTCTCAAAGGCGAAACGCGGCATCTTCACGATGACGTAGTCGAGCGTCGGTTCCGCAAGCGCGGTGGTTTCGCCGCCGGTCATGTCGTTCGGGATTTCGTCGAGCGTGTAGCCGATGGCCAGCAGGGTGGCCACCTTGGCAATCGGGTAGCCGGTGGCCTTGGACGCCAGCGCCGAGGACCGCGACACGCGCGGGTTCATCTCGATGGTGATCATTCGGCCGTCTTTGGGGTTGATGGCGAACTGGATGTTGCAGCCGCCCGTTTTCACGCCGACCTCGCGGATGATGGCCTTGCCCTGCTCGATCATGGCGGTGACCTCGGGCTCGGTCATCGTCAGCACCGGCGCCACGGTGACCGAGTCGCCGGTGTGCACACCCATCGCATCCACGTTTTCAATGGTGGCGATGGCGATGCAGTTATCCGCGGAGTCGCGGATGAGCTCCAGCTCGATTTCCTTCCAGCCCAGGATGGATTCCTCGATCAGCACGTTCGCCTCCGGCGAAGCCACCAGGCCGTCGCCGGCGATGCGGTGCAAATCATCCATGTCGTACGCCAGGCCGGAGCCGAGCCCGCCCATGGTGAACGAGGGGCGCACCACACACGGGAACCCCAGCTCCGCGACGGTCTCCTCCACCTCTTCCATGGTGAAGCAGACGCGGGAGCGGGCGGATTCGCCGCCAATCTTGTCCACGATGTCCTTGAATTTCTGGCGGTCCTCGCCGCGCTCGATGGCGTCGATGTCCGCGCCGATGAGCTCCACGCCGTGCTTTTCCAGAATGCCGAGGCGGTCCAGCTTGATCGCCGTGTTCAGCGCAGTCTGGCCGCCGAGGGTGGGCAAAATAGCGTCGACCGGGTGGCCCTGCTCGGCTTCGCGGGCGAGGATGCGGTCGATGTAGCCGGGCTCAATCGGTTCCACGTAGGTGTGGTCGGCAAACTCGGGGTCGGTCATGATCGTCGCCGGGTTCGAGTTGACCAGCGTCACCCGCAGGCCTTCGTCCTTGAGCACGCGGCACGCCTGGGTGCCGGAATAGTCGAACTCGCAGGCTTGGCCGATCACGATCGGGCCGGAGCCGATGACCAGGACGTGGTTCAAATCGTTACGCTTCATGTCTGTATCTCCTGGTCTTTCTCTTAGGCTGTGTGCTTTTCGACGGTGACCTGCCCCCGCACCGACTTCCCCTCGCGGGCAGCAGCGGCCAGATGGCGGACGAGCTTGCGGGTGTCCACGCCCCACAGGCCGGTAATCCCCTGCGCCTCGAGCTCTTCGGCGAGGGTGCGCTGGGCGTTGTGGTTGGAGGCGATGCGCGCGAGGTCGCGCACGATGACTGCTGCGGCGGTGATGTCGGTGCTGCCGGATGCGCCCTCGCCGGTCCAGCCGACGTTGCCCACCTGCGGGGTGGCGAAGACGAGGATCTGGCCGAAGCGTTCCGCCTCGCACAGCTCGCGCTCGTAGCCGAACATGTCGGTGGTGAAAGCGACCTCGCCGGCGATCTCACTGGCGCCATCCGCAGCCGGCGTCGCGCCGAAGATGAAGCCGGGGAAGGCGGAGCCGTCGTCAAGCACGAGCGTTGCGCGCGTGCGCTGGGGTTGTGTGGTGGTGTTCTCAGACATGGTTTACGCCTTCTTCGCGTCGTAGGTTTGGGTGCCGCGCAGCCAGGTGCCAACCACGCGGGCGGAAAATTCGATGCCTTCGTATGGGGTATTGGAGGCCTTGGACGCCATCTCGTCGCCGTGGGCGGTCCACGGCGATTGCGGGTCCACCAGCACCAGGTTGGCCGGCTCGCCGACGTTGATCGGGCGGCCCTGGTCTTTCAGGCGCAGGATCTCGGCCGGCCGCTCGCTCATGACCTTGGCCACGAAGCGCCAATCGGCAAGCCCCGGCTCGACGAAGATGCGGTGGACCACGGCAAGGGAGGTCTCCAGGCCGAGCATGCCGGGCTTGGCGTTCTCGAACTCCACGCACTTGTCTTCGGAGCCGTGCGGGGCGTGGTCGGTGGCGACCACGTCGACGGTGCCGTCGAGAAGCGCCTGCTTGAGCGCCTCAGCGTCGCGCGCCTCGCGCAGCGGCGGGTTCACGCGGAACAGGCCGTCGTAGGTGTCCAGCTTCTCGTCGGTGAGCATCAGGTGGTGCGGCGTGACCTCAGCGGTGACGTCGATGCCCTGGTTCTTGGCAAAGCGCAGAAGCTCCACGGTGCCCTCGGTAGAAGCGTGGCACAGGTGGTAGCGGCCGCCGTAGTCGCGGGTCATGATCGCGTCGCGGGCCACAATGGACTCCTCCGCCACGCGCGGCCAGCCACGCAGGCCCAGGCGCGCGGCCTGATCGCCCTCGTGGGCGGACGCGCCTTCCGTCATGCGGTGGTCCTCGGCGTGCTGCGCGAGCACCACGTCGTGCGCCTTGGCGTACTCGATGGCGCGGCGCATCAGCTGCGGGTCGTTGACGCACTTGCCGTCGTCGGAGAACATACGCACGCCGCTGCGGGACATCAGCCCGATCTCGGTGAGCTGCTCGCCCTTCAGCCCCTGGGAGATGGAGCCGACCGGGTAGACGTCGCACTTGCCGTACTCCTGGCCCTTCGCCCACACCGCCTCGGCGAGGAAAGGCTGGTCGATCACCGGGTTGGTGTTCGCCATGGTGAACACGGCGGTGAACCCGCCCTTGGCCGCGGCGTCGGAGCCGGTGGCGATGGTCTCGGTGTCCTCGCGGCCCGGCTCGCGCAGGTGCACGTGCATGTCCACCAGGCCCGGCAGCAGCACGTTGCCTTCGCAGTCCATAACCTCGTCCGCGTCGTCGAAGGGGTTCTCCCCGATTGAGTCGATCACGCCGTCGGCGACGTCGATGAGAATGTTGGTCACGTCCTCGCCGTACGGGCGGACGTTGTTCAAAGCGAGCGTGGTCACTTGCTGGCTCCTTCCTCGTTGCCGCCCTGCTCTCCTGAGCTGGCGAGCAGCGTAAACAGCACGGCCATGCGGGTGTAGACACCGTTGGACACCTGGCCCAGCACCACGGCGTTGTCGCGGTCCGCGACGTCGAAGTTGATTTCCATGCCGCGCAGCATCGGGCCCGGGTGCATGATCAGCGCCGAATCCTTCATGCGGTTCGCGCGGTCCTTGCTCAGCCCGTACAGGGTGGCGTACTCGCGGTGCGACGGGAAGAACCCGCCGTGCATGCGCTCAGCCTGCACACGCAGCATCATCACCACGTCCGCCTGCTCGACCTCGGCGTCGAAGTCGTGCGACACGCGCGCCGGCCAGTACTGCACGCCGGTGGGCAGAAGCGTCGGCGGGGCCACCAGCACAACCTCGGCGCCGAGGGTGTGCAGCAGGTCCACGTTGGACCGCGCCACGCGCGAGTGCAAGATGTCGCCGACGATGAGCACGGTCTTGCCGGCCACGTCGCCGATGTGCTGGCGCATAGTCACCGCGTCCAAAAGCGCCTGGGTGGGGTGCTGGTGTTGGCCGTCGCCGGCGTTGATGATGCTGGTTTCCGGCAGCCACTTGCGCAGAAGCTGCGACGCGCCCGAGGCCGGGTGGCGCATGATGATCGCGTCCGCGCCGATAGCCTCGAGGGTGGCCGCGGTGTCTTTGAGCGACTCGCCCTTCTTCACCGAGGACGAGGACGCAGACAGGTTGATCACGTCCGCGCTCATCCACTTGCCCGCCGTCTCAAACGAGGACCGGGTGCGGGTGGAGTTTTCGTAAAACAGCGTCATCACTGTACGGCCGCGCAGGGTGGGCAGCTTCTTTATCTCACGGCCGTCCAGGGCTTCGCGGAAGCGGTCCGCCTCGTCCATCAGGCCGACAATTTCCTCGCGGGAAAGGTCCGCGATGTCGATCAGGTGCTTCATTTACGCCTCCCTAGCCAGCGTGACCCGGTCCTCGGCATCGAGCGGCGTCAGCGACACGGTGACGTCCTCGTCCTTCGAGGTGGGGATGTTTTTGCCCACGTAGTCCGCGCGGATGGGCAGTTCTCTGTGGCCGCGGTCCACCAGCACCGCCAGCTGGATGGCTGCGGGGCGGCCGATGTCGCGCAAGGAATCCAGCGCCGCGCGGATCGTGCGGCCGGAGTACAGCACGTCGTCGACAAGGATGACCACTGCCCCGTCGACGTCCACCGGGATGTTGGTGGGCCGCAGGGCGCGGTGGGGGCGGTTGCGCAAGTCGTCGCGGTACAGCGTCACGTCCAAGCTGCCCACGGGGATCGCCACCCCGGAAAATTCTTCAACGGCCTCAGCGATGCGCTGCGCCAGCGGCACTCCCCCGGACGGAACTCCCAGCAGCACAACCTGCGGGCTGGTCTCATCGTCCAACGCCGTTTTCTCGATGATCTGGTGCGCGATGCGTGCAACAGTGCGGCCGACGTCTTGAGCGTTCAGCAACTCAACGGTCGACCGTTCGTTCTCACTCATCGAACCTCCTTCCCCGCCTCACAGTGCGGAATTTAAAGGATTTCGAACCGGCCCCGCCTGCCGGGGCCGTGTGTAGTCTTGGGACCGGGTTTCACCTTAGCATCTGCGCGTATAAACCGGGAAGGATTCCATGGGCATCCACGCTGAGTACACCCTCCCCTTCGACCGCGACACCGTCTGGCGCTGGCACACCCGCCCAGGCGCGGTCACCCGCCTTACCCCCGGGTTCCTGCCGATGCGGGTGGCAAGCGAAGCGGCGTCGATACGCAGCGGCACCACAGTGTTCCGCCTCCCCGTGGGCCAAAAGTGGGTCGCGCGCCACCTCGCCGACGGCTACGTCGGGGGCCACCAGTTCACCGACGTCGCCGCGAACCAGCCGGTGCGCGCGGCCACCGGTTGGCGCCATGTGCACCGCTTCGAGGACGTAAGCGAGGGCACATTGCTTATCGACGACGTCAGCGCCCGCATCCCAGAAGCCGCGCTCCGCCCCGCCTGGGCTTACCGCCAGCGCCAGTTGGTGGAGGACATGCGGTTCATTGCTTCCCTGCCTCATGCCGCGCCGAAGACGGTGGCTATGACCGGCTCCAGCGGCCTCGTTGGCACTCACCTGCGCGCGCAGCTGACCACCGCCGGGCACACCGTGATCCCGCTGGTGCGTGGAAAGGCGGGTCCCGGCGAGCGGCACTGGGACATGGACAACCCGGCGCCCGACCTGCTGCGCGGCGTCGACGGGGTGATCCACCTCGCGGGCGAGACCATCATGGGCCGGTTCACCGAAGAAAAGAAGCGCAGCATCCGCGACTCGCGCGTGGAGCCCACCCGCAAACTCGCCCGCCTCGCCGCGGAAAGTGGCGTGGAGGTCTTCGTCGGCGCCTCAGCGGTGGGGTACTACGGGACAGATGCTGGCAGCGTTCCACGCACCGAGGCTGACGGGCCCGGCGAGGGGTTCTTGGCCGAGGTCTGCGACGCCTGGGAGCACGCCGCCAATGTCGACGGGATGCGCAGCGTGCACATCCGCACCGGGCTGGCGCTGTCCAGCGCTGGCGGGCTGTTGCCGGTGCTCAAGGCCAGCGTCAACGCGGGGCTCACCGCGCAGTTCGGCCGCGGCGATTTCTGGATGAGCTGGGTGGCGCTGGACGACCTGACCGACTTCTACGTCCGCGCTCTGCTGGACGGCACGGTGTCCGGGCCCGTCAACGCCACGGCGCCAGAGCCGGTGACCAACGCCGAGATGTCTGCCACCCTCGCCCGCCTGCTGCGCCGGCCGGACCTGTTTTCCATCCCGACGTTCGGCCCGAAACTGCTGCTGGGCAAAGAGGGCGCGCACGAGCTCGCGCTGGCGGACCAACGCGTCCTGCCCACCGTGGCGGCCGAGCACGGCTGGCGGCTGCGCTACCCCACCCTCGACGAAGCCCTGCGCCACGAGTTGGGCCGCGAGCAGCTGCTAGTCTCGCAGGCGTGACTACAGATCAAACCGAAGAGCCCGTCCAGCCGAGCGAGCACCCCGAACGCAACGTGACCGAGCAGGTCACGCCCGAGGCCGTCGCCGCGATCTTCGAGGAGGAAAACCTCGAGTACCGCATCGAAGACCAGGCAGTGCGCTCCGGCTTCATCAACGCCGCCATCGTGGTCGCCATCGACGGCGACCACCTCGTGTTCGAAGCGCTGTGGCGCGGCGAGTTCCCCCGCGAGATGGCGCCGAAGGTGCTCTACGCGTGCAACGAGCACAACCAAACGCACTTCGCGCCCACCCTGCGCTTCTTCGAGCGCGGTGAGGACCAGCTGGCCATCAGCGCTATCCGCGCGATGCGCATCGCCGAGGGTGCGTCGTTCAACCAGCTCGGCGCGTTCATCGCCAGCTCCATCGACACCACGTTGCAGGCCTTCGACTTTTTGAAGAACACTTTCCCCACCGTCGTCACCTGGGAGGAGCCGCAGTAATGAGCAACGCAACACTCGTGACCATCGACCGCGTCATCAAGGCCATGGCCGCCCATGACGTGGAGGTCTCCGACGACCCCTCGGGCCGCGCGGGCCACGCCAACGTCAACGGCTACAACCTGCTGTTCGTGCTGCTGGATTCCGTGCTCATCGTCCGCGCGGACTCCGTCACAGACACCCCGGCCGACACGCCTGACGCCACGTTGTACCTGGCGGCGAACCAGGTCAACAGCTCCTACCTGGATGCGCGCGCACTGGTGGTCAACCGCACCGAGAACCTCGTCGTGCGCACCGAAGCTGAGGTCCAGGTCGGTGCAGGGCTCGCAGACGACCAGCTTTCCAATTCGCTCAAGGCCGCCGTCGACGGCGTGCTGGCCACCCAGGACGCGATGCGCGCCCTGGTCGGCGAGATTCAGAAGCAGGCCGAGGCCGCCGGCGTCGCCCCGTCGGGCGGCGAGGACAGCGCGAACTCCGCCGACTAGGAGTTCGCCAGACGCTCCAGCTCGACCTCGGGGTCGAAGTCGGCGGCAGGCCACTCGAGGTTGAGCGACTTCAGCGCGTCGAAAAGCAACGCCTTGACCACCGTGCGGCAGTACGTCTTGTTGTCGGAAGGAATGCAGTACCACGGCGCGACCTCTGTGGACGTGCGCGTCATTGCGATCTGGTAAGCGGCCATGAACTGGCTCCACAGCTTACGGTCGTCGATGTCGGAAGGGTTGTACTTCCAGTGCTTGTCGGCGCGCTCGATGCGCTTTTTCAGGTTTTCCGCCTGGAACTCGCGCGAGATGTGCGGCATCACCTTGATGATCTTCGTGCCGTTTGCGGCGAGCTCGTTCTCGAACTCCACGATCGCGCCGTAGCGGCGCTCGATCTCCTCCGGCGGCGCCATCTGCTTCACGCGCTGCACCAGCACGTCCTCGTAGTGCGAGCGGTCGAACACCGCGATCTGTCCCGGCTTGGGCAGGTGCGGGGTGAAGCGCCACAAGAAATCGTGGGCGGCTTCTTCCTCCGTCGGGCGCCCGAAGCCCTGGACGTGCACGCCCTGCAGGTCCATGGTCGCCCCGATGACGTTGCGGACGATGCCGCCCTTGCCGGCGGTGTCCATGCCCTGCAGCACCAGCAGGATCGAACCGGCGTCCTCGTTGCCGGCGCGTCCGTTGGCGAAGAGCATCTCCTGCAGCTCATCAAGGTCGTCGTCGTAGTCGTGGAACGCGTCGTCCACGTCCGACACCCCCGGTGTCGCAGCTGGGTCCACGTCCGCGAGCTGGAACTCGGGACCGACGAAAAACTGCTTGGCTTCTTCAACGGTGAGTTTGGACATGTCGCTTCCTTTCGGTGGTGTTCGGTCTGGAAGTCGAGTAAAGGAGGTCGAGTATGCCGCTCAATGGGCGTGTACTCGACCTCCTTTACTCGACTTTCTGCCGGGCCCAGTACTAGCCGCGGGTCCCGTCCGTCGCCGGTTCCCCGGCCTCCAAGTCTTCGGTGGACTCGGCGATCTCGCGGGCCGTGGCTGCGTCGGTGTCCTCCGCCTGCTCCAGCCCGGAGTCCTCCGAGTGCTCATCGGTGGGGGCACTCTCGTCCTCTACCGGGTAGGCGTCTTCCGCGCCCTCGCCAGCAAACGGCGAGTTGGACGCCGCGTGCTGGGCAACCCCGTCGAGCACGACGTTGATGTACGGCGCTGCCTGGGCCCCGGAGTACTCCGCGGCCATCTCCACGCCTTCGGCGATGGAGACGGGCGCGTCCACCTCGCCGTTGAACAGAATCTCCCACGCCGCGACGCGGAGAATCTGACGGTCCACGGCGGGCAGGCGGAACAGCTCCCAGTCCTCGGAGAGGTGGCGCTCAATCGCGTCATCGAGGTCGTCCAGCTTCTCCGCGGCACCGGCGACGATGGTGCGGGTGTAGTCCGCCACCGGCGCGACTGCGTTGAGCGGGTCCTGGGACAGCTGGGCGCGGTCCTCCACGATGGAGACCGGGTCGATGTCGCGGGTCTCCGCCTCGAAGAGAATGTCTACTGCCCGGCGGCGCGCACGGTAACGCGCGCCGTGTCGTTTGTAATCGGGCATTAGTTGTTCACGCGAGACAGGTACTCGCCGGTGCGGGTGTCCACCTTGACCACGTTGCCAGTCTCCAGGAACAGCGGCACCTGGATCTCAGCACCGGTCTCCAGGGTGGCCGGCTTGGTGCCGCCGGTGGAGCGGTCGCCCTGCAGGCCCGGCTCAGTCTGCTCGATCTTCAGGTCCACAGAGATCGGCAGCTCGGCGAACAGCGCCTCGCCCTCGTGGAAGGAAACCTGCACGCGCATGTTCTCCAGCAGGAAGCGAGCGGCATCGCCGAACTTGTCTGCCGGCAGCTCGTACTGCTCGAACGTCTTGTCGTCCATGACAACGTAGTTGGTGCCGTCGTTGTACAGGTAGGTCATGTCGCGGCGGTCAACGGTTGCGGTCTCCACCTTCACACCAGCGTTCCAGGTCTTGTCCACGGTCTTGCCGGTGACAACGTCCTTGAGCTTGGTGCGCACGAACGCCGGGCCCTTGCCGGGCTTGACGTGCTGGAACTCGATGATCTGCTGCAGCTTGCCTTCGTTCTTCAGCACCAGGCCGTTCTTGAAATCGGCGGTAGTTGCCATGGTAAGTACCTTCCTCCTGGGAGTATCGGGGCGTGTGCAAACACAGCAATGTTACAGCACTGTCAGTTCCTTGGTGTACTCCGTGATCACCTTCGGCGCCGCCGAGGTGATGATGAGCGTGTCCTCAATACGCACGCCGGCCTTGCCCGGGATGTAGATGCCGGGCTCGATGGTCAGGGTCATGCCCTCCTCGAGCACGCCCGAACCGGTCTTTGCTGCGCTGGGAGCCTCGTGCACGTCCAGGCCCACGCCGTGGCCGGTGGAGTGCACGAAGTACTCGCCGTATCCGGCCTCCTCGATCACGTCGCGGCAGGCCTTGTCCACGTCCACAAGCTTCGTCCCCGGCACCGCCGCCTTCACTCCCGCGAGCTGGGAAGCGAGGGTGACCTCGTAGATCTCTCGCTCGAGGGAGCCGATCTCCCCGATCGCGAACGTGCGGGTCATGTCCGAGTTGAAGCCGAGGCGGTGCATGCCGAAGTCGATGGTGACCAGATCGCCCTCCGCGATCACCCGGTCGCCGGCGCTATGGTGCGGCTTCGCCGAGTTCGGCCCGGATGCGACGATGGTGTCGAAGCTGACGCGCTCCGCGCCGAGCACGCGCATGCGGTATTCCAGGTCCGCCGCGACTTCCCGCTCGGTGCGGCCGGCGCGCAGCTCGCCGGCGTCCAACACTGCGTCGATCGCCTGCACCGTCAGCTCCGCAGCCTCCGTCAAGCGCGTGAGTTCCAGGTTGTCCTTGATCAGACGGATCTCCTCGATCACCCCGCTGACAGGCACGAGAGTGACCCCCTCGGGGCACGCCTCGCGCAGCTTCTCCAGCTGGGCAACCGAAACGTAGTCGGCTTCAAAGCCCACGCGGTGCCCCTCGGCGGCCTTGGACAGCATGGCCACGCCGACGTTGCGCTCGATGGTGGCCGCAATGTCCGGCACTTCCTCGCCGATCTGGGTGGTGTAGCGCCCGTCGGTGGCAATTGCGGCGGTGCGGTCCTTCGACACCAGCATCGCGCCGTTCGACCCAGAGAAGCCGGACAAGTAGCGCACGTGCGTCAGGTGCGTGACCAGCATGTCGTCGATGCGGCGCTCCGCCAGCTTCGTGGACAGTTTGCGGCGGCGGTCCTCAAATCGGGTGTCTGCCAGTGCCATCAGAGCCTCCTTGCGTAGTAGTCGAGCGCGAGCCGGTAGCCGTCCACCCCCAACCCCGCAATGACGCCTTCGGCGATCGGCGAAAGGTAGGAGTGCGCCCTAAACGGCTCGCGTGCGTGCACGTTGGAAATGTGCACCTCGATAAAGCCGTGGTGATCTTCCAGTTCTACCAGCGCGTCGCGCAGCGCGACTGAGGTATGGGTAAATCCGCCGGGATTGATCACTACGGCCCACCCGTTTTCCGCCGCCTCGTGCACCCAGTCGATCAGCTCGCCCTCGTGGTTGGACTGGCGGCACTCCACCTCCACGCCGAGCTCGCCGCCGCGCTCACACAATTGCTTCTCGACGTCTGCCAGTGTCACCGACCCGTAGATCTCCGGCTGCCGCTTGCCCAGCCTGTTCAAGTTTGGCCCGTTTACCACCAGAATCTTCATCGCTACTCCGAAATCGCCTCGTACGCCGCGCGCATCTCCTCCACCGTCGCGTCCTCCAGCCTGGTGGCCGAGCCCAACCCGTCGAGGACGACGAAGCGGATACGCCCGTCGCGGTTCTTTTTGTCCAGCAGCATCGCGTCGTGCAGCTCGTCGAACGCGCCCGCCTCGTAACGGGTGGGAAGGCCCGCCTTTGTCAGGATTTCTTCGTGGAGGGCGACCAAGGATGCGTCGATAAGCTTCCTGCCCAATGCCAGGTGGGCGACGAACATCATGCCCACCGCGACCGCGTTGCCGTGGCGCCAGGTGTAGTTCTCGCGGCGTTCAATGGCGTGGCCGAGGGTGTGGCCGTAGTTGAGAATCTCGCGCAGGCCGGACTCCTTGAGGTCCTGCCCGACAACACTCGCCTTCACCGCCACGGAACGGCGCACCAGCTCCGGCCAGTGGTGCTCGGCGCCGTCCTGGTAGAGCTCCAAAATGCGCGGGTCCGCAATAAAGCCGGTCTTGATCAGCTCGGCGGAGCCTGAGACCACCTCCGTCTCAGGAAGGGTGTCGATGCGGGCGAGGTCAATAAACACACTGTCCGGCTCGTGGAACGCCCCGACGAGGTTCTTGCCAGCCGCCGTGTTTATGCCGGTCTTGCCGCCGACGGCCGCATCCACCATGGCCAGAAGCGTGGTGGGCACCTGCACGACCTTGATGCCGCGCATCCACGTCGCCGCGGCGAAGCCGGCAAGATCCGTCACTGCGCCGCCGCCGAGGCCGACAACCGCGTCCTGGCGGGAAAAGCTGTGCGCGCCGAGGGTGTCCCACAGACTGGAAAGCACAGCCAGGTCCTTGCCCGCTTCCGCATCCGGCACGCACACCGCCACCGGCTCCACACCGGCGGACTCAAGCTGCTGCGCAAGCTCGCGCGCGGCATCAACCAGCGGCGCCTGGTGCACGACGAGTGCGCGGCGCGCGCCGACCTGTGCGACGCGCTGAGCCGCCTGGCCCAGGTTGCCGCGCCCGATATTGACCGCGTACGGGCTTTGCCCCGTCACCTCAACTACAGCCATGCGCCTCGCCTTTCTCCCGCAGGGCTAATCCACGTCAATGAACCCGAGGACTTCCGCCACCACACGCTGCGGTGGGCGCTCGTCCGTGCGCACGCGGAAGCTGGAGACCTCCCGGTAGAAGGACTCTCGCTGCTCCAAAAGGTCCCGGTAGCGCTGTTCGCGGTCCTCGCCGTCGAGCACCGGACGCGACGCATCCTCCGCCGTGCGGCGAATTCCTTCCTCGGCGGTGACGTCGATCCACACCACGGTGTGGCGCTGCAGGAGCGTGCGCACCTCTTCGGTGACAATCGCGCCGCCGCCGAGGCTGACCACCCCGCCGGTGGCGAGCGCGCGGGCCACGTAGCCCACCTCGAGCTCGCGGAAGGTGTCCTCGCCGAGCTCCGAGTACAACTCGCCGCAGGCCTTGCCCTCGCCCTGCTCCATGAGGAGATCGGAGTCCACGATGGGCAGGTTCAGTGCGCTGGCGATCCGCCGGCCAATCGTCGACTTGCCCGCTCCCGGCATGCCCACTAGCACAACACGCGGCGCGGAGTGCACCAACGCAGGCGTCGCAGTGACGAGTTCGGTCGCACTCGGCGCATCGTTCTCGTCGAACGGTGTTGCGCTGTCCGCGCCATCAGCGCGCGCGTCTTCCGGAGCGAGACCGTGCACCAAATCGTTGACAATATCTGCCGGGGATGCCCCGGCCGGAGTGGTCATGCCAAATCCTCCTCTTGGGCGAACGCGAGCCGCACCGCCGCGTACGCGCGGTACGCCTCCACGTTGCTTCGAACCTCATCCACAGTATCGCCGCCGAACTTCTCCGACACGGCTTGCGCGAGCACCAGCGCCACCATCGCCTCAGCGACGACTCCACCAGCGGGCACCGCGCACACGTCCGAACGCTGGTGAATGCCGGTGGCGGCTTCCCCGGTGGACATGTCCACGGTCTTCAGCGCGCGCGGGACAGTCGAAATCGGCTTCATGGCCGCACGCACGCGCAACTGCTCGCCGTTGGTCATGCCGCCCTCGAGGCCGCCGGCACGGTTCGTGGAACGTGTCACGCCGCCCTGCCCGCGCACCATCTCGTCGTGCGCCTGCGAACCCCGGCGGCGGGCCTCCTCGAAACCGTCGCCGACCTCGACACCCTTCACAGACTGGATGCCCATCAGCGCGCCAGCCAGGCGCGCGTCAAGGCGGCGTTCGCCGGAGACGTGCGAGCCCAGGCCGACCGGCAAACCGTCCACGATGACCTCGACAACGCCGCCGAGGGTGTCCCCGTCGTTCTTCGCAGCCTCGATGCGGGCGACCATGTCCGCCTCCGCTTCTTTGTCGTAGGCGCGGACCGGGGAGGCGTCGATAGCCTCAATGTCCTCGAAGCTCGGGTGCGGCCCTGCATACGGGGCGGACTCGCCGATGGAGATCACGTGCGAGAACACCTCCACACCGAGGGTTTCGCGCAGGAAGCTACGGGCCACAGTCGCAGCCGCCACGCGCGCCGCGGTCTCGCGCGCGGACGAGCGCTCGAGCACCGGACGGGCGGAGTCGAAGCCGTACTTGATCATGCCCGCGAAGTCTGCGTGGCCCGGGCGCGGGCGGGTCAGCGACGCGCCGCGCCCGGACGACATGGCCTTCGCCACCTCCGGGTCCTCCATGTCCACGGGTTCCGCGGACATGATCGTGGTCCACTTCGGCCACTCGGTGTTGCCGATCTGAATGGTGATTGGGCTGCCGATGGAGGTCCCGTGGACCACGCCGGTGAGAAGCGTAAGCTCATCGGCCTCGAACTTCATGCGTGCTCCACGCCCGTATCCGAGCCGGCGGCGCGCCAGTTGGTGGGCGATGTCTTCCTTGCGCACCGGCAATCCAGCCGGCGCGTTTTCTACTAACGCAATGAGGGCTTGGCCGTGCGACTCCCCGGCCGTTGTCCAACGAAGCATGGCGACATTCTTGCACAAGCCCCGCCAAATTCGGCCCTCAAACCCCCGAATACATACACAAAAAAGGAAACAGCGCCCATCCGGCACCAAGCATCGACGGCCCGTGCGGCACCGCGCGCATCCCCGCAACAACAGCGACAGCAACACTGAGCAGGCCCGATAGCCCAATCGCCGCGACGACGCCGAAGGGCCCTCCCATGGCCGCGCAAGCCACCCCGAGCGGTACCGCGAGCTTGACGTCTCCCCCGCCAATACCGCGGCCCACGAGAAGGTACAGCGCCGGCCACACCAGACCCCACGCCAACGGCGGGTGCCACACGCACGCGATGGCAGCCGCCACCGCAGGCGGGACAGTCAACGGGTCCGGCAACCTGCGCTCGCGGATGTCGTAGGCCCCCAGCAGCGCCGACCACCCGAGAAAAACCACCCCTGCCGCAAACGCGGCGTATCCCCCGATCCCCATGCCCGCGAGATTAGTGGGACTGCTCCCAGTGGCGCAATAGCGCCTCCCGCATCGCTTCCCGGGGCGCCTCCACGCTGGTGAACTGCTCGAATTGGGCGTAGGACTGCCCGGCCAGCATGGACAACCCACCTACCACCGGGTAGCCGTTCGAGGCGGCGCGAATCGCTAGCGGGGTCGGCCACGGGTTGTAGATCACGTCGAACACCGGGGCATGTCCGAGTGACTTAGCGTGTTGTTCTAACGCATCCGCGGGGACGGTGGAGGCAACAACGTCCGTTTCCAAAGCAACCGCCTCAAGGTCCGCATCGAAGCTGCAGAAGGACACGTCCATCCCCTGCGCCAGCTCCACATACTCAGCGGCACGGTCCGAACGGTTGACCACCGTGACCTGTTCGCAGCCGAGCTCGCGCAGCGCCCACATCACCGCCCGTGCGGTGCCGCCGGCGCCGACAAGCACGGCGCGCTTCGGAAGAGCGTGCCCCAACAGCTCCCTCAACGCCACTAGGGCGCCCTCGCAATCGGTGTTGTCGGCGCGCCAGTGGCCGTCGATACGCGTCAGTGTGTTGGCGGAACCGATCTGCTGCGCACGGTCGGTCACCTCATCCGCAAAATCCAGCGCGGCGAACTTGCACGGCATGGTCACCGAGAAGCCGCGGAAAGACTGATCCGCCTCCCCCACGATCCGGGGCAGCTCGCCGGCCTCGCAGAGGATCCGGGTGTACTCCCAGCCGTCCAGGCCCGCCGCCTCATACCCGGCACCATGCAGCACCGGGGATAGCGAGTGCTCGATCGGCGAGCCGAGGACGGCCGCGCGGCGCGTGATCTCCATCGTTTTAGCGCTGCGAATCCAGCACGCCGGAGTCCACCGCACGCTGGGTGTCGTTGAGGTGCTGCTCGAACGTGTCGTTGAAGATCGTCGTGCCGTCCTTGTCCACGGTGACGAAGAACAGCCAGTTGCCTTCGGCCGGGTGCTCCATCGCCTCAATTGCCTCGATCGACGGCGACGCAATCGGGGTCTGCGGCAGGCCGTCCATGGCGTAGGTGTTCCACGGGGTGACGCGGCCGCGGTCCTCGTCGGTGGTGGCGACCTCGACGGACGGCAGCCCGTAGTTGACCGTGGAGTCGAACTCCAGGCGCATCGGCTCGTCCAGGCGGTTGAGGATGACGCGCGCAACCTTGTCGAACTCGCCCGCCGGGGCCTCGCGCTCAACCAGCGACGCTGCGGTGAGCAACTCGTACGGGGTCAAGCCGACAGCCTTGGCGCGGCCGACAATGTCGGTGGATTCGTACTGCTTGGCGGAACGGGTGATCAGGTCCGTGAGGATCTCTTCGGCACTCGCGTGCGGGTCGATGATGTACTCGCCCGGAGCGATCAGGCCCTCGAGCCGTTTCGCGTCGCCAGCACGGCCAGCCACCGTCTCGCGCGCCCACTCAGGCACGCCGAGAGCTTCTGGATCCGCCTCTGCGGCGACCTTGTTCAGGTCCTCCAACTTCACGCAGTCCGGCGCCGGCTTCTCGCCGCAGGCGGACTGCTGGATCATGGTGAGGATGCCCAGGCGCTTCTGTCCGCCGAGGATGTTGATGTCCATCAAGGTCGCGCCGCCGTAGACCTGCAGCGGCGTGACGCGTTGCTGCGGGTCGAGCAGCGCCTCCACGGCGGACTCGGCGCTCATCTCCCCCTGCAGGCGGTAGAAACCGGGCTGGATGTTGTCGGCGTTTTGGTTGTTCGCCGCAGCAGTCTGGAATGCGTTGTCGGAGGCGACGATGCCGCGCTCTTCCAGCTCCGGGCCGAGCGCGGACAGGCTTGCGCCCTCCTTGATCTGTACTACCTGCTCCTCGCCGTTGCCCGTGCCCTCGTAATCCGACACGTTGTTGCCGCGGGCGATGGCGATCCAGGCGATCAAGCCGATGATCAGCAGGAGCGAAGCAACCAGCACTGCGGTGCTGCGTGTGCGCCGCATGGCGGCCTGTCGTGGGGTCACGGTTAAATCTCCTTGAGGTAGTTCTTGCGGCCGTCCAGCCATGATTGCAGAATCTCCACCGCCGCCGCCTGGTCGATCACGGCGCGCGCTTCCTTTTCGCGCACGCCTGAAGCTCGCAGCGCGTGCGTGGCGGCGACCGTGGTCAGTCGCTCGTCCGCCATTTTCACCGGCACGTCGCTGCGCCGCTTGATGCGGAACGCGATTTCTTTGGCGTGCTTGACGCTCTTGGAGCCGTCGCCGTTGAGGTTCGACGGCAGGCCGACAACGACCTCCACGGCGTCGAGCTCGTCGATAAGCTCAAGCAAACGCTCGATGTCTTCGCCGTCGCGGTCCTTGAACCCGGTGACCCGGCGGACCGTTTCCACCGGGGTGGCAAGCGTCGCGTCCTTGTCGGAGGAAGCCACGCCGATGCGGACGGTGCCCACATCGATGCCGATGCGGCGGCCCTGCCCCGGGTCGTCAACCCCCGGGGTGTCTGGCTGCACCTTCATCCGTGTGTCCTTTCCACCTTCGACGGCTACGTAAACAACAGACCGGTAACCGGCGGGGCGGTCAACTGGCCTTGGTTAAACCTAACCGTTTCCTGTGGAACCGGCGGGGCGCTTCTTCGGCGTGTCACGCATTACAGCGCTGGTTGTCAGGCGAGCGACTCACGCACTGCGCGCAGCGCGTCCTCGATTCCGGCCGGGTTTGCACCGGTGCCCTGCGCCAGGTCCGGCTTTCCGCCGCCCTTGCCGTCGACGTACTGGCCGATCAGCTTGACCAGGTCGCCGGCCTTCACGCCGGACTGAACGGCCTGCGGCGTCGCGGCTGCGGCCAGCGACACCTTGCCGTCCACCTGGGACAGCAGCACGATCACTGCGTCTTCTGCCTGCAGCTTGCCCCGCAGGTCGTTGGCGATCGTGCGCAGGTCGCCGGTGGTGATGCCTTCGGGCAGCTGCTTTACGACGACACGGTGCACGCCGACCGTCTGCGCCTCATCCGCCAGGTTGGCAGTCGAGGCCAGAAGCTGCTGACGGTGCAGGTTCTCGATCTCTTTCTCGGCCGCGCGCAGGCGCTCGGTCAGCTGCGCGATGCGGTCCGGCAGCTCCTCGGTTGGGGCCTTCAGCTCCGCAGCCAAGCCGGACGCGAGCGCGGCCTCCTTGGACAGGAACTTGAAGGAGTCCATGCCGGAGTACGCCTCGATGCGGCGGGCGCCGGAGCCGACGGAGGATTCGCCGAGGACGGCCACCGGGCCGATCTGCGAGGCGTGCTCGACGTGAGTGCCGCCGCACAGCTCGATGGAGAACGGCCCGCCGATCTCCACCACGCGCACGGTGTCGCCGTAGCTCTCGCCGAACAGCGCCATCGCGCCCATCTCCTTCGCATGGTCCAGAGAGGTCTCAATGGTGTTGACCGCGAAGTCCGCGTCCACCGCCTGGTTGGTGATGGTGGCGATTTCCTCGAGCTGCGCGTCCGTGAGCTGGTCGGTGTAGTTGAAGTCGAAGCGCAGGTAACCCGGCTTATTCAAGGAACCAGCCTGGACTGCGGTGGGGCCGAGCACCTGGCGGATCGCGGCGTGGATCAGGTGGGTCGCGGAGTGCGCCTGGCGCGCGCCGTGGCGCCACGCCTCGTCCACCTCGGCGGTGACGGTGGAGCCCAGATCGAGCCCGCCGTTTTGCACCGTGGCCTTGTGCAGCCACAGCTTCTTGCCCACTCGCTGCACGTCGTTGACGTTGAGGATGGTGTCGCCCATGAGCAGGCGGCCGCGGTCGGCCATCTGGCCGCCGGACTCCGCGTACATCGGGGTCACATCCAGGATGACCTCGACCTCGTCGCCTTGGGCGACCTCGCCGACCTTCTCGCCGCCGCGCACCAGGCCGATCACCTTCGCGTCGTGGGTGAGCTGGTCGTAGCCCACGAACTCGGTCGGGTTCGCGTCCACCCACTCGCGGTAGAGCGACTCGTCCACGTTGCGGTGCTTCTTCGCCTTGTTGTCGGCCTTGGCGCGCTCGCGCTGCTCCTGCATAGCGGCGTTGAAGGCATCCATGTCCACGTCCAGGCCAGCCTCGCGGGCCATCTCCACGGTCAGGTCGATCGGGAAACCGTAGGTGTCGTGCAGCTCGAAGGCTTGCGCGCCCGGCAGGACCTTGGCGCCGGATGCGGAGACGGCGGAGGCGGCTTCGTCGAAACGCGAGGTGCCCGCCTCAAGTGTCTTGGAGAACGCCTTCTCCTCGGCTACCGCCACGCGCAGGATGCGCTCGCGGTTGTCGGCGATCTCCGGGAACGACGGGGTCATCGTGTCCATGATGGTGTTCATCAGCGTCTCCATGACCGGGCCGGTCGCGCCCAGCAGGCGCGCGGAGCGGATGATGCGGCGCAGCAGACGGCGCAGGATGTAGCCGCGGCCCTCGTTGGACGGGGTCACGCCGTCGAGGATGATCATCATGCCGGTACGTGCGTGGTCGGCGACGACGCGGAAGCGCACGTCGTCGTCCTTGTTTCCGGCGTCGTACTTCGCGCCGGTCAGCTCCACAGCAGCGTCGATGACGGGGCGCAAAAGGTCGGTCTCGTAGACGTTGTCCACGCCCTGCAGGATACAAGCGACGCGCTCGATGCCCATGCCGGTATCGATGTTCTTCTGCGGCAGCTCACCGACGATATCGAAGTTGCCCTTCTTGTCGCCCTCGCCGCGGATGGACTCCATGAACACGAGGTTCCAGATCTCCATGTAGCGGTTGTCGTCGGCGACCGGGCCGCCCTCGACGCCGTATTCCGGGCCGCGGTCGTAGTAGATCTCCGAGCACGGGCCGCAGGGGCCGGGGATACCCATGGACCAAAAGTTGTCTTCCATGCCCATGCGCTGGATCCGCTCTTCCGGAATGCCGATCTTGTCGCGCCAGATCGAGGCGGCCTCGTCGTCGTCCAAGTAGACGGTCACCCACAGGCGCTCCGGGTCCAGGCCCAGCCCGCCGTCCTCGACAGCGCCGGTGAGCAGGGTCCAGGCGTGCGTGATCGCGCCTTCCTTGAAGTACTGGCCGAAGGAGAAGTTGCCGGCCATCTGGAAAAACGTGTTGTGGCGGGTGGTGATGCCCACTTCCTCGATGTCCAGGGTGCGCACGCACTTCTGGATGGATGTGGCGGTGCCGTTTGCGAAATCCGGAGTCTGGTCGCCCAAAAAGTACGGCTTGAACGGCACCATGCCGGCGTTGACGAACAGCAGCGTCGGATCGTCCAGAATCAGCGGAGCGCTGGGCACCGGGGTGTGTCCCGCCTCGACGAAGTGGTTGGTGAACCGCTCTCGGATCTCATGGGTCTGCACGCGTGATTGTCCTTTCAGCAGCGCCGGTTTTTATCCGCGCTTACTCTACCCCGCGCCTCGACGCCGCCAGGTGTCACCGCCCGCGGACGAGGTCCCTCAGCCGCCCGATGTAGTCCTTGATGCGCCGCTCCGCCCCGTGGTCGGTGGGTTCGTAGTACACGGCGTCTTCGAGGCCGTCGGGCATGTACTGCTGCTTCACGACGCCCAAAGGATCATCATGCGGATAGACATAGCCCACCGCATTGCCCATGGCCTTCGCCCCTTCGTAGTGCCCGTCACGCAGGTGCGCCGGCACCGGCGGGGCGTGTCCCGCGCGCACGTCCGCCAAGGCCCGGTCGATCGACTGGATCACCGAGGGCGACTTCGGCGCCGTGGCCAAATGAATCGTCGCCTGCGCGAGCGCCAGCCTGCCTTCCGGCATGCCGATGAACTGCACTGCGTTCGCCGCCGCGTTGGCGGTCTGCAGCGCGGTCGGGTCCGCCATGCCGATATCTTCGGATGCGTGGATGACAAGGCGCCGGGCGATAAACCGTGGGTCCTCCCCCGCCTCGATCATCCGCGCGAGATAGTGCAGTGCGGCATCCACGTCGGAGCCGCGGATGGATTTGATGAACGCGCTGACGATGTCGTAGTGCTGGTCGCCGTCGCGGTCGTAGCGCACTACCGCACGGTTGACGTTTTCCTTGACAGTGTCGACGGTGATTGTCTCCCCCGGCTGCACCGCTTCGGCCGCGGCCTCCAAGTAGGTCAGCGCGCGGCGTGCATCGCCGCCGGCGAGGAGGACAAGTTGGTCCCGTGCGGCGTCGTCAAGCTTGAATGCGCCGTTGAATCCGCGCTCGTCCGCCATCGCCCGGTCGAGCACCCTGCCCAAGTCCTCCGCGTCGAGGGACTCCAGCTTCAGCAGCAGCGAGCGCGACAAAAGCGGCGCAACCACGCTGAAGCTCGGGTTTTCCGTGGTCGCCGCGACAAGCAGCACGGTGCGGTTTTCCACGGCGGCGAGCAGCGCATCCTGCTGCGTCTTGGAAAAACGGTGCACCTCGTCGATGAACAGCACCGTCTTCTCCCCGCGGATCAGATCCCTGCGCGCCTCGTCGATGACGGCACGCACCTCTTTCACGCCAGAAGACAGCGCCGAGAGCGCGACGAAGTTCTGCCCCATCGCAGACGCGATCAGCGAGGCGATCGTGGTCTTGCCGGTCCCCGGCGGGCCGTAGAGGATCACGGAGGCGGCCCCGGAGCCGTCGATAAGCCTGCGCAACGGTTTGCCCTCGCTGAGCAGGTGGCGTTGGCCCGCGATCTCGTCGAGGGTCCGCGGCCGCATGCGCGCGGCCAACGGCGCGGACGCCCCCGCCTCAAAAAAGGCAGTCCCGCGGTTGCCGGAATCGCCGCGGCTGTTGTTGCCGCCTGCGGCAGCGAATAGTCCCTCTTGTTCCACGCGCACCTCTCTTAGCGCAAGCGCTCAGCCAGCGTTTGCGCGAACTCGCTTATCGTGCGGTACGCGGGGTCCTTGCCGGTGCCCGCGAACGCGGCGAGGGACTCGAACGTCTCGCGCAAGTCCCGGCGCACCAGCGCCTCATCGGCGGTAAACGGCCCCTGCGAGTGCGGCCGCAGCACATCTCCGGCGTAGTCCGCAGAGTGTTCTTCGGTTTCGGCGCTCGCTTCCAACGGACCCAGGTCGGACACGTCAAGGCCAGCGGCCTCGAAGTCCTCCTTGAGCTTGGCGTCGTGTTCCACCAACTCGGCTGGGCTCACCGGATCCAGCATGGCCACGCTGCTCATCGCCCAGCCGATCAGGCCTGCGGTGATCCGCGCCTGCAACGTATCCGGGTGCTCCACGCTCGGCCAGATGCCGCGCACCTCGCTCACCCACGCGTCGATGAACGCCTCGGTGGCGGCGGCGCTGAACGGCTGCGCCGCAAGAAACACCGGGAAGCGGGCAACCACAAACGCCACATCGAACGTGACGTCCCTGTACCCCGCCCACTCGTAATCCAGGAAATGGAACGAGTTGCCGGTTTGGATGATGTTGTCCGGCGTCAAGTCGAACGGCGTGAACGCACGCATCCCGCCGCGCAGCAGCCGGGTACGCACGTTCGTGGCGGCGAACCGGACCTCACCAGGAATGTCGATTCCAGCCCGCTCCAGGAACTCCACGCCGATACGGATGCGGTGCGACAACAACCGGTCTCTGAGCAGCTGCAGATTCGCCGCGTTCTTTCTCGAACGCGTCATGCGTTGAAAGAGCACATTGAACGCGTCTTCGTCGTCCGCGGTGCCCGCGTGCATCTTGCCCAGCGCCCGGCCGAGCCGGCGGAGAAGATCAACGTGCGTGTCCGCGTCGACGTCCTGCAACAGGTCTGCAAGCGTTCGACCGTCGCCCAAATCCGAGATGATCAGGATGCGCTGCGCAGTGTCGTAGCCCAGCAACACCGGGCCCGGGCGCGCATCTTCACTCAGAGAGGTGGCGAACTGGTAGGCCACAGTCTCGCGCAGAAACGCCGCATCCGCCAGCTCGTCGCCAGTAGCCGGCGAGTGCTTCACCACCACCGAACGGTGCTGGAAAAACGGGTTGTTCACCACCCTCGCCCGGAACACGTCCGCCAGGCCGGACCCGTTGAGCCGCTCGACGTCGACAAGCTGCTGCTCGCCGCCGTAACGCTTGGTCAGAATGTCGGCGGCTGCGCGGATGATCTCCTGCGTATCGCCCATCGCTGGCCTACTTTTCGTCGCCGGCTCCGGCCTCGCCGCCCTGTGCTTCGGCGTCCTTCTTCGGCTTGAAGTCCACGCCGGTCTCCTTGCGCTGCTCCGCCGGGATCGGCGCCGGGGCATCCGTCAGCGGATCCACGCCGCCGCCCGACTTCGGGAAGGCGATGACGTCGCGGATGGATTCAAAGCCGCCGAGCAGGGACACGATGCGGTCCCAGCCGAAGGCGATGCCGCCGTGCGGCGGGGCACCGTACTGGAAGGCGTCCAGCAGGAAGCCGAACTTCTCGTCTGCTTCCTCGTCGGTGATGCCCATGACCTCGAACACGCGCTTCTGCACGTCGTGCTCGTGGATACGGATCGAGCCGCCGCCGATCTCGTTGCCGTTACAGACAATGTCGTAGGCGTACGCGAGCGCCTCGCCCGGGTTCTCCTCGAAGTTGTCCAGGTACTCCGGCTTCGGGGAGGTGAAAGCGTGGTGGACGGCGGTCCACTTGGAGTGGCCGAGAGCGACATCGCCGGAGGCCGTCGCATCCGCGGCCGGCTCGAACAGCGGCGCGTCGACGACCCAGGCAAACGCCCAGTCGCCGTCCTTGATCAGGTCCAACTTGCGGGCGATCTCGCCGCGGGCCGCACCCAGCAGCGCGCGGGACGCCTTCGTCTCTCCGGCGGCGAAGAAGATGCAGTCGCCCGGCTTGGCGCCGACGTGCTCTGCGATGCCGGCCTTTTCCTCGTCGGTGATGTTCTTGGCCACCGGGCCGGTCAGCTCGCCGTCCTCCTGGACCAAGATGTAGGCCAAGCCCTTCGCTCCGCGCTGCTTCGCCCACTCCTGCCACGCGTCGAGCTGGCGACGCGGCTGGGAGGCGCCGCCGTCCATGACCACGGCGCCGACGTACTCGGCCTTGAACACGCGGAAGGTGGTGTCCTTGAAAAACTCGGTGCACTCCACCAGCGGGATGTCGAAGCGCAGGTCCGGCTTGTCGGAGCCGTACTTCTCCATCGCTTCCTTGTAGGTCATGCGCGGGATCGGCGTCTGGATGTCGTAGCCGATCAGCTTCCACAGCTCGACCAGGATCTCCTCGGCGAGCTTGATGATGTCGTCCTGGTCCACGAAGCTGGCCTCAACGTCCAGCTGGGTGAACTCCGGCTGGCGGTCCGCGCGGAAGTCCTCGTCGCGGTAGCAGCGCGCCAGCTGGTAGTAGCGCTCCATGCCCGCCACCATGAGCAGCTGCTTGAACAGCTGCGGCGACTGCGGCAGGGCGTACCAGGAGCCCGGCTTCAAGCGAGCCGGCACCAGGAAGTCGCGTGCGCCCTCCGGGGTGGAACGGGTCAGCGTCGGCGTTTCAATCTCAGTGAAGTCGTGGCTGTCCAGCACGCGGCGGGCAGCCTGGTTCGCCTTCGCGCGAAGACGAATCGCCTTCGCCTGGCGCTCGCGGCGCAGATCCAGGTAGCGGTAGCGCAGACGGGCTTCCTCGCCGACCTCGCTGGAGGAAGCGTCCTCGATCTGGAACGGCAGGGCCGCGGCCTTGTTGAGCACCTTCAAGTCGGTGACGTTGACCTCAATCTCGCCGGAGGCCAAATTCGGGTTGGCGGACCCCTCCGGGCGCGGCTCGACGGTGCCGGTGACCTGGATGACATACTCGCTGCGCAGGTCGTGCGCAGCCTCGGCCACCTCGGACTCGCGGAAGACCACCTGGGCCAAGCCAGAGCGATCGCGCAGGTCGATAAAGATCACGCCGCCATGGTCGCGACGACGGGCCACCCAGCCGGTGAGCGTGACAGTTTGGCCGTCCAGTTCTTTATTCAGGTTCCCCGCAAGGTGAGTGCGCAGCAAGGTATCCACGTCCTTCCACGTGATGGCAAATCTAACCTGTAAAAGTTTACCCGCCGTCTCGTCGCAGTGCGCCCGGCCCCTCTCGCTGATGGGGCGACACAGGCGCCAACCGACCCAGATCCCACACGTGCCCTAGTTATTTGGCACAATTCTGGCCATGACTTTCAGAGGCGATTACGCACAGGGCCAAGGCGGCAACGTCAATACCAGCTCCGGCGGCGGCCGCGGAGGCGGCGGCTTAGGCAACGGCGCGATGATGTTGCTGCCGCTCCTGCTGCGCGGAGGCGGCGGCGGAACCATCATTTTGGTCCTGCTGGCGCTGCTGTACTTCAGCGGCGCGTTTGACGGCATTCTCGGCGGAGGGGGCGACTCCCAGTCGCAGTCCCAGGGCGAATACTCCCTGGAGCACTGCCAGGAAGCAGGTTCCTCCAACGAGTACGACGACTGCCGGGCAGCCGCAACGATGGGGTCACTGAACACCATCTGGGCAGATATTTTGCCGGCGCAGTCCGACACCCAGTTCACCAAACCGGAAATGACCATCTTCAAGGGCAGCGTGAACTCTGGTTGCGGTTACGCCAGTTCGGACACCGGCCCGTTCTACTGCCCGCAAGACAAAACCGCCTATCTGGACGTGAGCTTCTTCGACCAGCTGTCGCAGCTCGGCGGCTCTAACGGGCCGCTGGCGCAGGAGTACGCCACCGCGCACGAGTACGGCCACCACATCCAGAACCTTGAGGGCACCCTCGGTTTGAGCGACTACAAGAATCCGGGCCAGGATTCCGCCGCGGTGGCAATCGAGCTGCAGGCCGACTGCTACGCGGGCCTGTGGGCGCACCACGCCTCCAAGGGTGACAACGCCGCTCTGGAGCCGATCACCGACGAGCAGCTGCAGCAGGCTCTGCAGTCCGCGCAGTCCATCGGCGACGACAACATTCAGAAGCGCTCCGGCGGCGAGGTCGATCCGGACGCGTGGACCCACGGCTCCTCCGAGCAGCGCATGCAGGCGTTCAAGTCCGGCTACGAATCCGGCCAGATGTCGTCCTGCGACACGCTCAACCGCGGCGTGTACAAGAGCTAAACCGCCTCTGTTCCGCACCGCTTTCGAAACGGCACGGCGCTACAGTGGCCGGCATGAGCAATGCTGAGCCCAACCGCGCCGTGCCGTTTCTTGCTGCGTTCAACTCCATCGAGAAGTTCTTGCGCAGTGAACTCGATGCCAAACGGTCCGATTCGTTTTCCTGGATGGCCAGGCTGGCGGCGAAGAAGGGAGTCATCACGCTCGAGCAGTCTGAGACGCTGCAGGAGTTCGCGGATCTGCGCAACGCGATCAGCCACGGCGAGTACGACAACCTGCGCCCGATCGCCGAGCCGCTGCCGGAAACTGTCGCTGAGATCGAGCGGATCCGGGATTCCCTGCTCGCCCCGACGCTGGCCTTAGACGTCATTGAGCACCAGCAGGTGGTCACCTTCTCCCCCGACACCGACATCCACGAGCCGTTGGACATCATCGCCTCGCAAGGCCTCGCCCAGTTCCCGGTCTACGACGGTGGCGAGTGCGTCGGTTTGCTCACCACCAACGCGATTGCGCGGTGGCTGGCGGCGGAGCTGCGTGACGACGACACGATTGCGGCAGGCACCGTGGCCGAGGTGCTCGAGCACAGCGGCAAATTGGACCAGCCGATTTTTCTGCCGCGCACCGTCACCGCCGCAGCCGCGGTCGAGGCGCTGAGCACACCGCTTGCCTCCGGCGCGGTCCCCCGCCTCGCCATCATCACAGAGCACGGAAAGCCCACTCAGAAGCCGCTGTCGGTGCTGGGTGCGACCGGCATTCCGGCCCTCGCCCAGGAAGCGTAAAACACCGCTTTTCCTGTGGCGCCGCGCACCTTTTCGTGCTGTAGTATCCCCGGCATGTCTGCAAACTTTGTGAGCGTTGTCGACCTGTTCAGTATTGGTATCGGCCCCTCGTCGTCCCACACTGTGGGCCCGATGCGCGCGGCCCAAGCATTCATTGACAAACTCGACACCTACCCAGCCAAGGTGCTGGTTGAATTGCGCGGCTCCCTGGCAGCCACCGGCGTCGGCCACGGCACCGACCGCGCTGCCCTCTTGGGCCTAGTCGGCTACACCCCCACCACCACGTCTGCCGATATTGCGCCGAAGCCGGGTGAGCCGATTCCCTCCACCGGCACCGTTTCCGGGCCCATCGGCACCGTTGAATACGAGCTCAGGTTCGACCCTGCTCCTGTCGCCGCACACCCGAACTGCCTCATTTTCGACGCGTGGGATGCAGACGGCAACGTGCTCGCAGAGCGCGAGGACTACTACTCCGTCGGCGGCGGGTTTATTCAGGACCGCTGGGAGATGGAAGCGCACCGCGACGAATCCGGCGTCGCGGCAGCGCGCGACATCCCGTCTGTGCCTTACCCCTTCGACACCGCGGCCGAACTCATGCAGCGTTGCGACGAGACCGGCCTGACCATCGCGGAGATCATGCGCGCGAACGAGGAGTCCATCCACGGCAGCGAGAAGCTCGACACTCACCTGGACGCGGTGTGGAACGTGATGCAGGAATGCGTCGCACATGGCTTGAAGACGGATGGCACGCTGCCCGGCGGGTTGAACGTCAAGCGGCGCGCGAACCGCCTCCACCGCCTGCTCACCGCCGAATACGAAGCTTCCACTGCGCGCGGGCTGGACGCAATGGAGTGGGTCAACCTCTACGCGTTGGCTGTCAACGAGGAAAACGCCGCGCACGGCCAGGTTGTCACCGCGCCAACGAACGGCGCGGCCGGCATCATCCCCGCGGTGATGCACTACTGCCGCGACTTCACCGACGATTTCACCGTCGAGCGCGCCCGCGAATTTTTGCTCACTGCCGGCGCGGTCGGCTCGATCATCAAGACCAACGCGTCGATTTCCGGCGCTGAGGTCGGTTGCCAGGGCGAGGTCGGCTCCGCGTCTTCAATGGCTGCCGCAGGCATGTGCGCCGCCCTCGGAGGCACGCCTGCCCAGGTGGAAAACGCCGCCGAGATTGCCCTCGAGCACAACCTGGGCCTGACCTGCGACCCCGTCGGCGGCCTCGTGCAGGTGCCCTGCATCGAGCGCAACGCCATCGGCGGCGTGAAGGCCATTAATGCGGCGCGCCTGGCCAAGCTGGGCGACGGCACCAACATCGTCACCCTCGACGACGTGGTGGAGACCATGGCCGCCACCGGCCGCGACATGATGACGCAGTACAAGGAGACGTCCATGGGCGGCCTGGCGGTGCAGCTGGGCCTGCCGGTGAACATCACCGAGTGCTAGAAGCTAGGCTCCCGTGACCGCCTGAGTCACCGCCTGAACAGAGAGCTCCACGGACTCCTGCGAGTGTTCCGCGAGGTTCTTCACCGCCACCTCGCCGGCTTCCAGCTCGCGCTCGCCGAGCACGAGCGCGTACCTCGCACCGGCGCGGTCGGCGCCTTTCATCGAGCCCTTGAGCCCGCGCTGCCCGTAGGACATGTCGGCGGACACGCCGGCGGCGCGGAGCTCGTCGATAAGTTTGCTCATCTTCACGCGAGCCTCGTCGCCGATCGCGATGCCGAAGACGTCCACGCGGTGGGCCGCCTCGTCCAACTCCACGCCTTCTGCCTCAAGCGCGAGCACGGCGCGGTCCACGCCGAGGCCGTAGCCGATGCCCGACAGGTCCGGGCCGCCGATCTGGGCCATAAGACCGTCGTAGCGGCCGCCGCCGCCGATGCCGGACTGCGCGCCCAGGCCGTCGTGGACGAACTCGAAGGTGGTCTTGGTGTAGTAGTCCAGGCCGCGCACCATGCGTGGATTGATCACGTACGGCACGCCGAAGCTGTCCAGCGCCGCGGTGACGGCCTCGAAGTGGGCGCGACAGTCGTCGCAGAGGTGATCCAGCATCAGCGGCGCATCCGCGGTCATCTCCCGGACCTCTGCGCGCTTATCGTCCAGCACGCGCAGCGGGTTGAGCTCTGCGCGTTTGCGGGTCTCCTCATCCAACGGCAGGTCGAAGAGGAACTCCTGCAGCTTCTCCCGGTACTCCGGGCGGCAGTTCCTGTCGCCGAGGCTGGTCAGCTCCAGGCGGAACCCGGACAAGCCGATGGCGCGGTAGCTGCGGTCCGCCAGCGCGATGACCTCAGCGTCCAGCAACGGATCGTCCATGCCGATGGCCTCAACGCCCACCTGCTGCAGCTGGCGGTACCGGCCGGCCTGGGGGCGCTCGTAGCGGAAGAACGGGCCGTAGTAGTTCAGCTTCACCGGCAGGTAGCCACGGTCCATGTTGTGCTCGATGAAGGAGCGCATCACGCCTGCGGTGCCCTCCGGGCGCAGCGTGACGGAGCGGCCGCCGCGGTCCTCGAAGGTGTACATCTCCTTACTCACCACGTCCGTGGACTCGCCCACGCCGCGGGCAAACAGCGTCGTGTCCTCGAACACCGGCAACTCAATGTGCTGGTAGCCGGCGATGCGCGCCTGGCGGGCGAACTCGTCGCGCACATGGATAAACGCCGCCGATTGCGGCGGCACGTAGTCCGGCACGCCTTTCGGGGCGGAAAGCTTCTGAAACTGGTCGTTCTTGTTCTCGCTCACACCGCGCAAGTCTAGTGCAGGCAACCTCGCCCGGGACGAGTGCCCGATTAGCGGTCGGCGTTGGCCTGGCGCAGGTACGGGTTGGTTGCGCGCTCCTGTGCAACGGTCGTGGCGGGACCGTGGCCGGGCAGCACCTGCAGCTCGTCGTCCAAGTCCCACACCGGCCCGCGGAGGCTCTCCTGCATCTGCGCCGGGTCCGAGTCCGGCAGGTCCGTGCGGCCAATCGATCCGCGGAACAGCACGTCGCCGGAAAAAACCACCTCGTCCGCAACCAGCATTACGCAGCCCGGCGAGTGCCCCGGTGCGTGCACGATCCGCAGGTCCACTCCTGCCACGGTCAGCGTCTGCCCGTCCTCAAGTGGCGTCGGATTGTCGATTGGGGGCATGGCGGAGGCGTCGTAAAGCTGGCGCGCCTGCTCGCTCACCCCCTCGCCGCGCAGCAGCATGAACGCGTCCGCTGGGTGGACAAACGTCTCCACCCCGAACGCGGCGGCGTCGCGGATGTGGTCGATGTGGCCGTGCGTGAGCACCACCGCCTCCACGGTCAGCCCCTGCTCCTGCGCCATCTGGCTCACCGCTTCATGAGCGCCCAACCCCGGATCGATCACAAACGCGCGATCCCCGTTGGCAACGACATAGCAGTTGGTTTGAAAAGGTCCTGCTGCGAAACCGGCGATTCTCATGCTGGCCACTATAACGGTGCTGATAGGCTTTCTAGCCGTTCAAGGGCGGATGCTTATCGACGTCTACTCCGCCCATCCCGACAAATTGGCGAGGTGTAAACCCCAGTGGCATCGAACGAAAAGCGCGGCAAGGAAGCCCTGTCCCACCTGAAGAGCGAGCTGGATTCGCGCGACCGCAAGGAGAAGTCCCGCCCGTGGTCGGTGGCGGCGATCTCCGCGGCCGTCATCGCGCTGATCGGCGGCGGCATCTACTTCGCGGCCAACAACGACAGCGGCGAGGACCTCGCCGCCTCCGAATCCACCGCCGCGTCCGAGGCCACCACCGAGGAGCAGGAGCCGTTCGACGCCTCGCAGTTCGAGCCGATCGCCACCAAGCGCGAGCAGGCGCTGCCGGCGACTGTGAACTGCACTTACAACGAGGCTGACGAGCAGGGCGGCGACGGCGTTGGCACCCCGAAGACCGACGGCGTGTCCACCGAGGGCACCCTCACCGTCGAGCTGGACACCAACCAGGGCCCGATCGGCATGGAGCTGGACCGTGCGGCTTCCCCCTGCACCGTCAACGCCATCGAATACCTCGCTGAGGAGGGCTTCTACAACGACACCGTCTGCCACCGCCTGACCACCGGCGACGGCCTGAAGGTCCTGCAGTGCGGCGACCGCGCCGGCACCGGCGCCGGCGGCCCGGGCTTCCAGTTCGCCAACGAGCTGCCCACCGACCAGGCGCTCGAGGGCATCGACCTGTCTGAGGCGGGCATCCCAGAAGGCGCGTCCGAGGAAGAGATGATGCAGGCCAAGACGATGATGCTGCAGCAGAACAGCCAGCCGCAGCGTTACGACCGCGGCACCATCGCTATGGCGAACGCCGGCGTGGACACCAACGGCTCCCAGTTCTTCCTCAACTACGGCGACTCCGTGCTGCCGCCGCTGTACACCTACTTCGGCCACATCGACGACGAAGGCCTTTCCACCTTGGACAAGATTGCCGAGGCCGGCGTCGAGGGCGGCGAACAGGACGGCGCCCCGGCAGACGAGGTCCGTATCAAGAAGGCGACCGTGGAGTAGCGCAGTAACACAGTGGCCCGCTCGAGCGTCATAGCTCTGGGAATCGCCTCAGAGCTTACTGTCCTAGGTAGCGCTCTACCAGCGCACCCGATAGCATTCCGAGAAGCACACACATTTTTACGAGTGAGGAAAATTCGATGAAGCTTCGCACCAGCCTTGCAGCGGCAGCAACCGCCACCGCGGTCATGGTTTCTGGCGCCGCAGTCGCCGACGCAGCTCCGACGGTCAACGACACCGCAGAGAGCAAGTCCAAGGACTCCGGCGGCAAGGACTCCGACAAGAGGACCATCAAGGACAGCCTGTCCTCCTCGAGTGAAGAGGGCTCCTCTATCGAGGACATGAGCCCGGAGGAGCTGAAGAGCTGGATCGCCGTGGTCACCGCGATCATCGGCATGCTCACCCAGGTGCTGTCCATCGCGTCTAAGTTCGCGCGTTAGAGCCACCGCGTTCTCGCACGGGGCACACTCGCGCCGCTGCGCAAAACACAACCGGCTACCTACTACCGGCTACCAGCGAAAATTTCCGTTGGTAACCGGCTCTAGGTAGCCGGTTCTTTTCGTTCCAGCCCCACGACCGCGCCAACGGCGACGCCGCCGCTCCCCCTCGCGGGAAACGGCGGCGTTGTCGCGTGCAGCCTCTATCAGGTCAGGATCGTGCTCGTCCTACTTGTTGTTGTTCAGCAGCGCGATCGGGCCAAGCACGGAGTCAATCGGGAACGCCAGCGCCAGCGGCAGCACGAGAGCCAGGACAGCGGCGATGATGCCGAGAATGACGCCAATCGGAGCGTCGGAGGAGGAAGAAGCGGAGCTTTGCTCCTCGGTCGGCTTCTGCTCCTCGGTCGGCTTCTCTTCCGGAGCCGGCTTCTGCTCCTCGGTCGGCTTCTGCTCCTCGGTCGGCTTCTCTTCCGGAGCCGGCTTCT